>Ga0209471_1000665_pt1 | contig 22158 bp, 22 predicted proteins | sample GraSoiAngelo_128_FD_185885 | JGI IMG/M metagenome (GOLD analysis project Ga0209471, IMG submission 185885) | Grasslands soil microbial communities from the Angelo Coastal Reserve, California, USA - 14_0927_12_20cm (SPAdes) (version 2) | ecosystem: Environmental > Terrestrial > Soil > Grasslands ... | reverse complement strand
ACGCGCTGCCCGGTTGCGCCGCCCGTACCTGAAAACGGCGGTTGAACTCGGCCATGTAGTGCTCCCGCAAAAACGCATTCGCCGCTTCCAGCGTCGTGATCCCTTGCAGCCGCAGTTCTTGCGGCAGTCGCCCCTGCCAGGTGCCGAAGTTGCGTTCACTGCGTCCCCGCGCCTGCGGCGAGTAGGCGGGAATCATCTGAATGTCCAGTTCACGCAAGGCTCGTCCCACCTGGGTCAGACGATGGGAATCGACTTTCCCTCCCACCTTCGGCGTCAGCCAGAAATGGCTGCCCCGGTCGCTGTACAGCGCGCAGAACACTCCTTTGCGTTCGATCACTTCCTTCAGCCCTGCCATCACTGTCACCGTCGATTCTTCCTCCACCAACTGCGCCTAATAAATCTCGCTGGTGGCATCGTCCAAAATCACGATCAGGTCATACCAGCGCTCGTCCTGAAACCATCGGTGCCGGCGGCCCTCGATGTGCAGCAGCATGCCGGGCAGCGGCCGCCGTGGACGCCGCTTGCGATGCACCCCGCGCTTGCACCCCCGCGCCACCAATCCTGCCCCCTGCAAGGCCTGCTTCACCCAGCGGTAGCTGAGTTCGATCTGATGCTCATCGCTGAGCTTCTCATGAAAATGCCGCACGTTCAGATCGTGATAGCGGTCGCGATACAGCCCCAATACCTGCTCCACCAACGCCAGCGGCACCCGCTTCGGAGCAGGCTTCCCACGCCGCCGATCAAACAGTCCGTCATAGCCGAACTCTTCGTAACGTTCGCGCCAGCGCCGCATGTGCCGGTCGCTGATTCCGATGATCTCCGCTGCTTGCCACCACGTGATCTTCCTCGCCATAGCCCGCAAAATCACTTCCTGTACTTTCATCGCCCGCTCCATCGCCGCCTTCGGGTAAGAGAACATGCCTGCCATGTTCTCTTACCCTCACCGCCAGAAAAGCGGACAGATCACGTGCTATCACAACCGGACATATCATGTGCTAACGACACCCGGGGCTAGACTACGGCCTGATTTGCTTCTACTGTGCTAACCTGCATGCAGTTTCGATTTATCTGCTGTGATTATGGAAACCAAACGGCAAATCCGCATCGGGACGGCTGGGTGGGATTATAAAGACTGGCAGGGTATTTTCTATCCGCCAGAATTGCGGACTCACAAAGTGCATCCGCTGGAATATCTGGCGCAGTTTTTTGATGTGGTGGAGATCAATACTTCTTTTTATGGACACATCAGGCCAGAACTGGCGCGACTCTGGAGCCGCCGGGCGAAGGCGGTAAATCCGAATTTTGTTTTTACTGCCAAGCTGCACCGGTCGTTTACCCACAACCCTTATGCCGTGATGGAGCCGACCTCGGCTGCCAGTATCAAACCCACAGACGAGGATGAAATGCTGGCTCGTCAAGGACTGGAAGCGCTGGCGGCGGAGGGCCAACTAGGGGCGCTACTGATTCAGTTTCCGGTGTCCTACAAAAATACCAGCCTCAATCGCGAGTACCTGGAAGTCTTACTGCGGCAGTTCATTGAGTTTCCGCGGGCGGTTGAAGTGCGGCACGAGAGTTGGAACAATCCGGAAACCCTGGACTACTTCTCGCACCAGAATGTGGCTTTCTGCAACATTGATCAGCCACAGATCGGACGCACGCTCGCGCCAACTGAATACGTCACATCTGCGCTGGGCTACGTGCGCCTGCACGGCCGAAACTACGACCAGTGGTTCGATTGCGACGATCGCAACGACCGCTACAACTATCTTTATACGGAGAGCGAAATCGCGGGCTGGAAAGAAAAGATCGAGCGCATCGCCCAGCGGGCCGAGGTAACCTACGTGGTCGCCAATAATCACTTCGAGGGGAAAGCCGGGGTGAACGCGCTGGAGCTCAAACATCTGCTGAGCGGCAAGCGGGTCAGTGCGCCGCACACGCTGATCGAGCATTATCCGGAGTTGAAAAAGTACGCGGATGCGGCGGAGGATACTACGGATCCGAATCTATCGCTGCTGGCGTAAAGTCGCACGGGCAGGGACGCCCGCGCCTACATTGACATCGATTCTACTTTTGCTGCGTAGTGGGACTCTACGTATTCGTCCAGGATATGAATGAACGCAGCGACGATCCCATCGCCTTTCAGCGTGGTGAACAGGCGTCCATCCACGTAGACGGGGGCTTTAGGTTCTTCGAACGTTCCCGGCAGTGAGATGCCCAGACTGGCGTGCTTCGATTCACCGGGGCCATTGACGACGCAGCCCATCACCGCGACCTTCATCTCTTCCACACCGGTGTAGCGGTCTTTCCAGACTGGCATTTGGTCGCGCAGGTAGGACTGAATCTGCTCCGCCATTTCCTGGAAGAAGGTGCTGGTGGTGCGTCCACAGCCGGGACAGGCGGTGACCTGCGGAGTGAAACTGCGAATGCTCAAAGATTGCAAAATCTGCTGGGCGACACGCACTTCTTCGCTGCGATCTCCGTTGGGCGCAGGCGTGAGCGAGACACGGATGGTGTCGCCGATGCCTTCCTGCAGCAGCACCCCGAGAGCGGCACTGGAGGCGACGATACCCTTCGCTCCCATGCCAGCTTCGGTCAATCCAAGATGCAAGGGGTAACTACAGCGGGCCGCGAGCGCGCGATATACGTCGATCAAATCCTGCACCCCACTGACTTTCGCGCTGAGAATAATCTGATCGGGACGCAGGCCGTATTTCTCCGCCAGCTTCGCCGAGTTCAAAGCACTTACTACCATCGCTTCCATAGTGACTTCGCGCGCATCCTTCGGTTCCGGAAGGCGTGAGTTCTCGTCCATCATGCGCGTCAAAAGGGCCTGATCGAGCGATCCCCAATTTACGCCGATGCGCACCGGCTTTTGATTCTTGACCGCGACCTCGATCATGGTGCGGAAATTGGTGTCGTCCTTACGGCCAACGCTGACGTTTCCGGGATTGATGCGGTACTTGGCCAGCGCTCGGGCACATTCCGGATACTTTACCAATAGCTGGTGGCCGTTGTAATGGAAGTCGCCGATGACAGGAACGTTGACGCCTTGTTTGTCGAGCTGGTCAACGATGGGCGCTACCGCCGCAGCGGCTTCGTCATTGTTCACCGTAACCCGAACCAGTTCCGATCCGGTGCGCGCCAGGTCGGCGACCTGCTTGACCGTGGAAGGGATGTCGGCGGTGTCGGTATTGGTCATGGATTGCACCACAACCGGTGCATCGCTGCCGACGCGCACCTCGCCAATCGAGGCTGTGACCGTTTTCCTACGCTGGATGTTAGCCATCGGGAATCTCTAGTTTAGCATGCAAACCGCGGCACATTTCCGAGGTTTGAGGCGGGTCGGAAGGGAATAGTAGGACGGGCTGGAAGCCCGTCCTAAGATCAGGGTAGTCTTTGGGTCAGTCCCGGCAGAGTCTTCACCAAGTCGTTATAGATCACCATCACCGCAAACAATACCAGGAAGACGAACGCTGCCTGATAAATGCGTTCTTTAATATGCAGGCTGATGTCGCGCCGCATTATTGATTCAATCAGCAGCAGGAAAATCACACCGCCATCGAGGATGGGAATCGGCAACAGGTTGAATATGCCGAGATTAAGGCTGATGGCAGCAGTGATGCCGAGCAGAGGCATCCATCCTTTTTCGCGAGCCGCACGGCCTACTGCGCCACTGATGCCGATCGGACCTTCCACCTGGCGCATGGAAATCTTCCGGCGCACCATCTTCTGGAGCAGTTCCAGAATCAGGAACGAGCCCTTCTTGTTCTCTTCGATTGACTTGCCGAGTGCTGCTGCAAAGGGCAGCCGGCTGACCTTGATGCGGGTGCTGGCGATTCCGACCCGATAGCGTTGTTCCAGCTTGCCATTGATATCAGACAAGACCGGCTGAATGATGAACGACTTTTTCTGCCCCTCGCGCAGCACGGTAATCTCTATAGGCTTGTCCTTGGTGCGTTTCAGGATTTCCACCATGGCCTGGAGAGCTGGAACCGGCTGACCATCCACGCTGAGAATCTGATCGCCGATTTTCAGTCCTGCCTTCTCGGCCGGCATGCCCGGCTCTAGCTCCGTAACGACGACGCCGGGCTCCTTAGGAACCCATCCTGCAATGCCCAGTTGATTAGCGCCATAGGGTTCGGGGACGACCTTTTTCTCAAATGTGCGGCCGTCGCGCTGGATAACCACATCTAGAGGCTGGTTAGGACTTAGAGCTTCCTTGCGATCCACCTGCTCCCAGGTCGGATTTTGGATACCATCGATGCGGACGATGCGATCCCCCTGCTCAATCCCAGCTTTGGTCGCAGGGGAATCCTGCAACACCCATCCTACGACCGCGGGCTCATCCAGCACCGCCGCATACTCAAAGTGGATCATGTAGATGCTGGCCAACAGGCCAATCGCCAGCAGGATGTTCATGGCTGGTCCAGCAATTGCTATAACGAAGCGCTGCCAACGGGGATGCGACAGAAACTCGCCAGGATCACCGGTGAGCTGGTCCATGGGGTTCTCACCGGACATCTTGACGTATCCGCCGAGGGGGATGGCGCTGATACGATAATCGGTTTCATCCTTGCGAAAACCCAGCAAGCGCTTCCCAAAGCCAATGGAGAAGACTTCGACCCGAACTTTGAACAACTTAGCGGCGGCGTAGTGGCCGAACTCGTGGATCAGGATCATGAACCCGAGAACCAGTGCCACGTATATGAGTGTAACTAGAAGATGCCCCATAATGACCGATTACTCCCTTTGACCAATTTCGGAGGTAGGTTGCGGAATAGGGGAGTTACTCCGGTTTACCTGGCCCACTTGCTCGCGTGCGACCCGGCGGGCCTCCGTGTCCGCCTCAAGCACTTGTTTAATAGATTCCAATTTGTGGCTTTTTGTTGCAGAAATCACGTTCTCAATCAATCTGGGAATTTCATCAAAGCGAATGCATCCGTCCAAAAAGGCGGCAACCGCAATCTCATCGGCGGCGTTGAGAGCAATCGTCTTAGCACCCCCGGCTTCGGCCGCTTCGTAAGCCAGCCGCAGGCAGGGAAATTTTTCCAGATCCGGCGGACAGAATTCGAGGTGCCGTAAGTACATGACGGGGAAGCGCAAATCCGACTCAATCCGTTCCGGATACGTCAGGGCGTAAAGAATCGGCAACCGCATATCGGTCACCGAAAATTGAGCAAGTATGCTGCCATCCACGAATTCGACCATGGAATGAACGGTGGACTGAGGATGCACAATCACTTCCACCTGGCTAGGCGCTAAGTTGAACAAGCGGCAGGCTTCAATGACTTCAAACCCTTTGTTCATTAAAGTTGCGGAGTCGATGGTAATCCGCTTCCCCATCTTCCATGTTGGATGCTTCAGCGCCTGTTGTACGGTAATGGAACTGAATTCCGATTTCGGCGTCTTCAGAAAGGGGCCGCCCGAAGCGGTGAGCCAGATGCGCCGAACCTCCTCTATCTTCCCTCCCCGCAAGCATTGGTGGACTGCATTGTGTTCACTATCGATGGGGAGCAGCGGCCTTCCCTGCCGGCGGGCCTCGGCAGTTATCAGTTCGCCCGCGACCACCAGGCATTCCTTGTTGGCCAAGCCAACGGTCTTACCAGCGCGCACGGCCTCGTAAGTGGCTTCCAACCCCGCTACGCCTACAATAGCGCTGACCACGAAATCCACTTCGGGATGCGTAGCCACGCGAACCGATCCTGCCGAACCATGGACCACTTCGATGTTGCTCAACCCGGCAGTCTTGAACCGGGATTTTAGAACTTCTGCGTCGGCTTCAGCGGCCACCGAAACCACTCTCGGCCTCCAATGGGCAGCCTGCTCGAACATGGCATCCAAATTCCTGCCCGCCGCCAACGAAACGACTTGGAATCGTTCGGGATAGGATTCGGCCAGGTTGAGAGTGCTGCGGCCAATGGAGCCGGTCGAGCCCAGTATGGCAATACGTCTCATGCTGAGGGATTCTTATCCTGCGCGGGCAGTGGGGAGCGGCTGGTTTTTCTGCAATGAGCTTTTATGCGACAAAGCCTGCAAGAAAATTTACTGCATCACGCGCCATGCCGCATAGTACCACAGCACCGGCGCCGCAAAGAGCAGGGCATCAATACGGTCAAGCATGCCGCCGTGCCCGGGTAAAATAGTGCCCGAATCTTTCGCGCCCGCACCGCGTTTAAGGAGAGATTCGGCGAGATCTCCCAGTTGCGCGGCCACATTGAGGACTGCGGACAGCACGACGATCGGCCACAGAGGAGGCGGCTGCAAATTAAAAATTCCATCGCGCGGCTCAATCAGGTGGGCCCGCAAAAGAAAAGAGCTGATGGGCAGTGCATAGTGATACCATAGCGTCCCTGCCAAAATGCTTGCCGCGAACGATGCCACCGCACCTTCCCAGGTCTTCTTGGGACTGACGCGGGGAGCCATGCGATGACGGCCCACCGACCGCCCTACGAAGTAAGCGAAAATATCTCCCGCCCAAACCACCAGCAGCAGGTATACCAGCATGAACGCGCCCGACCACTGTTGCCGCAATTGAACCATTGAGCCCAGCGGCAACGCGATGTAGGTGAATGCAAAAACAGAAGCCGCGGCGGCCGGGTACGCAGTGTTCAATGGCTGCCGCCGCAGGGCAATACTCAGGAAGGTAAACGTGGCGATTGCGGCGGCGAATCCAAAGGTGATGCCGGCAACCTCGGTCGAGAGCAACGGTTTTTGGTTAGTTGGACTCACGACCAGCAAAACAAAAAACAAGCATACAAACACGTAGGTCGCCCACCGCAACGGTTGCACTCCGTAACCTTCCACCAGTTTTAAAAATTCAGCGATGCTGAGCAGAGCCAGCGTGGCGGCCAGTATGCCCACTACAGCAAGCGGCGCCCGCAGAACCAGCAGCAGGACAATGGGTATGAGAACCACTGCCGTTGCAATGCGTGTGATCAAGTGGAAGACGCCTCAGTTTCGCGCCGTCTTCGCGGCATGGGGATGCGAACGGGAAGGCTCGACACCATGACTTTGAGTTGGAGCGTGATCCTGACTCAATCCGCCGTACCTGCGCTCGCGCTTCTGGTACTCGGCGACGCCTTCGAGTAAATGCACGCCGCGGAAGTCGGGCCAGAGCGTGGGTGTCACGTAGATTTCCGCATACGCGAGTTGCCAGAGGAGAAAATTGCTGAGCCTCATCTCGCCACTGGTGCGGATGACCAGATCAGGATCGGGCAGATGCCGTGTGTAGAGATGCTGAGAGATGGAATCTTCATCCACCTGCAAGTGCTCAAGACCGCCGTTGCGCGCCGCCGCATGCACCAGGGATTGGAAGGCGTCCACCAGTTCGCTGCGGGCGCTGTAATTGAGGGCCAGCGTCAGCACCATGCTGCTGTTCTTTTCGGTCGCCTGCCGGGCCCACGCCATCCGTTCCCGTACTGCGGCAGGAAGCTCGTGTTGCCGTCCGATATACTCCAGACGAATATTGTTTTTGTTAAGCGTTGGCACTTCCTGCTTCAGATAGCGGCTCAGCAGGCCCATCAGGAAGTCCACTTCGCTCTTCGGCCGCTTCTTCCAGTTCTCTTCAGAGAAGGCATAAAGAGTAAGCGCCTGGATGCCGATTCGTGCCGCAGTCTCGACGGTGGAGCGCACCGCGGCCACACCCGAGCGGTGGCCAGCCACTCGCGGCAGGTGGCGGCGCCGCGCCCAGCGTCCGTTGCCGTCCATGATTATGGCGATGTGTCTGGGGAGCCGCTTCGGATCAAGCTTCAGGTAAAGTTCCGTCTCTTTGCGGTCCAACCCAGGGGGAACAGTTGATTGCAAGCCGTAGCCTCTGCTGAATCACGAAACTAACACAGGGATTGGAGTGGTGGCAATAATACGAAAGAGCCGTGGTGTTTAACGACCGGGACGGACAAGATATTCTTAAAGCGCGCTGTCTTTCGATTCTTCTGGCACCACGTCCACGCTTAGTTTTTCGGTGTGGCGTAGGACAATTACCTGGGACCGCACCCCGACACGCGCATCGGTGAGCAAGCGGTGCAGGTCGTCCACCCCCGCCACCGGCTGGCCTTCGAGCGCAACGATCACGTCGCCTTCGCGCAGGCCGGACTTCTGCGCCGGGCTTCCCTCTTCCACCGACAGCACCACCACTCCGCTTTCTTTGGGCAGATCATAGAAGCGCACTATCCGCCGATGGACTGGTACAGTTTGCGCCACGACACCGATATAGCTGCGCCGGATGCGGCCATCGCGCAGGAGGCGGCTGGCCACAAATTTCGCGGTATTGATGCCAATTGCGAAACACAGGCCTTGGGCCGGCAGGATGGTCGCGGTATTCACGCCTACCACACGGCCGTCGGAGGTAACCAGCGGTCCGCCGGAGTTGCCTGGATTCAGCGAGGCATCGGTCTGAACCACGTCATCGATCAGACGGCCAGAGTAAGAGCGCAGGGAACGTCCCAGCGCGCTTACCACGCCAGCGGTCACGGTGGACTGGAAGCCGTAAGGGTTGCCGATGGCTACGACGAGTTGTCCTACACGAAGTTGTTGCGAATCACCCAACGTTGTTGGCACCAGGCTGGGCGCATCCGCGCGAATTACCGCGATATCAGTTGCGGGATCGTCACCGATGGTCGTCGCTGGAACGCGGCGGCCGTCCGCCAAAGTAACTTCGATGCGGGTGGCGCCGTGCACCACGTGGCTGTTGGTGAGAACCAGGCCGTCTGGGGTGAATATAAATCCTGACCCACCGCCGCGCCGTTCCCGCTGCCGACCGGAACGGCTGCTGGCCACGGATTGATGAACTTCAACGTTCACAACCGATGGGCTGACCTTCTCCACCGCCCCGATAACCGCGCGGGAGTAGGCATCGAGCAGGGCAGAATCTTCCACGGGGATACTTCCCGCGGCCTGAATCGGCGTGCCTGAATAATCTTTGATGGACGAAACGAAATCCAAATTGCTTGGCGGAGCCATGCAAGGTAGATGAAAGAAATATCGACGGGGATTCAGGCGCTGCAGAATCGAGCAAAAACGGCATCCGACCTAACGACTACGCTAGATCGTTTCTTCCTCCAGCGCGCTCAAAGTCTCATCGTCAACTTCCCACCTTTTAAGAATTGCGAAGATTATCTTGCTGGTAAAACCAGCGCGAGAGAGCTGGCGGAAGATGCGGGCAGCCTGTTTCCGGTCTTTGGGCTTCTGCAACCGTTTGCGACGCAGATATTCACGCGCTTGTTTTTCCTCGTTCACGTCTTCATAAACCGACGAAACCGCCTTATCGATCACCTCTCCGTGGACTCCTTTTATCTTCAGATCGGTAATCACGCGCATGCGCCCGAATTTTTCGTTGTCGCGCCGGAAGGAGGAGTAGGCTGCGGCATACTTCGCGTCATTGAGGTAACCCTGATCTTTCAGCTTGCGGATGACTAACTCCATTAGCGTCTGGCCATATTCGGTTTCGGCCTCCACCCGCTGCCTCAACAGACGTTTTAACTCGGCCACCGATCGCATGCGACGCGCGAGGGCGCCCACAGCGTACTGGTAAAGCTCGTCTTCGCTGTCAGTTTTCCTCGGTCGCGGAAAAGGCATACCTCTAAACCTTAACTCAGACCATTGCAAATTTGAGAAAAAAGCACTCTCGTCCGCAGAGTGCCAATCACCCGCAGGTACAGAATGGAACTCTGGAGTCAATTGTCCCGTATACATAGTTAGCGGTCTTGAATAGATGGAAGATCGAGCCCTTTGTTGCCCGATCGTGCGACCTGAGTTGGTGACATTTAGTCAGTTCGTCCGTCTATTTAGGTGAAGCGAGGAAGTCATGATTAGCGTAAGTTGCGACAAATCCGGCGACGTAGCCATCGTGAAATGTGCTGGTCGAATGGTCCGTGGCGAAACCGTTGACACCTTGAAAAGAACGGTTGTGGCGCAGGGAGGCGCCCGCATCGTTGTAATTGACCTGTCGGAGATTGAAGCGCTCGACGGTGGGGGTCTAGGTATGCTCGTATTCCTGCACCGTTGGGCAGGTGATAATGGCATCCAGCTTAAGCTGGTCAATCCCTCGCATCATGTACACGAGATGCTGGAGCGCACCGGCCTGGACCGGATACTTGATATTTCTTCACTCCATGATGCGTTGAAAGTATTGAGCAGCAGCGTCGATCATCCCAGTTGGAACGCCGGTCGCCAGTGGAGATGCGCTCTCGGTTGCTGAGTCCACCTCTGTTTCACCTCAAACGGCGCTAATACGCCGGTGGACGGAACGAGTAGCCGATGGAGACTCCGAACCGCGTAGCACGCCCAGAACTGAATTCAAAGTTGTTATGAATCAGGTAGAGGTGCGCTTCCGGCCGGATGAAGAAGTTCCCGAATAAGTAAGCTCGAATCCCGCCTCCGATGTGCCCCATGAAGTGATTGCTGCTGACGTAGTTCGTACAGCCAGTGAATCCGCAAAAAGTAAACGGCTGGTAGAAACGAATATTCTCCCCGCCAATGCCCGCCATAAATTCAGCGACAAAGTTCTTTCCCAGGGGCGGCGCCCAGATGCCATTGATGTCCCACAAAACCGGGCGAAATGGATAAACTCCCTGGTAAAAACTCCGTCCCCCGCGCCAGGCAACTTCGCTGCTTACTCCTAAATGTTTCTTGATGAGGAAATCGCCGCTGAAACTTGGATAGGCGCCGCCAGTCAACGATTGGGGGGAGTATTGTCCCGAGGCACTTGAAGCTGATGGCGCCGAGATGGTGCTCAATCCGAACCCTAAGTCCGTCTGCTGCGCCGAAGTCGGCTGCGCCATCAGAAAGCACGCGCAAAGCCCGGAAAGTAGAGCTAGATTCTTCAAGTGGCGACGCATTCCTAAGCTGATCATGATGACTGGGTTGATGCAACTTGGTTTCGGCCGGGTTGCACAAAAGTTCCGCATAGATTGTTTCCGCGCGGATTTTGAGCAGACCGCTGGCGGCAGCCCTTACGATCGCACTCAGCACAAAAAAAAGGCGCGCTTGCGCGCGCCCGAGTGTTCAGGAGATTAACCTAATCAGCGTCCGGCGCCATAACCAGTAGACTGCATGGCCTGACGCGAGATGTCGGCTGTAGATGCGATGCCCTGCATCCGCAGTTTGAAGTCGTCGGCGTTGGAAGCGCTTTCCAAAGCGGTTTCGTAGTTGATCAGACCCGCTTGAAAGAGGTCCCAGAGCGATTGATCGAAGGTCTGCATGCCATATTGCGAAGTACCGGCAGAAATGGCATCGCGCACCGCGCGCGTCTTTTCCGGCACCAGAATACATTCGCGGATGTAAGCGGTATTAATCATCACCTCGACTGCGGGAACGCGCCCGTCGGCATCGCAGCGCTTCACTAGCCGCTGGCTGACTACCGCGCGCAGCACCGCCGCCAATTGCAATCGAATCTGCTTCTGCTCCGGTGGCGGGAAGATCGCGATAATACGGTTGATGGTTTCCACCGCGTCAAGGGTGTGCAACGTGGAGAACACCATGTGGCCGGTTTCGGCGGCGTGTAAGGCTGTTCCAATGGTTTCCAGATCGCGCATTTCGCCGACCAGGATGACATCGGGATCCTGACGCAGTGAGGCGCGCAGCGCCGTCGAGAATGACGGCGTGTCTACTTCAACTTCACGCTGATTTACGTAGCCCTTTTTGTCGCGATGCAAAAATTCGATCGGGTCTTCAATAGTGATAATGTGTTCCGCACGGGTCGAGTTGATTCGATCCACCATCGCGGCCAAAGTGGTTGACTTACCGGAACCTGTAACCCCGGTGACCAGCACCAGCCCGCGTGGCATGTCGCAAATCTGCTCTACCACCTTGGGCAGGTAAAGTTCGTCAAGCGCCCGAATCTTGGTGGGAATCACGCGCAGCACCAGGCCCACGTTGCCGCGCTGCTGGAAGACGTTCACACGGAAGCGTCCCAGGCCCGCCACACCATACGCCATGTCGATTTCCGTGGTCTCTTTGAATTTCTGTTTCTGCCGCGCCGACATCATGCTGAACGCCATGGTCAGCATGTCTTCGGCACTGATGCGAGGCTGGTCAGTCAGCGGGATCAGTTCGCCGTCAATTCGAAGATGGGGATAATTGCCCACCTTCAGGTGTAAGTCGGAAGCGCGCCGCTCCATGGCGACACGAAGTAAATCATCAACGTTCATGCGAACTCCTCCCGGAGTTATCCCTCTTATGATGACCCGAAACGTCACCTTACCCAAGATGACCTAAGTAATGGTCCTAGGTGGTGTGGTTGCTAGGAAGTTGGGCAGATTCTGAGAACTTGCCGGGCATAAAAAAGCCGCCCCGAAGGGCGGCTCGGAGCCATAACCGGAACAAAATCTAGGCTGCTTTCCACTCTTCGTCGGCACTGCCGCCATAGATTGACGGCACTTTCGAGCCCATGGGCCGGAGATAGGTCACCAGGGCACCGCGGTGATGGATCGAATGTTTTTCTATAAAAGACAGATACGCAAACGCCGGAAAGTTGAACGCGCCATAGAAGTCGAGTTGAGTCACCAACTGCTCTGGTGTCATGGCGCGAAGCTTGTCGAACGCGCGGTTGAAATTCTGCTCGTACCAGGAGGCCAGCTCGGCCACGGTTTTCGGCTCGTTCTTGTAACGGGGCTCCATGTTAAATTTGCCTTCGGCGATTTCCTCCGCAAACTGTACGTCGACGCTCGCAATGTGCCATGCCAACTCCCACGCGGTACGAGCTTTGGGATCGGGCCGGTAATCTCGCTTGTTTTCCGGAATTGCGCTGATAACTTTCTTGGTGGTTTGTAGCTCATTGCTCAGACTCTGCAAAAGTAAGTCGCGATAACCCACTGCAAACTCCTTGCTGGGGCCTTGCTGAGGTGCTGCCATAGGATTCTCCTTCTGTGATTGTTATGTTTATTTGTGCAGAGAAACTCAAGGGCGCATATGCGCGCCCTCGGGAGCGGACGAATGCATTCGAAATTAAACCCCTACGGGCTGCTTGCTGCCTACCGGCACCGGGGTGAGCCACTGGAACCTGTCCGGCTTCTCTCCCCGGATAATGGCGTAAAACTCTTTTTGGATGGACCTGGTAATCGGCCCCAGCTTCCCCTTGCCCACGCTGATCTTATCCACCGAACGAACTGCAGTGATCTCAGCCGCGGTTCCGGTCAAGAACAGTTCGTCTGCAATGTAAAGCAGTTCGCGGGGAATGCATTGCTCAACCACCGCAATCCCCAGTTCGCGGGCAATGCGCAGGACCGAGTCCCGTGTAATACCGGGCAGCACCGAGTTTCCCAGCGGGGCGGTCTGAAGCGTCCCATTGCGTACCACGAAAAGATTCTCGCCCGAACCTTCACTCACATAGCCATTGGCATCCAGCGCGATTCCTTCGACGTAGCCATTGATAATGGCTTCCATCTTGACCAGTTGTGAGTTCATGTAGTTCGCGCCCGACTTCGCCATGGCGGGCAGGGTGTTGGGTGCGATCCGCGTCCACGAAGAAACGCAGACATCCACTCCCTGTTCGGCATCGGTGCCCAGGTATTTTCCCCAGGGATAATTCACAACGTAGACTTCGGTCGGCGAATTAAACGGATTGACCCCGGCTTCGCCATACCCACGTAGAACAATAGGCCTGATGTAGCACGGCCACACCCCATTGTTTTTCACCAGCTCAACCAGCGCCGTGACCAGTTCGTCGCGGGCGAACTCGACATCAATGCGATAGATCTTGGCGGAATCCAGCAGACGTTGCATATGTTCCTGGGCGCGGAAAATAGCCGGCCCGCTGGGCAGCGCGTAGCACCGGATACCTTCGAATACCGAAGACCCATAATTGACCACGTGCGACATCACGTGGATGTGTGCATCGTCCCAGCGGATGAACTTACCGTTGTGCCAGATTTTTTCCGTCTTCTGAATCGCCATGATCTCTCCTTGGCCTAACTGAGTAAAGATTCACCAAACGGACTGGGCGTTGCAGCTTACTCATCAAAAGTTCACCGTGGACACTCCACCTTTGGCTGAGAACAAGCAGCACGGTTTGTTCCAGAGCTTATCCAAGGGGCAGGACGCGAACCGCGGACCAAATTACAGCCAATTATAACTGACTGGGGAAAGGGGCGTAGCCCCTTTCGGATCCTCAGGCCTGACCTCAGAGGGGCATATTTCCATCAATCTAGCGCGTAGATCTTGAGCCTGACGCCGTCGAACACGGCAAGTTTTGCGCCATCAGGAGAAAGGGCGACATCCCACTGCCCATACTCCTCTTTTATCGAAATTACGGAACGGCGTACCAGGCCGACAACGTCGTATACCAGGACGGTTGGGGAGTTTTTTATCTTGACTCCATCAAAGATGCCCTTCGGCGATGACGTAACCCAGACAGCAAGCCTTGTCCCCGAAAGGTCAGATACTGTCTCACCGAACTGAAACATGTAAGGATCGTATTTCGGCGAGTCGTACTCCGGTCCAATAGTTTTCGACCACGCTAGGCCGCGCTCAATATCTACAACGCCAATGCCTTTTTTCCCTGAAACCGCCAGGTAACGTGAGGAAATCACCTGAAAGGTTCCGATGTCCTCATTGCAAAGCCGATGATTGCAAATCGTTTTGACAAGAAAGCCGGGAGCGATCATCTGGATACCGGAGCGGGAGAAGCCAAAAACCGCGTCTTCGCCGGCGGTCACGTTCCTCTGTATGTCAAAATCCTCGTCTTGGTATCCTGGCATCTCCTGTAACACACGCAGTGTGTCGGAAGCTAGCCATGAGTATGTGACTTGCAAATCTGCTTGTGATTCATGTCTCAGGAATATTTGTTTTCCCCCAGCTACGGTCTGTACTGCCCAAAGATCGGTCGCCTTAAATGGTTTCAGTTCTAGCTGTTTAACCAGATCGAGGTTAAAGGCGTATAGCATCATCATCCCATGCGCCATCACCAGGAACCGCCCATCTTGCAGCGGAATCAAACGGGCCTCAGAATCCCGGAGTTCGTCTTCGGACCGGCGTACGACTGTCGGCCAGTGTTCAGTGCGCAACAGGCTGCCGTCCTTTGCGCTGATGAAGAACGCTTCCAGCTGGCGGGTAGCCGTACGCCAATTCTTTCCTTCTTGTTTCGTGTGATAGACGACGACTAGATCTTTAGTTAGGAAGAGGATTTTAGTTCTATCGTCTAATGCCTCCAGCTTTGCCGTACTGAAGTCCTTGAAGAAGGACCGGTTGGATTCGTCCAGCGCCGGCTTCCATCCCACCTTCTTTAGATCGATGGCTATGCTGGGACTTAGAGGTAAGACAGTGGAGGCTGTCTTCTGGCCGACGCTGGCGGAACAGAGCGCCAAGACTACGAATATTGATAGCTCAGCTGGCAGTCGCATGTTCTGAGACTGTCAGCATAGCTTCATTTCCTGAGAAAGAGCTAATCGTTTTCAATTTTTGTTGAATGGTCAGGGCAAGCGCGACGCAAGTCGCATGTCCCATCGTAGAAGTGTTCTCCAAAACCCCACAACGGCCTCTCTACGACGGTCTCGCTCCCGACTCAAAACCACCAATTAAAAAGATGCGAAGGCGTCACCTCGATGATCGCTGCTTCGCCTTCGTCGAAACCCGCATTGGACTTGTAAACCCTGAATTTCTTATACAGCAGCTCTCGAACCTTAAGAAACAACGGGCCGCGCTTTATGATCTTTGCCCTGCCTTGCGCCATTACCCCGCCCATGTTCCTCCAATTGGATTTGTAGATGTCAGCCACCAACGCCACCGACGCGTGGCGTGAGATGTTCGCAACCTTTTTAGTATCCAGATCGGAAGCCCAATAGATCTTGCCCTGCCAAACCACGTGGCAGACAGGTGTAATCTGCGGCTTGCATCGCCCGTCCACGGTTGCAACTCGAATCACTGGCTGGTCACTCAAGAATTTCAACTGCTTGGCTTTCGGCCACGCCATAATTTCTCCTTTCCCATGAGATGACCTTGAGGATGGAGACAGATGGGCGTGACAGACGAGATTTGAGTGCAGGCTTTCGCACGCGCCCGAGCCATGTGGCCAGGGCAGCGGTTCCATCACCGCGAGCATTTTTAGAGACGGAGTGGCGTCATCACGAACTCGGCTTGCTCAGTGCAACAGACGCTTCCATGCCAAGGCCAATATAAGAATCACGATGCCAGCCACCATCCCGACCAGCCGCGCTCGATTAGGCTTTTCGCTCATAACGTTGGACCTCTGAAAATCGACGTCCGCTTGGGCATTTTCGGCTCGAACACAAAAACAGCATCCCCGTTAGATTGATAAGCTTACGGTCATTGTACGCACAGTTATGCACTTACAATGTTCCACGTGGAACACTACGCTGATCTGCATGAGCGTTGCGCCCGGCGAAGACCTACGCTCCTCGCCTGGCCTTCATGTCAGCCAGCAACTGCTCGATACGGTCTTCTTTCTCGAGCGCAGCCAGACGGTCTTCCATGTCGTCGGCAGCGATTTCCGCCTTGGCATTGCTGTGCGCTTCGGCATGCGCCACCTTGTGCTTCATCCGATTGAAAGCGTTGGCGCTCGAGCCGTTGCCCGCGGCCATTTTCGCGTCGCTCGCCTTGCCGACGGCGCGCGCTCGGCGATGCTGTGCCACCAGCAAGTCGGCCTTGGCTTGCGCCTCAGTGAGTTTCTGTTCCAGGTTGCGCAGCGCCGATTTGAGGTTCTCGACCTGGGCTTTCTGATCGACCAGTTGCTGCGCAAAACTTTCGCTCAGCTCTCGGTAGCTCTCTACACGTTGCAGAGCGGCGCGCGCCAAGTCGTCCTGCTTCTTGTCTACGGCGAGTTCGGCTTTGCGCATCCAGTCCGCGACTCTCTCTTCGTTTTCCTTTTTCTTCTTATCCAGCAGGTGCTGGTCGGCGATGGCGATCGCCACCTGCGTCTTGACCTGCAAAAGCTGGTTCTGCATGTCGAGGATTACCTGCTTGATCATTTTTTCCGGGTGTTCGGCCTTGTCGATCAGGTCGTTCAGATTCGCCCGGACTAGCGTGGAAACTCGCTCCAGCAATGCCATGGTATGACTCCTTCTCGGTTCTTAGTTCTTTCCTCACTTCCCTGCGCCGGTAGCGCCGGCCTTGCCGTCGCCGGCAGGCGGCAGCACGTCTGGTTTGGGCGCGTGGTCGCCAATCAGCCGCACCTTCGACAGCATTTCGTTGATGCTCATCCCCGACAGGGTTTCAAACAGCGCCGGAACTTGCGCCGCCATTTTGGTGATGTCGCCGGTGATTTTGTTCATGCCGGCGGCGTCGCCATTGCCGGTAGAGACGATGGTGATTTTGTCCACGTTGGCCAGCGGACTGGCGAGAGCCCGCACCACTTCGGGCAGACCCGTGAGCAGTTTGTCGATGACGGCTGCCTGGTTGTACTCCTGGTAGGCTTCGGCCTTGACGTTCATCGCCTTGGCTTCGGCTTCGCCTTTTTTGAAAATGATTTCCGCTTCGGCTTCGCCTTGGGCGCGGATCGATGAAGCGTGCCCCTCGGCTTCGGCGATGAGCCGCTGCTTCTCGGCTTCGGCCAGGGTCTCAATGCGCTGACGCTCGATCTCGGCCTGTTTCAGCACAGTCGCGATAAGCTCTTTTTCACGACGGTTGATCTCGGCCTCTTGTACTTTGACCTGCTGTTCCTTTTCGACTTGTTGGACCTTCACCTGCTCGGCCACCACCTGCTGCTGCATGATGTTGGTCTGGATGTCATAGGCTTTATCGGCTTGCGCCTGCTGCCGTTTCGTGACTTCCAGGAATTGGGCTTTCTTGATCTCGAGATCGCGCGTCGCCTCAGCTTGCTTCGCCATAGAAAGGGTTTCTGCCAGGACGCGCTCCTGATCGGCCTGCGCCCTGGCGACCGCAGCTTCGCGTTGCGCCAGCGCACGCTTGATCGCGGTGTCACGATCAGCTTCCGCGGTAGCGACATCCGCGTCACGCTTGATGCGCGCGACGTCGGGCTTGCCCATGTTGGTGATGTATTCGTTCTTGTCACGGACCTCTTTAATGGTGAAGGAAATCACCTCGAGACCCATCTTGTTCATGTCGTCGGCGCAGGTGGAACGCATGCGGTCAGCAACCATCTCCGGCTGCTTCACGATTTCTTCCACTGTGAGCTGTCCGATGATGCCGCGCAGATGCCCTTCCATGACCAGCCGGATGAGTCCTTCGCGCTCCTGGTCAGTCTTGGTAAGGAATTGTTCCGACGCAGTCAAAATGGACTCCATGTCGGATTTCACTTTGATCTGCGCCACGGCTTCGACGGTGACCGCCACGCCCTGCTTGGTGTAGAGGTCCTGTTGCGGCGCGACATCAAACGACATCAACTCCAGAGAAAGTCCACGGCAAACCTGAATCATAGGAAGCACGATGGTGCCGTGTCCTTTCACGACTCGGGTTCCGCCGAACCCGTAAACTACCAATGCTTCATGTGGTCCAGCCTTGCGGTACAAGCGTGCCAGCGCGCTCATCAGGAGCATGGTGCCGAACACGATGAATACCGCTACGACCCATACGGTTGCAACTGTCCCAAACATAATCGCCTCCTAAGAAACTCTTTCGAACAAAAGCGTGCCGTCAATAAGCCGCGAGTCATTGCGCGAGCGATTGTTAATCTTCATGATCTTCATGACTTCTCTTGCTTTTCTGCAGTCGCAGTTGCCGCTCGATTTGTCTCGGCCAACTCGCCGGTTGACTCTTCTCCCGCCATCTCCTCCCACAACCGCACATAAGCGATGCCCTTTTCGTAACGCGTCACGATCACTTCGGACCCTTTTGCGATGGCGATGCCATCATCGCTGCGAGCGCCGCAGGTGCGACGTGTGCCGGCTTGCGAATAAATGATTTCTCCGGTTCCGTTCTGGCGGATTGAACTGGAAAGCTTGCCCAGCACGCCAATCATTTCGTAATCCGCGGGATCCATATTTTCTTCGCGCGACATGAGCACTTTGCTGAGAAATAAATAGATAATTCCGGCGCCCACAAAACCGCTGACGAGCGCGATGAGCAAGCCGAGCAGAAACCACAAGCCGGCGTAACGGGTCAGGAGATATCCGGTACCGCCAAACCACGCCAGGAATGCGGTGAGGGTGATGAAGTTGAACGGTGAAATGTGGGCTGACGACGGGGCGTGGACAGCGCCGTGCGCAACTCCACTGGCTGAGTGTGCCACCCCGTCCGCAATTGGAGCGTGGCCAATGTGAGCTCCGACCGGGTGGCCGCCATGAAAGATGCGAGGAATATGCAAGTGCCAGCGCAATCCGCCTGAGAGAAACGACAACAAGCTGAAGGCGAATCCGACGACAAAACAGACGAGATAAAAATCCGCCCAGGTCATTGCGTCCGCCTTTCTACGCCGCTCGTGCGCCGGTGGTGGCGCGAGCGGGTCAGCGCTTCCGGTCGCAACGCTTCGAGCAGGCGCTCGGAGAGGCCGGGAGTTTCGAGAATGGCGCCTAACAAAAGAAAGCAACGGCGAGTATCTTTTTCGCGCGCGGCTTTGAGCAGCACCTCACTGACCTCAGGATCGCTGACAAAGCGTTCCGAACCTTGCAGCAGCCATACGTCGAGCTTGCCTTCGGTGGTTCGCAGATCGGAGGTCAACTCGGTGTGATATCCCTCGGGATCATCCACCAGGAAGCCGGGATGCACCTTAAAAAACTGCGCCAGCAGGGTACGTGTCGCCTGAGTCATGTGCGGGCGCGCGCCGTTTTCGATTTGCGAGAGATAGGACTGGCTAATGTTCTTGCGCAAGCCCTTCTTGATTTCGCGCACAATCTCCTGCTGGGTCATGGCGCGTCCAAATCCACGCAGCGAGCCCTCGACCTCGCGCAGGTAGCGTAATTTCTCTCCGAGTGTCATATTGCAAAATCGCAATATTTATATTGCATATAGGGATATCAGTCAAGCGCTAGATGTGACGTGTTTTCAATGGCTTCCATGACTCTGAAACACACTCGATGCCGAGCGGTCACGGAGAACACAGGCAGGACAGTTCACAAAAAGGTGTTTGGGCTTGAGGCCTACTCACTTCCCGGAGGCCGGTTTTGTGGATCGCCTGGCGAGCCGGGCTGCCGACCACAGGTCCAGAATTCAGATCCCGAGTGACAGCGGGTCCCCCTCGACCGCGCCGCCGCCTTCAGCTGGCGCCATAGGCGAGCCACATGTTGACGAACAGATGGAAGAGCACCATGACGTAAAGATCTTTGCGAAGCCACATCAGGAGTCCGAAGGCCAGCACCATCACAAGCACGGGCCAGGTCTGGGGAATCTGCCAAAGGTGATAGAGGGCGAACAGAAGTGAGTTCACGATCCAGTTCCAGCGTCCGAGGAAAGCGCTCTTCTTCATCAAGTAGCCACGGAAATACAGTTCCTCGCCAAGAAAATTGCCGATGAACAGAAACACCAGCGCAATTGGCGGAAAGCTATAGATGTTGTTCGGGACGTCTTGAAAAATGCTATAAGCTGGTATTCGCAGCAGTGGAACGGTCTGCAGCCAGCTCTGTAACGGAGTCCAAATAAACCTCATGTAGGGTATCGAGAGCAGAGCGAAGATGACGCAAAACCCCGGCAACACTAGGCATAGCCCGCGCCAGTCCACTCGGTTGAGCCCAAGGAAGGCGAAGGATTCGCGCAACGACAATTTGTCGGCGTATCTCAGCACCAGCAGCGGCCCGAACATGTGCCAGCCAAACGTGATGATCAGGACCCAGGCATACTGAAGATTTTTCGGAGAAAGATGGGTTAATGCTACTTCGGACCGAAACACGAGGTCCAATTCACAAATATGTAAATGAGCAGGCCAGGAAGCATATAGAGAACCAAGTAAACGATCTTGGCGGAAGTTTTGACGGCTACATCTCGCTCCAGACGAGTGTCCCGGGCGCGATACACCTCTCCCATTCCTCCCGCCCCGAGAGGCGCGAGAATCTCGTACGGTCCGAGTTTGACACCAGAGGTAAGAACCATCGGTGCGCGACATTATAGTCTGTAATGGAGGACACAACCCACATGGCTGCGCGCGCGGTAGAACTGTTGTGAACGATGCGTTTCATCGACAACGCGATAACTCCAAGGTGGTCGGCCACTCGGGAACAAGGCGTTTTCCCTGACTTTCGATAGTGGTGCAATATCGAATTTACACCAGCAAACTACCTGAATCGATCATTTATGAGATAACTTCTAATTTAAGATGCCAATCCCGATTGCACGACTGCGCCGATGGTTTGCCGTAGGCGCCATCGTCATCTCGATGCTTGCCGCCAGTGCATATTTCGTTGCCCGGTGGCGGATGCGGAGCGCGCTTAGGGAGATCCCCAAAAAAATTGGCTTTGAAGTGCAACAGAGCGCGCAGGGATTCACCATTTCCCGGTCCGAACAGGGACACACTATCTTCACGGTGCGCGCATCGAAAGCGGTCCAATTCAAGCAAGGTGGCCATGCTGAGTTGCATGATGTTTACATCATTCTTTATGGACGCGACTCCAGCCGCTTCGATCAGATTTACGGCGCCGATTTCGAATACGACCCGCGATCTGGCGATGTCACCGCCAAAGGCACCGTTCAGATCGATCTGGAAGCCAATCCCCAAGGTCTCGCCAATCCCGACCAGGTTCCTCCCAAAGAACTGAAGAACCCTATCCATCTCAGGACCAGCGGACTGGTTTTTAATCAGAAGACTGGAAACGCCTACACCAACGACAAGGTTGAGTTCCGCATACCTCAAGCCAGCGGCTCGGCTGTCGGCGTGAACTATGTGGCTAAAGGGAATGTTCTGACTCTGCAATCGCAGATAGACATTGTGCTGAACCGCCCCCACGCCACCCGAATGACGGCGGCGCACGGCATCGTTACACGCGATCCACGTCAGATTGTGCTGCAAGCGCCGCGCGTGGTAACTGGCGATGACAAGCTGGAGGCGGAAAAAGCCACGCTGTTCCTGCGCGATGACAATACTGTCGAGCGAATTTTGGCATCGGGCGAGGTGCAGGCAGACCTCAAAGGCCGGGACGAGATGCACGCGCGCGCTGCGCAGGCCGAGCTGCTGATAACTCATGCGAGCACGCCAACCTTGCGAACGGCAGTGCTTTCCGGCGATGTACAAGTTGATTCGATGGGGGACCAGCTCATGCACGGCAGCACGGGGCGAGTAGTGCTCAATTTTTCTGGAAAGAATCGTCTGGACAAAATTCACGC
>Ga0209471_1000661_pt1 | contig 22224 bp, 15 predicted proteins | sample GraSoiAngelo_128_FD_185885 | JGI IMG/M metagenome (GOLD analysis project Ga0209471, IMG submission 185885) | Grasslands soil microbial communities from the Angelo Coastal Reserve, California, USA - 14_0927_12_20cm (SPAdes) (version 2) | ecosystem: Environmental > Terrestrial > Soil > Grasslands ... | reverse complement strand
TGGTGAGCTCATGGACGGTCGCCGGCGTCGATGAGAAAGGAGCGAAAGCCACGTATTCCGGAAACACGATTCGCATCTTAGAACGCCAGAGCGATGGTACGTGGCGAACAAAGGTTCACATGTATGCCTCGGACCGGTGAGGCAATGTCTGCCCGGGAGTGAGTGCTTGGTCTGGCGAACTTCTGCAATGGGTGGTCGACTACGGTCCTCCGGCGCCAAGGGAGCGGTCGGTCGCTTGCGATTGATTCAGCGGATGTTTCCGCCTTACCCTGGGATTATTAGCGATAGTACTCAGTAATCCCGACGACAGTCCTTGTCGAACGGCGCCTTGAATTTGTCGGACTTCCGCTTTTGGACCCGGAGCGGTCATCCCGCATGAGGCCGAGGTTCTTGTCCGGTGGGTGGAAAGCGGACAAGACATTCATAGCTTGTTCGAGGCTGATCAGTCGCGTCGTGAAATGAGTCGCCGCTCCAGCGTCTCTGTAACGGTCTCTGTCTCTGACCGGCCGCCTGGCCCTTTAATATCCAGCTTTGTCACCTTCGTACGGCGGCGCACGTTTCCAGCGGGATCCGTTTCGAATGCGACCGAGATCGTGCCGGACACGATCTCCCTCGCCCGCTCACGAAGTGCTGCATCAAGGGACACCGGCTTGTTCATAATCTCCCCCACAACGACGTCGGATTCGGCGCGAGCGCGACGAACCGTGTCGGGGTCGACCGGCATCTCGACAGCGAAAATCTCGCCATCTGGTCCGGCTGCTTTCCTTGCCAATTTTCCGGAACCGCGTGCTTCGGTTTCCTGGTAAGGAGCTCCCTCGCGAAGATCAGCGGACCTCAGATCGAACGATTGGACCATCTTGATCACCGATTGCGGATCGCATTCGATGCGAAATGCATTCCATGTGAAAATCCAGTGCTCGCAGACGGTGCGGGGCCATCCGGCAGCCTTGAGCCAGCCGTCGACCCGGGCCTCGAGTTCAGGGCCGTTGAGCAGCTGCGCTGGTCCGCCAAACGGCTTGAAAACCCGGGCAGGAAATTGCCAATTCCTGGCTCTCGCGTCTGCCGTAGCGGCACTTGGCAGGTCATACTGCAACTCCAGGCCGTCCGCGCGCAGGCCGATCACCCGTTCGATGATCGTGTCTTTATCGTGCGAGCTTCCTGAGGATCCATGGCTGCCCTGCTGCGCAGAATCCCTGGTCAAGGTGATTTCGTAGGTATCGCCGACTTGAGGCGCGAGAGGTAATGCTCCGGCGCGAGCAACGATGGCCGGTAAGAGCAGCGCCCCGACTATCCCCGTGAATCCAATCAGTTTCATGCGTATAGACTGCGCACTCGTGGCCGCACTGACAAGGTCCGCAATGGGTCGAGACCAGCCCTACCGGGCGCACGTCGCGAACGTCCGCTCGTGGACCGATACCGCCCGTCCGTACACACTGGAGTTCGCGTTAGATGCTCGGGGCTCGGTTTCGCGGTTGGCTTTGAGATCGAGCCAACACTGGAATAGCTGACGCGTACGCAATTCTTGACTGAACCGTGCGGCTTCGAAGGATCCGGCGCCGAGATCCCGCGCTCTGGTCGCAGCTACGGTGCTTCAAGCGAGAACTCGAGAAATGATTTAGTGTGCTTGAGCGCGGCTCGGGCGCAGGAATCGCTGGTGCGAGCTAAGAATTTCTTAGATATTAAACAACGTCTATAATGCTGTATAAGTCATTGAAAAGAATGCCCGGGAGAGGAACCTAACTCAGGCGATTCGGCAAATACAATCAGGCTGTTAGGAAATCAGGGGCGCCCGTTACCCCCTAAATTACCCCCTACCAGATACCTACTTAAAACGATCTCCGGCTCCGGCCGCGATCGTAGCGGGTAACAACAACAAGCGCTTCCGCCGCAGTTCGCTCGCGTGCGTTCCCGGCCGGATGGATCAGCGGAGAGGAACCTGAACCCGTCGAACACCGACCGCAAATTGACCCGAAGCTGACTGTTGTGACTGTCCGCTCTGCGGCGTAGGTCGCCAGCGCTTAGCGGGCAGCTCTCAAAGCGGCAGCGTGCAGTCGGCGGTCGTCACGGGTTTGGTCTTCGCAAGGCCGGGCGCGATGCTTGCGCCTCTCTGTCGCCTCCTGAAACACCTGCGCCAATTTCAACACCCGCTGCTCTTGACCGCCTGGCTGCCGAGCGCTACCTGCAGGCCGGTGAGCGGCGCGGGTCTGATTGCCCGGCGAACGTGCCAACGCCCACCTGCTCTACAGGCAAAGCCTCAGCGGCGCCAACGGACACGAGGTCAACAACGGCTTTACGCTCGGGTACGAGTACTCATTTCACCTGGGACCCTGATCCCGCGGCACCTGCGAAAACACACTGCGGTCGGATCACTCCTGGTCCCGTTCGCGCGCCGGACAGCGTTCGAACTGCAGCACGCTGAAGCCGCTCGGGACGCTGCGCGGCACTAGTTTGCACAGGTTCTCCTTCCTGGCACGCTCGTCCAACAGACCGTCACGCACGAAAGCGACGAGGTCGTGAAATTCGTCTGGCCGCAGTTCCAGGGGCGTCGCGAGCAATGGGTCCAATCGAGCCAGGACTGGCGCCATCGGTCCGATAGGCAGCGTCAGGTCGTTGTCCAGCCCGGCGGTGATTGCATCGTAATCCCGTACGGAGCGGGCGACGTCCAGGTGATGCCGGATCGCGTCCTCGAGCCGCGTGAATGCGCCGTTGTGGAAGAAGGCGGGCTGCAGCGCGGCGTTCCTGAGCGGCGAGCTGCGGAACTTGTAGCGATCCGCCGGATTTCCCGTGATCTGCTCCAGGCCGAAATCTTCGTTCTGGCCCGGCCCATCGAAGATCACATTACCCTTGCCGACGCCAAAGGCGGGGGCGATCTGCGGAACGCCGATCACGTGCATCCGGAAGTCGCTGAACATTTCATTGGATTGCCCGGCCACAGCGTGACACTGCACGCAAGTGCCCTTGCCCAAGAAGATTAGCGCGCCGCGTTTCTGCGCTTCGCTCATCGCTGCCTCCTCGCCACGCGCATAGCGGTCAATCGGCGCATTGGCAAACACGAGCGTGAATTCGAATTCGGCGATGGCCCGACCGAACATGCTGAAGTCGATCGGCGCACCAGCGGCTACGGCGGGAAACAGGGCGCCGAATTTCTGTAGATAAGCCGGCGTCGAATTCAAGCGTTCGAGCACGGCCTGGCGGATGGGTTCATTGCGAAACCCGCTGGCATTCGGCGCCGGGACCACCGAGCCAAGGCCATCGTCGAACTGGTCGAACTCGGGACCGATGGTCCCTCGGGTGCCGGTAAATCCGGCCACTTCGACCAATTCAGTCGGCGGTATGTGCGCCTGCGCGATCAGCAGGTGGGTGACGACGGGATCGTATGGCCCGAAGCGCGTGGTGCCTTCCGGTTGCGGAAAACTGAACCCGGCGGAATTGTCGAAAGGATCGCCCGAAAGCGCAGCGAACCGACCGTTCCACATCAGCTTGGGATAGAAAGCCGTGTTGACCGCGGCCGGGGTCCGGCGTTGGTTCCGCGGACCGTCGCGATGCGGCCCGACCAGGTTGTTGTTCTGTATTCCGATCGCGATGGACTGGCTGTCGCCGAACCCCGTGGCGGGTGAATGGCAACCGCCACAGGTGTTGTCGGAATGCAGGCCGCCAGACTTGTCAAACCATAGCAGCCGGCCGAGATCGGCGAGCTGCCGGTTGACCGGGCGGCCCAGCCGTTGCGGCAGGCTCTCTTCCACCCGGCCGGTGAATCCCGCCGCGGCTGTCAACTGCCTGTCCAGACCGTCGGCACTCGCGGCGGATGCGGCCCCAGCCACCTCGAACGCCATGATCGCCGCCAGTGACGCAATCAGCGCAATCAGCTTGCTTGTTGCGCGTGCCATCTCGCTCTCCCCTTTGCCCTATTGCCATTTATTTCAGGCAGGCGCCCCCGGCCTGGCGGGCGTGCCCGCCAGGCCGGGAAGGCCCTGCACTATGGGACCCGCGGGTTCAGCGAGGTCATGAGGCCGTCCGGATTCTTGAAATAAAGCCACGCATTCACCGTCCAGAAGGGCACCGGTTCGTCGTTGCTCCAGACGTCGAGGTTGCCGGCAAAGCCTTCCGGGGGCGGTCCGTCTTTTCCTTTTAGCGTGCAGGCGAACGGTATGAGGTATTCCAGCGCCACCAGGCGGAGCTGAGTCTGGCCGGGCAGGAAGGCATAAAGGAGTACCGCCGGGTGCGCCGGATCAAAATTGCAGCTCACGCGAGCGGGATTAAGGTAGTGAAATCCCTCGCCGGGCACATCCGGACTCCCTGGGATGAAGCCGTCGGCCAGGGCCACATTGACATCCTTGTATTTCCGGGTCGCCTCCCTGGCGGCTTCAAGTTGGTCCTCGGTTGGCTGGGTCAGCTCTACCATGTCCGAGTAGCTCAGGATGCGCGGGCTCTCATCGTCGGCAGTGGCAACGCTGGCGGCCGCCAGGCATGCAAGGCCGCCCAGCGCCGCGCAGGCGATCATGGGTGCAGATCGATAAAATTTCTTCATGGGGTCCCCTTTCGAGATTGATTGAGCGCGAGATTCGATCACGCGCCGATAGCGTGGGCTGTTACGGCGTCGCGTCGCCGGCTGTGAAATGTGTGACCTCCGAGAACTAAGAGTCTCAAGGCGGGCGATTCGGCCACCGCACGTGAATTCATCTTGATCCCCTCTCTGGTGATAAATGCGAACAGCGGAGCTCACCAAACTGAGTTCCCACTTGGCATTCCCATGTCATCTTTTCCACCTGGGTATTTGGCGTGCGTAAGCGCATCGCTTGCATGAATGTTTCCCGAAGATTCCGTCCTGACTGCAGGAAGATTCTGGGAAGGGTGTGGCGGCTCGGCCGGCGTCCGGGCCCGCCGGTAAGCGGCGCGCTCGCAAAGGTGAGTCGACGGGCTAGAATCCCGTTCTGTGCGCCGGGCCATGCTTGGGCATGGCGCCCGGCGGCGCTGGCGTCACGGTCAGCAGGAGAATGAAGCGCGTGTTCCCGGCCAGGCTGTTCGCCGTGATCGTATAGGGCGCCAGGTTCCTCGCTTCGCTCGGCGTACCCGAGAGGATCCCGCTGGCGCTGTCGAGCAGAATGCCTGGCGGCAGGGTTGGCGAAACAGCGTAGTGCTCGACGGTTCCTGCGATGCTGGGGCTCAGCGGCGCAAGTGGCGCACCCACGGTTGCGCTCACCGGACTGACGTAGGAGAGGCTGTTCGGCGGCTCGGTCACGCTCAGCACCAGCGGAAACGTGATTCGAACTCCCGCGCCAGTGGCGCTCACCACATAAGTCGCCGGACCGCTGGCCTTCGTCGGCGTACCCGATATGACCCCGCTCAGCTCATCGATCGACAGGCCCGACGGCAAAGAGGGGCTCACTCTGTACTGGTCCACCGTCCCGGACACAGCGGGAGTCAGTACGATCGCCTCGCCGACCACAGCCGGAAAGGGGATTGACCCGTTGTAGGACAACTTCGGCGTCGCCAACGAAGCCTGCCCGCCGTCGCCGCAGGCGACCAGTGCGCACAAGGTCATGAACGCACCGGTGAGCCGCATCGGCCTAGCCCAGGCCAGGCCGGAGCCGGTGAAACACCGCTTCCCCGAGCGCGTAGTCGTAGATCGGCCCGCTGCGGCGATAGTTCGGTGTCAACAAATGCTGCCAATACTGCGGTGTCAGCAGGTCGTCGCCGGCGGCTCCATGGGCGGTGCGAACCCAACCTCGACCCGCGAGTTTGGCGAACGTGCTGGCAAGGGTGACCCGCGACAGCTGGTGACGCAAAGCCATCGGTATGCCATCAAACCTGTAGTACATCCGCATGCACAGACACTCGGCCTCCGGGACCTCAAGACCCTGGTGGCAACGGTCCTGGACCCAGGCTCCGAGCCAACCAGGCTGCCCGTGATTGATACGCGGTTCCATATTTGAGTTTCTCCGCGCTTTCAAAACGTCGCGAAGAAGTCCGCTGACTTCCCCACGGCAAAGGGCGAGCCGGGCATGGGGGTCAGCTCGCCCGTTGCAGCGTTCAGCTCGAGCCCGATAACTGTTCCGGCGCTACCGTTCCTCACATAAAGGAACTGATTCGTTGGATCGATGCCGATGGAATCCGCATTGGCGCCAACGGCAACGGGGAAACCGGGGAGTGGGCTCAGTGCTCCGGTCTGCCTATCGATGCTGTAACCGAGCACGTTTGTCCCTGCTGTCGCGTACAGGTACGTGCTCGTTTGGTCGGTAGCGATGTAATTGCAGGAGGGCAATGGAAAGGGAAAACCGGGGAGGCTGGTCAACGCGGCGGTATTCGGGTCAATGCTGAAACCTGAAATGGTGGCGTCGACACCATTGGCGTTGGCAGCGTATAGAACCCTTCCGCCGGCGGCTGCGCCAAAGGCCAAACTGGTTACGCTGCTGCCTGAGCGAAAGGGTGACCCTACTACTGATTCCAAAGCTTGTTCCGGACCGTGCGCCCCGAGTAACCAGAATGCGGAGATATCGTTTGAGCCAGCGTTTGCGATGTAGAGGATTGGAGTGAAGCCCCCAAACGTGGCGTTTCCGGGCTCAATAGCCATCACCGACGGGCCAGTACCGGTTGCGTAGGAGGCGGGTGACCAGGGGGTAGGGACGCCGGACTTTTGATCGACCCGGTAGACGGACAGGTTGTCGGAGCCGGCGTTCGCGACGAAGAGAGTCGAGCGAAAGAGCGCGAGGGCGCGGGGTCTCGTTCCCGCAGCAAACGGCGAGCCGGGAACTGTCGTCAGTTCTCCGCTACTTCGGTCGACGGCGAATGCCGATACGTCATTGCTGTTGGTATTGGCGACGTACAGATGCTGCTTGTCGCCCGAACTGACTAGTGCGTACGGCGACCGGCCAGCGGCCACCGGAGGGCCGACCGAAACGAGCGCTCCTGTGTATGCATCGACAGAAAATCCGGAAATCGCGTTGTCAGCTGTATTCGTCGAATACGAGAATTCCCCGCAGACGACGCCCACATCGGTGACATTGGCCGTGATCGTGAAGTCCCAGTATGAGTCGCTCACCACACACCGCTGCGTAGGTGAATTGGGCTGCAGGCCGATTACTACGCCGTAATGAAAGGTGGCGGGATAAAAGCTGCCGGCGACTGAGGCATTGGGGCCGTTTGTGCCAATGTTGGTTGTAAAGTCGAAATGCCCATTGCTGCTGATTGGAAGCTGACCGAGGGACTGCGGGCGCACGTAATTTAGCCCATAGAGCTTGAGTACGAGACCTTGACCCACTAGGCCCGATGTTGTTCCGCTGACCGTATACCCGACGAAGGGGGGACGTGGTGGGGGAGGCGGGGGGGCTGAGCCGGTGCCCCCTGAGCCTGTTCCGCCGCCAGAGGGTGGCGTGGAGCTTTCTCCACCGCACGCAGTGACGGCGACCAGCGCGACTGTAAGGGTGGAGACTCGAGCGATGTGGCGACTTAGCAAATGCATGTGCTTTCTCCTGGCAAAAGCGACGGCAGCGAGTCAATGACTCGTTGCCGACTCGCGCTAGCGACTGCCGGTGACCACCGGCCCGGTGCGACCCGGCAAAGCTCGAGGGGAGCAGTCGGCGAGGTCTTTACAGTGACGGAGTAACTCGTGCCGCTGAGCATCCGTGTGGCAAAGGTGAATGTGCCCGACGCGCTGATCGGGAGATCAGCGCCACCTCCGTTTTGCAATACCAGGCCTGAGCCGGAAAGCCCGGTGACTGTGCCGCCGACCGTGTACGTGGCTGGAGGGGGTGGGCCAGAATCACCAGCGCCGCACGCTGTGAGCGCTGCCAGGATCGGTGCGGCAAAGCCGCATCGAGTCATGTTACGGATACGTGATTTCATCTTGATCCGCTCTCTGGTGATAGACGCGAACGGCGCGGCTCACTGCGCGAGGGCGGCCACGGCGGCGAGCACTGCACGCAAATGCACTCCAACCCGAGTTCCACTTGGATCGACCGTGTCGTCTGTTGCCACCTGGGTATTTGTCGCGCGAAGGCCCATCCCTTGCATGAATGTCTCCCGAAGATTCCGTCCTGACTGCAGGAAGATTCTGGGAAGGGAGTGGCTGGACTCGGCCGGCGTCCGGGCCCGCCGGTAAGCGGCGCGCTCGCAACGGTGAGTCGACGGGCTCCACCGTCCCGGACACAGCGGGAGTCAATACGATCGCCTCGCCGACCACGGCCGGAAGGGGGATCGACCCGTTGGAGGACAACTTCGGCCTCGCCAACGAAGCCTGCCCGCCGTCGCCGCACGCGGCCATGAGCAAAACCAAGGCAGCCACAGATCCGAAAGAAGCGCAACATGACGATCCCCTTGTGGCGGTGTGCCACTGGGGATCCTTTGGTACTCAAAGCGCCTCGGCGTGCCTGGACTCCGCGCGAAGGTGGCTTCCTCTTAGCCGGATTTCAGGAAAGGCGCCTGCGACTGTGGTCCGGTGTGCCCCGAACCCCTTTGTGAGGGCCTCAGACTTAGGATTCAAAGCCCCCAGCGCTTCACGACCTGCAGGCTGACCCCTCTGCCCAGCAGCGTGGCATTAGCCGGGTCGTACCCGAGAGTGCCCGACGTCAGGTCAAACCGGTTGACGAAGGGCGCGCGCTGGTCGAAAACATTGACAATTCCAAAATTGCCTTGGGCATTGGCGAGCCAGCCCGGGCCGCCGGCGGCCCGGTAGCCGATATTAATATCGACCGTCGTCCACGAATCCACTCGTCGCTCCGGGACCGAGGCGGGATCGCGGTAAGCGCCGCTGTAATTCACCGTGCCCTGGACGGTCCAGCCCTTGAGCGACCACGCCAGATTCCCGACCAGCCGCAAGCTCGGCGGGTTACCGACGGTATTCACCAGGTCCACGACCGGCGCAGTAGAGGTTATCTGCTGCCTTTGGTCAAGCGTATAGGTGCCGTTCAGGCTGGAGCTCAACGTCCCCCACGCCGTATGTAGCAGATAGTCCAGCACCGCATCCACGCCCCGAGTCTTCACGCTGGCAAGATTGTGCCACCGGCCGTCGAGAATTACGGCGACCGGTTGGTTGCAATCCCCGCCATTGAGAAGTGGTTTCGTGCAAACGGCAGCGATCTGCGCCTGCGTCGGGTTGCGTGTGATCAGCGAGGCCAATTGCGCTTCCTGGGTGAGGAAGAACTCAGTGTCGGGGCCCGGGTGTTGGACCTTGCCCTGGTAGTCGATGTCGAAGTAGGTCAGCGATAGTGAGAAGTTCTGGATAGCTGCCGGGGACAGGTCCACACCCGCGTTCCAGGTATGCGCCGTCTCCGGCTTAAGATCCGGCCCCGGACCAAATAGCAAAAGTGCGCGTGTGGAGCCGGTGGCAGAGCGCGGATCGACAACGTCCTGTATTGCGGCATCACCCACCTGATCGTGGTTGGTGAAAAAAAATGGCGGTGCACGGAACGAGGTTCCCCAGTTCCCGCGCACCTTGATGAGCGCGAACGGTCGCCAGCTGAAGCCCACCTTAGGATTGAAAGTGCCGCCGACATCGCTGTAACTGTCGTAGCGACCCGCGAACGACAGGTCCAGCCGATTAGCGGTCGCGCTCGCGGGCGGACCCACCATCGGCACCGCCAGCTCGAAGAATCCCGAGCGCACAAGTCGTCCCCGATCCTCGGGGTTCTCTGAAATGTTAATCCCGGCCGAATGCTCATGGCGAAACTCACCCCCGACCGCGAGCCGGATCGCGCCGGCACGCCAGTTAAAGAGCGGGCCATCGGCAATCACGTTGGCCGATGCGACGGTAAACACATTCAAGTCATCGGTAGTGACGTTCTGTGCGCGCAGCGCCGCCAGGGCTGCCGGGCTCGTATGCGAGCCATCCCCGAACAGATTGAGCGCGGTCCCCGGGTCAGAGCTCGCCAGCGCTGCATCGATGGCCGTGTAGTTCAGAGTGTAGTTGGTCTCGACGAAATCGGCAGACGCCTTCGCATAGGCACCGGCGAGGTTGATTTGCCACCCTTTCGGCAGCACGCCTTTGACGGCCGCCGAGCCGAAGTAGCTCTTTGTCGGCCCAGTGTCGAGTACGGGACCGAAATCCCGCGAAAAATCGTAGGCCACGAGCACCGGCCCCCCCAGGTGATTGAAGGCGTTGGTCGAGGGCACCAGGAAGTCATCCGGGGGCACTGGGTAGGTGAACCTGAAATCCCGCGAGGCGTAGCGGCCGTCAGCGGATATCTCCCATTGTTCTGTCAGCCTGTAGGAGGCACTCACAAAGGCGCTGCGCATGATCTGCTTGGGCAGAATTTCGTTGTCGGCCACGTTGTTCGTGTAGTTGGCAGTTCCCGGGATGAGCTGCGCGGCAGTCAGCTGCGTTCCGTCCTGGCCGTGCGGGATGGCGGCAATGGGTGCCAGGGTTTTCGGATCAAGAATGGTGCCGGGATTGCTGGCGAAGCCGCGTAAGTCAGTGCCGCCGAAGCGCCTGAAGTCAGCGTTGGCGGCGCAATACGCGCGTGCACTGCACCGCAGGGCATCGCTGTCGTTAAACTGGAAGCCGACGAGCACGTTGCCACGCGGTCCCGCATGGCCCAGTAGCAGCGCCGCCGACCGCTCCGTCGTGTCGCTGTCTGTCGCACTGCCGCGGACACGCGCTTCGATTCCCTCGAAGTTCCTGCGCAGGATGATATTCACGACGCCGCCAATGGCATCAGAACCGTAGAGCGCGGCGGTACCCTCGGGCAAGATCTCAATGCGCTCGATGGCCGATACGGGAATGGTCGATACGTCCGTGAATGTCCCCTGATAGCCACTGGCTCCCTGGCGTTGGCCATTCACGAGCGTCAACGTCGTACCGAAACCCAGTCCCCGCAATTGCACCTCAGCCCCGTGATTGAGGTTGAAGAACGCGTGCTCGGGCTCACTAACTGCTGCATTGGCCCGATTGAAGTTCTGCGTCACAGTCGCCAGTACGTCCTCAACCCGTCCGTACCCGCTCGCGTTTATCTGCTCACGGCTGATGACAAGCAACTTGGAACCTGCGCTCTCCATGCCGCGGATGTGACTTCCGGTCACGACGATTTCTTCAAGCGTGCTCGCGTCTTCGCTTTTGGCAATTGTACAGGGCGGATCAGGGCAGCCGCCGTCTGCGGCTGCGTTGACTTGAGGCACCGTGCCCAGGCCCAACATCAACCCCAGCCCGGCAGCCCAGAGGCTGAATGTACTATCGCTCACTAACACTGCTGCCCCGTTCAATGCGCAGCGGGGTCTCCACGCCTCGGCGCAGCCCCCTGTCGGCGCAGCGCTTCGAGCTGGCTGCGCTGCGCGTCGACATAGCGGCGCACATCGGCAGCAATGGCCTGAAATCGACCGTCGCCGTGTAGCGGCAACCACAAGGGATCATACTCAATGGTGTACCACCAATTCGCATAGATCCCTGAACGGAATCCATCCGCCAGCTCGGAGAGCGCCGCGTCTTGCTTTCCGTCGAGCAGCAGAAATCCGGCGCGCAGGCGCCCAGCGCCCGTAAAATACTTGGCCGCGTTGGCATCGAGCCACGATGACGCGGCACGCCGCAGCGCCAGTGCCTGCTCGGCTTGGCCGGCAGCGGCCATTAACTGTGAAAGATAGACGACCGCTTGGAAATTACATACTTCCAGGTGTGCCGCTGGATCGTCGCCCAAATAGTACTTCAGTTTGATGAACGCGATTGCCCGACTCAATTCTCCGGTTTTCAACGCATAGTCGCGAATCGCAGCACTCGCCAGCAAGTTCTTGCAGGTGTCGTCGTCGCTTGTCCAGCTCGCCTCATCGTATGCAGCGAGTCCCGCACGTCGCCAGTCGCCTTCGTGCATCGAGAGCAGCCCCGTCGTGCGCGCGCTTTGCGGCGTGCCGGCGGCCACATCGCGCGCTGATTTCACCTCGCCGAGGTCGAGATACACCTCCACGGCCGTATAACGCAGCCATGGATTGTTCGGATCGAGCGCGATGGCATGCTCAATGATCTGGATGGCTTCGGCCAGCTTGCCGTCAAACATCCAACGGAATGCTCCATAGCGCTGCAGCGCCGGAACGAAGTTCGGATCGAGTTCCAATGCCTGCAGTGTCTTTTGCTCGGAGGCCTTGACGCCGCTTTCCTCGAGAGTGAACACGGCATCCACGTAACGCGCACTGGGTGATATCGGATCGACCCACAAGGCACGCTTGAGCACGCTCCTGCCTTCCTCGCGTCGTTCTAGGATCCAATAGAGAAACTCGGCGTAAGCCGCGAGACCGCGCCCGTTGCTGGGATCGAGTGCGGCTCCTTGACGAAAATCGCGCTCCTGCGCAGCGATCAACGGGTTAGTCGGTGTCGCGCTCGCATCATGCGGCTGGTCTCCCCACAGCGCACGCGCAAAGTATGCGGCGCCCAACTTGGGATCCAACTGAAGCGCCCGATCGATCAAATAACGGTAGTGCCACCTGGCCAGCGTCATATCCTCCTGGCGTCGATCGGCCGCTTGCATCCTCGCGTCGTACAACGAAGCGTAGGGGGACGCGAAATTGGGATCCAAGGCAATCGCCCTTTCAAAGTACGGTACCGCGGCTTCCGACTCGGCGACCGTGAAGCGACCCAGCAACGTCCGACCCCGCAGGAAGGCGAGATAAGCCTCCAAATTCACGGTGTGGCCACCGGGCGGGAGTCTGGGCTCCAGCTCCCCAAGGCGCACCGACAGCGCACCAGCGAGTTGGTCGGCGATCTCATCCTCGAGGCTGAAGATGTCGTGCAAACCGCGATCAAAATGTGCCGACCAAACCAGAGTACCTGCCGTCGCATCCACAAGTTGCACAGCCACCCGCAACCGATCCGCCTCGCGTTGCACGCTGCCACCGACCAGATATCCGGAATTAAGGCGCCGGCCGATCTCGCGCGAATCGATGCTCTTGGTGGCAAGCGCGAACGAGGAATTGCGCGCGATGAGCGAAAGCCCACTGACGCGAGACAGACGGTTGAGGATCATCTCCGGAAGGCCCAGCGCCAGATAGGCGTCGGCAGGATCGGCGCTGATGCTGTCGAAGGGCAGTACGGCGACCGTCCGCGAGAGTGCTCCAATGGCTACGGTGGTCGTCGCAGGTGCTACGGGAGCCGGCATGGCCCCTGCAACCTGATGCCGTGCGGCCCATCGAACACCAATCGTGGCGGCGATGAGCAATCCTGCCGTGAGGACGGACAACGCGGCCCAGCGCCCCACTCGAGACCGTGACGTCGGCAATTCCGGTGGATGCGCGTCGATAGGGACTGGGGGAACGGGCAACTCGGCGGCGCGTGGCGAACCCTCCGGTATTGGCGTCGGCAGATTCGGTAGCAGCGCCCCCTCGGTGGCCCGAGAGACCGAGGCGATCAGCCGATAGCCCCGGCTGCGTACGCCCGTAATGTACCGGGGCTCGCGGGAGTCATCGCCGAGCGCCTCGCGGAGCAGATTGACGCGCTTGTTGATCGTCTCAGGACTGACCACGAGGCCAGGCCAGACCTGCGTCATCAATGAGTCATTGCCGAGTACATTCGGCGCGGCGCGAACTAATGCCACGAGAAGTTGGAACGACAGATTGGGTAAGGCGACGTCGCTTCCCGCGCGAGTGACTCGTTGCTGCCCGACATCGACAAGTAGGTCGCCGACGATGAATGTGGCTGCAGTGGTTTCGGGCAAATGGTCTGGGACTGGGTTCATCGTGAGGAGCTGAATTCCATAGGATTGTCGCGACATCCGGCCGCTTTTGAGTAGCAGGAGGGTTTAGAGTCTAACCCCGCCAGGCCGGCGTTCATCGGTGGTAAGGCCTGACCCAGCCGCTGGTGTCTGCACGGTGGCACTCAGCGGCGCAAGCCTACCCAGCGCGGTGCGCGCCTAGTTGAGTATCGGGTCGACCTCGAATCGAATCGCCCCTCAGGGTCGATCCTAGCGTCGGGCACATTGCACTGGCCGGTCCGCGTCGGCCCGATCCAGGGTATGCCGACCAAGCGGTTAAGTGATTGTTCGAGTGGTAGCGAGGGCGCGAGTTGGATTTTGAACACCCCTGAATTCGTTGACATTTCGCATCGCTGACCACCAAAGCCGACTCCTTCAACCTCGGGCGGCAGCGGTTACGCACCTACGGCTGAGAACCTGGTCTCACTGAGCGCAGCACCGCTGGCGCTCGCGCCAATGTGGGGCCGATCGTGCCGCTGCCTGGCGTCGCAAGCGGACGGCCGCTTAGTGCTCAAGTAACCTTGCGACAGCGTACCGCCTCCGGGCAGGGATGGCGGACGGGGAGGGGCGCGCGGCATCTACCGGTGGCATCGGACTGGCCTCTGCTCTAGCCCGCTTCTGACCCCAGGCCATCCTTGCCGCATCCCGTTTGCCGCCGTTCAGAATGAAGCCAGGAGACATTCGAATGACTGGTTTCCCCGGCACCGATAGAGCACCCTGTCCAGCGTTAGATGGTCGCCGCGAGCGGGCGGCGATGTCGCGACGTCACCAAGTGCCATGCTTGTTGGTTTCAATGGAACAGCAACGCCACGTGCCAGCGAGGCGTTGCCGTTCGTTTTAGCGCAGATTCAAGAACGGTGCTAGCGTCGCGCTTGTGGCACGAAGGTTCTAATCAGTCCGACAACCGCTGCTGAGCCGGCGAGCGCCCCCACCACCATCCCGGGCATGGGATCGGAAGCAGCATGTGCCAAGCCTGCTCCCAACGCTCCGCCGACCAGGGCAGCAATAGTTCTCAGAATCCATCCTAGCGAGTCAGGCGGCGGGTCCGGCAGCGACCGGCGCACAATCCACGCTTCACTGAATCCCCAACCCACGATCGCATAGAAGAGCCACCACGGTTGCATGGTTTTCTCCTTTAGCGTTGTTGAATGCCCCCACGCTCTGAAAAGAGCGAAGACCGCTGCGGACTATAGGCCAGCTGACCCGAGTCGCAAGTTGCTGCGCGGCAGCATGATCATGATCAGTCATCCAGGCTCCGGCCTCACCGCTTCAATGCTGCCGGATGCATTTTAGGACTGCAGTCCGACGCGAGGCTCTTCGATCTTCATGAGCTGATCCAGGACGCCATCGAGAGGTTCCGGCCTATGGAATGCGTAGCCTTGCGCAAAATCGACACCGAGTTCGCGGAGCTTGGTTGCGGCTTCGAGCGTCTCGACCATTTCACCCACAGTATCTGCGCCGATGCTCTTGGCGAGCTGAACGATCGCCGTAGCGGTCGCCTGTGAACGTAGATTGGTCTGAATATCGCGGACGAAACTTCCATCGATCTTGACGCGTGCAACGGGCAGACCCTTGAAATTCGACAGCGTGTTGCTGCCCGTGCCGAAATCATCGAGTGCGATCCGGCATCCAGTATGACAGAACTCCTCCAATAGTTTCCCGGCCTGCCTGAGGTTCGCTACCGCAGCCTGCTCCGTGAGCTCGAGCATGAGATTGCGGGCGGGAATGCCAGAGCGCTTCAGATGCGTGGTCAGGAATCGCATGAAGTCGGGGTCGCCGACCGACTGGCCGGTCACATTGAGCGATACGGTGATATCGAGGCGCTGCAATTTCATTGCGTACGGCCCCAACATCGCAAGCGCGCGCTCGGCCACCCAGCGGTCGACCTGTGTCAGGAGCTGATACCGCTGCGCCGCACCAATGTAGTTGCCATAGCTCGCCACGCTTCCGTCAGCCGTTTTCAGGCGGAGCAACAGCTCATAGCCGGACGGTCGCTCAGTGTCATGGAGCGGGACGATCTTCTGTGCATACACCAGAAACTGATTGCTCTTCAGCGCCTCTCGCAACATCCCCACGGCAAGGACATCACGGTGGCGCGCCACGAGACTCATATCATTGGCATCGTCCAACTCGACGCGGTTGCGGCCGTGATCCTTGGCCGCCCGGCAAGCGAGCTCGGCCGCCGAAATCGCTCTTGAGAAACCGTCCGGTGTGCCGTGAACGGCTGCAACACCACAGCTGACGGAAATCTCCGATGCTTTCCCCGATGCGCTCAGCTTGCCGCCGATCACTTTGGCGGCCTTGTCCCTTACTCGGGAGGCGATCATCTTGGCAGCCTGGGGCTCGCAGCCAGGCAGCGCGATCAAGAAACAATCACCGGAGACTCTCGCGGCCAAGGCAGATTTGGGGAGCAATGGGGAGCTGAGCAGACCTGCGAACGACTTGATGACCTCATCGCCGTACTCGAAGCCATGAGCCTCGTTGATGAGATGTAATCGATCGATATCGGCGTAAATGACGCAGTCGGGTCCGGGAGCAGATGGTCGTTCGCGAAATAACCCCTCGAGCGCCTGGCGGGTGTACAGTCCGGTGGTCGAATCTCGATCGCGAGCGGCCTCGCTCGTCGGGGTCTTTGGTTGGTCAGCCTCGGCCGGAGGTGGCGTCTTGAGAAGCGCCTTGATCGCGTCCCGCAGAGCAGACGCCTTACACGGCTTCTGCAGAAAGCTGTGAACCCTCACCTCGTTGATCGCACGGGTTGCCAGCTCGAGCGTTGCATGGCCGGTGAGCACGATCCGGCCGATCGCCGGGAACTCTTTCGCCACGATACCGAGAAGCTCGAGGCCGGACATCTCCGGCATGACTTCGTCTACGACGATGACCGCTACCGGCTGTGTGCGCAGAACCTGTAGAGCCTCACCTGGGGAAGTCGTGGTGATGATCTGATAGCTGCGGCTGCGCGAAGTCTCCCGCAAGGCTTGCAGCAGCTCCGCGTTATCATCGACCAGTAGTGCGACAGGTACAGAGTTGCTCACCCCGGCACTCCACCACGATTGACGCAAGAATCCTTGGCCGCCTGCGAGGAATCAATGAACCGAGACGGAAAACGCGCGGAAATGTGAACCCTGTCACAAGCGCACTGGCGCAAAGAAATCAAGGAGGTCGCCCCCGCGGACAGGCGGCCGCCCCAGGATTTGCTTAGCCTGTACGAGCGACGCAACACCACGGGGCCACAGCATGTCTCCGCAGCAAGAAGGGGAGGGAGTGATCACAATGCGTTCGCGGCCAGAAGATCATCGGCGCGCCGAAGTTGCCTGGCCTAGAAACGACAACGCCCCGATGGACGGGGCGTTGGGCGATACGATGCGGCACTACTCAGAACCAACACAGGGGGCAAAGGCCTGCATTGGCGGCTAAAGCCACTCCCGCTACTGCCAAGAGTGCTACTCCGACAAGTACCTTTTTCATGCGGCTATCTCCGTCGACCTCACGTCCGTATCATATCCCTGTCAGGGCCGACACGTAAAACTAGCTCCCGATTCGACCGGGACCTCGCTCGGGCATCAAAATACCGCCGGTCCATGCTGCAACCGCCAGAGTCTCCAGGTGATGTCAATCAAGCGCGCTGGTACGCCGGAGTGTGCTTGAGGGTTCGGAAGAGCGCCTCCAAGTACGGATTGCCGTCCGAGACATGAGGGCGGCTGAAGGACGGCACCGCACCGAGCCACTGCAAGGTCGAGATCAGGGTACTGGCAAGACTCGGCTTAACGCTATCGGAGTACAGTACGAGACCGCCCGGATCGACGTTACCGAATGGAGCAAGTATGGCGGCGATTGAAACTCAAATAGCAGAAGTCAGCGATGCCGAGCGGATTACGGCTCTGATCAGGGAATTGGCGGTGAAATTCATTCTGTGCGACTTCTCTGCCGAGGGGAAATCGCGTTTTCTTTCCGATCATACATTGTTGGCCGTGGCCGACCGCATAGTGGGCACCGGGCGGGATAAAATATCGGAGTCTCGAGGCCCAGCGTATACGCTTTAAGTCTTTTGATTCCAAATAGGAAGCTCGGGCGGGAGCCGTTCGGATACACGCGCGCCGAATCAGCCTCTGGGTTGTTGGAGGTGTGTTATGAACCGCAGCCGCGCGGGGGGGCACATGAGATTCACTGAATGGGTGATGCACACTCAGTCGGCATCGCGTGCGCGACGCAGAGTCGCCGCGGCGGGCGCGATCCTCTGTTGGCTCGGGTGGGCGGCGGTTGCGGGCGCGGATGTCGTGACCGACTGGGACGCGAAGGCGGTAGCTGCCGCATCGCCGGCCGCATTGGGAGAGCGCGAGTCAGCCATCGTCAACCTCGCCATGTTCGACGCCGTGAATTCCATCGAGCAGCGCTACCAGCCGTATCTCGTGAAACTGGCGCCGGCCTCACCGACCTCGGCCGAGGCCGCGGCGGCGAGTGCCGCGGCGACCGCGCTCGCGGGGCTCCATCCGGAGTCTGCGGCGAGCGTCAAGGCGGCGTTGTCGGAATACCTCGCGCGCCTCGACGCCGCCCCCGAGGCGCTGGCGAACGGCGTGCGGCTCGGGGAGGCGGTCGCGCTCAAGATCCTCGAGACGCGCGCCAACGACGGCGCAACCGCAGTCGATCCTTACCGCCCGAAAACGCGGCCGGGGCAATACGTGCCGACGGCGACCGTGGTGGCATCGACCTGGCCGACTCTGCGCCCGTTCGTGCTGGCCTCGCCGTCGCAGTTTCGCCCTGGCCCGCCCACACCCCTCAAGAGCCGCGAATGGGCCGCGGACTACAACGAGATCAAGGAGCTCGGCGGCAAGACGAGCAGCAAGCGCAGCGCGCAGCAGACCGAGACGGCGCGATTCTGGCTGATGGTGGGTCCGCAGGCTTATCACCCGCTGGCGCGGCAGCGGGTCCTCGATCGCCACCTGAATCTCGTCGACTGCGCCCGCTTCATGGCGTTGTTCGCGGTCACCCTGACCGATTCCGCCATCGCCGTGTTCGACGCCAAGTACCACTTTGAGTTCTGGCGGCCGGTGACCGCGATCCGCAACGGCGATCTCGATGACAATCCGGACACCGAGCGTGATGCCACCTGGCAGCCTCTCGATGCCACGCCCATGCATCCGGAGTACCCCTGCGCACACTGCATCCTGAGTGGCGCCGCAGGTGTGCTGCTGGACTCGCTCGCCCGGGGTGAGCCGCTGCCGGAGCTCTCGCTCACGAGCCCCACAGCACCGGGCGTGACCCACCACTGGTCGAACGTCGACGATTTCACGACGGAGGTGGCGAACGCGCGGATCTGGGCGGGCTTTCACTATCGCAATTCGACGCGGGTCGGCACCGCGATGGGGCGCGAGGTCGCGCAGTACGCCCTCACGCACACCATGCAGCCGCTCGGCGGTGCGGCCGCCCACTGAGAGTGGCGCAGGTAACGAGGACCGGCGCGAATGCGTGATCGAGCCGTAGCGCAGACGGAGTTTCGCGCCTCATTGCTTCGCTGAGCCGCAGCCTCTGGCTCATTGGAGGTGTGTTATGAACCGTACGATTCTGATGGTGATTCTCGCTGCGCTGTCGTTAGTATCCCCATTGACCGCGCAGGGCCAAGCGGAAGCGCAAAAATTGGGGGCGGTCCACTTTCCGGTGTCGTGCACTACAGCGGCTCAACAACAATTCGATCGAGCGCTCGCGATGCTGCACAACTTCTGGTATCCGCAGGATCTCAATGCGTTTACCGAGATAACAAAGACGGACCCGAACTGCGCAATGGCTTACTGGGGAATCGCGATGAGCCGGCGTGCGAATCCGCTCGTCGGTGCACCATCTCCAGCTGTGCTAAAGGATGGACTCGACGCCGTGAATCACGCCAAGGCTCTCGGCGCCAACACACAGCGGGAGCGCGACTACGTCGAGGCAATTGGGCAGTACTATCAGGACTGGGAGACGGTCGACTACGCGACGCGTGTATTGGCTTACGAAAAAGCCATGGAGCAGGTCTACCGTCATTATCCGGACGATTCAGAGGCGGCAGTCTTCTATGCACTCGCAATCAATGAAGCGATAACGGTCCTTCCGGCGGACAAGAACTTTACGAGGCAGCTGAAGGCTGGAGGAATTCTTGAGAAAGTGCTGAGCACGCAACCAGAACACCCAGGGGCGCTTCATTATCTTATTCATAGCTATGATTTTCCGGGACTGGCCGATCGCGGTCTCGCCGCAGCACAGAAATACGGCGACGTCGCTTCTGCAGCTCCTCATGCCCTGCACATGCCGTCGCACACTTACTCGATGCTCGGAATGTGGCAAGAGTCCATCAAGGCCAATCAGGCTGCGCTAACGGTCGCCGAGGGCTATGCTCACGCGCTCGATTTCATGGTGTATGCCTACTTGCAAGGGGCGCAGGACAACGAGGCGAAGCGTGGGGTCGAACGAAGCATCGGACTCCGAAAGAAGCAGACAGCCCCGAACGCTAATCCGACTGGAGCAGTCCTTGCCGGCTACACGGCGCTCGCAGCCATCCCGGCACGCTACGTGATCGAGCGCGGAGCCTGGGCCGATGCGGCTGCGCTACAGATCGAACCAGCCACGCCCGTTGCCGATTCGCTAACGTACTTCACGCGCGCCATGGGCTCTGCTCGGACTGGCGACCTGGGCAGTGCGCGAGAGTACATCGAGCACTTGAAGCAGATCGCGGCTGGACTGGCGCAAGCCAAGGATGACTACTGGGTTCAGCAGGTCGAAATCCTGCGAAGCGCGAGCGCCGCCTGGCTTAGCTATGGGGAAGGTCGGAAAGAAGCGGCTCTCAAGCAGATGCGGGTTGCGGCAGATCTTGAGGATGGTAGTGAAAAGCACGTGGCGATGGAGAACCGGCTTTGGCCGATGCGCGAACTACTCGGCGACATGCTGCTGGCTGCCAACAAGCCCGCGCTGGCCCTGAAGGAGTACGAACTTTCATTGCAATCGGCACGGAACAGGTACCGCGGCATTTACGGTGCCGCGAAGGCGGCCCAGCTTTCCGGTGATCGAGCGAAGGCACGATCCTATTACGACAAGCTGCTGGCCCTCTGCAGAGCCTCCGACACTGAGCGTGCAGAGTTGGTGGAAGCAAGAAAGTACCTGGCCCAGAAGTAAGGATCCGCGGAGAAGCAGACACTTGCCCGGCGCTGCGTCGGCTCAAGCACTCGGAAAATGTCGGCTCTGCGGCGGGGATTTCAAACCTCCCTAGGACAGCTTTTGGCCGGCTGCTGCCGTGGCCCCGGAACCTAAAGATACGAACACGGAAGTTCCTCAGCCGTTCCGACGAGTAGCAGATCAACACGCGCCGCTCATTTAGGGTGCGTAGACTTGCGCTCTGGTGAGGTGCCCCCCGATTTAGTACGGCACGGAGCTTGAGTCCGCAGTCAACGTGAGATTGGTCCTGGTTTGGCAACTGTCGGAACCCAACCCGCGCTCGATTACCCGCCAGATCTCTCGCGGATTGCTTCTTCAGGGAAAATGCGAGTCACTCTCTCCGGGGCCCGATCTACTTTTCGGCTCAAGCACGTAACGTGCCGTGTTGATCGCGATGACAGTTCGGTTCGGTGCTGAGCTGATTCCAGGAACCGAACCTTCAGGAACCGAACTTTCAGTTACCCCCGAAATTACCCGCTGCGGTGTGTTCGCTAGGCTCCCTCGGGAGCGCTGGTCGCCGGCACCCCGATCGCGATCGACGCTCTGCGAACGTCCTGCGAAGACGTAGAAGAATCATCTATGATGCGCGCGAAAGTTCGAGTCCTGTCTCGGACTCGGAAGCAATTGAAAAATATGAAGAAAATAGACCTGGTGCCCGGGAGAGGAACCTAACTCGTTCGAATTCCGCAAAGGATTCAATGTCTTGGCGGAGCGAGGCCGAAAATTACCCGCTGAATTACCCCCTGGACCGCTCTTGCTTAAACCGCGTTTTCGGCCTAGCGCGTAGTGGGTAACGCGCACCGGCCTCCGCAGGAGTTCGCTGATGTTCGTCCCGTGTAGGCGGATTTAAGATCGTGCGAGAAACGGTCAGGTGGCTACTGCCCGAAGTTGTAGCTCAAGCGCAAACCGATGGTTCGGGGACGACTGACTGTTGTGGCTTTGTACCACTGCGCGTAGTTCGCATACAGTTCAGCCCGCGTGTCGCTTAAGTTCTCTCCGTAGACTTGCACGAGCCACGCGTCCTTTCCGACACCGAGCGCCCCATCATAGGTTGTGAAGGCGGGCAGGTCGTAAGCAATGGACGTGCCCTGCAGGTCAACCCTAAGCCGATCGGTCGTCGCGAAGGAATGCGACTGATGCACTGCGCTGATCTGAGCGAACGCGTTATAGCCGTTAAACGCAAACTGATACCGCGCGCGGATGCTGCCCTGAAAGGGGGGCGCCCCGGCGAGCGGGCTGCCGAGTGCCCCGCCCGGATTCGAGAGCTTCCGTCGGTCCGAGCTCTGCAGCGCGCTAAAGTCAATCGGTGTTCCGTCCGCCCACAGGAATGTCGCTTGCTTGAGCAACTCGCTGTGATTCCAGGCGGCACCGGCCTCGATGGTGA
>Ga0209471_1000660_pt1 | contig 22242 bp, 17 predicted proteins | sample GraSoiAngelo_128_FD_185885 | JGI IMG/M metagenome (GOLD analysis project Ga0209471, IMG submission 185885) | Grasslands soil microbial communities from the Angelo Coastal Reserve, California, USA - 14_0927_12_20cm (SPAdes) (version 2) | ecosystem: Environmental > Terrestrial > Soil > Grasslands ... | reverse complement strand
CCGACTAGAGATCGATCGTGAGGTAGCCGAGCGGCTTCTCGAGCCGGCGGAGCACCGGGAGCGCGACGTTGAAGACGGGAATCCCGCCGAGCGTCGCGCCGCGGAGAACGCCGCGGTGTGCGTGGCCGTGGATGGCGAGGTTGGGGCGAAGCTGATCGAGCGGACCGGCCAGGCGGGTTGCGCCGAGGAAGGGAAAGATCTCCAGCGGCTCGCCCTCCAGCGTCTGCCGGCAGGGGGCGTAGTGCAAGAGCGCGATGCGATGGCGGGTGCGAAGCTGGAAGAGCGCCTTTTCCAGCTTGAGCTCTTCCTCGATGCAGGTATCGACGAAGACCTTGAGCGAAGCCTCGCCGAAGCGCTGCAGCTGCGCGTGCTCGAAGCCGCCGGCGAAACCCTTGACGCCCGCGACGCCGAGGTCGTTCACCGCCCAGGGCTCGCCGTCGAGGACGTGCACGCCGGCGTCGCGAAGCGCCTTGCGCACCACCGCCTCCTGTCCGGCCTCGTAGTCGTGGTTCCCCAACACCGCGCATTTCTCCATCTTGATCTGCGCGAGCTCCTCCGCCAGCCAGCTGGCCTCCTCGGGCGTCCCGTGGTCGGTCAAGTCGCCGGCGAGGAGAAGCACTTCCGCTTCCTGGTCCACCCCGCGCAGCGCGACGGCGACGTTGCGCCGAGTATCGGCGCGGCAATGGAGATCACCGACGGCCGCGATGCGCATCTCGCCTCACTCGCCCGAAGGGTACGAGACCGGAAAGGCTCGGTCGCCGGTCCAGCCGGGAGATTCCTTCTCGCGGGCGTCCCGGTACCCCTCGACATTCGTCTCGTGCAGATACTGCTGGCGCGAGAGCAGCGTGCCGCGGCAGATGCGATCGGCGCGCGCGGGCTCCCCCTCGGCCTCCTCGACTCGCCCGGCGAGATCGCGCATCACCCAGGCGGGAACCTGGTCCTTCTCGCCGGGAAAGGCGAAGCGGAAGGTCACCAGGTGCGCGAAGAGCACTTCCCAGTGCTGCTCGAAGCGCATGAGCAAATGCTTCCAATCCAGCCTCGCGCCCTGGCAGCGCAGGAGGTGGTGGATGTCCGCTCCGTCGAAGCGCTCCCGCTCCTGGATGAAGGCCTTGGACCAGATCATCTCCTCGGGCGGAACGACCAGCGCGTCGCGATCGAGGACGCGCGCGACTCCCGCGCGGCGGACCCAGAGCTCGTCGACGATGGCGATGCCGTTCCCGGAGGAGAAGATGAGGTCGACGAAGTAAGGGTCGCTGTAGGCCTTGGCGATCCAGTAGGGATCGGTGAACTCCGTCCGGTAGCCGGCGCGGCGGAGCGCCTTCAGGGCGGAGTCGACCACGTCCTTGCGGATGAACAGGTCGAGGTCTTTGGTGTCGCGCCAGATGCCGGTGTGGACGCGAAGGGCGTAAGCCCCGCCGATCATCGGGTCGAGGCCTTCCTCCTGCAAGATGGCCAGCGCCCGCGAATGAGCGGCGAGTTCACGCACGTCGTCGACAGGTGCGAGGAGCACATTGCGCAACTTGGGAACGGCTGGCGAGGGAGGCAACGCCCGTCAGGCGAGCGCCCGCTTGCGCCGCCTCTGCGCGCCTTTCCTCTCCGTGCGCTGGCAGAAGGGACAGAAGAAGGTACTCCGGCCGCCTTGCACGAGCCGCTGGATTGGAGTCCGGCAGGTGTAGCAGGGCTGGCCCGCGCGATCGTAGACGAGAAAGAAGTTCTCCCCTCCCTCTTCGACGTAGGTGATGGGCTCGGGGCTGTCCTCCTCCGCCAGCGAAGCGCGAATCGCTTCGCGGATCGCGTCCGCCAGCCGCTCGGTCTCCTCGCGCAAGAGCGAGGTCCCCCGCCGCCGCGGATCGAGCCGCGCGCGATGGAGCGCTTCCGAGACGAGGATGTTCCCCAGGCCAGCGAGGACGCGCTGGTCCATCAGCGCCTCCTTGAGGGAGCGCTGCGTGCGCGAGAGCAGGTCGTGGAGGCGATCGACGTCGATCTCCTCGAGCGGGTCGGGTCCCAGCGCCCGCAACGGCGAAAGCTGCCGCAGCGCCGCCGTCTTGCCGCGCACCAGCCGGCCGAAGAGCCTCGGATCGCGGTAGTCGATCGCGCTGCCGTCGTCGAGCTGCACCGTGGCGCGGACATGGGAAGAAGCGTCCTCGCCCGGCCGGCGCCGGATCCATTTGCCGGTCATCCCCAGATGCGAGAGCAGCCCCTCGCCGCCGTCGAAGGAGAGCAGCATCCATTTGCCGAAGCGCTCGATGTCCGAGAGCGCGTGTCCGGCGAGCGCGGCGAAGCGCTGCGGCCCTTGGCCTCGGATGACGCGTGTCCGCTCGGCGCGGGCGCGGGCGATGCGCTTCCCCAGGAGCCAGTGGCGCAGCTGGCGCGAGGCGATCTCGACTTCGGGCAGCTCGGGCATGAGAGGGAATTTACGCGCCGGCGAGTGCCCGGTCGAGGCCGCGCAAGAGCGCTCGCGCCTGCTCCGCCGAGAGGCGCGCGCCACCCCAACGAGCGGCGCTGTAGGCTGCCACCAGCTCGTGAGCGGCGGCAACTCGCGCCCTCTCCGCGGCCTCCTGCGGAGTCGTGGCCGGACCGAGCTCGATCCCCGCCCGCGAGAGCCGCCGCCGCGCCCGCCGCCAGAGCTGCAGCGCGCGGCGCTCGTCGATCCCGAGCATGGCCCCGCGCCGGCCGCCGAGGCGCACCCGCCGGAGGGCAAACCCGAGCAGTGCGGCCACGACCAGCGCGACGAGCCCACCGAGCACGAGCCGGAGCTGCGCGGCGCCGGCGCCCTTCCCCGAGAGCCGGCGGCCTGCCTCGCTGAGCATCGAGCCGATCTGCTTCACCATCTGCGCCTGCGCGAGCAAGTCGTAGTCGACGATGAACGCGCGCCACTTCTGCTGCAGCGCATCCCAGGCGAGCACTGCGCGCGCCCAGAGTCCCTCCTGCCGGCTGCCGCGCTCGGCAGCGGGAGTGGGATCGAACAGCACCCAGCCAGCGCGCGGGAAATACACTTCGACCCAGCTGTGCGCGTCGCCGGCCCGCACCGCGTAGTAGCCGGCGTCGGTCCACTCGCCGCCGTAATATCCGGTGACGTTGCGCGCGGGAATGCCGGCGGTGCGCAACAAGAGCACCATCGCGCTGGAGAACAGCTCGCAGTGTCCCTTGCGCCGCTCGAAGAGAAAGTGCGCGATGGGGTCCTTCTGCTCGCCCGCCAGCTCGCGGCTGTACTGCAGGGTCGAGGACAGGTAGCGCTCGACAGCGGTCGCGGCGTCGGCCGGATCCTTTTCCGCCGTCAGACGCCTGGAGAGGTCGCGCAGGCGCGGATCGAGATCGGCCGGTACCGCCAGATCCGCCGCCAGCCAAGGAGGATACTTCTCGCCGCGGCCGCGGAGCAGATCGAGCTCGGGCGTCGTCCGCTCCGCCACCACCGTGTAGCGCAAGTCGCCGACTTCGACCGGCTGGTAGAAGAAGTCGCCGGCCGCGTCGCGATAGAGGCGCAGCGCGGACCCTCGCGCCGAGAGCGGCCGGCCGAAGCTGACGGCCAATGGCCAGCCCTCGGGAGTGAGGATCACTCCTTCGCTGAATCCCGCCACGGCTTCGATGTCGGCGACGAGCGGCGGCTGGCGCCGTGCCTTGCTCAGCTTCGGCGGCGGGGGGAAGCGCGCCGGTGCCAGCCCAGACTCGAGCGCGCGCCAACCCAGCCCGGTCCAGACCGAGAGCGCGCGGGCGCGCCAGTGCTCCGTCAGGCTCTTGCGCCCCGCATCGGGCGGCGGGTCGAGCCGCACCCGCAGGACCACGCGCGGGTCATCGGCGATCGTGCCGTGACCGGAGAGGTCGATCCGGTCGCCCAGCCCCGCCACCGGCACGCCGCGCGAAGGGCGCCGCAGCCCGCCGATCGTCACGCGGGGGAAGGTGAAGAAGATGAGCGCCGATCCGACCAGGCCGAGCAGCGAGAGCCCGCCCAGCCCCGCGAGCAGCGCAGGGGTGGCGATGCGGCGCGACTGCAACAGCGCGGCCGAGCCCGCCGGTCCCCGGCCGGACTCGATCTCGAAGCGCAAGTGAGTGAAGGCCATGGCCCAGGTGGCGGTGACCGAAAAGGCGAGGAAGGCGAATCCGAAGAGCAGCTGTGCGGAGAGGGCAGCGCCGGCGCAGAGCAGGAGCAGACAGAGCAGAAGCAGGAGCAGCTCGTCGCGCTGGTTGCGCCGATGCCAGAGACGATGGATGCAGAGCAAGAGAGCGAAGCGGGCCGCGGCCAGCACGATGTCGAGCTGTCCGGCGAGCACCTGCGCGGCGAAGACGAGGAAGGCAAAGACGACCAGGACCGTCCAGGCCCACTGCGCCTTCTCGTAGAAGCGCCCTCCCCAGTAGTGCGCGCCGATGAGCGCAGCCGGAAAAAGGATGAGCAGGGCCAGTCCGAGCTCTTCCGAGACGGCGCACGCGGCAAAAGCGGAGAGCGCCGCCAGCGACCCGGCCAGCTGTTGCGCCTGCAGCAGCGAGACACCCTTCCCGGCGAAGAGCTTCATGGCGATGCCTCGAGAACCGCCGCTCCCGACTCCGGGGCAGGCGCCGGCCCACGCGGCGCGGGCTGCACCAAGGCGAGCATCGTCAGCGCAGCGCGCAGGTGCGCCTCGCCGCTTCCCGACGCAAGTCCCTCGCCGCAGAGCGCGAGCGAGACCTCGGCGCCGGCATCCATCTCCCGTTCGACCAGGGCCGCGGCCTTCTCCACCGCGGACTCGAGCATCGCTCCCGAGAGACGTCGATGGTCGAGCAGCACGCAGACCCGCCTGCGGTGCTCCTGCTCGCGATCCACGCCGATGAGCCGGCCCGCCCGCGCGCTGCTCTTCCAGTGGATGGTGCGAGCGTCCTCGCCCGCGCGGTGGTCGCGGAGCGAGTGCATCTCGTAGCCCACGCCGATGCGGTCCTCCGGCCGCTCGCCGTCGCGCGCCGAAGAGCGCGCCTGCAGCTGCGGCGGCGCCACCCGGCGGGGGAAGACGATCAGCTCGGCCGGCGCATCGAGCGGCCGCGACTTCTCGAAGAGACCGAAAGGCGCGCGGGTGGCCACCTCCAGCTGCTCGAAACGATGCACGCCGCGCCGCTCGGGAACGAAGCGGTAGGCGGCTTCGGCCGCCTGCTGCGCGGGGAGCAGGACGAGAAAGCCGCGCCCTTCGACGTCGCCGCCCCTCTCGCGCAATTCCAGCGAGAACGAGGGGGCGCGCGGCTTGGTGTTCCGGGCGAGGAGCCCGATCAGCGCGGGCTCGCCGGCCGTCGCGCCCGAGGGCAGGCGCCGCTCGACACGGACGCCCTTGAGGCTCTGTTCGGAGAGGATTCCTGAGACTGCGATGCTCGCGAGAAGGAGGCCGAGCACGAGGAAGAGCAAATTGTTTCCGGTATTGATGGCGGCGAGGCCGATGCCGATGGTGAGCCCGGTGTACCAGCGGCCCACGCGCGTGAAGGTCAGCCGCCGTTTCCAGTCCGGAGTCACTCCGGCACCGGCACCTGCTCGACCAGATCGCGGACGACGCGCTCGGCGGAGAGGCGCTCGATCTCGCCGCCGCCTGGCCCGCGCCCCGACAGCGTGATGCGGTGGGCGAGGACCGGCACGCACAGGTCCTTGACGTCGTCGGGCTCGACGTAGCCGCGGCCGCGCAAGAGAGCGCGCGCCTTTGCCACCCCGAGCAGCGCGATCGCTCCGCGCGGCGAGGCGCCCAGGGAGACGAGCGGCGTATTGCGCGTCGCCGCGGCGATGGCGAGCACGTAGTCGGCGATCTCCCGCGCCACCTTCACGCCGGCCGCCGCTCCCTGCAGGCGCCGCACATCCTGCGCGGAGGCGACCGGGCGCAGATGCATCAGCTCCTCGTGCGTGCCTCCGCCGAGGAGAAGCTCGCGCTCCACCTCCGCCGCGGGGTACCCGACGGAGAGCCGCAAGAGGAATCGATCGAGCTGCGACTCCGGCAGCGGATACGTTCCGGCGTGCTCGTGCGGATTCTGTGTCGCGAGCACCATGAACGGCGCAGGCAAGGGGCGGGCCACGCCGTCGACCGAGACCTGGCCTTCGGACATCGCTTCGAGAAGACAGCTCTGCGTGCGCGGCGTGGTCCGATTGATCTCGTCGGCGAGGATCAGGTTGGCGAAGATCGGCCCCGGCTTGAAGAGGAAGGAGGCGCGCGACTGATCGTAGATGGAGACACCGGTGATGTCGCCGGGCAACAGATCGCTGGTGAACTGCACGCGGGCGAAAGCGAGGTCGAGCGAGCGCGCCAGCGCCTGCGCCAGCGTGGTCTTCCCTACGCCGGGCACGTCCTCGAGCAGGAGATGTCCGCCTGCCGCCAGCGCCGCCAGCGCCAGCTCGACGATCTCCTGCTTGCCGCGCAGCGCGCGGGAGATGTTCGAGTCCAGCGACTCGGCCAGCCGGCGCGCCTCTTCCGGAGTGCAGCCGCCGAGCGGGGTGATCTTCTTCGCGCTGGCGCCGTCTTCTGGCGTCATCGCAGAGAGATTACCGCATGCGCGCGAGGCGCGCCCATGACAGACTTGCCTACACCGCGATGAGCGCGCCCACCGTCACCGTCCGGCAGAAGGGCGCGGCGCGAGCGCGAGCGGGCCATCCCTGGATCTTCCGGGCCGACGTGCAGGGCGAGCCGGATCTGCCCAGCGGCGCCGAGGTGCGCATCGTCGATGCGCGCGGCAATTTCATCGCCCGAGCGTTCTGGGCGGTGAAGAGCCCGATCGCGCTGCGGGTGCTGTCGCGCAAGGACGAGCCGCTCGATGAAGCGCTGCTCGCATTGCGGCTGAAGCGCGCGCTCGAGCGGCGGCGCGCCCTCTTTCCCCAAGCGGATGCCTTCCGCATGGCGCACGGCGAGGCCGATCTGCTCCCGGGCTATTTCGTCGACCTCTACGGCCGCGCCGCCGCTGTGCAGCACCTCGCCGAATGGGCGGAGGTCCGCCGCGAAAGCCTGGCGCGCATCGTGGCCGAGGTGACCGGCGCGCAAGCGGTCGTGGCGCGCGACGACGGCAGCGCCCGCGACTTCGAGGGGCTGCCCCGGCGGGCCGAGCTTCTCCAGGGAAAGGCGCCGGTCGTCGCCGCCTATCACGAGGGACAGATCGAGCTGAGCGTCGACCTGCTCGAGGACCACAAGACCGGCGGCTTTCTCGACCAGGCGGAAAATCATCTGCGCGCCGCCGAGCTGGCCAAGGGCGAGGCGCTCGACGCCTTCTGCTATCACGGCGGCTTCGCCCTGCAGCTCGCGCGACGGGCGGAGCACGTCGTGGCGATCGATCAAGACGCGGCGGCGGTGAAGCGCACGGCCGAGAACGCCGACCGCAACGGCTTGCGCAACCTCGAGGCGCGCGCCGCCAATGCCCTCGAGGTGCTGCGCGCCTTCGACAAAGAGGGGCGCAAGTTCGACACGGTCGTCCTCGACCCGCCCGCATTCGCCAAGCGCAAGGAAGGCCTCGAGGGCGCGCTGCGCGCGTATCGGGAGATCAACTATCGCGCCGTCCGTCTCCTCCAGCCGGGCGGGCTGCTCGTCACCTGCTCCTGCTCGGGCCGCGTCACGCAGGAAATGTTCGGCGAGGTCGTCGCCTGGGCGGCGCAGGAGGCGAAGAGGCCGCTGCAGCTGCTCGAGCGTCGCGGCGCGGGCCGCGACCATCCTCCGCTCGTCGGCGTGCCCGAGACCGACTACCTCAAGGCCTGGTTCCTGCTAGCTCCCTGAAACGTGAGGCGGCGGGTCGGAGATGGGCTGCTTCTGCCGCGAGGCGATCTCGCGGATCTGCTCGAAGATGCGCTTCGGCGGCGTCCAGCCCCACTCCTGCTCGAGCAGCGAAATCTTCTCGACGTCACGGCGGATGGCCTGCCATTCCGCCTCGGGCAAGCCGCAGAAGGCGGCGACGCCCCTCGGATCGAGCTGCGTGCCGGCCACGCGCTGCATCTCCGTGATCGCCTGGTCGTGCGACTGCGCCTTGCGGTAGGGGCGGTCGGAAGTGATCGCGTCGTAGGTGTCGGCCACCGCGAAGAGGCGCGCGCCGAGCACGATCTGTTCGGCCTTGAGCCCCGCCGGGTAGCCGCCGCCATCGTATCGCTCCTGGTGCTGCAGCACGATGACGCTGGCGTCGCGGAGGAACTCGATGCGTTGCAAGAGCGCCCAGCCGAGGCGCGGATGCTCGCGCATCTCGGTCCATTCGTCCTGGTCGAGCGGTCCGGGCTTGAGCAGCACGGCGTCGCGCACGCCGATCTTGCCGATGTCGTGCAAGAGCGCGCCCATCTCGATGGTCCGCAGCTCGAGCGGGTCCTTGACCCCCAGCTGCTCGGCGATGCGGCGGGTGAAGCGCGAGACGCGGCGCGAGTGCCACTGCGTCTCGGTGTCGCGGTAGTCGAGCACCGCCACCATCCCGTCGAGGAGATTGGTGGTGCGCTCCTCCACCAGCCGCTCCAGCCCTTTGTTGAGCATGGCCAGCTCGGCATTCTGCGACTGGACGATGGCGGTCAGCTGGCGGTTCTTTTCCCGCAGCGCATAGGTATCGAACGCCTGGCGCACGGTTCCGAGCAGCTCGACGCGGTTCCAGGGCTTGGCGAGGATGCGGAAGATCTCGCCGTTGTTGATCGCATCCACCGCGGCGGAGAAATCGTGGGCCGCAGTGACGAGAATCCGGATGGTCTCGGGCTGCAGGGCCTTGGCCTGCGCGAGAAACTCCGCGCCGGTCATGCCCGGCATCATGTAATCGGCGGAGAGAACCTGGTAGGGCTTCTCCCGGAGCCGATCGAGGGCCTCGGCGGGATCGGCGCAGGCCGTGACTTGATAGCCGGCCGCCTCGAAGGTCCGCTGCAGCGCGTGGAGGATGGGAGCCTCGTCATCCACGACGAGCAGACGTTCGACCTCGGACATGAGTGCAAGATAGCATGGGGTGCAAGAGTGAAGGATGTGGGAAAAATAGAGCCATGTCGGATACGGCCGCGACGGTCGATGTCCGCTGGCTTTCGGCGCACCCCGGAGTGCGCATCGTCGACTCCCGCTGGTCGGCGACGGGCGGGAGCGGCCGGGCCAGCTACGCGAAGTCGCACATTCCCGGCGCGGTCTTCGTCGATCTGGACGAGGACCTCTCCCGCCGCGGCGGCCCGGGGCGCCATCCCTTTCCCAGTGAGAAGGAGTTCGCCGGCACGCTCTCGCGCCTCGGGGTTTTCCCTGACACGCACGTAGTGGTTTACGACGATGCGGGTGGGGCGATCGCGGCGCGGCTCTGGTTCATGCTGCGCGTCCACGGACACGGCAGGGCGTCGGTGCTCGACGGAGGCTTCAAGGCCTGGCTCGAGGCGGGCCTGCCGGTGACGCAGGAGGTGCCGCGCGTCGAGCCCGCCCCGCTCCGGCAGCTGCGGCTCGACAAGTCGCGGCTGGCCGACCGAGCCCAGGTGGAGAAGCGCGGGAAGTCGGTGCTGCTCGACGCGCGCGCGCCGGAGCGCTACCGGGGCGAGACCGAGCCGCTCGATCCCCGCGCCGGGCACATCCCGGGAGCGCTCAACGCTCCCTATCAGAAGAACCTCGAGACCGACGGTCGTTTCCGCGCGCCCGGCGATTTGTACAATTTGTACAAAAGGTACGGAGACGACGTCATCTGCTCCTGCGGCAGCGGTGTCACCGCCTGCCACGATGTTCTCGCCCGCGAGATTGCAGGCTTGCCGCCGGCGCGGCTCTATGTCGGGTCGTGGAGCGACTGGTGCAGCGACCCGTCGCGACCCATCGCAACGGGACCCGAGCCGGGATAAAAGGCTGGGCCCATGATCCTCCTCGCGCTCCTTCTCGCCGCCCCCGCGCCGACGTCGCGGGTGACTGCCGCCGAACTGTCGGCGCACATCCGCTTTCTCTCCGACGACCTCACGCAAGGGAGAAAGCCGGGGACTCCCGGCTCGGAAATCGCCATCAAGTACCTCGCCGCCGAGCTGGAGGAGATGGGCCTGCGGCCCGCCGGCGACAACGGCACTTATTACCAGGCCGTGCCGCTCGTCGAGCTTGCCGCCCAGGTGCCGGGCGACATCCCCTTCCGCGCCGGCGACAAGTCGCTCGTGCTCCACGCCGGCAACGGTCTCGAGGCGGACATGGTCTTCGAAGCGTCCGCTCACATCGACCATGCGCGCGTCCAGGACGCGCCGCTCGTGTTCGCCGGCTACGGGATCGTCGCGCCCGAATACGGATGGGACGACTACAAGGACGCCGACGTCCGCGGCAAGGTCGTCGTGTTGCTCAATTTCAACCCGCCCTTCCGGGGCGAGAACGTGCGCCTCTGGTACGGGCGCTGGGACTACAAGTATCTGACCGCGGCGGCGCACGGGGCGGCCGGAGCGATCTTGATTCACACGACCGCGAGCGCGGGATACCCCTGGCAGGTCGTCGTGTCCTCGTGGAGCACGCCGCATCAGGATCTGCCCCCCGCCCCGGACGACAAGTTCCTGCAGTTCCAGTCGTGGATCTCGGAGGGCGCTGCAGCGCGACTCGCGCAGCTGTCGGGCCAGGATCTGGAGAAGTTGCGGGCGTCTGCCCAGAGCAAGGACTTCCGCCCCCTCGCGCTGGGATCGACGATGTCGCTGGAGATGCCGATCCGCATGCGCACGATCCAGAGCGCGAACGTGATCGGCGTGCTGCCCGGCAGCGACCAGCGGCTGCGCGACGAGGCGGTCTTCTTCACCGCCCACCACGACCATCTCGGGATGGTGCCTCCGGTACCGCCCGCGACCGACGGCATCTACAACGGCGCGCTCGACAACGCCTCGGGATGCGCAGTGATCCTCACCATCGCGCGGGCGGCCACTTTTGCGCAGCCGAAGCGGTCGCTCTACTTCGCCTTCGTCACCGCCGAGGAGCAGGGACTGCTCGGTTCGAAATGGCTGGCGCAGCATCCGCCGCTACCGGCAGCGCGCATCGCCGCCGACATCAACGTCGACAGCCCCAACAAATGGGGCAAGACCACCGACCTGGGCGTCATCGGGCTGGGCAAGTCGTCGATCGACGACCTCGTCAAGCGCGCCGCCGCCGAGCAGGGCCGGGCGGTGCACGGCGACCCCTTCCCCGACCGCGGCGCCTTCTATCGCTCCGATCAATTCCCCTTCGCCCGCGTCGGCGTGCCCGTGCTCTACGCCAAGGGCGGGCCGACTTTCGCCGGCCGTCCGCCCGGCTGGGGCGAGGCGCAGCTGCGGGCCTACGAGATGCACGACTACCACCAGCCGAGCGACGAGTATCGCGGCGACTGGGACCTCTCCGGCATGGTGCAGGACGCACAGCTGGAGCTGACGGTCGGACTGCGCATCGCCGATGCGCCCTCGATGCCCCGCTGGACGCCGGGCGACGAATTCGAGGCCGCGCGAAAGTCGGCGGCGCGGTGACATTCTGGAGCCGCGAGCGGATCGCGCTCGTCGCCTGCGCCGCCGCATCGGCGCTGGCGATGCTCTACGTGGGCTTCTTCCAGATCCACAAGCTCGATCGGCTGGCCTGCCCTCTGTTCGGCAGCGGCTGTGAGTCGGTGGCGCTCGCCTCCTTCGCCTGGCCGTTGGGCATGGCCGATGGCCTTCTCGGCGCGGCCTGCGCCGGCGTGCTCTGCGCGCTGGCCGATCTGCGCGGCAAGGCCGGCGCCGCCGCGCTCGCGGTCGGCTCGCTGCTCTGGGTGCTGCTCAATCTGGTCGGCTTGATCGAGATGGCGAGCTTCGGCGCCTACTGCTTCTGGTGCATCGTGGCCGCGATTCTTTCCCTGCCGACCGCCTGGCTCGCAATCAGGCTCGCGAGGCAACCGCAAGAGCCGGAGCCTGCCTAGACCTCACGGTTCCTGCGGCGCCTTCCCCGGCACGTCGGCCTCGATGAAGACGTTGAGCAGATCGCGGTCCACCTCGCCCCGCTTGGCCTCGTCGAGAAGGATGTCGTACGCCTTCTCCTTCGGCACCGCGCGCTTGTAGGGGCGGTCGGACGCAGTCAGCGCATCGAAGATGTCGCTGATGGTCATCATCCGCGTGGGCAGCGCGATCTCGGTTTCCTTCAGGCTGCGGGGATATCCCGTGCCGGTGAGCTTCTCGTGGTGCCCGTACGCGATGTCGGGGACGCGCTTGAGGGTCCTCGTCCAGGGGATCTGGGCGAGGAAGCGATAGGTGTGCGTCACGTGCGACTCGATCTCGCGCCGCTCCTCCTCGGTGAGCGATCCCTTGCGCACCGAGAGCTTGATGATCTCGTTCTGCGCGAGGAAGGGCCGCTTCTCCCCGGCGAAGGGCGACACGTACGTCGCGCGCGCGATCTCGCCCAGCCGATCGAAAGTTCCCTCGGGGAGGATGGTCGGCCGATTGCAGGAGATGACGAACTCGAACATGTTCGTCAGCTCCTTCTTGCGCTCGGCGAGGCGCGTCTCGATCTCCCCCATTCGATGCCGGCCCTCGTCGGCGGGATGGCGCAGGAGCACGTCCACTTTCTGCTTCTCGGCCAATAGCTCCTCCTGCACGAAGATGGTCTCGAAGCGGCCGCGCAGGTTCTCCAGCTCCCAGGGTTCGAGCTTGTTCGCCTTGATCAGCACGTTCTCGCGCACGCCGACCTTGCCGAAGTCGTGCAGGAGAGCCGCGTAGCGCAGCTCCTGCCGCTCCTGCGAGGAGATCGAAGACCCCTTCCAGCGGCCGGCGGCGTTGCCCGCCAGCGGAAGCATGTCGCCGAGCCCGACCGAGAGGCGCGCCACGCGGCCCGAATGGCCGGCCGTGGTCGGGTCGCGCGACTCGATCGCGACCACGCTGGCGCGCACGAAGCCCTCGAAGAGCTGCTCGATCTCGTTGTGCAGCATGGCGTTGTTGACCGCCGCCGCCGCCTGCCCGCCGAGCGCGAAGAGCAGCTCCTCGTCCTCCGAGCTGAAGGGCTTGCCGTCGCGCCGGTTGAGCGCCTGCAGGACGCCGACGACCTCGTTCTCCAGCGAGCGCATCGGCACGCAGAGGATGCTCTTGGTGCGGTAGCCGGTCTGCTTGTCGACGTTCTGGTTGAAGCGCGGATCGGCGTAGGCCTCGGGGATGTTCACCGGCGTGTTGCTGGTCGCCACCGCCCCGGCGATGCCGCGATCCATCGGGATGCGGATCTCCTTCATGGAGATGCCCTGGGCAACCTTGGTCCACAGCTCCTTGCGCTCGCGGTCGACGAGAAAGAGCGAGCAGCGGTCGGCGTCGACGATGCGCGCGGCGGCGTCTACGATGAGGGTGAGCAGACGGTCGAGATCGCGCTCGGCCACCAGCGCTTTGGCGACCTCGAGAATTCCACCGAGCCTCTCCAGGCGCTGCTGCTGCTTGTTCACGGAGGCTCGATGATAGCACCCGCGCGCAACAAAATGGCAGAGCCATAGACCCTACCCCACCCTCTCTGGACGCACTTCAGAGGCCGAGGATGCGGCGCGCCTCGTCCTCGCGCTCGGGCTCTACGTAGAGACGCGCAAGCGTCACCGCCTCGGAGTAGCGCTGGTAGAGAGGCGTGTACTCGCCGATGGGCACTTCGCCCTGCGGCGTCTTCACCCAGAGCGTCGCTTCCTTTCCGTAGCGGGAGAGGACGCCGCGGCTCTCGGTGGCGAAGGCGTCGATACCCGCCTCGCGCAGCCTCGCCTGCAGCGACTTCAGCTCGGGCGCGTTCTCGGCCAGGAGCCGATAGCCCTGCCGCTGCACGATCCGGCGCGCCCAGGGATTGTCCGAGCGGCGCAGCGCGGCGAGCAGCGTGATGTCGTCGTGCGCGAGGTACTGATCGGGATCGGCCGGCAGCGCATACTCGCCCGAGTTGGTCTCGCAGTAGCGTTGCAAGAGAACCTCGTAGCCCACCGAGGCGTAGTGGAAGTAGACGGAGAGAAACATGTGATAGCGCGAGAGGAGGAAATCCTCGAAGGCGAAGACGGCGCGATGCTGCAGCGCCAGGTGCACCTTGCCCTCCCGCTCGATGGCGGTGAGGTTCTGGATGATCCAGTCGCCGTCGAACTTGCCGTAATTGACGCCGGTGAAGAAGGAGTCGCGCTCGAGGTAGTCCATCCGGTCGGCGTCCAGCTCGCCGGACACGACCTGGCGGAGGATTGGCAACAGATCGCGGCCGCGGCTGCGAAATGGATCGGGCCCGGGCGGGGCGCGGCCGCAGATGAGCGCCGCCACGTGCTCCGGCTCGATGCCGTTCGTGCGCCGGCGGATCTCGGTGGCAAGGCCCGAGTCGAGGACCAGCTTCAGGGTGTAGTCCTCGTGGTCGGCGCGGCGGGCGCGCGGCGGCTCGGGATAGACCCAGTCGGGCACGCGCAAGAGCTCGACGGGCGGCATGATGCTCTCGGTGGCGTGCGAGAGCGGCGCGTGGCCCAGGTCGTGGAAGAGCACCGCGAGCCGCAGCGTCTGGCGGAAGCGCTCGCGGTCGTCGGGCTCGAGGGCGAGCTTGGGAGCGAGCGCGTCGAAGACCTTGGTGGCGACCGCCATCGCGCCGAGTCCGTGCGCATAGCGGGTGTGCGTCGCGCCGGGAAAGGCGAGGTCGGCGAAGCCCAGCTGCTTGACGTTGCGCAGCCGCTGGTACTGCGGGCTGTCCACCAGCGCGCGCTCGTCGGCGGTGAGCTCGATGGCGCCGTGGATGGGATCGCGGATGTGCACCGAGCTGCACTCTAAGCTTTTTAGAAAGGAACCGCCCAAGTCACGGCGAGCGGCGAGTCCTTGGGGTTGGCGACGAACCCCGCTGCCTCGATGAGAAAGTCGTACCAGAAATGGATGGCGACCGGCGGGGCGAGGCTGAAGTCGCTCCAGCGATAGGCGAGCCCCAGATAGCTCCCGAGCAGCGTGATGAACGGCACCCCGACCGCGAGATACGTCAGCCGCTGGTCGCTCGGCAGGAAGAAGATGTTGCTCGCGTGCACCAGCCCGAAAGCGAGCGAGCCGTAGATCCATCCCCGCTCTTCGCCGCTCCTCCGCGTCCATCCCGACTGCAGCAGGCCGCGGAAGGCCGTCTCTTCGGCGATGGCGACGTGCTCGAACACGCCCGCACCGATCGCCGCCGCGAGCGGATATCCGACCGCGCTGTTCATCTCTCTGCCGAACAGCACCGGGCGCTTGCCGAAGTTCTGCGTGTCGATCGGTCCTCCGACGATGCGCGAGACCAACAGGCCGGCGGCGAGCGCGCCGATGATTCCGCCCCAGACGGCCGGCCGCGACATCACCTCCGCGGAGAAAGGGGCGCGAAAAAGCTCGGCGAGCGATTCCTGCGGCACGTACCGCAGCCGCGCCGCCCGCTGCGTCTCGAGCGCCGTGTCCATCACCGAGAGGGTGAGCAGATCGCCGAGAGCCAGCAGCGGCACCTCCGCGCCCGGCTGCGCGAAGCCGTTCTTCGCGCCCGACGCGATGGCCGTGCCGAGCTCGGCCGCCCCCAGCGCGGCGAGGAAAGAACCCTCGGCGCTCCGGCCGAGACAGAGCTGGCCCACGCCGGGGAACAACAGCCCGTAACGCAAGTCGCACTTGCGGTTCGCGACCCGGCCGGCCGCCTCTATCTCGCGCTCGCTTTGGGGCTCCTCGCGCGAGATCCGCGCTTCATGCATCACCGGCGCGCAGGCAGCGCAGAGGAGCAGGCCGAGCTTCAGGCCCCGGCCTCGATGCGCGCCTCGTCGTCGGGCAGTCCCTGGTACTTGTCCCGAGGATAGGTGCGGAAGACGAAATCCCAGAGCGGGCTGGTGATGCCGTAGCGGACGTCGGGCGTCTGGAAGTGATGCACCAGGTGATAGCGGCGCAGCCACTTCCCGAGCGCCGTCACCGGCGCCGCGTGGTGCAGGTAGTAATGGGTCAGGTCGTACCAGACGTAGCCGAGAACGAGGCCGGCGAACCAGGCGTGCTCGGCGCTTCCGAGAAAGCGGAAGCCGAACCAGACCGACACCGCGATGATCGCCGTGACGGTCGGCGGCATCACCAGGCGGTCGCGGTCCCAGGGATAGTCGTGATGGATCCCGTGGATGAGCCAGGAGGCATCGCGCTGCAGCTGGGATTTTTCCGCGGGCGCGAAGTGAAAGACGTAGCGGTGCAGCAGGTACTCGAGCAGGGTCCAGGAGAGGACGCCGAAGGCCGCCCAGAGGGCGATCGAGAGCGGCCGCAGCTCGGCCGAGGCGAGGTAGAGCATGTAGCTGGCGAAGGGACCCCAGATGATCATCACGTGCCAGGGCCGCACGCGCGAGAAATACTTGTCCACCCAGGGAATGGTGAACATCACCGGACTGCCGCGTCGCGGCCGGTCGAGATCGGGATGCGGCGCGAGGTAGAACATGCCGGCCTCGGTTTAAGGGATCGGCAGCCTGTGCGCAAGCGAGGGAGCGGCCCCATGGTGCGTCCGGCAGCGTCGGTGGTGCTCCTGCGGCAGGACGGCCACGTGCTCTGGGTGCGGCGCGGCGATCAGCTTCGTTTCGCCGGCGGCTTCTATGCGTTCCCGGGGGGCGGCGTCGACGAAAGCGATGCGCAGGTGCCGCTCTCGAACGCCGCCCATCTCGAGAAGGCCGAGGCGGCGTGCATCGCGGCGGCGGCGCGCGAGCTGTTCGAGGAGACCGGCGTGCTCGTCGTGGCCGGCGTTTCGCGCGAGGAGAAGCGCGCGCTGCGCCAGGCGCTGCTCGACGGCACGGCATCCTTCGGCGATTTTCTCACCGCGCGCGGGCTCGCCGTCGATGCGCGCAAGTTCACGCCCGCCGGGCGCTGGATCACTCCGCCGGCGATGCCCATCCGCTTCGACGCGCGCTTCTACCTGGTCGAGGTGCCTGAGGGAGAGGAAGTGGAGATCTGGCCCGGCGAGCTGTCCGACGGCGCGTTCATCGCGCCCGCCGATGCGCTGCGGCTCTGGGAAGAAGGGACGGCCCTGCTCCATCCGCCGGCCTGGCATACGCTGAAGAGTCTCGCGCTCGCGCCCAGCCCGCGCGAGGCGGCGCCGTGGCTGCTCGATCCTTCGCGCGCGCCCTGGAAGCTGCCGGTCGAGGACTACGTGGTGAAGCGCATCGAGCTCCAGCGCGGCGTGATCATGGTCCCCTTGCGCACGCCGACGCTCCCGCCGGCGACGCACACCAACTGCTTCCTGCTCGGCGACGACCAGCTCCAGGTGGTGGACCCGGGCTCGCCCTGGCCCGAGGAACAGCGAATCCTGAGCGAGACGCTGGAGCGGCTGGCCGCCGACGGGCGCAAGGCAGCGGGCGTGATCCTCACGCATTACCACCTCGATCACGTGGGAGGAGCGCGGGCGCTGGGGCTCCCCATCGCGGCGACGAAAGAGACCGCCGCGCGACTCGACTTCAAGGTCGACCGCATCATCGAAGACGGCGAGCGGCTCGAGGCCGGCCCGCGGGGCTGGCGCATGCTCCACCTGCCGGGGCATACGCGCGGCCATCTCTGTCTGGTCGAGGAGAAGACCGGCGCGGTCATCGCGGGCGATCTGGTCGCAGGCACCGGGACCGTCATCATCGATCCGCCCGAGGGAGACATGGCCGACTACCTTGCCTCGCTCGACCGGCTCCTCGAACAGAAGCCCGGGACGCTCTACCCGGCGCACGGCCCGGTCGTGCCGGCGGGCGTGGAGAAGTTGCGGCAGTATCGTGCGCATCGGCTGGAGCGGGAGGGCCGGGTGCTCGCCGCGCTCTCGCGCGAGCCCGCCGCTCCGACGCAGCTGCTGCCGGCTGCTTATCCCGATGTCGCGCCCGAAATGTATCCATTCGCCGAGCGCAGCCTGCTCGCGCACCTCATCAAGCTCGTGCGCGAGGGCCGCGCCGCCGAGAGTGGCGACCGCTATTTCCTACGCTGAAGCAGATCCGTCTTCCACGACACGGCGAGCGACCAGATGTTCGCGCGCGTGTCGTAGGTGCCGGGGAAAGCCTGATCGGCGCCGGCCGCCGTGATGGTGTCGTAGAAGGCGTGGAAGTACGCCGCGTCGACCTGCAGCCCGGGCATGACCTCGTACCCGACGCCGAGCGCGCCGGCCCACACGTTCGCTTCGGGCAGCGTGGGGTCGAGCGTCTCCGGCCGGACGGGCGAGATGTCGCGCAGGATGCCGCCGCGCACCTTGAGCTGCGGGAGCGCCTGGAACTCGCCTCCCAGCCGCAGCGTGTAGCCGTTCTTGTAGTCGCGGTTGACCGCGAGGCTGAACCCCAGGCCGCCGTTGAAGACGTCGCTCTTGTAGACGTGGAAGCGCTCCCAGGTCCATTGGGCCGTCACCAGGAGTTGCGGGATCACTTGATAGGAAGCGCCGACCTCGAGGCGGTTGGGATAAGTGAGCACGTGGGTAGCGGGCTGGTCGACCACGCCGTAGCCCTGCAGCGCCGGCGGCGGATTGTCGAAGTGGCCGTGCCCGCTCAGGTGCTGGACGGCCTGGTGCTTGTAGTCGACGCCGATGGTGAGCGGAATTGTCTTGAGCGGCTGCACCTCGGTGGAGAGATCGAAGCTGACCGCGCCGCCCGAGGTACCCAGCTCCGCGCTCGAGTCGTAGCCGAGGAAGTTGATGCCCTGGATGAGGTGCTCGGTGGTCCGGTAGTAGACCAGCCCGCCGCCGACGCGGACCTGCGGCATGATTTGGAGACCGGAGGTGAGGTACATGCCGTAGACCTTCCGGTCGACGGTGACGATCTGGTACCGGCCCGGCCAGTTTCCCGGCCAGAAGGAGTAGCCGCCGCCAGGGATGTTGACCCCGCCACCCACGCCGAGCTTCATGCCGTTGGCCAGCTTGAGCCCGTAGCCGGCGAAGAGGACGAAGGGGAAGGCGCCCTTGGGGATCATCGTCACCGCCTGTCCGTCGGCGATGCGAGCCGAGTCCGTCCAGGTGCTGCGGAAGTCGATGAGGCTCACGCCGCCGGTGACGTTGAGCCCCTCCAGCTTGGAGAGCGCGGCAGGATTCGCGTAGGCCGCGCCGGCGCTGTCCTGCGCCGCCATCGCCGAGCCGGCCATGGAGAGATCGCGAGGGTTGGTGTTGGGGACGATGTATCCGCCGGCCACCGCCGCGGAGGGGAGCGCTGCCGCGATCGCGAGAATGAGTTTGCGCATTGTCGTCCCCCTCACGGCGCGGCCCGCTGTGGCGGCGGATGAGTGTCGGCTAGGAAGAAGGCGGCGGCGTCATCCTGTGCCAGCAGCGTGATGCTGCTCCCGCTCTGGCCATAGGTGATCCAGTCGGCGAGGAAGCCGTGCTTCACAACCCCGCCCGGACAGCTCGTGCTGACGGTCCCGGCGCTGACGAAGGTGGTGAGCGTGCCGGTGGCGCCCCCTGTGTCGACGCCCAGACCGACGTGGTCGAACTGGAGCAAGTTGAAAGGATTGGGCACGGTATTGTCGCAGCTCGCCATCTGCCCGAGGATCTTCTTCGGCACCATTGGGTCGGAATTGAGCGGCGGCGGCAGGCCCGACTTGAGGAGGTTGGGCAGCGTGTTGCGGGTCAGGTGGTCGCTGAAGTTCGCCGGGTCTGCCGGGTCGAGGATCCATTTCGCCACGTTGACGAACTGGAGGTAGGCCGGCGTCCCGGGCGTGATCCCGAGCGTGGCCAGGAGCGCATTGAGCGCCGGCCCGAGCGCTGGCGAGTTGGTATAGGTGTCGACGATCGTCTCGCCGCTGACGTTGAACAGCGCCTTGGTGATGCGCGGATTCGCGGCCACGTCGACGTCGCCCTGGATGCCGCCCAGCGATTGGCCGATGTAATAGATGCGGGTCGGATCGATGATGACGCCGGTAGCAGCCATCTTGTTGAAGATGTCCGCGCCCGTGGGAGGCGCCTGAGGATTGACCGCGAGGACGTGGATGAGCTGCGACTGATCGATGATGTCCTGCCGCAGCGAATCACGGGTGCGGAAGAGATTTCCGCTGACGAAGTAGTTGCCGGAGGCAATGGGCGCGCCGCCGTTGGCGAAGGCGGTGGGACAGCCGGTGCCGGGACACACCACAGGGCCATTGACGAAGTTGCCGCCGTTCTGCAGCGTCCCGCCGGAGCACTTCCCGGGCGTGCCCCCGGCGGTCGGTGTGTCGCCTTGGTGGGTGAAGTCGAATTTGTTGCCTTGCGTGTCCGCGCAGTAAGGGTTGGTGCCGTCGCATGCGAGACAGCTCGAGCCGCTGACGCACTCGGCGTTCGTAACCGAGTGGCAGAAGCTGCGGGCACCGTGCTTGGCTGCGTCGATGGCAGCCACCACGATGCCCGCGTTGTTCAGCCGGTCGGCCAGCGCAAGCATGGTAGCCCGGCTGCCGTTGACCCCATGACGGAAGACGGCCAGCGGGGCAAGGCAGGGCGGCGTCCCGCCTGCTCCTATGCACGCCGCGCTCGGAATGCTCGACACGCCGGGTACCGAGATGATCACCGGGATGGGCTCGAGGCTGAGCTTGCTGGGATCGGAGAGAAAGGCGCCGGTTGCCGGGTCGAGAAGATTCGGGGTGAGGATGACCGACTGCATGATGAACCCGATATTGCCGGTGGGAACCGACGCGCGGTCGACGGCATAGGTGTCGTAGACGTCGTTCACGGTGCCGGCCGCCGTCTGATTGGCGCAACTCGGCGCGTTCTTGCACCAGAGCGTGGTGGCGCTGGCCACTGGCACCGAGAGCGCTGCCACCGCCTGCGACGGGAAGCAATTGCTCGTCACCGTACTCGAGCAGGCGGGCGAGTATGGCAGCGCGCCGAGGCTCACTGCCGTCCCGGTGATCGACTGCGTGTGGAAGGTGTACGCCATGGCGATGTGGTCGCGGGTGATGGCCGACTTCTCCGCCGCCAGCGTGGCGATGGCGAGGTTGACCCCGGCGCGCATCTTGTCGAGGCCCACCGCCTGGGCGTCGGTGGGCCCTACCACCAGCGACTTGCCGCTGGCGTCGGAGAGCGGCAGCTTGGGATCGAGCAGCACGAGCTTGGCCAGTGTGCTGCGAGTGAGCCCCGTGCAGTTGATGTCCTGCACCCCGTCCGTGACCAGTACGACGTAGGTAGTCGCTTCCTTGAGCGGCGGAACGGGCACGAACGTCGCGCCCACCCGCGCGGGCACGGCGGGCTGCAGGCCGATGGCGGTGGAAAGGCTCCGCGTCGAGCTGGGCGGGCTGCTGCCGCACGTCGCCCCGGGCACGGTTTGCGCGATGGCCGTCGGCTCGTCGACGAACTGCGTCTTCTCCGGGTGTCCGGTCGTCAGCGCCTCGACGATGTCGAGCTTGCGCACGGCGCTCGTGCCGCTGATCTCGTAGAGGAAGACGGTGTCCTTGTTGACGGTCGAGGCGTCGATGGTGCTCGAGGTCTGCGAGAGGATCATCGCGGTCGTGCTGAAGCCGTCGACGGTGCAGAGCCCCGGCCCCAGCGGACCGAAAGGCCCGCTCGAGGCGCACACCTCGGGCGAGAGGTGTCCGTCCGGCCCGCTGAGGAAATCGCTCGGCAGAGGCATGAGGCCGGCGCTGGGGTCGGTCTCGACATGCGAGTGCACGTCGGCGATCTTGAAAGTCCCCAGCGTGGCGACCTCGGAATGGTTGAACTTGCCGGTGGCGTCGATGGCCGCGAAGGGCCCCAGATAACTCTTGCGGATGATCTCCAGCTGCGCGGCGTTGTTCGCCTTCTCCGAGGGGCTGTTGCCGGGGATGAGCCCCTGATTGAACCGATCGGTCAGGTCGCGGCCGTTGGCGCAAGTCGGGGTGCAGGTGATGAGCAGGTACATGGCGGCCTGCGGCCGGAGCCCGACGGTGCTGCCCGTCACCAGCACGCCCGAGGGACCGCCGCGGATGGCGACGATGTACTGCCCCGGATCCCAGCGGCGCGATCCAGTCTTGGGGTTGGGCGACTTGTGCAGCGTGAGCGTTCCGTGCTGGCCGACGACGGCGCCGGAGGAGTCCTTCTCCGCCACGACCCCATAGTCCGCGGCCTTGGGCGCGTCGTAGCAGTTCGGGCCCGGAGCTGAACATTGCGTCAGGGCGGTGAAGCCGCCGGTGTTGCTGATCGAGAGGAGGAGCAGCCTGTTGTCGTTGATGGTCGTGACGTCGATCGGCGGCGCGCTGCGGGTGATCGTGCCGTTCCCCGAGTCGATGTTGAAGCGGACGAAATCGATGGTGATGGGCACTTCCTGGTCGTTGGGAAAACCGCCCGCCGCCTTGAAGGCCTGCAGCACGGCCGCCTGCGTTGGGTTCTGCGAGAGGATCGCCTGATCGGTCAGTGCCAGGTCGTTGGGCTGCGGCAAGGACGGCGGGCTTCCGGTGGGATCGAAGCCTGCGTAATCCACAGAGGAAGGATTGTTCGCGGTGCTGTAGGGCACCGAGGGCTCGCAGGCGAAGGCGAGCAGGGCTATCGCCAGCGAGGTCGTGCG
>Ga0209471_1000656_pt1 | contig 22292 bp, 19 predicted proteins | sample GraSoiAngelo_128_FD_185885 | JGI IMG/M metagenome (GOLD analysis project Ga0209471, IMG submission 185885) | Grasslands soil microbial communities from the Angelo Coastal Reserve, California, USA - 14_0927_12_20cm (SPAdes) (version 2) | ecosystem: Environmental > Terrestrial > Soil > Grasslands ... | reverse complement strand
GAGCTCGCCCGCCGCAAGCATCCTTCGCTCGAGTTCCGGACCGGCGACGGCGAGGACCTGCAAGTCGACGAGACCTTCGACTGGGTCGTGCTCTCCGACACGGTGGGCTTCTTCCAGGACGTCTGGGCTGCCTTCCGCTCGCTGCGGCGGGTGACGGGCCCGCAGTCGCGTGTGCTGCTCACTTGCTACAGCTTTTTCTGGAAGCCGCTGCTCGATCTGCTCGAGCGGCTCGGGCTCAAGACGCCGGAGCCCGAGCAGAGCTGGCTCTCGGTGCAGGACCTGGAGAACCTCCTCGAGCTGAGCGGATTCGAGCTGGTCACCTCGGGAACCGCGACTCTCTTGCCTGCGCCGGTGCCGCTGCTCGCGCCCCTCTGCAACCGCATCCTGGCGCGGGCGCCGCTGCTCCGGCGTCTCTCGCTGGTCCGCTATCTGGTGGCGCGGCCCGTCTGGCACTCCGCAGTACCGCCCAGGGAGCTGCGCTGCTCGGTCGTCGTCCCTTGCCGCAACGAGCGCGGCAACATCGAGGCGATCTTCGCGCGCACACCTGAGCTCGGCAAAGGCACCGAGCTGATCTTCGTCGACGGAAATTCCACCGACGGCACTCCCGAGGAGGTCGAGCGGCTCCTGCCTTTGCATCCGAACGCCCGCCTTCTCCACCAGGGCAGCGGCGTCGGCAAGGGCGACGCCGTGCGCAAGGGATTCGAGGCCGCCACCGGCGATGTGCTCTTCATTCTCGACGCCGACCTGACCGTGCCGCCCGAGGACCTGCCCAAGTTCTATCTGGCGGCCGCCGAGGGCCGGGGCGAGTTCATCAACGGCTCGCGCCTCGTCTACCCGATGGAGGACGAGGCGATGCGGCTGCTCAACCTGGCCGGGAACAAGTTCTTCAGCCTCGCCTTCAGCTGGATCCTCGGCCGCCCCATCAAGGACACGCTCTGCGGCACCAAGGTGCTGGAACGCGAAGCGTACCGGCGGCTGGCGGCGGGGCGCGCCTATTTCGGCGATTTCGATCCCTTCGGCGACTTCGATCTGCTCTTCGGGGCAGCGCGGCTGGGGCTCAAGATCGTCGAGGTGCCCGTCCGCTACCGCGCGCGCCGCTATGGCGAGACCAAGATCGACCGCTTCCGCCACGGCTGGCTGCTCTTGCGCATGACCTGGCTGGCCTTCCGCAAGTTCAAGCTCAACGTCTAGGCGCGACGCTCATGCCGTGGTCGTTCTTGTTCTCGTTTTGGTGGTCGATTTCGAGCTGGTGCTGGTGCTCCTTTTCGTGGCCGATGTCGAGCGCGTGCTCGTTCTTGATTCGGATGATTCGTTGGCTGAACTCTACGCGTCCATGCGTACGCCCGGAGCGGCGATGGCGTCGGCCACGCGCTCCCCCGCGGCCACGTGCGTTCCGTCCCAGCAGACGGCGCGCTCCACCTGCGCCCCGGCGTCGACGCGCACCTTGCTGCCCAGCACCGCGTCCGGACCGACGCGCGCGCCCTGCGCCACCTGGGCGCCGGCGTGGATCAAGACCGGCCCCCGCAGCTCTCCTTCTACCCGCGCCGAGGGATGGACGTGCGCGCCCGGAGCGCGCTCCTCGGTGCCGGCGAAAGGATCGGCGCCCGGCCGGAAGCGCGAGAGCGGCAGCGCGCCCTGCAGCACGTCGAGGTTAGCGCGCAGAAGGCTGCGCGGATTCCCCAGGTCTCCCCAATAGCCCTTTTGCAAGAAGCCGTGGACTCTGGCGCCGTCGTGGATGAGCCGCACGTAGGCGGTGCGGTTGATGTCGCTTTCCCCCTCGGGCGGCAGCTTGTCGAGGAGCTCGGGCTCGACCACGTGGACGCCGGTGAAGTGCATCTTGCTCAGCCCAGGTTCGGGGGCCGCACCGCGCCCCGCGATGCGGCGCACGTTGAAGGCCGCGTCCACCTCCACCGCGCCGTAGGTCGCGCCCTTGGGATAAGGCAGGAGCACCATGGTGGCCGCCGCCCCCGCCGCGCGGTGCGCCGCCAGAGCGGCCTGCAGGTCGACGTCGAAGATCATGTCGCCGTTGAGGAGAAAGAAGGTCCCGCCCCCCAACATCGGCTGCGCCCGCCGCACGCCGCCGCCGGTGCCGAGGATCTGCTTGCCCTCGCGCGAGACGTGCAGGTCGAGGCGCAGCTCGGCCGCGAGCTTTTGGGCGCCCTTCTCCATCTCCGCCCCGAGATGGTGCGTATTGATGACGATCTCGCTCACGCCGGCGTTCTGCAGGAGCGCAAAGTTGTAGCGGAGCAGCGGCAGGCCGCAGAGCGGCACCAGCGGCTTGGGAACCTGGTCGGTGAGAGGCCGGAGACGGGTGCCGAAACCCGCGCAGAGCACCATCGCCTTCATCGGAAGCGACCGTAACCCGCGCCGCCGTTCGCCGCTACTCCGCGGCGGGAGCCCGGCGCAACAAGCGCAAGAGAGCGTCGGCGCGGCGCTGCAAGAGGCTCATCAGGCCGACGTAGAAGAATCCCCACTGGAAGAGCAGCAAGAACGGCAGCGAGAAGTAGATGCCCTTGTCGAGCGCGAACCAGATCGCCGAAGTCAGGTATGCGCCCAGCGCCAGCTCGAGCAGCGGCTGGGCACTGAGCAGCGTGCGGTAGCGCTTGAAGAACCAGCTCCGGTCCTTGCCCTCCACGCCCAGCTTCGGGGTGCGGGTGAAGCCGGTCTCGTACCCGACCATCGCCTCGATCACCGCTTTGGATTGGTTGACGCACATCCCGATGCCGAGCGCCATGATGAAGGGCAGGTACTTGACCCGCTGCCAGAGCGGCATGCCGATCTCGCGCTGGCTCGCCACGTAGAACATCACCACGCTCATGGTCGCCGTCCAGAAGAAGGGCAGGTCGAGCATGAGCACTTCGTACCAGCCGTGCTTGAAGCGGATGACCATGCTCACCGGCATCAGCACCGTGAGGAGGATCATCAGCGGATAGGTGAAGTTCGCGGTCAGGTGGAAGAAGGCCTCGATCTTCACCTCGCGCGGCAGGTCGCTGCGGAGGATGAGCGGGAGGATCTTGCGCGCGGTCTGGACGCTGCCTTTCGCCCAGCGGTGCTGCTGCGTCTTGAAGGCGTTCATCTCCACCGGCACCTCGGCGGGCGAGACCACCTCGGGCAGGTAGACGAAGCGCCAGCCCTTGAGCTGGGCGCGGTAGGAGAGGTCGAGGTCCTCGGTGAGCGTGTCGTGCTGCCAGCCGCCCGCGTCCTCGATGGTAGCGCGCCGCCAGACTCCGGCAGTGCCGTTGAAGTTGAAGAAACGGCCGCTGCGGTTGCGGGCCGTGTGCTCGATGACGAAGTGGCCGTCGAGGAAGATGGCCTGCGCCTGGGTCAGGTGCGAGCAGTCGCGGTTCAAATGCTCCCAGCGGACCTGCACCATCCCGATCTGCGGGTCGGTGAAGAAATGAACGGAGCGGAGGAGGAAATCAGGGGTGGGGACGAAGTCGGCGTCGAAGACGGCCACCAGCTCGCCGCTGGCCACCCGCAGGCCCTCCTGGAGCGCGCCCGCCTTGAAGCCGCGCCGGCTGTCGCGGTGGAGATAGTAGACGTCGAGCCCGCGGCCGCGCAGGCGGTCGACCAGCGCGCGGGCGATGCCCTGGGTCTCGTCGCTCGAGTCGTCGAGCACCTGGATCTCGAGCCGGTCGCGCGGGTACTCGATGCGCGCCACGGCTTCGATCAGCCGCTCGACGACGTACATCTCGTTGAAGATGGGGAGCTGGATGGTGACCCGCGGCATTACCTCGAAGCGGCCTTTGGGCGTGGGCAGATTGCCTTTGTATTTGTAGTAAAGGTAGGCCATCACATAGCGGTGGGAGCCGTAGAGCGAGAGCACGAGCAGCACCGCGAAGTAGGTCGCGAGGAAGAGCACTTCCACGAACGTCATCTTCGCTCGCTCCAGTCCACCGGATTCATTGACTTTTTCTAGCCGGGTTCAAGTAGGCGCGCGAATGTAGGCGATTGTCCCCTCGCTTGTCAAACGAGCAACCGGGCGCTAGCGCACTGCGGCAGCATGTAACTTTACAAAGCTCGCGACGGGGTTATCGCGATCCCATAGCCATTACGGGTGTGCGCTGGCGGCCTTGGCGGGCGGCGGCTGGCCTGGAAGCGAATTCTTGAAGATCTGCCAGGTGCGCAGCGTGTCGAGCGCGGTCTTGAGCTGCACGTCGTCGGAGGGATCGTCGGGCGCGGCTGGCAGCATCGGCGGCGGTTTGGCGGTCGCAGCCACCGGCTGGACAGCGGCGATCTCCTCGCCCTTGAAGTGGCCGGGCAGGTTCTGCTCGCGCGGACCATCTTCGTCGGAGGCGCTCGCCTTCACCCAGACGTCGGGAGTGATGCCGCGCTCCTGGATGCTCCGCCCCGAGGGCGTGTAGTAGCGCGCGATGGTCAACTTCAACCCCGAGCCGTCCTCCAGCTCGATCACGGTCTGGACGCTTCCCTTGCCGAACGTCTGCGTTCCCATCACCACCGCACGGCCCGAATCCTGGAGCGCGCCGGCGACGATCTCGCTCGCGCTCGCCGTGCCGCCGTCGACCAGCAGCACCATCGGATAGCGCGGCTCCCCCTCCTTGGCGTGCGCCCGCTCCACCTCGATGTGCTTGCCGCCCCGCCCCTTGGTGGTGACGATGACCCCGTCGGTCATGAAGCGATCGGCCACCTTCACCGCCTGGTCGAGCAGACCTCCCGGATTGTGGCGCAGGTCGAGCACCAGACCGGCCATCTGCCCTCCCGAGCGCGCCCGCAAGGAGTCGAGCGCCTTCTTCAGATAGGCGTCAGTGCGATCCTGGAAGTTCTTGATCTTCACGTAAGCGTATTTCTTCTCGAAGAGCCTCTCCTCGACGGAGACGACGCGGATGACGTCGCGGATGAGCGGGAAGCTGCGCGGCTCGGCCCAGGAGGGACGGAGCGCCTTCACCGTCACCTTGGTCCCCGGGGGGCCCATCAGCGCGCGGACCGCGTCCGACTCGCGCCAGCCGTGCAGCGGCTGGCCGTCGATCTCCAGCAGCTTGTCGCCCGGAGCGAAGCCGGCGCGCGAGGCCGGCGTGTCGTCGAGCGGCGTCACCACCACCACTTCCTCGCCGCGCATGCCCAGCTCCAGCCCGACTCCGCCGTACTCGCCGTCGGTCTCCTGCTTGAGCGCGGCGTAGGAGCGGGGATCCATGAAGCTCGAATGCGGATCGAGGGTGCGCACCATCCCCTCGATGGCGCCGTAGAGCAATTTGGTCTCGTCCGCCGGCTCGACGTAGTTGTTCTCGATGAGCGAGAGGACGTGGCTGAAGACGTCGAGCTTCTTGTAGGGTCCGGCCGGATCGCGCGCGGCCTGCGCCACCCGCACGGCGCAGAAGCCGCCGAGAGCGGCGCAGAGAGAGAGGAGCACGAGTCTGGAGCGCTTCATCGGACTGCTCCTCCCTTCGTCCCCGCCAGAAGCGGTGGACCGCGCCGCGCGCGATGGAGCCACCGCTCGGGGTCGAGCGGCCTCTGCCGGTCGCGCAGCTCGAAATAGAGATAGGGGCCTTTCAACGATCCGGTATCGCCCACCGTGCCGACCTCTTCTCCAGCGCGGACGCCGTCGCCGACCGCGCGCTCCAGCTGATCGAGATGCGCCATCAAGGAAAAGATTCCCCGGCCGTGGTCGACGATGAGCAGGTTGCCATAGCCCTTGAACCAGCCGGCGTGCACCACTTTGCCGCCCCAGACGGCGCGCACCGGAGCGCCGAGCGGAGCGCGCACGTCGATGCCATGCTGCAGGGTCACCGTGCCGAAGCGGGGATCGGTGGTGCGGCCGAAGTGGACCTCGACGCGGCCACCGACGACCGGGAAGGAGAGCCTGCCGCGCGCCCTGCGGATGGACGCCTCCAGCCGGATCTCGGGCGCTATCAGGAGAGGCTTCCCCGGTGTGAGCCGAGCCCGCTCGATCTCGCGCAGCCGGGTGGTCAGGTTGCGCTCCGCTTCCTCCAGCTCGCGCGCCGCCTGTTCGTGCACCCCTTTCTCTTCCTGCACCGCGGCGAGCACCTGCTTCTGCTGATCGATCCTCTGCTGCAGCGAGGCGCGCCGATCGCTCTCCATCTGCACGCTCTGCCCCAGCTCCGCGTTCGCCGCCGCCAGCTCGTTGCGCGCCGCCCGGGCGCCCTCGACTTCGATCTTGAGCACGGCGAGCGCATCGAGATCGGCTTCCAGCAGCGCATTGAAGATCCGCCGGCGGCGCAGGACCTCGCCGATCGATCGCGAGCCGAGGAGGAAGCGGAGATATCCCTCCCGGCCCATCTTGTAGCGGGCGAAGAGCCGCGGCTCGAGCGCCTCGGTCGCCTTGGCCACCTTGGTCTCTGCCTCCCGCGCGTGCGTCTCGCTCTCGGCAAGCCGCACGGTGGCGGCCCGCAGCCGCACCTGGGCTGCCCGCAGCGCCCTGCTCTCCAGCTCGATGAGCCGCTCCAGCTCCGCCAGGCGTCCGAGCAGCGTCGACTCGCGCCCGGCCAGCTTCTGCGCGGCCGCGCGCTCCTCGGCGAGCCGCTGCTGCAAGTCGGGCAAGCTCGGCGTCGCAGCGAGAAGAAGGGCAAGGAGCAGCGTCATCTAGGCCCTCAAGAAGCGCGCCACCGCGAGCCAGCTGCCGAAGAGCCCTACCAGCGTGCCGATCCCGAGAAGCGCCGCGGCGTGGACGGGCAAGAGATGCGGCGCCACGGCGCCCGAGGCGAAAGCGAAGGCGTGCGACGCCGGCGGCAAGAGCCAGCGCCGGACCGCCTCGACCGCGCCGAGCGCCAATGCCGCGCCGAGCAGACCCTGCAGCGCGCCCTCGAGGAGAAAGGGCGCGCGCACGTAGCCGTCGGTCGCGCCCACCAGCTTCATGATCTCGATCTCGTCGCGCCGCGCGTAGACGGCCAGCCGGATGGTGTTGGCGACCACCAGGAGCGCCGCTCCCAGCACGATGGCGAGAGCGCCGGTGCCGAAGACGCGCAGGCCGTTGCCCAGCGCTTCGAGCTTGTCGAGCCATTCGCGGCCGTAGTCCACCTCCTGCACCGAGGGAAGCTGCTCCAGCCGTGCCGCCAGCATCCGCACGCCCGAGGGCTGCAGCGCCGTCCGCGGGCTCAGCTCCAGCGAGGGCGGCAGCGGATTCTGCGAAAGTCCCTCGAGCGCGCCGGCAAGGTCGCCCAGATCGCCGCGCAGCCGCTGCAGCGCCATGGTCCGATCGACATAGGTGACCTGCAGGGATGGATTCTCCACCCGCACCGTCTGCGCCAGCGTGCGGGCCTGCTCATCGGTCGTCGATCGGTCCAGATAGAGGGTGACGCTCGCCTGCGCGCCCCAGCTGGTCAGTAGCGCGCGCGCCGCGAAGACGCCGAGGATGAAGGAGGCCCCGAGGAAGAGCGAGAGGCCGATGGTCAGCACCGCCAACAGGCTCGGCAGCGGCGCTCGCCAGAGGTTCATCGCGGCCCGCCGCGACAGCCGCCATGCGACGTGGGCGATCACGCGTCCGAAACCAGCTTCCCTTTGTCGAGCGCGACCGTCCGCTTGCGATAGCGGGAGAGCAGCGTGCGGTCGTGCGTCGCGACGACCACCGTGGTGCCGCGAGCGTTGGCGTCGAAGAGCAGCTTGAGGATGCTGTCGGTCAAGCCCGGGTCGAGATTTCCCGTCGGCTCGTCGGCGAGGAGGATGGTGGGCTCGTTGACCAGCGCCCGGGCGATCGCCACCCGCTGCTGCTCGCCGCCGGAGAGGCGCCGCGGCAGGGACGTCGCCCGGTGGTCGAGGCCCACCTGCGCGAGCCGCTTGAGCGAGCGCTCGCGGATCTCCCCGTCGGAGGCGCCCAGCACCTCGAGCGCGTAGCCGACGTTTTCCAGGATCGTCCGGTTGTCGAGCAGCTTGAAGTCCTGGAAGACGACGCCGATGTTGCGCCGCAGATAGGGGATGGAGCCCTGGCCGATGCGGCCGATATTGCGGCCGCCGATCAGGATCTGCCCGCTGGTCGGGCTCTCGGCGCAGAAGAGCAGCTTGAGCAGCGTGCTCTTGCCCGCGCCGGAAGGGCCGGTGAGCCAGACGAACTCGCCCTTCTCCACCCGCAAGGTGATGTCGTCGAGAACCGGTGCGTCGCCTGGATAGGCTTTTTTGACGTGGAAGAGCTGGATCACGGACAGGGGCCTCCATCGCAGAGGACGATGGAGCACGAGCCGCAGTGGATGGTGCCGGGAAGCGAGGTGGAGGAGCAGGCCGGGAAGCCGGTGCAGCCGCCGTCGAAAGCGTCAAGAGGCCCTAGAGCGACGCCGTTGCAGCTGGTGCCCGAGGAGAGCGTGATCAAGGCCGTGCAACCCGGCGGCGTCACCGAGATGCTCGCCGTCGCCGCGACTCCGCTGGCGATGCATCCATCGACGTACGAGACGCCATTGGCCGAGAGCGCCGTGCAGCCCCCATCGGAGCCCGCATCGAAGCCCGCATCGGAGCCGGCGTCGCCGCCGTCGGAGCCGCCACCGCCTCCGCCGACGGGGGTGATCGACCCATCCGGGGCGTCGTAGGGCTGGCCCGGCGTGTACTTGCCCGCGCAAGCGCCACACGCGAGCACGAGAGCGAAAGCTGCGGCGGCGATGCGCATGTCGCTACTTGGTCGGCTCTTCTGCCGAGAGGAAGGCGAGGATGACCTCGTCGAGGCTCTTCTCGCTGATGAGCTCTTCGGCGAACAGGGTCGGCAGGTCCTCATGCGGCATCTCCACCGCGCTCTCGCTGAACAGGGTCGGCGCGGGCTGCTTGCTACCGGGGGGCCGGGAGATGGGGGCCATCCGCGGCGGCGAGGTGGGCCGCAGCGGCTGCGCCGGTCCGCGGGTGGTGGGCGGAAGCGGCTGGCCTGGCGTGCGCGGCGAATGCGAAGGCGGCGACGGCTGCCAGATCGGCTGCTGCGGCTTCGGAGCGGGCCTGGCGGGCGCGACTGGCTTCACGGTCGGCCGGGAGGGCGCCGGCTTCGGGGCAGGCTTGAACCCCCCGGCTGGCGGCGCGGGCGTATTCACATACGAAGCGGTGTTGGTGCCGTCGGCCAGCACGCCCGGCTCGTAATGGGCCGATGCGAGCCGATCGGCCATCTCGTTGAACTCGCCCCCTACCAGCCGGCGAAGCATCTCCTTGTGCTGTGACTCCATCAGCGCGCGAACGACCCTCTGCAGGTCGCGCTCGCCGGCCTTCTCGGCGTAGCTCGTCTTCATGCTGGCGACGATGTTCCCGCCGAGGAAGAGATGGGTGATGTAGTGCGCGTGCGGCAGGCCGGAATCCTCCGTCTGCACGTGGTAGATGTGCGCCCCGTATTTGACGTTGTGGTTGAACCCCCCGACGGGGGCGCCGGCCTTCGCAGTCGTCATTTTGGCTGTTTCAGAGTTAGCAGAACGAGCGGCCCGCCGCCAGAGTTCCTCCGAGGGGAAAAACCCCCTAGGAATGCGAGAAAGTCCCGAGATCGACGAGCTCTACGGAAGGCAGCGGCCGCCCCAGGAATCGCTCCGCCACGGCGCGGAAACGGTCGGGCAAATCCGTACAGAGAGTGCCATGGCGCGCCGCGCTAGAACCTGTTCGCAGAAGACTTCGCGCCTCGAGGAGCGCTGCCACCGCCTGGACCGTGGCCTCGGCGCTGTCGACCAGCGCCACCTGCGGGCCCATCACTTCCGCGATGACGCGCGCGAGCAGCGGATAGTGTGTGCAGCCGAGCAGGACGGTGTCGGCGGCGCGGCGCAAGTCGGAGAGGTATCGCTCCGCGACCAGCCGCGGAATCTCACCGTCGATCCATCCCTCTTCCGCGAGCGGAACGAAGAGCGGACAGGCACGCGCCACCACGCTCGACAGAGGAGCGAGCCGGCGCAGCGCCGCCTGGTAGGCGCCGGACGCGACCGTCGCAGGAGTTCCCAGGACCGCGATGGCGCCGCCGCGGGTCCGCGCGGCCGCTGCCTGCGCTCCCGGCTCGATCACGCCGACGACGGGAATCGGCAGCGCATCGGCGAGCGCCGTCAGGCTGTGCGCCGAAACCGTGTTGCAGGCAACCACCAGAAGCTTGATGCCGTGCGCCGCGAGGTGTCGGGCGCAGAGGAGCGCGTAGCGCGTCACCGTCTCGCCCGAGCGCGTCCCGTAGGGCACGCGCGCGGTGTCGCCGAGATAGATGGTGTGCTCGCGGGGCAGCTTCTCGATCAGCGTCCGCAGGACAGTGAGGCCGCCTACGCCACTGTCGAACACCCCGATGGGCGCGTCGGCCTGCACCTCGAGGGAGGTATCACGGCGATTCAGCTGGCACGAACAAATCCGAGATCAGGCCGATGCGGAACATGGTGCTGGGCGGATGGTGGGTGAAATAGACGATGTGCTGCACGCCAGCGACCGTGCGGATTCCGGTGATTGCGAAGGAATGGATTCCTTCGGGCACGCCGTCCACCGCGGCGCCGTCGACGCCGTTGCTGCTGCACGGGACGGTGCCCGAATCGGTACCGCCCGAGCCATCCGACTTCGGGTCGAAGAAGATCTGCACGTGGTCGACGTTGGCCGCAGCGCAGCTCTGGCCAGTGGTCTGGCCGTTGTTGAAGAAGGCCCAGGTCAAGTTCGCGCTGGCCGTGGTGGGCGCGGCCGGCTGCAGATTGGGAGTGGCGGGCGTGTCCTGGCCGGCGGCGACCGTGAGCAAAAGGCCGTTCAGCGCGAACTTGACCGTGCCAGAGACCTTCCCGACCAGGTCGAAGCTGTGCTGGCCCGGCGAGAGCGGCGACACCTGGACGCCGTCGACGCCGTTCTGCGAGCAAGGCAGATCGGCATTGTTGTTGGCGTCGGTCAGCACCTGGTTGTCGACGCTGGCGTTGACCACCGTGACGCCCGAGGCGGCGCAGTTCTGGCCGTTGAAGCTCCAGCGCAAGGTGACGCTCCCGGGCGCCGCAGGGTTGGGAGCGGCGTCGACGGCGACTGTAGTGCCGCCGCGCCCCACCTGGACCTGGACGGTGTTCTGGTAGAGGACGTTGCTGTTCGCGTCGAGGCCGTAGACGGTCAGGTTGTAGTTGCCGAGCAGGTACCGGCCGAGATACGCGCCGGTGTTGATCTGTCCGGCCGACTGCAGGCAGTTGAAGGTATCGGGGTTGAGCACTTCCCCTTCGATGGCCACCTGGATCTTGGACACGCCGGCGGCGTCGCAAGACTTGCCGGCGAAAGTCCAATCCACCGTCAGGTCCGCGCGGCCCGGGGCGCAGGCGGCGGCGAGGGCGAGGGCGAGGCTGGCGAGAATCACGAGGCGGCGCATCTGGATCCTCCTGTTTCTGAGACGGCTGGGCGCCTCGCCGCATTCAGACCTACATCGCCGTTGTAAGGCCACCGGCCTGCGGGAACCTTGCGGTGATCTCGCGCGTTGACAGGCGCAAGGGCGCATGCGAGCAACACTCCCGAAATGAACAGCAGCTTGAACTATGTCGAGATGGTCACGCACGGCGGGCCGGTGGTCACCGCCGTCCTGATCATCCTCGTTCTCTCGTCGCTCGGCAGCTGGACGATCATCTTCCGCAAGGTGCTGCACCTGCGCCGCGCGCAGCGCGAGAGCGTCGCCTTTCTCGATCATTTCTGGCGCAGCAAGCGTCTCGACTCCATCTACGTGGCCAGCGAGGAGATGCCGCTCTCGCCGGTCGCGCAGGTCTTTCGCGCCGGGTACGTCGAGCTTTCCAAGGTGACGCAGGCCCAGCCCGCCGACGCCGACGTGCCGATGCACGATCAGCTGGGGGGCTTCGAGAATGTCGAGCGCGCGCTGGCCCGCGCCGCGAATGCCGAGCTGACCGCGCTCGAGCAACAGACTCCCTTTCTCGGGACGACCGCCGCCGCCGCTCCTTTCGTCGGGCTCTTCGGCACCGTCTGGGGAATCATGGGCGCCTTCCGCGACATCTACGCCGCCGGCAACGCCAACCTCGCGACGGTGGCGCGACCGATCAGCGAGGCGCTCATCGCCACCGCGATGGGCCTCTTCGCGGCCATCCCCGCGCTGGTGGCCTACAATGCCTTCAACTCCCGCATCCGCGTGCTGGACAACGAGATGCGCAACTTCAGCGCGGACTTTCTCAACATCATCAAGCGCCACATTTTCAAAAAGGCTGCGTAGTGGCGTTCGCCGGCGACACCAGTGGCGGGCGCCGCGCCATGACCGACATCAACGTCACGCCGCTGGTCGATGTCATGCTCGTCCTGCTCATCATCTTCATGGTGACCGCGCCCCTCATCCAGAGCGGCGTCAAGGTCGACCTGCCGCACGCCACGGCGCAGCAGATGGAGCACGCCGAGGAGAAACTGGTGCTCACCATCACCCGCGACCGCCGCATCCTCCTCGCGGGCGTGGAGATCCCCTTCGCCGACCTCGAGGCCAAGCTCACCAGCAACGCGCGCATCCAGAAGGACAAGGAGCTGTACCTCCACGCCGACCGGTCGCTCGCCTACGGAACGGTGGTGGAGATCATGGCCACCGCCCGCCGCGCCGGCGTCGAGTCTCTGGGGATGATCACCGAGCCCGACAAGGAGCTGCGGCGGAAATGAGCGAGGCGGCTCCCAAGAGCGTGCTCGCGCTGCGCGAGCGGACGCCGCTCCCGCCTGCGCTGGTCCTGGCGATCTTCTTTCACCTGGTGATCTTCGCTGCGGCCTTCTACCTGCCGCGGCTGCTCGATCGCCCGCCGCCGATGCGCAAGCCGATCATCGCCAAGCTGGTCGCGCTGGGAAAGCCGCGCGACAAGTCGCTCTTGCCGCGCAAGGAGTCGCCGCCGCCCGCCGCGGCGGCTGCGCCGGTCGCGGCTCCCGGCGGCAAGGCCGCTCCCTCCACCGCGCACGTACCGACGCGCCGCGAGCTGATGGAGCGCGCTCTCGCTCACGCCGCCGGCCGCGCCGCCTCGGAAGAGAAACCAGACGAGGAGCGCGCCGGCCAGAAGACCGGCTCACCCCAAGGCACGGCCGAGTCGTCCGAAGCGGGCGACGTCTACTTCACCGCCGTGCACGACGCGATCCTGGAGAACTACGTGGTGCCCTCGGTGATCTCCGAGCGGGAACGGCTCTACCTCTCGGCGACCGTGCTCGCGTACATCGGCGGCGACGGCCGGATCCTCCGGCACGACCTGCAAAAGAAGTCCGGCAATCCCTTCTTCGACCAGGCGCTGGAGACCGCCATCCGCCGCGCCAAGCTGCCGCCGCCTCCTCCGGAGCTGGCCCGCTCCCTGCGCGACAACGGCGTGGTCCTGAATTTCAAACCGTGATCCGATGATGATCCTTCTCGCCATCCTCCTCGCCGCGGACCGGCCGGTGATCGACCTGAGCGGCGGCCGCATCCAGGCCTATCCGCTCGCGCTGGCGCGGCCGCTCGGTGCGCAGGAGACGGCGGCGGTCCAGTCGGTGCTCCAGGCCGACTTCGATCGCAGCGGGATCTTCAAGCTGCTCGACCCCGCCTCCTTCCTCGCTCCTGCGAGCGAAGGCCTGACGCAGATCGATTACTCCAAATGGATGGCGATCGGCGCGCAGGGTCTGGTGAAGATGAGCTGCGAGGCCGCCGCCGAAGTGAAGTGCGACCTGCGGCTCTATGACGTCCCGCGCGCCCAGGAGCTCCTGCACGGCAGTTACTCCGCGCCGCGGGCCGGGGTGCGGCAGATCGCCCATCGCTTCGGCGACGACGTCGTCAAGTTCTTCACGCAGGAGCCGGGCGTGTTCCAGACGCGCATGGCGTATGTGCGCGAGTCCGAAAGCGGCAAGCAGATCGTCGTCGCCGACTCGGACGGCTTCGGCCCGCAGGCGCTCACCGGCGCCTCGATCAATCTCCTCCCGTCCTGGGCTCCCGACGGCAAGACCATCGCCTTCACCAGCTTCCGCGACGGCGCCGGCGCGCACCTCTACACCGTCGACGTGACGAGCAAGCAAGTCCGCCCGCTGGTCACGACCGGCGACTTCGCCACCGGCGCGAGCTACGCACCCGACGGACTCCGCTTTCTCTTCTCCTCCTCGCTCGAGGACAATACCGACGTCTACCTCTCGCAGAACGACGGCTCGGGCCGCCGCCGCCTCACCGACTCGCGCGGCATCGACATCTCCGGCGCCTGGAGCCCGGACGCGAAGCGCATCGCCTTCATCTCCGATCGCGCCGGCACTCCGCAGATCTACACGATGGCCGCCGACGGCTCCGACGTCCGCCGGCTCACCTTCCAGGGCAACTACAACCAGGAGCCGGCCTGGTCGCCCAAGGGAGATCTGATCGCCTTCTCCGGGCGCGATGAGCACCGCATCTTCGACCTCTACACCGTCAACGTCGAGAGCGGAAAAGTGACGCGGCTGACGCAGAACCAGGGCACCAACGAGAAGCCCTCCTGGTCGCCCAACGGCCGGTACGTCGTCTTCTCCTCGACGCGCGGGGGAAAGCGGCAGCTGTGGATGACGGCGTTCGACGGCTCGAACCAGCGGCAGATCACCAGCGAGCACGTGGGCGCGAGCGATCCGGCCTGGGGTCCACTGCCGGCGAAGTGAGCTCAGCTCGAGAGCAGAGCTGCGGCGCGCTCGGCGATGGCGAGAGGATCGCCGTCCGCCTCGACGCCGATCGAGACGTGCCCCGCGCGCCAGGGAAGGATGAGCTGGAACTGCAGGCCATAGCGCACGACGAGAAAATGCACGCCGCCGAGGTCGAGGTTGCCGCGGCGGACGAAGAGCTCGAGCGCGACCGGGTTGACGATCAGCTCTTCCATCCGGTCCGTGTCGAGCGGGTTGAAGCTGGGATGGCCCTCGCCCTGCACCATCTCCTCGAGGGCGCCCCGCTGGTTGACGGCGACATAGCGGACCTTGGGATCGAGAGCCAGCACGGCCTTGGCGATGCTCATCCCGATCTCACGATGGCGGAAACGCCCGCGAGGATGAGCGCGAGCCCGCCCAGCGTCGCCGGCCGCACGCGTTCGCCGGCCACCAGCGCGCCGAGCGCGACGGCGATGAGCGGATTGACGTAGGCGTAGCTGGTCGCCAGCGCCGGCCGCACGGAGCGCACGAGGAAAGAAAAGGCGCTGTAGCCGACGATCGATCCGGCCGCGGTCAGGTAGACCAGAGCAGAGATGGCGCGGGGCGAGGGCATCTGCGCCGGCCGCTCGCCGCCGAGGAGCGCGAGGGTGAGCAGCACTGCGCCGCCGCAGAGCATCTGCGCGGCAGAGGACATCAGCCCCTGTGGCAGCGAGAGGCGGCGGCTCCAGATCGAGCCGAGCGCCCAGATGGCGGCGCTCGCCAGGAGCGCGAGACCTCCGAGCGGGCTGGTGCGCAAGTCGGCGCCCGCGTTGAGTAGCATCACGCCGGCGAAACCGACGGCGAGCCCCGCCCACTCGCGCCGGATCGGCCACCGGCCGAAGAGGCCGGCGAAGAGCGCAGCCCAGAGAGGAACCGAGGCGATCACCACCGCTGCGAGGCCGCTCGAAACCCACTGCTCGCCGATCACCAGGAGGCTGTTGGCGCCGCAGAAGAGCGCGCCGATGAAGAGCGAGTTCAACCATTCGCGCCGCTGGGGGAGAGGATAGCCGCGCGCCCGCAGCGCAAGGAAGAGCGCGCCGCCCGCCAGCGTGAAGCGCAAAGGAGAGACGAGGAGCGGCGGAAATCCCTCCAGCGCGACGCGGATGGCGAGGAAGGTCGAGCCCCAGATGAGGTAGACGGCGATGAGCGCGCCCCAGACGCGAGCGCTCCGCTCGCTCTCGGCGGCGGGCGCGTACATTCAGGGGCCCTCGACGAGCGGAAAGCCCTCGTCGATCCAGCCGGTGACCCCGCCGATCATCTTCTTCACCGGCCGATCCAGCGACGCCAGGCGGATGGCCGCGCGATCGGCGCCGTTGCAGTGCGGCCCGTCGCAGTAGACGACGAAGAGCGTCCCGGGCGGATGCTGCTCGAGCGCGCGGGCAGAGATGCGCGCGTGCGGCAGGTTGACGGCGCCGCGGACGTGCCCGCGGCGGAAGTGCTCGGGGCTGCGGACGTCGAGCAGGACGAAGCCGCCCGATTCCAGCGAAGCATGCACGTCCCAGCAGTCGGTCTCGACCTCGAGCAGCCGGCTGAAGTGCTGCAGGGCATCGGCGGAGCGCAGCGCGGGGACCTCGGTCACCGGAGAGCGCGAAGGCAGCGTCGGCATCGGAACCTCCTCTGCCGCGCAGTCTGTCGGCGCGCCGCCCCTCGCGCCGCTGGCAGTTCTGCCACGCTTCGTCAATACTCTGCCAATGCCCAGCCCCCAGCGATCGGTCGCGGTCCTCGCCTACGACGGCCTCAGCACCTTCGAGTTCGCCCTGGCGGTGGAGATCTTCGGCCTGCGCCGGCCGGAGCTGGGGGTGCGCTGGTACGACTTCAAGGTCTGCGCCATCCAGCCGGGCCCGCTGCGCGCCGAGGGTGGAGTGACGATGCAGGCGCGGCACGGCTTGCGCGCCATCGAGAGCGCCGGCACGGTGATCGTGCCCGGCTGGCGCCATGAGCTGGACGATCCGCCGCCGGCGCTCCTGGCTTCGTTGCGGCGGGCCCACGCGCGCGGGGCGCGCCTGGTCTCCATCTGCTCCGGCGCTTTCGTGCTCGCCGCCACCGGCCTGCTCGACGGCAAGCGCGCCACAACTCACTGGCGCTACACGCGGCTCTTCGCCGCGCGCTTCCCGCGCGTCAAGCTGATGCCCGACGTGCTCTACGTCGACGAAGGCCAGCTGCTCACCTCCGCCGGCAGCGCCGCCGGCCTCGATCTCTGCATGCACATCGTCCGCAAGGATTACGGCGCGGCCATCGCCAATGAAGTCGCGCGGCGATTGGTGATCGCGCCGCACCGCGAGGGCGGACAGGCACAGTTCGTGACCGAGGCGGTCGCGCCCTCCGACGCCGGCTCGCCGCTCTCGCCGGTGCTGGACTGGGCGCTGCAGAACCTGCGCGAGCCGATCTCCGTGCGCCGGCTGGCGCGCCGCGCCGCGATGAGTGAGCGCACCTTCTGCCGGCGCTTCTTCGCGCAGCTCGGCACCTCTCCGGCGCGCTGGCTGATCGGCCAGCGAGTGATCGCCGCCCAGCGGCTCCTCGAGACGAGCGCGCTTTTGGTGGAGACCATCGCCGAGCGCATCGGGATGGGGAGCGCCGCCAACCTGCGGCATCACTTCCGGGCGCAGATATGCACGACGCCGACGCGCTACCGGCAGTCGTTCAGCACTTCCAAGGGCTAGCCTCAATGCTTGTGAATCAAGGCCGCGCTTGTGCTCGTCCTCGTTTTGGTGGCCGGATTCGAGCTGGTGCTGGTTCTCGTGTTGCTCGCTGCTCACGACACGCCGGCAGGATCTACGCTCTGCTGACGGGCTGATTCGGCGGTGCGATCTCGATGCTGTCGGCCCGAAAACGAACCATCTTCACGAGCACCCGCACGAGCCCGACGCCGCGCACCAAAACGAGGACGAGCACGAGCTCGAAGCCGACGAAGTGGAGCGCGAGCCCGAGCGGCACTGACTGACTAGCACTGCGACTACAGGGGATCGATGCTGAAATAGGGTCCGAAGCGCGGTTCGCCCAGCAGCTGGTCCGGCGTGATGTTCATCCCGAGATCGATGGCCATGCGGCCGATGGGCGTGAGCCAGCGCAAGCCGAGCCCCACCGCATCGCGCAGCACCAGATGATGGAGCAGGTCGTAGGTGCTCTGCGGCGTCGCCCAGAGGTTGCCGGCGTCGTAGAAGAAAGCCATCTCCACCGACTGCGCCACGGGCACGCGCAGCTCCGCGCTCAGCGCGATGAACTGGTTGCCTCCCGCGCTGGTCGCGCCCGCCTCGAGCAGCAGCGCCTCGTTGGAGCAGGCCACGTCGCTCAGGGTCTGCGTGCAGCCCGTCACCAGCCGGTGCAGCCGCTCGATCTGGTCCTGCGGCTGCACCGCCTCTTCGTGGAAGCCGCGCAAGCTCGTCGCTCCTCCCAGATAGAAGCTCCGGTCGCCGGGAGTGAGCGAGCGATCGTCGAGCTGATAGATGCGGCCGCCGCGCGCCGAGAAGACGATGCTGGAGAGAGCCGGCAGCGGCAGATACGCGGCGATCAGGCCCTGCACCTTGACCAGATTGACGTGGACCTTGGTGATTCCCTCTGCGGTCTGCGTCTCGTTGCCCGTATAGGAGCGGAGGAAGTCGCCGGAGATCTGGACGAGGATCCCCGAGCGCGGCCTGGCCAGATCGTCGCGGAGATCGAATCCCACGATGGGCCGCAGCGAGCCGAAGAGCATCTCGCCCTGCGGCAGGCGGAAGATGCTGCGATCGATGAACGCCAGCCTGTCGGCCAGCGACTGCTGCGCCGCTGACAACAATTGGTAGCCGAACTCGTACGCCAGCCCGGCGTAGAACGGCCGGCGCTGGTTGAGATCCAACGTCACCTGCGCCGAGTACTTGGTCAGGTCATACGAGGGCTGGATGGCGCGCTGGTGGATGAGGTCGATGGCGCCGCGCAGCTTGTCGGTCAGCGGCCAGAGCCGCGGCGCGGAGAGGCCCAGCTCGAGGATGCGCTCGATCGGGATGCCGCTCGGATAGAGGATCCGGCTGGTGCATTGCGAGACGTCGGTGGCGTTGGGCGGACATTCGCGCTGGGTGGGAAAGCGGCCAAAGGGAAAGTCAGCCTTGGCCAGCGCGGTGAAGGTGAGATTGCGGCCGAGCAGGTTGCCCTGCGTCCACTGCACGGTCGTGCGCGGACCGTCGGCCAGCGAGAACCCGAGCGAGGCCTGGAAATCCTTGGTGGGACGCTCGCGCAATTGCACCTGCAGCGTCTTCTCCTGCTCGACGACCTCGGGATTGCGCGGCGTCAGCGTGGCGCTGTAGAAGAGGCCGGTGCGGAGCAGCGCTTGCTGGCCGCGGTCGAGCAGTTCGGGAGTGAGCACGTCGCCGGGCTTGAGCCCGACCAGGTCGAGCACCAGACCCTCGACGGTGCGGCGCTGTCCGATCACCTCGACGTAGCCGACCTTGACCACCGGGCCGGGCTGGATGCGGTAGCGCACTTCCACGCGCGAGACCGCCCCGCCTTCGGGCACGTCTGCGAAAATCTCCTCGTCTTCGACGCGCGCGTAGAGATGCCCGCGGCGGGTGAAGATCTGCGTGAGCGCGGCGCGGCCTTCCTCGGCCTGCAGATAGCTGAAGGGCTTGCCGCTGCGCAGGACGATGGCCGCGTCCAGCTCCTTGGCGGAAACGTCGCCGCCGCCTTCGACCCCGACGCGCGAGACCATGGTCCGCTCGCCTTCGTGGATGGGGATGGTCACGGCGACGCGTTCGGCCCCTCCGGCGATGGGCTCGAGCCGCGGCGGGCCCGCGCGGACGGAGAGGTACCCCTCGCTCTTGTAGAGATCCTCGATCTGCTTGAGCGCGCGGGCGTAGAGGACCGGATCGAAGACGGTGTGCGGATCGACCTTGAGGCGGCCGCGGTGCGGGTCGGCGACCGAGCCCATCAGGCCCATCCGCTCCACCTCGAAGGGATCGGCGCCCGGGGCGGGATCGCGCGGCACGTTGTCATCGAGCACGAGAAGCAGCCGCTCGCGCAGCTGCGGAGTGGGAATCCCCTTGTTGCCACCGAAGGTGATCGACTCGACCCGCACCGGCGCGCCTTCGTCGATGGCGAAGACGATCTCGACCGCGCCGTCGCGCGCCTCCATCTCGCGCTGCGCCACGCGCGCCCGCAAGAAACCGGCGGCGACGTAGAAGCGGCGGATCCTGCCCGCCATCTCCTGCGCGGCCTGCGCATCGAGCGGCTCGTCGGAATCCGCGCCGAGCCGCGAGGCGAGAAGAGCGTCGCTGAAAGAGCGGTTGCCGCGGATGTGGAAGCGGACTTCCGGCCCCGCCTTCACCGGCACGGTGACGCTCGCCCTCTTCTCGTTCAGCTCCTCGACCCGGGGCGGCTCGATGCGCGCCCGCAGCCGGCCGGCCTTTCGGTAATGATCGCGCACTCCCCGCACGCCTTCGTCGAGCGCGGCGAGATTGAGGACGTCGCCCTCCCCCAACTTGAAAGCGGCGGCGAGCTCGTCCTTGTCGAGGCCGAGATCTCCCTCGAAGCGGAGCGCTGCGATGCGGGTGGCGCTGCCCTCTTCGATCTGGAATTCGAGCGCCACTCCGCCGCGGGCCGATTTGCGGATCGGCGTGATGCGCGCGTATCGGTAACCGATTCGATAATAGGCGGCTCGCAGCGCCTCCACCGCGGGCGGCACCTGCTCGGGCTGGTATTCGGCATTGACCTGGAGGTTGGTGGTCTGGTGCAGGATGCTCTCCGCCAGCGACTGATGGCCGGGGAAAGAGACCGCCACGAGCTTCTGCACCGCGCTGAGCACGAAGACGAGCCGCACGCGGCCCCTGCCCGCCGGCTCGCTCTCCATCGCCTCGAGATAGGCCGCCACTCGAGAGAAGCGCGCGCTCGCATGGAGAGCGCGGACGGCATCGCGCACGTCGCGCGGGTCGAGCGGCGCGCCCACCTGCACCTGGACCAGCGCGCGCACCGACTCCGCCTGGGCGCCTTCGAAGGCGATCTCGCCCACCAACGGCGCGGCTTGCGCCGTCGGCGCGGCCCAGAGAGGGACGGGCTCGCTCGTGACGGATCCGATCAGCGCCGCGCAGACGAGCGCCAGCAACTATTCGCCCTCCCAGCGCAGGTGCAGGTCGGCGCCGAAGTCGGTGCCCTGCGTCAGGTGCTCGTTGTCGAGCTGCACGCGCGTCGAGAGAGCGTCGGTGAGCTGGTAGCTGATCACCCCACGGTAGCGGCCGCTGGTGAGGCCCTCCAGGACGCGCAGATCGAGGCGGTCGTTGATCAGGTGCGAGCGGAAGCGCGCCATCGGCTCCAGCCGGTTGGTGGCCACCGAGAAGTCGCTGGCGAAGTCGATGTTCGGGTCGCGGAGGATGGGATTCTTGGGGATGAAGCGGCGCACCTCTTCGGAAAAGCCCGTCACCTTGTTGAGGGCTTCCACGCCGATGGCGAGGCCCGAGCTGCCCGCGCTGAAGCTGGCCTGCTGCAGGTTCTGCGAGACGAATCCGAAGGTCAGCAAGAAGCCGAGATCGGCCTCGGCCAGGGCCGGGTCGCTGGAGAGCGCCACATGCGGCTCGCCGGGCGTTCCGAAGGCGTGCAGCCGGACCTTGTATTCCTTCACCTGGGCGAGCGCCGAGAAGTCGAAGCTGGCGCGGATGCGCTGCCGATCGCTGAAGGTCAAGACGCCCTGCTCGATCTGGAATTCGTTGCCGCGGAAGGTGGCGGTGCCGTGGACGGTGTTGATCGACCCGAGAAGACCCACCGCTCGCGAAGTCCCGGTGACCTTGAGGTCGCCCTTGAGATCGGTGCGCGCCAGGTTGTTCTCCACCCGCACGCCGCGGCTCAGGTGCACGTCGAGATCGAAGTGCACCAGGACCGCGCTCTTGGTCAATACTTTTGGCGTTGGCGGCCGGCGGGAGAAGTCGAGCAGCGATCTCTCGATCTCGATGTCCTCCGCGTATTTCATCCGCGAGACGATCACCGAGCCCCCCAGCACCGGCTCGAGCGGCGGCCCGAAGAGCGTCAGGTCGCCGTCGAGCGTCGCACCCAGGTTCTCCTGGAGCTTGACGTTCACGTCGCTGATGTGGGCGGACATGTCGATGCGCTCGGGGTGCAGCTGCTTCATCTCCATGCCGCCGGAGAGCTGCGCCTCGCCGTTGTTGAGCTTGCCGGCGAGCGAGTCGATCACCAGCGCGTCCTGGGAGAAAGAGATGCTGCCGTTCAAGGAGCGCGCCGCCAGCGGGAGGCCGCGCAGGCTGACCGACCCGTCCTCGACGCGGAAGTTGCCCAGCACCGTCGGCGCCTGCACGGTGCCGCCCAGCGAGGCTTGCAGCTGCCAGGTGCCGCCGGCGTGCTCGATGTCCGGGACCAGACCCTGCAAGAGCCGGCCATCGATGCTGGCGACGACACGCAGCTCGAGCTTGCCGTCGCGGCCGCGGCTGCCGGACAGCTGCGCCGAGGTGTAGGGAGCGCGCAGCGCCAACCGCTCGATGCGGACGCCGGCCGGGCCGAACGAAAGCTGCGCCGGACCGTCGTTCTCGAAAGGCAGGTCGTCGCGCACCACCTTGAGCTGGCTGAGCGAGATGGTCCCGGAGCTGTTCCGCCAGGCCAGCAGCGAGCCCTTGATCTCGGCGTCGGCGGCGAACGAGCCGCTCTGCACTCCCCACTCGGGGGCGAAGGCCTCGCCGTACTGAAGCAGGTCGGGCACGCGCACCTTCGCCGTGCAGCTGTAGGGAAAGTCCCCTTCCAGCGTCGCCTCGCCGCGCATCGAGTGCTTGCCGACGGTGCCCTGCCAGCTCATCGCCTTGCCGTCGATCTTCAGCGAGAGGTCGCCGTCGCCGAGCTGCGCCTTGGCCGCGCTG
>Ga0209471_1000652_pt1 | contig 22330 bp, 17 predicted proteins | sample GraSoiAngelo_128_FD_185885 | JGI IMG/M metagenome (GOLD analysis project Ga0209471, IMG submission 185885) | Grasslands soil microbial communities from the Angelo Coastal Reserve, California, USA - 14_0927_12_20cm (SPAdes) (version 2) | ecosystem: Environmental > Terrestrial > Soil > Grasslands ... | reverse complement strand
GGCGGACCGGACCTCGGAAGAGCAGGCGGCGCGAGAGATCGCCGAAATGCTTCACGAGATGTAACACGGCCGCTGCGCGGGCTTGTTATTGTTCCGGGCGTGGACGAGCGCCTCTTCCTGACCTCTCATCTGCTTTCCGTCGCCGGCGTGGCCCATGGGTTCTCGCTGCGGACCGGCGGTGACGACGCGCGCCTTCTGGCGGAGGCGGCCTCGATCCCGCGCGGGATCAGCACCGTCCATCAAGTCCACGGCGACCGCGTGGTGGCCGCGAACGGGAAGGAGATCTTCCCCGCCACCGAGCGCCAGGAAGAGGGAGCCGATGCGGTGGTGGCGTTCGAGGCGGGCGAGGCGGCCGGCGTGCGCGTCGCTGACTGCGTGCCGGTGCTCCTCTACGCCGAAGACATGGGCGCGGCGGCCGCGGTCCATTCCGGCTGGCGCGGCTCGCGGCTCTCCATCGCCGGGCGGGGAGTGCGCGCGCTCCAGCACGTCGCGGGCGCCGACCCGGCGCGGATTCTCGCCGTCATCGGCCCTTCCATCGGGCGGTGCTGCTATGAAGTTTCGGCGGAGATGGTCGCGCAGTTCCGCGGCCTCTTCGGCGAGGACGTGGCCGGCGAAGACCGCCACCTGGACTTGCGCCTCTGCGTCGAGCGCGCCTTGCTCGCCGCGGGCGTTCCCCAGGAGCGCATCGAACAGCTGGCAGGGTGTACATCCTGCGACATCGCCTCCTTCTTCAGCCACCGTCGCGACAAGGGCCGCACAGGGAGACATCTCGCCTTCGTAGCCGCGGGGTAAATCGCGCGGCTTTTTTTGACATCCATGCCCTCGCCACGAGATCATGGCGGATGCGGCGCGGCTTGCGCCTCGAGGATTCTCGCTTGCGCATGCGCCATCTCATCCTGCTTGCCACGCTCGCGGCCTGCGCTTCGGCGCCCGTCCGGCAGTCGGCTTCGGAGGAGGAGATGAGGGAGCTGCGCAGCCAGCTGCTGGCGCAGTCGGCACTGGTCGCGCAACAGCAGCGCCGCATCGAGGACCTGGAGGTGAAGCTCGCCGCGCTCGCCGCAAAGGCGCAGCCCGCTTCCGTGGCGAAGCCGGCGCCGGCGAGGTCAGAGCCGCGGCCGCAGCTCAAGACCATCAAGCTCGGCGAGGGCCGCAGGCTGCGCCGCGATCGGATCAACCCCGTGGCGCTCGCGCCGCGGCTGCCGGCGACGGTGCAGCTCAAGGAGCCCGACGAGGATGCGCTCTCGCGGCTCGAGACGGATCCGCAGGTGGCCGAGGAATTTGACGCTGACCAGGCCTGGATCGCCGCGGTGCAGAAGCTCAACGCCGGGAAGCAGGCGGAGGCGGAAATCGACTTCCTCGCCTTCGTCGCTGCTCATCCGCGCCACACCGCCGCCGACAATGCGCTCTATCTCGCGGGCCTCGTCCGCGAGGTGCGCGGCGACTGCGAGGAGGCCTTGCCGCTCCTCGAGGCGGTGCCCTTGCGCTATCCCGCAGGCGATGCGGTTGCGCAGGCGATGCTCGAGCGGGGGCGCTGCCTCCGCATTCTCGGCCGCAAGGAAGAAGCAAGGCGAGTCCTTTCCCAGCTCGACAAGGAGCACCCCGACGCGCCCGAGGCCGCGGCGGGGCGGATGCTCCTGCAGGGTCTGTAGCTCTCGAGGAGGCAGGCGATGCGGACGAAGAGGATCGTGCTCTGGCGAAAAGCGGTGCTCGGGGGCGCGCTGGCGGTGTCGCTGGGCACGGGCGCGCAGCAGCCGGCGGCGCAGGAGCAGCAGCCGCCGCCGCAGCGGCCCGAGACGGCCCCGGTGATCACCGAGCAGAGCCCGCGGCCCCCTCCCGACAATACCGTCCAGCCGCTGCCGGGCACGCCTGAGGAGTACGTCATCCAGCGGGGCGACACCCTCTGGGACCTGTCGCAGAAGTTCCTCAACAACCCCTGGTACTGGCCGAAGATCTGGAGCAACAACCCCTATATCGAGAACCCGCACTGGATCTATCCGGGCAACAAGCTGCACTTCGTCCCGGGCGAGGGCGGGCAGCAGGCGCCTGCGCAGGTGCAGACGCCACCCGAACCGGGCGTCGACGCGACCAGCGCCGCCGCGGAGAACGAGGCGGGCGTGAATGAGACCCTGCCTTCGTCGCCCGATCTCGAGGTGATCAACAAGAACAGCAAGGAGGCGCAGAACAACACCGTGAGCGTGAGCGGCAAGCTCGCCTTCACGCCGCCTCCGGTGCTCAAGGTGCATGCCAGCGGGCTCATCTCGTCGGATGAGATGGCCGATTCGGGCAGCATCGCCGCCTCCTTCGAGGAGCGGCAGATGCTCACCACTTACGATACGGCCTATGTGAAGTTCCGCAGATCGGAGCCGCCCTGCAAGCCGGGCGACAAGCTGATCCTCTTCCGCCCCGACGGCACCATCGAGCATCCCCTCAGCCACCGCAAGCTGGGCGACAAGACCAAGACGGTGGGCATCGTCAGCGTGCTGAGCGTGCGCGGCGACGTCTGCACCGTGCAGGTCGAGCGCGTCTTCGAGGAGATCGAGCGCGGCGACCGGGCGCGAACCTGGAGCCCGCAGGACAAGCGGATCGCCCCCCGGCCCAACACGGCCGACGTGTCGGGCGTGATCGTCTCGGCTCTCAACCCCGGCCTCACCCACTACGGCGAGGCGAACGAGGTGTTCATCGACAAGGGCGCCGCCGACGGCGTGCAGGAAGGGAACACCTTCGCCGTGGTGCGCCATGGCGACGGGCTCTCCAACCAGATGGTGGTCGGCTCCTACACCGCGGGCGAGGAGGGCGAGAAGTCCGCGCGGGTGAAGACGCCGGACGAGAACGTCGGGCTACTCCTGGTCGTCGACACCAAGCAGCACCTCAGCACCGCCGTCGTGATCAAGAGCGTCCGCGAGCTGGCGGCGGGGGACCAGGTGGAGATGCACCCCGGCGGCGCCGGCGGCGGGGCGCGCTAGCACCAACGCTCATTCGTTAGCGCATTGACCTGGGCGTTGACGTCAACGTCGTTCAGGTTGACGTGAGCGTTGACGGCGACGGCGACGTGAACTTGGCCGTGGGCGCGGTCGAACCGCTCGTCACGGCCACGAAGACGTCGCCGCCGTAAACCGGGTGGTGGGCCTTGGCCGCGGGCGACCTTTCGGTCTGGCGCAAAAGCGGGCAGGCTAGCCCGCGTGGAGAAGGACGCACTTCAAGTGCGGCCCGAAGTCGTGGCCGCTTGCGCGTTGTCTGCAGTGCCGGGGCTGGGTGGATCCAGCTTGGGGCGCATCGCTGCGGAATTCCAGACTTTGCAGGGGGCGGCGGAGCGCGGACCGCAGGCGATTCTTGAAAGGGCGGACATTCTCAAGCTCCGCCCCCGCGCTCGCGCTTATCTGGCCAAGGCTCCTGATCTGCGGGAGCTCGGACTCTGGGCGCTCGAGGCGGCCAGGAAGGCCGGCGCCCGGGTACTGCTTCTCGGCGACGATGACTATCCGCTGCAGCTGCGCAAGATCGACAACCCGCCTGCGCTGCTCTATTTGCGGGGACATCTCCAGCGAGAGGCGCGGCGCATCGCGGTGGTCGGATCGCGCGAGGCCGACGAGGAAGGCCTGGAGATCGCGAGCCGCATGGGCGAGGACTTCGCTCGCGCCGGCACGCAGGTCGTCTCCGGCGGGGCCCGCGGCATCGACGCCGCCGCACACGAGGGCGCCCTCTCTGCCTCGGGCTCGACGGTGGCGGTGCTCGGCTGCGGAATCGACGTCGTCTATCCGGCCGAGAACGGCGAGCTGTTCGATCGGATCGCCAGTGGGGGAGGCGCGGTGGTGACCGGGTTCGCTCCGGGCACGCCGCCGACGCAAAAGAATTTTCCCCAGCGCAACCGCACCATCAGTGGGCTCTCGGATGCGGTCGTGGTCGTGCGCGCAGCGCTCAAGTCAGGAGCGCTGATCACCGCCGATCACGCCGCGCTGCAAAGGCGACCCATCTTCGCCGTCCCTGGTGACCACGAGCTGGCGGCCGGACCGAACGAGCTCCTCCGCCGGCAGAAAGCGACCGCTGCCCGCTGTGCGTTCGACGTCCTCCAGGGCTTGCACTGGCCCATCCCCGATGGACTGTCCGCGCCGCCCTCGCGCGAGGCGCGGGAGAAAGCGACCCCGAAACCCATCGCCGACCCTGACGTCGATGGCGAGAGCCTGCAGCTCTGGCGGCTGTTGGACGACCGCAAGCCCGCCCACCTGGACGATCTGGCCCTGCGCACCCAGATCCCCTCCCAGGTGGCGCTTCGCAAGCTCGCCGACCTGGAGCTCAAAGGCCTGGCTGTCCAGCGGCCAGGCAAGTACTTCCTGCGCAGGTGAGCCAGTTCGCTGTTGCATCCAAATCACACTGCCGGCATCTATCGGCGCCCGGACCCCATGGCGACCACGAAGAGAGCGAAGGCCAGAAAGCCCAGCAAGGAACCGGCCGCGCGCGCCAGGGGCAGCACCCTGGTCGTGGTCGAGTCGCCGACCAAGGCGAAGACGATCAAGAAGTACCTCGGCTCGGGCTACGTGGTGAAAGCTTCCGTGGGCCACGTGATGGACCTGCCCAAGTCGAAGATGGGCGTCGACATCGAGCACGGATTCAAGCCCGTCTACGAAGTGATCGATTCGAAGAAGAAGGTCGTTGCCGAGCTGAAGAGCGCGGCGAAGGGGGCGACGCTCCTCTTGCTCGCCACCGACCCGGACCGCGAGGGCGAGGCCATCGCCTGGCATGTCTACGAGCAGCTGAAGAGGACCAAGGTGCCGGCGCAGCGGATCCTCTTCAACGAGATCACCAAGAAAGCCATCCAGGAGGCGATCGCGAAGCCGCTGCAGCTCAACAGGGACCTCTACGACGCGCAGCAAGCGCGGCGAGTCCTCGACCGGCTGGTCGGGTATCAGATCTCGCCCATCCTCTGGAAGAAGGTGCGCCGCGGGCTCTCGGCGGGGCGCGTGCAGTCGGTGGCGGTGCGGCTGGTCGTCGAGCGCGAGGAGGAGATCGCGCGCTTCGTCGCGGTCGAGTACTGGAGCATCGAGGCGGACCTCAAGGCGGAGCTGCCTCCCCAGTTTCGCGCCAAGCTGATCAAGCTCGACGGCGAGAAGATCGAGCTCGGGTCCGAAGCGGTGACCAAGCCGCTGGTCGAGGAGATCGGCCGGCAGACCTTCATCGTCAAGGACGTCATCCGCAAGGAGCGCCGCCGCAACGCGCCGCCGCCCTTCATCACTTCCAAGCTGCAGCAGGACGCGGCGAACCGGCTGGGCTTCACCGCCAAGAAGACGATGACGCTCGCGCAGCGCCTCTATGAAGGAGTGGATCTGGGCGCCGACGGTCAGACGGCGCTGATCACCTATATGCGCACCGACTCGGTGCGCCTTTCGCCCGACGCGATCACCTTTGCGCGCGGCTACATCGCCGGGCGATGGGGCAAGGACTATCTGCCGCCCGAGCCGGTGCACTACCGCACCAAGAAGAGCGCGCAGGACGCGCACGAAGCGATCCGGCCGACCAGCGTCGAACATCCGCCCGAGAGAGTGAAGCCCTTTCTCGAGCGCGACATGTATCGGCTCTACGAATTGATCTGGAACCGGTTCATCGCCTGCCAGATGGTGCCGGCCGTCTTCGATCAGACGACGGCGGATATTACGGCCGGCCGTGCGACCTTCCGCGCGACGGGACAGATCCTCAAGTTCGCCGGCTACCTCGCCGTCTACGGACAGGAGGCAGAGTCGCCTCCCGAAGAGGCCGGCGCAGAGAAGATGGAGGGAGAGGACGAAGAGAAGGGCGATGTCTCGCGCCAGCTCCCGCCGCTCGCCGAGGGCCAGAAGCTCGAGCTGGTCCAGCTCATCCCCGAGCAGCACTTCACGCAGCCGCCGCCGCGCTTCACCGAAGCCTCGCTGGTCAAGGAGCTGGAGGAGAAAGGGATCGGCCGGCCCTCGACCTACGCCGCCATCCTCTCCACCATCCAGGACAAGGAGTACGTGGAGAAGAAGGAGGGCCGCTTCCATCCCACCGACCTGGGCAAGATCGTCACCGAGCTTCTCCTCGGCGCTTTCCCCAAGGTGATGGACGTTCAATTCACGGCGCGCATGGAAGAGGAGCTCGACGAGGTCGAGGAAGGCAAGATCGGCTGGACGAGCGTGCTCGACGAATTCTATGCGCCCTTCAAGCTGAGCCTGGCCGCAGCCGAAGCGCAGATGCGCGACGTCAAGCGCGAGGAGACGCCGACCGATCTGGTCTGCGAGAAGTGCGGCAGCCCGATGGTGATCAAGTGGGGCCGGATGGGCCGGTTCCTCGCCTGCAGCGGATACCCCGATTGCAAGAACACCAAGGACTTCATCGAGGAGGGCGGCAAGATCAAGGTGGTCGAGGATCTGCCCACCGACGAGGTCTGCCCCACCTGCGGCAAGCCGATGGTGAACAAGCGGGGCCGCTTCGGTCGCTTCCTGGCGTGCAGCGATTATCCGACTTGCAAGACGACGAGGCCGATCACCTTGAAGGGCGTGGTCTGTCCCGACTGCGGTGGTGGGCTCGCCGAGCGGAAGAGCCGCTTCGGCAAGAGCTTCTTTGGGTGCGTGAATTATCCCAAGTGCAAGTTCGCCGCATGGGACCGGCCGCTCGCAGAGCCCTGCCCGAAGTGCGGAAAGCCCTATCTGCTCGCGAAGTATTCGCGCAAGGAAGGGCCCTACATCGCCTGCCCGGACAAGGAGTGCGGTTATCGGCGCGAGTCCCCCGCGGAGATGCAGCCGGCCGCGCTTCCCTAGAACGCCCCGCAGTCCGGCCGGTCGTGACGCCCACGACCCGCCGACCTACACACCGTGTGCCGTGGGGAGCGAATCCCCACCGCGAGCAACCGGCCCGGCTGCGGAACGCAGTGAACTTAACGACTAGCCCCGCCCGCCGCAGCCGGCTCAGGGCTACGCCCGTGGTGTTGGGCTTTGAGAGGTCTTGAGAAGCGTTTTGGTAGGTCCGGCGCAACAAGCAGGCGGTTGCCCGGATCGAACTGCTTTTTGCCCGGCAAGATCGTATACCGGCCTCCATGCAGCAGGAGATCGAGATCGTCGGCGGCGGACTGGCGGGCACCGAAGCGGCGCTGCTGCTCGCCGATGCGGGTGTGCCCGTCATCCTGCACGAGCAGAAGCCGGTCCGGCGCTCGCCCGCCCACAAGGAGGACGGGCTGGCGGAGCTGGTCTGCTCCAACTCGCTGCGCTCCGACAATCCCCACAACGCCATCGGGCTCTTGCATGAAGAGCTGCGCCGGCTGGGGTCGCCGGTCTTGCAGCAGGCGGACCGGGCGCGCGTCCCGGCGGGAGATGCGCTCGCCGTCGACCGCGTCGCCTTCAGCGATGGCCTCACCGCGCGCGTACGCGCGCACCCGAACATCCGCGTCGTCGCCGAGGAGGTGCGCGAGCTGCCCGCCGAGCTGTGCATCGTCGCCACTGGCCCGCTCACGGGAGAGGCGCTGGCCCGCTCGCTGGCGGAAGCGGTCGGTGCGGAGCAGCTTGCGTTCTACGATGCCATCGCGCCGATCGTGGCGGGCGACTCGATCGATCTCTCCGTCGCGTTCGCGCAGTCGCGCTACGGGAAGGGCGGCGGCGACGATTATCTGAATCTGCCGATGACGCGCGAGCAGTACGAACACTTCATCGACGAGATCTTGCAAGGCGCGAAAGTGGCGCCGCACCCCTTCGAGGAGCCGCGCTATTTCGAGGGCTGCCTGCCGATCGAAGTGATGGCCGAGCGGGGCCGCGATGTGCTCGCCTTTGGCCCGATGAAGCCGGTCGGCCTGCAGGATCCGCGCACGGGGGCGCGGCCGCACGCGGTGGTGCAGCTGCGCCGCGAGGACAGGGCCGGCACGGCCTGGAATCTGGTCGGCTTCCAGACGAGGCTCACCTGGCCGGAGCAGAAGCGCATCTTCTCCGGCTGCATTCCAGGACTCTTGCAAGCGGAATGGATCCGGCTCGGCCAGGTGCACCGCAATACCTTCCTCAACGGACCCTTGACCATCGCCCGCGACGGCTCGCTCAAAGCGCGCCCGCACGTCTTCTGCGCCGGACAGATCACCGGGGTGGAGGGATACGTCGAGAGCGCCGCGTCGGGACATATCGCTGCGCGACGCGTGCTGGCTCGGTTGCGATGGGAGGAATTCGTCCCGCCGCCGGGAACGACGGCGCTCGGCGCGCTCTTGCGGCACGTCACCGGCGAGGCGCATCCCGAGGATTACCAGTATCAGCCCACCAACGTGGTCTACGCTCTCTTTCCTCCGCTCGCGGAACGGGTGCGCAAAGCGGACCGCAAGCCGCAGATGCTGGCCCGCGCCCGCCGCGACCTCGCCGCCTGGGCGCGCGAGCAGGGCATGACGCTGGGGCCAGAACCGGCATGCGCGGAAGAATTGCGGCCGTAGCTTTCTTGCTTCCGGCGCTCGCTTGCGCCCAGGAACCGCGGGGGCGAAAGCTCGCGAATGGGATCGCGCGCGAGTTGAAGGTGTGCAACGGCGCGGTCGCCTTTCTCCTCGATGCGGCGCATCCCGACGACCGCGGGGTGCCGGAGGATCTCCTCCTCGGCGATCTCTGGCTCGGCGCGCTCACCGGCGCGGCGAAGAAGGTCGGCTCCGGCGTCTCGACGCAGCCGGGCGCGTTCGGGCTCTCCTGCAAGACCGGAGAGGTGGCGTTTCTCGCCTCCTGGCATTTCCGCGCCGGCGAAGGCGAGCTCTGGGTTGCATCGGTTGGCGGCGAGCCGGTTCGCCTCGCGCCGACCGCCAGCGACTTCGCCTGGTCCCCGGCCGGTGGCGTTCTCGCCTACGTTACCCCGGGGCAGCTCGGCCTTCGTGGGCGAGAGCCGGTGACCATCGATGGGCTGCGGTCGATCGCCTGGTCGCCGGATGGAAGGCAGATCGCGGCGCGTGCAGCAGCGTCGGCGGGAGGAGCGCTCTGGCTGGTGGATGTGGCCAGTGGAGCAAAGCGCGAAGTCGCTCCCGGCACGTCTGATTTTGCTTTCGCCTCGGACGGAGAGCTGGCAGTGCTCGGCCCGCCGCCGCCCAAGGGCGGAGACAGGCCGCTGCTCATCGGCGGCAAGCAGGTCGGCCGCGCCACGGCGCTGCGCTTTTCGCCCGACGCGCGCGAGCTGGCCTTGCTCTCGACGGCGAAACAGCCCGGCGAGGCGACCGGCGATCTCTACCGGCTGGCCCGCGCCGGCGGCGAGCCGCGGCTGATCGCTCCGAGGGTCAGCGACTACCACTGGACGACCGCGGGCGATCTGCTCTGTCTGGCGCGCTACGATCTGCGCGCGAGATCGGGCGTGCTCACGGTCTCGCCGGCCGGCGGCGGGGAGCCGCGCGAGATTGCGCCGCGCGTGCAGAGCTTCACGGCGCAGGGGCGGCGGGTGCTCTATCTCGCGCAGGCGCCGCTGAAGGGAGATTTCAAGATCGAGCTGTGGACGGTGGATCTGGCCGGCGCGGAGGCGCCTCGCAAGATCGACGAGGGCGTGTACGGGTGGGAGCTCTCGCCCGACGGCGCCACGCTCTATTACAAGGCGCGCTGTGCGGGCGGGCCGCGCAGCTGCTCGCTGCTTCGCGCGACGATGAACGGCGCAGCCCCCGCGACGCTTCTCGCCACGAACGTCGCGGGCTTCGATCTCTCCGAAGACGGGGCGCATATCCTGCTGCAGCAGCCGCATCGAGGGTCGGCGCGAGCGGTGGACCTGGCGGTCATCTCCGCGAGCGGGGCGGCGCCGGACAAGGCGAAGCCGTTCGCCCTCGAGGCGGATGCGAGCGGACGCTTCGCGGATGGGCAGGGCCGGCGAGTGGTGTACGCGACGCTGACGGCGGGGAAGGGCGGCGTGTACGTGGCCGAGGTGCCCTGACCGGCGCGAATTCTTGACGCGCGCATTGCGGCGCGCAGCATGGCCGCATGAAGGAGCTGGAGGAGTTCGCCGCGCACCTCGCCCAGGTCGAGCGCGCCTCGCCGCACACCCGCCGCGCCTACCTCTCGGACCTGCGCCAGCTCGCGGCGTTTCTCGGCGAGCGCGGCGTCGAGCTCGACGCTGCCAGCCGCGATGACTTGCGCGCTTTTCTCGCCTCTCGCTTCGGCAACAATTCGCCGGCGACGCTCGCCCGCAAGCAGGCCAGCCTGCGCGCTTTCTACCAGCACCGCCTGCGCATGGGTCACATCGCGGACAGCCCGGCGCGGCGGCTCGTCTTTCCCAAGCGGCGCGTGGCGCTGCCCAATGTCGTTTCGGTTGACGACTGCTTTGCCCTGCTCGAGGCGCCGGATGCGCGCACGGTGGCCGGCCTGCGCGATCGCTGCGCGCTGGAGCTGCTCTATGGCGCGGGACTGCGCGTCTCGGAGCTGACCGGACTTGATTTGGCGGACATTCACGACGGCGCCCTGCGCGTTCGCGGCAAGGGCGGAAAGGAGCGCATCGTCCCGCTGGTGGCCAAGGCGCGCGAGGCGCTCGACAAGTATCTCGCGCGCCGCGGGGAGCTCTGTCCGCGCAGCGAGGCGCTCCTCCTCAATCGCCGCGGTGGCCGCCTGACTGCTCGAAGCGTCGCCCGCCAGGTCGTCCGCCACGCCCTCGCGGCCGGCGCGCGCCGGCACGTGCATCCCCATGCGCTCCGCCACTCTTTCGCCACCCACCTGCTCGACATGGACGCCGACCTGCGGGGGATCCAGGAGCTGCTCGGCCACGCCTCGCTGTCCACGACGCAGCGGTACACGCACGTCTCGTCCGAGAGGCTGCTGCAGATCTACGAGGAATCGCATCCGCGGGCGAAGAAAGGGTGATCGATCGCTTCGCTGCGTCGAGGTTCGCGGCAGGGTCGCGCGGCAGCGGCGCGGGGCGGCAATGAAGAATGTCCGCCCTTTCAAGTTCGAAGCATTCGTGCCGCCGGGACGGGGCCTCTCGCGATGTCCGCCCAATTCAAGTTTGCGCGCCGGCGACAAGGGCACGTCTTGATTCGGCGGACATCTGCGGGCGGTCGAATCAACGTCAGCGGTTGCCGCCGCGGCAACTTGATTCGGCGTACATCTGCGGCGGTCAAAATCGGCGGTTGCCCCGCGGAGCAACTTGATTGGGCGGACATCCAGGTGCACGGCCCGCCCCTCCTGGCCGGCGCCGATGTCAGACCCCCCGCGTACCCTCGCGGCCATGGCACAGCTCGAGTTGGACCTGCCGCAGTGGGGAGGAAAACGACGCGGCGCCGGCCGCAAGCGGAGGGAGACGCTCCGGCGAGTCCCGCACCGCAAGCGAAAGCATTTCCGCTGGAAGCCGCTCCACGTCACCATCCGCATGCGCCGCGAAGTCTGGAGCCTGCGCACTCGCCGCTCCTTCCGCGCTCTCAAGCGCGCCTTCGCCAAGGGCTGCGAGCGCTTCGGCTTCCGCCTGGTGCACTTCTCCGTCCAGTGGAACCACCTCCACCTCGTCGTCGAGGCGCCCGACCAGGTGCAGCTTGCCCGCGCCATGAAGGGCCTCGGCGTCCGGATCGCCCGCGCCTTGAACAAGACGATGCGCCGCAGGGGCCAGGTCATCGCCCACCGCTACTACGCACGGATCCTGAAGACGCCTCCGGAAGTGCAGTTCGCCATCCTCTACCTGCTGCACAACCGCACCCACCACGCCGCGCGCGAGGGCTGGTTTTTGCCCGCTCACTACCTCGACCCGCTCACCTCGGAGGCCACCCGCGGCCACGACCCGCCGCTCACCGCGCCGCCGCGGCTCTGGCTCTTGCGCCCTCGACTGGCGCCGGACTGGTGACGGCGGCCGCGGCTAGACGATTCCCGACTGCGGCTGACGATCGCGCCTGGCGCGCGCGATGCCGATCTGCCCCTCGAGAAACTGCAACATCGTCGTCCCTTCCGCCGCCAGCTGCTGGGGAACGAACGACATCCGCGTCAGGCCCGGCAGTGTATTGAGCTCGAGAAAGACCGGCCCGCCCCTGCCGACGATGATGTCCGTGCGCGAATAGCCCTCGCAGCCGAGAGCGATGTGCGCCCGCAGCGCTACGTCCTGCGCCGTGCGCGCGACGTCCTGGGGCACCTCGGCGGGCGTGATCTCCTTGGTGCCTTTCCCGAGATACTTTCCCTCGTAGTCGAAGGCGCGCCCCGGATCGAGGCGGACCTCCGTCGCCGGCAGCGCGCGGGCGCCGCGCGGGCCATCGACGACGCCGACCGTCAGCTCGATGCCCTCGACGAACTCCTCGGCGAGATAACCCTCGCCCGAAGTCTCCACCGCTCGCGCGGCCGGCTCGAGGTCCTCGGGGCGGAAGATGAAATGGACGCCGAGCGTGCTCCCACCCGCGACCGGCTTGACCACGGTGCGGCCGGAGAGCGCGAGCATGTCGCGCAGCTCCTGGCGCATCAGGTCGGGCCGGCTGGAGAGGTGGACGGAGCGGGCGATGCGCAGCCCCGCCGCGTTCGCGACCTGCTTGGCCACCTCCTTGTCGAAAGCGCGCGCGGACGCCTCCGCCCCAGGGCCGGTGAAGGCGATGCGCCGCGCCTCCAGCATCCGCTGGATGGTGCCGTCCTCGCCCTCGCCGCCGTGCAAGGCGAGAAAATAGACGCGGCCGGGCGCGCTTTCCAGCGCCTCGACCAGCGTGGCGAACCGCGCCGGCCCGAGCGGCACGAAGTCGCGTTCGAAGGGGCGCTCGCACTTGCCCAGGTCGGCCCGCTCCACCTCGAAGACGGCGCCGTTGGGGGCGAGGAACCAGGCTGCCGCCTCGTCGAGCACGGAGGCGACGTTTTGCGCCGAGGCCACCGAGACGCGCCGCTCGTTGGAGGTGCCGCCGAAGAGAATGGTCACCCAGGAACCGGCCATCGCAGGCGAACCTAACATTGCGGAGGCGGACGCGCAGCGTTCGTCGCGGATCTGGAGAGGGCGACTTGATTCGGGCGGACATCGACGTTCGGGCGGACATCGAACGCCGCAGCAGTCGGCTTAGCGACGGCTGCTTCCGACTGTTACAGTTACCGACCATGAAAATCCGCTCCACCACCGTGATCTGCGTCCGGCGGGAGGGAAAGGTCGCGATGGCGGCCGACGGTCAGGTCACCCTGGACAAGACCGTCCTCAAGCACAGCGCCAAGAAATTGCGCCGCCTGGGGGATGGAAAGGTGCTCGCCGGATTCGCCGGCGCGACCGCCGACGCCTTCACTCTCTTCGAGCGCTTCGAGGCCAAGCTCAAGGACTTCTCCCGGAACCTCTCGCGCGCCGCGGTGGAGCTGGCCAAGGACTGGCGCACCGACCGCTTCCTCCGCCGCCTCGAGGCGCTGCTGCTCGTCGCCGACGCGGAGCGGACGCTGCTTCTCTCCGGCACCGGCGATGTCGTCGAGCCCGACGAGGGCGTGGCCGCCATCGGGTCCGGCGGCCCCTATGCGCAGGCCGCGGCGAGCGCCCTGCTCAAGCATTCGCAATTGTCCGCCCGGCAGATCTGCGAGGAGTCGCTGCGCATCGCCGCGCGCATCTGCATCTACACCAACGAGAACATCTCCATCGAGGAGCTATGAAGGACCTCACTCCGCCCCAGATCGTCGCCGAGCTGGACCGTTACATCGTCGGCCAGCAGGCGGCCAAGCGCGCGGTGGCCATCGCGCTGCGCAACCGCTGGCGAAGGTTCCAGCTCGGCGCGGAGATGCGAGACGAGGTGATGCCCAAGAACATCATCCTGGTGGGGCCCACGGGCGTCGGCAAGACGGAGATCGCCCGCCGCCTGGCGCGGCTCGCCGGCGCGCCGTTCGTCAAGGTCGAGGCCTCGAAATTCACCGAGGTCGGCTACGTCGGCAAGGACGTCGACTCGATGATCCGCGACCTGGCCGAGGCCGGTGTCGCCCTGGTCCGCGAGGAGAAGCAGAAGAGCGTGCAGTCGCGCGCCGAGGAATTGGCCGAGGAGCGGCTGCTCGATCTGCTCTTGCCCGGCTCTCGGGAAGGCGCCAGTTCGCGGGAGACCTCCGGCTCGGCTGGCTTCCAGGCCGGGGGCCGCGGCATCGGAGGCACCACCCGCGAGAAAATGCGCGGCGTCCTCCGCGCGGGCGGGCTCGAGGATCGCAGCGTCGAGATGGAGGTGGCCGAGCGCACCACGCCCACCATGCAGATCTTCGGCACGCAGGGCATGGAGGAGATGGGCCTCAATCTCCAGGAGATGCTCGGCAGCCTTCCCTTCGGCAAGAAGGCCAAGAAGCGCAAGCTCTCCCTGCCCGAGGCGCGCAAGCTGCTCGTGCAGGAGGAGGCCGAGAAGCTGGTCGACAAGGAGTCGGTCGTCCGCGAGGCGCTCGATCGCGTGCAGTCCAACGGCATCGTCTTCATCGACGAGATTGACAAGGTCGCTTCGCCGCAGGGCGCGGTCTCCCACGGCCCCGACGTCTCCCGCGGCGGCGTGCAGCGCGATCTGCTCCCCTTGGTCGAAGGCAGCACCGTCAACACCAAGTACGGCCCGATCAAGACCGACCACGTGCTCTTCATCGCCGCGGGCGCATTCCACGTCGCCAAGGTGAGCGATCTGCTCCCCGAGCTGCAGGGGCGCTTTCCCATCCGCGTCGAGCTGGAGGCGCTCTCGCAGGCGGACCTGGTGCGCATCCTCACCGAGCCGCGCAATGCGCTCACCAGGCAATATTCGGCGCTGCTCGGTGCGGAGGGTGTCGAGCTGGTCTTCGATCCGAGCGGCGTGGAAGAGGTGGCGAGCGTGGCTCAGGAGATGAACACGCGCGCGCAAAACATCGGCGCACGGCGGCTGCACACGGTTCTGGAGAAGGTGCTCGAGGAAGTGAGCTTCGACGCCTCGTCGCTCGAGCAGCGCACCCTGCGCATCGACGCGGCTTACGTGAAATCGCGGCTCGACCCGGTGCTCAAGGACGAAGATCTCTCGCGCTACATTCTTTAGCGCATCTGACAACTTCAAGCTGCAACCCCACAGGCGTAGGCGCTGAGCCGCCTTTCGGCGGCCGCGACTAACTGCGGTGCATCGCGCGCTTGGCGACTGCCTTCTCCTGCCCCTGCACCTGCACCACGCCTTCCTCGAGCAGCTGGCAGAGAATGCGCGCGGTATCGAGGCGCTTCAGTCCGCAGATGGCGTAGAGATCCTCGAAGGAGACCTCGCCGTCGATCTGCGCCAGCACGAACCCGGCCCGCGGATCGAGGTTGAGCCAGATCACCTCGTCGGGCGGAATGGCCACCCGCGGCCTCGACAACATCGAGCCGATCTTGCTCTCGTACATGAGAGTGAGATTGTGATCGCAGGACGCGTGCATCTGCATCGCGTCCTTGTCGTTGGGTTTGCGCGCGAGGATCTTGCCGAGCAACTCGAGCGCGCCGCTGAAGTCGTTGAGCCCCACCAGCTCGCGGGCGCCGCGCATCCACACTTCGGTCTCGTCGTCGGCAGCCACCGCCTCGATGGGCAACGGCTCGCGGTGGATCGACCACGCCCCGCTGGTCTCGTCGCCCGACTCGGCGCTCTCTTCCTGCAGCTGGGGAATGGCGAGCGACGGTCCCTCGTCCCAGGGCTGCACGAGCGGAGGCGGCGCGGTGTTGGGCCCCGGCGGCGGAAGCGGCGGCCGCTCCGAGGCCGGATCGGTGCGCGGCAGCGGAGGCGGCACTGCCATCGGAACCGTGTTGGGCGACGGCGCCGGAGGCAGCCAGGGATGCGGCTGGGCGCCGTCGCTCTGCACCCGCTGCGCCTCGCGCGCCAGCGTGTTCGGCGTCATGTGCGCATGGATGCGCTCCAGCGCCGAGCGCAAGAACTCCCGCGCGCGCAGGTTGGTCGGCTCGAGCAGGTACGCTTCCTCCCAGGCGCGCACCGCCTCCATCATCCGCCCCTTGCGGTAGTGATCGAGGCCCTCGAGGAGCAGCGCGGAGAATTTGCCGCCTTCGGCCAAGCTAGCGGCCCTCCTCTTTCAGGCCGCGCTCGAGCGCGCCCTTGAGCGCGCCGAGCATCCGCTCGAGGCGATCGATCGAGGCGGCCAGCCCCTCGCTCTCCTTCTGCGCCACCTGCAGCCGCGCCACCGAGAGCGCGGCCTGCGCGCGCTGCAGCGGCTCCTGGCCGAGGCCGTCCTGCGCAGCGCGGGTGAGCCGCGGCCAGATCGCCTCGAACTCCTTGAACAGCTCCTCGGCGCGCGCCTTCCGATCCTGGAACTTCGGGTCCTCTTTCTGACCCAGCATCCAGTCCTCGTTGGCCCGCGTCGCCTTCTTGATCTCGTCCTCGGTGAGGCCGGACGAGGCGGTGACGGTGATGCTCTGCCGCGCGCCGGTCTGCACGTCGAGCGCGCTCACCGAGACGATGCCGTCGGCGCTGATGTCGAAGATGACGTCGATGTCCACCGTGCCGCGCGCCGCCGGGCGCAGTCCGGTGAGCATGAATTCGCCGAGCAGCTCGTTGTCGGTGGCGATGTCGCTCTCGCCCTGCAGCACGGTGATCTTGGCCGAGGGCTGATCGTCCTTCACGGTGGTGAAGACGTGATGGGCGCTGGTCGGCACGGTCGTGTTCTTGGGGATGATCTTCTGGAAGAAGCCGCCGGCGATGGCGATGCCCAGGGAGTGCGGCGTGACGTCGAGGAGCAGCATCTCCTGCTCCTCGTGGAGCAGCATGGCGCCCTGGATGGCCGCGCCCAGCGCCACTGCCTCGTCGGGGTTGACCGCCTTGGAGGGATCGCGGCCGAAGAGGCTCTTCACCGCGGTCTGGATCCTGGGCATGCGGGTCTGCCCGCCGACGAGCAGGACTTCGCCGAGCGCCCCCGCATGCACCTTGGCTTCGCCCAGCACCTGCTCGCAGACCTTCAAGCAGCGTTGCACCAGGTCGTCGGTCAGCTTCTCCAGCTGCTCGCGCGTCAGCGTGGCCTGGAGGTGGAGCGGGCCGGTCTTCTGCGTCGCCGAGATGAAGGGCAGGTTGATCTCGACGGAGGTGACCGCGCTCAACTCGCACTTCGCCTTTTCGGCTGCGTCGCGCAGCCGCTGCAGCGCCATCTTGTCGGTTCGCAGATCGACGCCGTGCGCTTTGAGGAAGGGCTCGGCCAGCCAGTCGATGATGCGGCTGTCGAAGTCCTCGCCGCCCAGGAGCGAGTCGCCGCCCGTCGCCTCGACTTCGAAGACGCCCTTGAACATGTGCAGGACGGTGAAATCGAAGGTGCCGCCGCCCAGGTCGAAGACCGCGACCTGCTTCTCGCTCTGCGCCTTGCCGAAGCCGTACGCGAGCGCCGCGCTCGTCGGCTCGTTGATGATGCGGATGACGTCGAGGCCGGCGATGCGGCCCGCGTCCTTGGTGGCGTTGCGCTGGGAGTCGTTGAAGTAGGCGGGGCAGGTGATGACTGCCTTCGAGACCGGGGCGCCGAAGTACGCCTCGGCGTCGAGGCGCAGCTCGGTGAGCACCATCGCGCTGATCTCGGGCGGCGAGTACTGCTGCTCGCCGAGCACGATGCGCACGTCCTCGTGCGGCCCCTGCACGATCGTGTAAGGCATGCGCGCGACGGTGTCCCGCAGCGCCTTCGACGACCAGCGCCGGCCCATCAGCCGCTTCACCGCCACTACCGTTCGCTCGGCGTTGGTCACCGCCTGCCGCCGCGCCAGGGCGCCCACCAGCCGCTTGCCGTTGCGGGCCATCGCCACCACCGAGGGAGTGATGCGATAGCCGCTGCGGTTGGGGATGACGGTCGGCACGCCGCCCTGCACCGTCGCGACGACGGAGTTGGTGGTGCCCAGATCGATGCCGATGACCAGCTCGCCCACGTGTCACAAGCCCTTGAGCAGGGCCTTCGCCTCCGCCTGTTCGGGGTCCTTGCTGAGGATGTTGTTCAGCTCGGTGCGAGCGCGCGCTTTCATCTTGAGCGCGATGAAAGCCTCGGCGAGCACGAGCCGGCTGTCCAGGTCGGCCGGGTCGAGCTCCAGAGCGCGCGTCGCCCAGGTGCTGGCGGCCTGCGCATCGTCCTGCCAGAGGAAACAGCGCGCCGCGCCGGCCGCCGCGGCGCCGTTCTTCGGGTCGAGCTGGAAGGCGGCGTGGTAGGCCGTGATGGCCTGCGCCCACAGCTTCTTGTCCTCCCGCTCCTTGCCCGAGGCCAAAGCCGACTTGGCCCGCGCGCGCGCCTGCTCGCGCTCGAGCTCGACCAGCTTGCTCACGATCTCCTTCCGATTGGGATCGAGCTCGCGCGCCGCCTTGAGGCACTCGATCGCCTGGCTGCGCTCGTAGTTCTGGACGTGGGCCAGCGCCTCTTCGTAGAGCTTGCGCGCCGCGCCGATGCGGGCGAAGCCCTTGGTGTGCAAGAGCCGGTCGCGCCGCTCGCGCTGCCGCCGTTCCCCCTCGGCGCGCGAGAGCTCGCGCTTGTCCACCGCCGCGCGATCGCTGGCGGAGAGCTCGCCCTTGTGCTCGCGGTCGTAGACGAGCCGCGTCTCTTCGTCGGAGAGCACCTGGTAGGCCGCGGCCAGCCGCTGGAACCACTTGGTGAGAAGCGGGCCGAATTCGCCGACCTCCTTGCGGTACCAGGCGTCGGGATGGATGCGCTTGCTCCGCTCCAGATAGGCGCGGCGAATGGCGCCGCCGTCCGCGTCAGCGCCAACGGAGAGGAGCTCGTAATGCGTGATGCGATCGCCGCGAGACTCCAGCTCGCGCAGCTCCCGCTGGATGTCAGCAGGAAGGTCGATCGCTTCCTCCCCGTCGCGTGCGGCGAGCACCACTCTCCCTTTGCGGTCGGGCCTGAACCACGCCCCCCGGCGAAGGATATCCTAGCGCGAGCGCTCCGGAAAAGAACTCGCTCATGCCTGGGTGACCGACCCTAGGAGCAGGTCCGTGGCCTGGTCGATCTCCGCCTCGGTGGCGGTCAATGGAGGAGCAAGTCGTACCACCCGCTCGCCGATGGCGTTGACGAGAAGGCCCAGATCCCGCGCCTTGGCGACCACCTTCGGGGCCAGGTCCTCCGACAAGAGCAGCGCGCGCAAGAGACCCAGCCCGCGCTCGCCGGCGGCGCGCGGAGTCTTGCGCGAGAGCGCGGCGAGCCGCTGCGACAGGCGTCCCCCTGCCCGCTGCACCTGGTCGAGCAGACCGCCCTGCAGCAGATCCATCACCGCCGACGCTGCGGCCGTCGCCAGGGGATTGCCGCCGAAAGTGCTCGCGTGGGTGCCGGGCGTGAAGACCTTGGCGACGTCCTCGCGCGCGAGCAGCGCTCCGAGCGGGACCCCTCCGGCGATGCCCTTGGCGAGGCTCATCGCGTCGGGCTCGACGCCCTCGTGCTGATGGGCGAAGAGCCTGCCGGTGCGGCCCATGCCGGTCTGGACTTCGTCGAGGATCATCAGCGCGCCGTGCCTGGTGCACAGCTCGCGCACTCTCTTCAGATAGCCGGGCGGCGGCAGCAGCACGCCGGCCTCGCCCTGGAGCGGCTCGAGGAGGACCGCGCAGGTCTGCGGGCCGATGTTCTTCTCCAGCTGCGCTGCGTCGCCGTAGTCGAGGAAGCGGAACCCTGCCGGCAGAGGGCCGAAGCCCTCCTGGTACTTGGGCTGCCCCGTGGCCGCGAGCGATCCCATCGTCCGGCCGTGAAAGGAATTGTGGAAGCAGAGGATCTCGATGCGGTCGGGCGCGCCGTTGACGACATGGTAGTGGCGGGCGAGCTTGATCATCGCCTCGTTCGCTTCCGTTCCGCTGTTGCAGAAGAAGGCGCGCTTGAGGGTCCTGCTGGCCGCCGTCAGCTTCTCGGCCAGCCGGACCTGCGGCTCGGTCACGTAGAGGTTCGAGGCGTGCCAGAGCAGCTTCGACTGCTCGAGCAGCGCCTCGCGCACGCGCGGGTTGGCGTGTCCCACGCTGACGGTGGCGATGCCGCCGATGAAATCGAGATAGCGCTTGCCGTCGGCGTCCCAGACGTAGCTCCCTTCACCGCGGACGATGGCGATGGGCTGCGTCCGGTAATTTTGAAAGAGCACGGTCTGCGCGCGCTGCACGAGATCCTGATTGCCCATGCGGCCAGTCTAACTTTCTTTCTTCTCGTACGCCTCGCGCATCCGGTGGCTGAGATTGTCTACGCCTCGAGCTGCTTGACCAGGCGTTCGACCTGCGCCTCGAGATCTGCCTCTGAACCGGAATTCTCCAGGACGAAGCGCGCGTGCTGGACCTTCTCGGCCGCGGGAAGCTGCGCGGCGATGCGCGCGCGCGCTTCTTCTTCGCTCATCCCGTCGCGCCGCCGGAGACGGTCGATCTGCACTTCCGGCGGGGCGAGGACGACGATGAGCCCGTCGAGCCCTTCGTGCAGGCCGTTCTCGACGATGAGCGCCGCCTCGTAGACGGCGGTGCGATGGCCGGCGCCGGCGAGGGCGCCGAGGCGGGCCGAGACCTCTTCGGCGATGCGGGGATGGACGATGCGATTGAGCGCCTCGCGCTCGCGCGCGTCGGCGAAGATGCGGTCGCCGAGCGCCTTGCGATCGAGCGTGCCGTCGGGCTGGAGGACGCCGGGAAAGCGCTGGGCGATCTCCTCCAGCGCCGGCCGGCCGGGCTGCACTACTTCGCGCGCGACTTGGTCCGCATCGATCACGGGCACGCCGCGCGCCTTCAGCATGCGGGCGACCGTGCTCTTCCCCGAGCCGATGTTGCCGGTCAGCCCATAGACACGCACTGAGAAAGTCTATGCTATTTTCCGCCACTTCTCATGAAGAGCCTGGCGATCGCGATGCTCCTCTCGGCGCCCGCCTTCGGGTCCGACCTGGTCGGACCCGTGGCCTGCCGCGCTTGCCACGCCGAGGCGTACCGGATCTGGTCGCAGAGCGCGCATGCCCGCGCCGCGCAGTCGCTCGGCGCCGATCGCCAGAAACCGCTCTGCCTGCAGTGCCATTCGCGCGACGAGCAGCGCTCGGGCCAGGCCGAAGTGGCCGGCGTCTCCTGCGAGACCTGCCACGGCGGCGGCCGCTACTACGAGCTGGCGGTGGTGATGAAAGACAAGGAGCTGGCGCGGCTCTTCGGGCTGATCGATCCGACGCCGCAGAGCTGCCTCGTCTGCCACGGCGGCGAGTCGCCCTCGCTCAAGCCTTTCGAGGTGAAGGAGGCGATGGCTCGCATCGACCACTGGACGGCGGAGCGAGAGGCGCGCAAGCCGCGCCACGCCTCTTTATACTCCGGGGCTCCCGTGCCCCATCCAAGCCCGATTCGCTCACGCGGGTCCGACCTCCTCGCCCGGTGGCTCAAGGCGAGGCCGTGACCGCCGCAGCAGAAGAGCTGGTTCCCGCCGGCCCGCCGGGCAGCGCGGTCAGCGAAGTCGCCCAGCTGCCGCCGCTGTCCGAAGAGGAGAGCCACTTCCTCGTCGAGCGTGTCTGGCGCTTCTTCTGCTCGCTCAAGCTGACGCTGGCGAATCTGCTCTTGCTCTTCCTCGCCATGATCGCCGGCACCTTCGTGAACCCGCAGAACGACTCGCTCGCCAACATCGAGCGGGCCTTCGCGGGCCGCGGCGCGCTGCTCGGCGCCTACCGGACTTTCGAGCTCTACGACCTCTTCCACTCCTGGTGGTTCACGCTGCTGCTCACCTCGCTCGCGCTGAACCTCATCGCCTGCTCCTTCGAGCGGCTGCCGCGCATCTACTATCTGGTCCGCTACCCCGAACGGCGGCTCGATCACGTGGTCGGCCTGCGCTTCCGGGTGGCGGCGACCGCGAGCGCGATCGATGCCGAGGCGCTCGGGGAAAGGCTGCGACAGCGCCGCTATCGCGTGCAGGCGCCGGAGGAAGGCGTGCTCTTCGCCGAGCGCGGCCGCTACGCGCGGTTCGGAGTCTGGGTGGTGCACATCTCCCTCCTGCTCATCCTCGGCGGCGGAGTCTACGGACGGCTCACCGCCTTCGAGGGCATCGCCAACGTCCGGCAGGACGGCGGCATCGCCGCGAGCTTCATCCAGCGCAATCCCGACGGCAGCATGTTCAAGCACCGGCTGGTCGACGAGCGGGGCAGACCGTTCGTCGTCCAGTGCACCGACTTCCGTCTCAAGGAATTCGAGCCCGGCCGCCCGAAGGCTTTCGAGTCGGACCTGATCGCTCTCGAGGACCTGGGCAATTCCGAGCCGGGCCGCGAGCTGGCTCGCGCGACCATCACCGTCAACCATCCCCTCCGCTACGGCGGGCTCACCTTCTACCAGGCCAGCTACCAGCAGCTCGAAGAGGGCACGCGCGCCAAGGTGACGATGTTCGACCGCGCCACCGGCAAGAGCCGCGACTTGCTCGTCGCGGCGGGCGAGCCGATCCGGGCCGCCGAGGGCCTCACCTACCAGCTGGTCGACCACAACCCCGACTTCGCCGGCCTGGGTCCGGCGGTCCGCGTCGTGCGCAGTGAAGATGGCCGCGAGTCGAGCTTCTGGGTCTTCACCCGCGACGCGCAGTTCGACCGACGCAACCGCGACGAC
>Ga0209471_1000651_pt1 | contig 22346 bp, 23 predicted proteins | sample GraSoiAngelo_128_FD_185885 | JGI IMG/M metagenome (GOLD analysis project Ga0209471, IMG submission 185885) | Grasslands soil microbial communities from the Angelo Coastal Reserve, California, USA - 14_0927_12_20cm (SPAdes) (version 2) | ecosystem: Environmental > Terrestrial > Soil > Grasslands ... | reverse complement strand
TCACGCTCGAAGGCAGCCACGAAAAGTTCGTCAATCGTGTCGACCAACTGACATTTAGTGCCGAGCAAGCGCGCAAGAACAAGCAGCACGTGCTGTATGTCACTGAGCGAGCCGTGTTCCGGCTCGAGCCCGACGGCCTGGCCCTGCTCGAAATCGCCCCCGGCCTAGAAGCCAAAGACGTACTGAGCCAGGTGCCGTTTCCAGTGAACGTTCACCAGCCAATTGCGCCGATGCCCGAAGATATCTTCCGGCCGACCGTGGCGCCATTCAACCTGCCGCCGCGGCCAGCAGGCAAAATAGCGACGTCACAGGGCCGTTAGCTCAGGTGGTTAGAGCGGCCGGCTCATAACCGGTTGGTCGAAGGTTCGAGTCCTTCACGGCCCACCATGCTTTCCGTAACGCGAACCGAAGTCGCGGGTAGGCGGAAGGTTGGAATGATACGCGATGACGCGTAGACGGATCTTGGGTGTGTTTTAGCTGCGCCGACCCGAGGTCGCGTCGCGCATGACGTGTCCGGGGTCGAGGGTGGACTTCACGTACTCCGGACGCCCGTGAGGCCGATAGGTCTGGATGGTGATGCCCCGGGAAGTGGTCCGCGAGTTGACCAGGTCGAGCGCGACGTCCGGACCGGAATCGGGGAAAAGTCGCGTGCCCTGGCCGATGACGACGGGATAGGTGAGCAGGTCGAGTTGGTCGACCAGGTCGTTGGCGAGCAGCCATCGGACGAGGGCACCGCTGCCGGGCACCAGCAGTGTGCCGTCTTGATGCGCCTTCAGATCACCGACGGCCTTGGCCACGTCGCCGTGCAGGACAGTCGTGCCCGTCCACTGCGGGTTGGCGAGGCTGGTCGATGCCACGTATTTGGGCCGGCTGTTGAGCGCGGCGGCGATCGGGCTCGTGCTCGGATCGGCCATCGCTCCCCAGGAGCCGGCGAAGATCTCGTACGTCCGCCGGCCAAAGAGGAACGCGGCCGCGCCGCCGTAAACATGGTTGAGATAGTCTCCGGTTTCGGTGTCGAGAAGTGGTATGGCCCATCCGCCGCGCTCGAAGCCGCCGCTGCGATCCTCGTCAGGTCCGCCCAACCCCTGCATCACGCCGTCCACCGAGACATTGGTCGTGGTCGTCAACCTCATGGTCAGCTCCTCAGGCGCATGCCTGGTGCGCTCATGAGGCGAGAATAGCAAGCCGCAGACGGGGCGTCTTGTCGGAAACGGGCGTTCGCGGCGGCAAGTGGTGGGTACCGAATCAGACCCTCCTTGACTGGGCCTCAAAAAAGAAAACCCCGCTGAATCCAGCGGGGTCATGAGGTTCGCCGAGAGCCCTAGGAAACGATGTCAGGCCGAACCGTCGCAGGTACAACGGCAGGCACGCCGAATCCTGTCCATCGAGTGCCAACGATCAAGTCCGTGCCCAGCCTTGCGCGGATCAGGCCGATCGCGAGCTTGGCATCGGTCGCCGTGGTGGCGGGCTTGCCTTGAAGTGTCCGTCCCGGCGCTCCAACGCCCAGCCTTCTTCGTGGACCATCCGATGATGGCGCCGACACAGGAGTGCCAGGTTAGGCAGCTCGGTGGGCCCTCCCTTGATCCACCAGATCAAGTGGTGCCCGTCGCACCAGCTCAGCGGCCGGTCGCAGCCCGGGAAGACGCAATGTTGGTCGCGGGCTTCCAGGGCACGCCGCGTCGACGCTGGGATGGTCCGGCTGGCGTGGTTGAGCTCGTGCTCGAGCTCGCCACGACCGGTGATTTGCGCGATCGCCGAATCGCACGCATAACGCTGCACGGTCGCTGCCGAGACCGTTCCGCCACCCTCGAGTTCGCCCGCCGGCGCCCCGGGCATTCCCGCCAGGGTATCGAGGCTTGCCCGGATGATCAGCTGCGGCCGCGGGCCCGCCCCGTCGCCCCGGGTGCCGGCTCGCTGCCGGCAGAGCTCGATCAGCGCGTCGTGCTGGCGCTGGCCATGTGTGCGCTCGTCATCTTTGATCGGCTTCATGAAGGCCGCCAGCGCGGTCCGCACCGTCGCGCCGCCCTCGGCGTCGAGCAGGCCATCGATGCGGACCATGCCGTCCTGCGGCTCGCTCAGATGCAGATAGCGTCGGGTATGCGCGCGGTTAGTTTCGGCAAGCGCGCCCTCGGCGTCGATCCGGTGCTCGAAGCTCTTGGCCACGCTAACGAACTGGCCCGGGTCGCGGGTCTGCGCCTCGTGCAGCAGGCTGGCCTCTTCTTTGCGTACCGCGGCCGCGCCCACGTGATCGGCCGTCCGGGCGATTTGCGCCACGTGCTCGTAGCCCAGGTCGCCACGGGCGAAAGCGGCTTCCGTTTTGGGAAGCTGATCCAGCTGCCGGGCAATGCCGACGCGCTCGGCCGCCGCGGCGCCCGAGAGCTTGCACTTCCATTTGAGCCAGGCGATCACGGAGAGGGCGCCGTCAGCGGCGTACTCGCCCGATTTATCGAAGCGGCGCACGCCGCCAGCAAAGGCGGCTTCCAGCGGGTCGATACCGCTTTCCCGGATCTGGATCAGAGCCTCGCTCAGCGCTTCGCCCTCGGCCTGGCCGACGAAGGCCGAGAGCGCCTGGACGCCCGTTCGAAGTGAGGCCAAGGCGGCTTCCAGTTGATGGGCTCCGGGCTTTCGTCGGACCTCGACCGCGGCCATGGTTTAAGCGTGCACCATGTTTGCGACAGCTGTCTGTCGCGAGGCTAAATTATTTCGTAATTAATGCGGCTGTTCGGCTGCGTGGTCCTCGGTGATGTACTGCTCGACCAGCTTGCTGCCGATCCCGACCTCGTCGAGCGGTCCGTAGTTATTCGTCACGTCCGAGTTGCGCACGATCTTCGGACCGTCCCAGTGCTGGACCTTGCCATTCATGTGCAGGATCCAGACTTCGAGCTTTCCGTCCGGTAGGAGCCGGCCGACGCGTGCGAACCGGCGACCGCGGGTCTTCAGGCGGACCACGTCTTTGACCGCGAATCGTTGCGGCTGGGTGGCACCGGCCAGACCATCGGGTGACTCCGAGCCCGGTTGACTGGCCCGCCCAGGTCGTAGCTTCCGGGCGATCCGCACGACCGGATCATAAACATCGGTTGCCATGCGCTCCTTCAGGGGGATGATGGCGTTGTCCGTGATCTTGATGTGCTCGGGACAGACCTCCTGGCAACACTTGGTGATGTTGCACATGCCGACACCGGCCTTGCCGTGCAGCAGGCCGGTGCGCTTGCGGGTATCCAGCGGATGCATCTCGAGGGCGGCGATCCGCACCATGTAGCGCGGCCCGTAGTAAGCCGATTTATCGTCGTGGTTGCGCAGCACGTGGCAGACGTCCTGGCAGAGGAAGCACTCGATGCACTTGCGATACTCGTAGACGCGTTCCGTGTCTTCCGGCAGCATCCGGTAGGGGACCGGTTCGTTCGGCGCCGGCGCGAACCCCGGGATTTGCTTGTTGACCTCGTAATTCCATGAGACGTCCGTGACCAGGTCCTTGATCAGCGGGAACGTCCGCATCGGCCCCACGTGGATCTCTCGATCCCCAAACTCGTCGACGCGCGTCTTGCACATGAGACGGGGCCGCCCGTTGATCTCGGCGCTGCACGAGCCGCACTTGGCGGCCTTGCAGTTCCAGCGGCAGGCCAGATCGTTCGCAAAATTCGCCTGGACGTAGTGGACCGCGTCGAGCACGACCATACCTTCGACCGCCGGGACTTCAAAACGTTGTTCCTGACCGGCGTCGGTGTCGCCGCGGAAGATCTGGAGCACGATCGGGTTGCCGGAGGTGGTCGTGGCCGTTGGGGTCTTGGCGCTCATGTTCGAACCTGCTGGGGTTCGGGCGGCTTTGCTGCCGGCGGCGGCGAAGGCGGTGGCGTCGACGCCGCGTCGGCGAAAAGCTTGGCCAGCTCCGCCGGCAGCTCCGGCACCGGCCGTGTCTTGAGCTTGACCTGGCTCCCCTCGTTGTAGGCGATGAAGTTGACACGGCCAAGCGCTGGGTCTTTCTCGAGGTAATCCAGCCGCCAGTGCGCGCCCCGGCTCTCGCGCCGCTCGATCGCCGCGCGGACGATGGCTTCTGCGACCGTCAACATGAAGCGAAGATCCCGGGCCGTGTGCCAGCCGGGATTGTATTTGCGCGATCCGGGCACGTGGACCCGGGCCGAACGCTGCCGCAGCTCCAGGATTTGATCGAGGCAGACTTTCAGTGATTTTTCTTCGCGGGCCAGGCCGGCGCCATCCTGCATCGCCTGCTGCAGCTGCTGCTGCAGCAGGTAAGGATTTTCGGTTCCGTTGGCGCTGAGCGGCAGCAGCAGGATCTTTTGCTCCTGGTCGATCTGACGCTCGTCGATCTTGCCCTGCCCCACGTCACGCACATAGGCACCGGCCGCGGCCCCGGCGCGCCGGCCGAAGACCAGCAGGTCGGAGAGCGAATTTCCACCCAGTCGATTGGCCCCGTGCAATCCGGCCGCCGCCTCGCCGGCTGCGTACAGCCCGGAGAGCGTCGTCGCGCCGGTTTCGGCTTCGACGCGCAGCCCGCCCATGGCGTAGTGAATCGTCGGCGCGACCTCCATGGGGTCCTTCGTGATGTCGACGTCGGCGAGCTTCAGAAACTGCTCGTACATCGACGGGAGTTTTTTCTTGATTTTGTCCGCACCGAGATGCCGCACGTCGAGATTGGCGCCGCCGTGCTCGGTGCCGCGCCCCGCCTGGACTTCTTTGTAGATCGAGCGCGCCACGACGTCGCGGGACGATAGCTCTTTTTTTTTCGGGTCGTACTCCAGCATGAAGCGCTTGCCCTCGCTGTTCGTGAGGTAGCCGCCCTCGCCACGCACCGCCTCCGTCACCAGGATGCCGCGAACACCGGGCGGCCAGACCATGCCGGTGGGATGGAACTGGACCATCTCGGGGTCGAGGACCTCGGCCCCAGCGTCGAAACCCATTCCGACGCCGTCGCCGGTGCCCTCCCAGGAGTTTGACGTCACTTTGTAAATGCGGCCCCAACCGCCGGTCGCGATGATCACGGCTTTGGCCTTGAAGGCGACGAAGCCGCCGTCAACGCGGTTGTAGCCGAAGGCGCCGATGACGCGATCGCCATCCTTCAGCAGCCTGGTCAGTGTCACCTCCATGTGGACCTCGATGCCCAGCTGGACGATGCGATCCTGCAAACTGCGAATCATTTCCAGGCCGGTGCGGTCGCCGACATGGCACAGTCGCCGGTACGTATGGGCGCCAAACGCACGCTGCAGGATGCGACCATCGGGGGTCCGGTCGAAGATTGCCCCGTAGGTCTCGAGTTCGTAGACACGTTCCGGGGACTCGCGAGCATGCAGCTCGGCCATCCGCCAGTTGTTGATCAGCTGTCCGCCGCGCATCGTGTCCTGGAAGTGGACCTGCCAATTGTCATCCGGGTCGACGTTGCCCAGGGCAGCCGCGATGCCCCCCTCGGCCATGACCGTGTGGGCCTTGCCCAGCAGCGACTTGCACACGACGGCCACTTGCGCGCCGGCCGCCGAGGCCTCGATCGCGGCGCGCATGCCGGCACCGCCGGCCCCGATCACGAGCACGTCGGTCGTCAGGGTTTGGTAGGCCTCGCTCAGAAGATCACCCTTGGCTCGTGGATCACTCCGGCCATCAAGAGCCGGATGTACACGTCCGTGAGCGCGACCGAGAACATGCTGTACCAGGCCCATGCCCCATGCTGCGGATTCGCGCGGTTGAGCACCATGACGACCCGCTGCCAGATGCGACCGGCCGGCACCCGGGAGAAGCGATCGATGCGACCGCCCATCATGTACCGGAACGAGTGGCAGGTCAGGCTGTACAGGCTCAGCAGCGTGACATTGACCAGCATCACCACCGAGCCCAGGCCAATGAAAACGTGCCCATGGAACACGAACGCGCGCACCACGTCGACCCAAAGAAACAACAGCACGACCAGGCTCAGCAGTAAGAAATACCGATGGTAGTTATTCAGCAGCCAGGGGAAACGGGTCTCGCCGTGATAGCGGCCGCGCTTCAACTCCTGGATGGTGCAGGCCGGCGGGTCCCAGAAGAAGGACCGAAAGTAGGACTTGCGGTAGTAATAGCAGCTGCCGCGCAAGCCGAGCGGGATGACCGCGAGGAAGGGAATCAAGATGCCAATGATGGGGATCTTGAACAGGCCGAAGCCGAGCCACGTGGAGAAGAATGGCGAAACGTAGGGATCGTACGCGACCACCGTGCCGGAGAAGACCGACCAGGTCGCATAGATGACGAAGGCGCTGTAGCAGACGACCGTAAGGGCCGGCTCGATCCACCAGGCTCGACCTGGCGAGGCCTCCTTGGCCGACGCTGGCCGCGGAGCGAGGGTTTCTACCGCCACGCAGTAATTTTAGTGTGCGGTCAACTCACGCCCGGGTTACGTCAGTCGGAGTTGGCGCTGCGCCGCCCGAGCAACACGCCGACAACCGAGGCGACGACGGCCAGTCCGAGCGCCGCCCGGGCCGGAATGCCATGGCGCCCGTTCGGTGCTTGACCATTGCTCGCCATCCGCCGGCGTTCGCCCTCGGGTCCCGATTCGGGAGCTGCCACGGCGTGACTATCCTTGCCGGGCAGTTCGATGGGCACCGGGTAAACCACGCTGTTGACCTCGACGCCGATCATAGTGATCAGTCCGAGGAAGAAGAAGAACGTCATCAGGAGGAAGAACAACCCGAACGTTTTGCCGTACTGGTTGATGCCATTGTTAATCGACAGGTACAGGGGGAAGAGCAGCGTGATCAGCTCAAAGAGCAGGCCCGCGACCAGCGCGCCGGGGATCACTTTGCGGAACTGCTGCTTGCGGTTGGGGATGACGTAGTACATGCTGCCGAACAAGAGCAAGCCGGCGGTGATTCCAACCGCCACTTGTAGGATGAAGGCCGCCACGCCGGAGTAGAGAAATTCGGGAATGTTGGGGATGTGTTTGAGGGCGGGGAGAAGCGCTGATGTCGCCACCGCGACGCCCACCAGGATGGTGAAGAGGAAGACCATGCCAAAAGCGATCAGCCGCTGGCGAAGAAAATCCCGGGGCTTGGTATGGTAGATCACCGCGAATGCCTGTTCGATGGAACCGAACAGGGCCGATCCACCCCAGAGCAAACCGACGAGGCCGACGATGAAGAGGACGCCGCTCTGGCTTTTCACCGTGGTCACGGCGTCGAGCAGCGGTCGCGGGTCGCCTGGAATCGCGGTAAAGATGGTCGAATAGATCGTGTCGTTCGCCTGGCCGAAAAGTCGTAACACAAGCCCAAGCAATGACGCGGCAAAGATCACGATGGGGAACATGGCAAAGAGGGCATTCCAGGCGATCAGGGCCGCCCAGTTTGGCGCCTGGTCTTCGAGGAACTTGCGGATGACGCGCCCCGGCACGCTCTCCATGAGCCGCCCCATCGCATCGATTCTACCTGACATTGGTCCTATCAATTAAATGGCAACCGCGCACACCGAAGTCGAGTCGCACAAACGGGCGGCCGCCGAGCGCGCCGTGGAGCTGGTGCGGCCAGGGATGATCGTTGGTCTCGGCACCGGGAGCACCGCCCGCTACTTCATCGACGGGCTGGGTCGGAGCGTGCGAGCGGGCCTCACAGTGCAGGCCGTCGTGACCTCGGATGAGAGCAGGAGACTAGCTCAGGCCGCCGACATCCCGATCACCGACCGGGTTGATGGCGGGCTCGATCTCGCGGTTGACGGCGCTGACGAGATCGACGCGGCCGTCAATTGCATCAAGGGCCGAGGTGGGGCGCTCCTGCGCGAGAAGATCGTTGCCCACGCCAGCCGCCGCTTCGTCCTGGTGGCCGATGAAAGCAAGCTCGTCAGTCGCCTGGGACGCGGACCCGTACCGATCGAGATTCTGCCCTTCCTCTGGGAGGCGACCAGCCGTTCGGTCGAATCGCTGGGCGGCCGGCCGGAACTGCGGCTGGCGGCGGGGGAGCCCTACCGGACGGACAACGGCAACCTGGTCCTGGACACGAGCTTCGCCCTCGTCGATGCGGCCTTGGGCCTGGCATTGAAAGGCATCCCGGGCGTGATCGAGCACGGGCTCTTCTTTGGCATGGCAAAAGCCGCCATCATCGGTTCCGCGACTGGCATTCGAGTGATGGGCGAGCTGTGACCCGTTATGCTTAGGCGCTGAATGGCGTTCGAATACAAGGTCGTCACCACCGTGGACGAAGCCAATCAGCTGTCCGATGATGGGTTCGAGCTCTTTACCATCCTGCCACCCGGACCGGCCGGCGGCCCGGATCGCCTCTATCTGCGCCGCGAGAAGCGTCGCGGACAGACACCGGGATTCTCCCGAGAGTCCAAATCTAGCTAGCGCGCCCGTCCCCAGCGCGGCGACGTAGGGCGAGGACCCGATTGACGGAGTTTTGGCGGCAACTTATACTGGGTGGGTCAGGATTCCGGCAAATGTAGGGCGGAATTTCCGCCCTCATTGTGTTTATTGGGGTCCGGGATAGGGTAGGAGTGACAGGCCCGACGGCGGGCGTTCACAGGAGTTACCAGTGCTTCCAGGAATGACAATGACGACTCAGGCGCCCGATTACGCATCCGCGGTTCGCGCGATGTCGCAGGCTGCTGCCGAGGCAGAGCTGACGCACGCGCCGGTTCGGCTTGCCTACTGGCGGATCGCGGCGTTGGACACGCTGCTCGACCGGCTGGAGGAGCTTCGGCTGGCGAACGAGCGTCTCCTTCCGGAGGACATCCGTGAGCAGGTCGTGACCTACGCGGCCCGCCACGACACCGAGCTGGCCGATCGGCTTCGGCGGATCGATGCTGAGGACCTCAACGCGGTGCATGACGCCGTCTTCGAGGCCCAGGGCCGGGTGATGCTGCAGCTGGCTGAGCTCCGGCGCGTGCCCAACTGGCAGGATCTCGATCTCATCCTCGCACCCGGAGACGACGAAGCCGCCTAGCGCGAGCCTCGACGCGAGCGACCCCGCCGATCGTGAGCGGCCGCTCGATATCCTGGCGGATCGCGCCCGCCGGCTGCTGACGATCCAATGGGCCGACGGCCATCAATCCGCCTATGACTTCGAGCTGCTTCGCTGGAAGTGTCCGTGCGCCGAGTGCGCCGGCGAGATGGGGATACCTGGAAAAATCGCGAGCACCGAGTCCTTGACCGACGACCAGATCGAGCTCGCCCAGGTTGAGGCCGTCGGTCTGTTTGGCATCCGTCCCTACTGGAAGGATGGGCACAATACCGGGATCTACGGCCTCAGCTTTCTGCGGGCGATCTGCCCCTGTGAGGACTGCGCCGCGGCTTAGACGGTTTTGCCGTTGAGGCCGAGGCTGGCTTCGAGCGCGGCCTTCGGCTTGTAGCCGACGACCTGCTCGGCGAGCTTGCCATCGCGGAACATCGCGACGTACGGGATCCCACGGACCCGGTAGCGCTCGGCCAGGGCCGGCTCCTCATCGACGTTGACCTTGGTGATCTTGACCTCAGCATGCTCGATCGCGAGCTGCTCGAGGACGGGCGACAGCATCTTGCACGGGCCACACCAATCGGCGTAAAAGTCCACGATCACAGGCTGCTCTGAGAGCAGGACCTGATCCTCAAAAGTGGCGGTGGTTACCTTGACTGCTTTACTCATGACTCTCCCTTGACATATCTCGAATCTATCAAGAGTAACCCAGAATCGACCCTGAAAATTCCCGAGCTGTATTCAGGCCGGCGGTCGAGGGCCTAGTTCGAAAAGACCTCGACGACCATGGTCTTGGCGCCATTGCTGGCGACGCCGATCCCGACCTGGTGGTACGCGCCCTTCAGGATGTTCGCCCGGTGGTCGGGCGAGTTCATGAACATGGTGTTGATCGCTACCATCGACGGGTTGGTGGACCAGGCGATGTTCTCCCCGGCGGTCGTATACGGGATGCCCCAGAGGCGCATCAGGGCGGAGAAGGCGAGCTGACCGGTCGCCGGGTCGTAGTGGGAGAAGTAACCGCGGTTCAGCATGTCCTGGGCCCGATACTGGGCGACCCGTGCCAGGGCGCCGCTGAAGCGCAGAGCGGCCACGCCGTTGGCCGCCCGGTCCTGGTTGACCAGGCTGAACTCGACGCCGGCGGCGCCGCCGACGGACGAAACCGGAGGCGCGGGCGGCTTGCGGGGGACCGGCACCACCCGGGCGGCTACGGCCGCGGGCGCGCCAGGAGCTGGGGCGGCGGCCGGAGCGGCCGGAGGCGGGGACGGTGGCGCGTCGTCAACCAGCCTGGCGAGATCGTTCGCGCCGGCATGGCGCGCCCGCAGGAAGGCGACATTGGCGGTGCCGACCCGGGTGGCGACGACCGAGTGGGCTCGCTGGGACCCCACGACGGCGATCATCGCCAGCGTCAACAGCGGAATGCTGATGATGAAAGTCGCGCGAGTGACGGAACGTGACAATTCAAATCCCCCTTGTGATCTGAGTCGGGCGTCGGGGGATTCTAGGCCGCGTCTAGCCGCCAGACCAAGCGGTCAGGCGCCGCAGAAAGGTGCCAGCCCGGGTATCAGGCCGAAGCGGCCACGAAGAAGAGCAGCTGGCCCAGCAACTGCCCCGGCAGGATCGCGATCATCGCCAGGTAAAGCAGGCCGGTCGTCGACATAAACGAACGCAGCCGGCAGGTTGCCAGCGCCAGGCCACCCGCCACCAGCGGCAGGACGACCGAACCGAGCGCCCAGAGGACCGAGAGCACCGGGCTCACGCCCAGGGCATGGGTCAGGGAGCCGGAGCCGCGGCCCACCCCGCCCAGGGTTAGCGGCACGACGGCGGCCTGCAGCACCAGGCTGATCAGGAGCACCCCGATCGCCTGCAACAGCGGCCGATTCGTGAGCGCCGGCGTGACCAGGTACCAGTGGCCGAGCAGCATACCGGTGGTCGCGGCGCCCAGGACCGTGGCCGAGAGAGCGACCATGAGCGCGATGCCGGCGCCAGCGAGGGGCGATCCTGCCAGCGGCCAGAACGCGGCCGCGATCCCGGCCAGCACGAGCACCGAGGCCAGGAGCGTTAGGGTCGAGGCGGCCGTCGACGGGCCGCGGCCACGCCAGGTGACGATGGCGTTCACGATCAGGGCGAGGACGAAGCATCCCTGCAAGAACACCAGGGCGTTGGCCGCCCCCTGGTTGATGGCCAGCAGCCGGTGATACGAGCCCGGCGGCGCGGCCAGCACGACCAGCAAGGCGAGCATGCCGAAGATCGCATAGGTGACCGCGATGAATTTCAAAAAGCCGGGCGTCAGTCCGCCTGCCAGCCGCAGGTACGCCACCGTGGCAACGCCGCCAATCGTCGTCTCGGCAAGGATGAGAAACAGAGCGAGGGGCAGGGTCAGCGTTGCCACGCATTCGTGGCAGCTGGTAATGGGAACGGCATCGAGCAGGAGCATGCGGGCCGATATAGATTAGGCAAGTGACAGCTTCGGAACCGGACGACCGGCACGGCTTCATCCCGGTGAGCTACGAAGACGGGACGTGGAAAACGCCCGAAGGGACCGAGGTGCCCTGGTACGAGGTGCAGACCGACCTGCTACCGGAAGCCGAGGTGCAGGGTGCGTTGGAGCGGGTCTTGAGCGTGTACGGCGTCAGCGACGTCGTGGTCGACGCCTTCGACCAGTTTCGGAAAGAACTGAAGCATCCGTCGACGGATGAACCTTCCTCCGGTGGGGAAGGGCCGGGCGGGGGCTGATGCTCTTTCGGCGCGATCGCGAGACGGATCCACGCGTGATCAAGGACCCGCATCGACTGCCGCCCGGCCAGGTGCTCACGCAGAAATGGCCGGTGCTCTCCTATGGCAGTCCGCCTCGCTATGACATGGCGAAGTGGCGGCTGCGCCTCTACGGCGAGGTCGACGCGCCGGCGACGCTGACCTGGGACGAAGTCCGCAGGCTGCCGACGACGCCGATCACGGCTGACATGCATTGCGTCACGACCTGGAGCCGGCTGGACAACGCCTGGGAGGGCGTTGCCTTCAAGGATCTGGTGGCGTTGGTCAAGCCAAAAAGCAACGCCGCCTACGTCATCGCGCATTGCGACGCCGACTACACGACCAGCCTCTCGGTCGACATCCTGGCCGACGACGACGTCATGATTGCCTATCGGCATGACGGTGCCGAGCTCACGCCGGAGCACGGCGGGCCGCTCCGGCTGGTCGTCCCCAGGCGCTATGCGTGGAAGAGTGCGAAGTGGCTCGAAGGCCTGGAGTGGGTCGAGCACGATCGACTCGGCTTCTGGGAGAAAAACGGCTACAACAACGCCGCCGATCCCTGGAAAGAAGAGCGCTACTGGTAGCGCGAGACCGGCAGCTATACTCGACTAACGGGGTGCGTTTGGAACGCTGAGAGGCGGAATGCTCCGCCAACCCTTGGAACCTGATCTGGGTAATGCCAGCGGAGGGAAGATGGTTGAGCGCGCCGCTCCTACCAACGAATTTCTCAAGGTCGAGACTCATGGCATCGAGTCCATCCCAACCAGCGAGCGCAAGGGATCTCCGCGTGATGTCGCCTGGCTCTGGGTCGCGGCTTTCGCCAATTTCGTCTCGCTGATCACCGGCGCGCTGCTGGTGACGTTCGGCCTGGGGGTCCTCGAGGCGATCCTTGCCGTCGCGGTCGGCGCCGCGCTGGCCGCGAGCCTGCACGGCCTGCTGAGCGTCGCCGGGCCACGCTTCGGGACGACCCAGGTGGTCGCCTCCCGCGAGACGTTTGGCCTTCGTGGCGCCTATCCGGGCGCCTTTTTCACGCTCTTTCTGGCCGTCGGATGGTTCGCCGTCGACTGCGTCATCGCGGCGCAGGCCGTGGCGCAACTGGGCCGGCTCGCCGGCCTGCCACCGGGCAACGTACTAACGGGGCTGGCTCTGTTGATCGTCGTGGTCCTGTCCGTGCTGGTCGCGGCCTACGGCCACCAGACAATCGCGGTCTTCGAGAAATACGGTGCCATCGTTTTCGTGATCTTCTGCGCCGTCCTTGGCCTGGTTCTGCTGCCCAAAGTCAATTGGGGTCTTCAGCCCACGGTCAGCGGGGGCGACCACCTGGCGGCCTGGGTGCTGGGGACCAGCGTCATCTTCGCGCTGGTCGCGTCCTGGTTCAGCTTTGCCTCGGACTACTCGCGCTACCTGCCGGATCGCCTCTCGGTTCGTTCCGTCGCCGGGTGGATCGGGGCCGGGACGGCCGTCTCGATGTTTGCCTTCGGCGCGTTGGGCGTCTTGCTGGCGACCATCGATCCGAGCGCTGGCGGCAACTTGCTGGCCTTGATCTCGGCCAATGCGCCGATCGCGATTGTCGTGCCGTTCCTCCTGTTTATTGCCGTGGGCGAGATCTGGGCGAATTACCTGGACGTCTATACGGCCGCCTTGTCGGTGCTGGCCCTCAACCTGCGGATCCACCGCTGGGCCGCCGCGCTTGCCTGCGGAGCGATCGGCGGCGTCCTCGCCTACGTGGCGATGTTCATCTCGAACTTCAAAGACCAGTACACGAACTTCCTGTTGATTACTTACTTATGGGTCCCATCCTGGGCGGCGGTCGTGCTGGTGGACATGTTTGTCTTTCAGCGTCGTCCCGGCCGGCCGATGACGTTCAATGGACGCGCCGTCCTCGCCTGGTTGCTCGGGCTGGCCGTCGCCATCCCGTTCGTCAATTCATCGCTGTGGCAGAGTCCGCTGGCGGTCAACCTCCTGCACAACACGGATATCTCCGGCTACGTTGGGGCCGTGGTCGGTGGGGTGGCCTATTGGCGATTGGGGCGGCGATGAGCCAGCCGGTCGTGCTCACCATCGCGGGATCGGACTCGGGTGCAGGCGCCGGCATCCAGGCCGATCTCAAGACCTTCGCGGCCCTGGGCGTCTATGGCGTCAGCGTCATCACGGCGATCACCGCCCAGAACACGGTGGGCGTCCGCGCCGTCCAGGAGATCGACCCCGACGTGATCGCTGCCCAACTCGATGCGCTCGCCGAAGATTTTCAAATCGCGGCACTGAAGACCGGCATGCTGGCCAGCGTGGCGATCATCGAGGCGGTCGTCGCCGGCATCAAGCATCATGCCCTGCGGCCACTGGTCGTCGACCCGGTGATGATCGCCAAGAGCGGGGATCGCCTGCTTCGTGAGGATGCGGTCGAGACGCTTCGACGGGCGCTCCTGCCCCTAGCCCACGTCGTCACGCCCAACATCCCCGAAGCCGAGGTCCTGACCGGCCATGCGATCCGGACTCACGAGGACAGGGTGGCGGCGGGGCGCGCCATCATGGAGCTGGGAGCGCATGCCGTGGTGATCAAAGGCGGCCACTCGGACGAAGACCCGATCATCGACCTGCTGGTCGACAGCGAGGGCGTCCACGAGTTTCGAGCGGCCCGAATCGTGACCAGGAGCACCCATGGCACCGGCTGCACGTTCTCGGCCGCCATCGCCGCCTCGCTGGGACGCGGGGAAGACCTCGCCACGGCTGTTGCCGAAGCCCGACAATATCTTTCTGCGGCGCTCGCCCAGGCCCCCGGGCTGGGGCATGGGCATGGACCCCTGAATCACTTTCCAGCCCCGAAGGCGGTGCATGGTCGGTACTGACGCGGATCTGCAATATCTCGAGGGCGTGCATGCCCCCTTAGGGCCCGTACTCGAAGAGATGCTCAAGACCGGTCGGGCCGAGGGTGTGCCGATCGTGAGCCCTGCCTCCGGCCGGCTGCTGCGCGTCCTGGTAATGGCGATGGCCCCCAAGCGCGTGCTGGAAATCGGCACGGCGATCGGCTTCTCGACGCTGTGGATGGCGAGCGCCTTGCCGGCCGGTGGCCGGATCGACACCATCGACCCTGACCGGTCGCGCACAGATCGGGCCCGCCGCTACTGGCTGCGCGCCGGGGTGACCGACCGCGTCCGCGTCATCAATGAGCCGGCGCTTCGGGTGCTGCCACGGCTGGCTCCCGGCATCGAGTTCGCCTTCATCGACGCCATCAAGACCGAGTACGTCGCGTACCTCGACGCGTTGCTGCCAAAGATGGCGCCCGGCGGCATGATCACCGTCGATAACGTGCTCTGGAGCGGCCGGATCGCCGCCGGTGTGCACGACGAGGACACCGACGCGCTGCGCGCCTTCAACGAGCGGTTCCTGCGGCACGAGCAGCTCGAGGCGACGATCGTCCCGGTGGGCGATGGCCTTGGGATCGGCGTCGTGCGGCCGCATGGCTGACCGAGCAGCCCGGTAAAGTTTGTCGGTTGTCACCCGACGTCGCACCCCTTACGCGGGAGCGTGTTCTGGACGCCTATCGCACGGTGCTCCGGGCCCGCGCGCTTGACGACCGGCGCTTTGTCCTGAACCGCGCGGGAAAGCTCGCGTTCATCATTTCGCCCCGTGGCCATGAGGTTGCCCAGGTGGCCGCCATCACCGCGCTCGAACCGGGCCGCGACCGCTTTTGTCTCTACTATCGGAACTTCGCCGCCGCCCTTGCCTGCGGCTTCACGCCGGAGGAGCTGATGCTGGCGGCCTTTGCCAGGGCCGCCGACCCGTCGAGCGGCGGGCGCCAGACGCCGGGAAATTTCGGGAGTCGTCGCCGCGGGGTCATCATCGGGTCCAGCACGGTCGGCCCGCAGATCCCCAAGGCCGCCGGCATCGGCCTGGCGCTGAAATGGCGGGGCGAGGGGTCGCTCTGTTACGTGAGCTTTGGCGAGGGCGCGACCAGCCAGGGCGATTTTCACGAGGGCTTGAACTTCGCCGCCATCCATCAATGTCCGGTGATTTTTTTCTGCGAGAACAACCACTGGGCGATCTCCGTGCCGCAGCGGCTGCAGGTGGCGGGCCCCGGCGTCGCCGAACGCGCCGCGGCGTATGGCATCCCAGGTGTTCGCGTCCGTGGCGACGATTTTTTTGCCGTCTACCAGGTTGTCCAGGAGGCGGCCCGGCGGGCGCGATCCGGAGAGGGGCCGACGCTGATCGAGGCCGAGGTCTTGCGATTGCAGTCACATTCCACCGACGACGACCAGCGTGCGTACCGCGAAGCCGCCGAGCTGGCGGCCGAGGCCGCGCGCGATCCAATCCCCCGCATGCGTGAGGCGCTGACCGAACGTGGTTGGCTCAGCGCCGACGACGACGCGGCGCTGCGCGAGGAAGTCAATCGTGAGGTCGAGCGCGCCACCGATGCGGCCGAAGCCTCCCCGGAACCTGACCCAACAACGCTCGGCCGCCACGTCTATGCCGATGTCTGATCGCACCCTGGTGCAGGCGGTCCGCGACGCGCTCTACGAAGAGATGGAGCGTGACGATCGCGTCTGCGTTCTCGGCCAGGATGTCGGTCTCAAGGGAGGAGTTTTCAAGGCGACGGAGGGTCTGCAGCAGCGGTTTGGCGCCCAGCGCGTGTTGGATATGCCGCTGGCGGAGTCGAGCATCGCCGCCGTCGCCCAGGGACTCGCGCTCGAGGGCTTTCTACCGGTGGCCGAGATGCAGTTCGCCGACTACAGCTACCCAGCCTTCAACCAGATCGTCAACGAGATCGCCAAGGTCCGCTACCGGTCGAACGGCGACTTTTCCTGTCCGTTGGTGATCCGGGCACCCACCGGCGGCGGCGTCCGTGGCGCGCTCTACCATTCGCAATCGCCCGAGGCGTTTTACTGCCATGTGCCCGGTCTCAAAGTCGTTCTCCCCTCGACGCCCGCCGATGCCAAGGGCCTGCTGAAGGCCGCCATCCGCGACCCGGATCCGGTCATCTTCCTGGAACCCAAGAAGCTATACCGTGGCGAGCGCCAGGACGTCGCCGACGGGGAGGCGGCGGTGCGACCACTGGGATCGGCGACCGTCGTCCGGGAAGGCCTGGACCTGACGGCCGTCACCTACGGGTACATGCGGGTCGTTACGGAGCAGGCGGCCGCCCGGTTGAGCCAGGACGGAATCGAAGTCGAGGTCATCGACCTGCGAACGCTTCGCCCCTGGGACATCGAAACGTGCGTTCGCTCGATCGACAAAACGGGTCGGGTCGCCGTGATCTACGAAGCCAACCGAACGGGCGGCTTCGGGGCTGAGATCGCGGCTGAGCTCGCTGAGCGGTGCTTTGCCAGCCTTGATGCCCCGGTCAGCCGGATTGCCAGCCCGGAGGTGCCGGCCATGCCATTCAGCCCCAGCCTCGAACACGCGTTCATGCTCAATCCCGACAAAGTGGCTGACGGATTACGACGGGTGGCCCGCTATTGAAGTTGCCGCTCAGCCCTAAGACAGGTGTGAGAGAGCGGGTGGAAAACTGAGGGGCAGTTCCCTATACTTTCCGGTGGGGTTCTTGTTCCAAGCCCCCCGGAACCAGGACCCCACTTCCTTTCCTCCGGGCGGAAAAACACGCCCAGCCCCAAACGTTTGCCGCTTTAAGGCCTGAAAAGGCTCGAACCGATTGCCGTGTCCGGGCTCCGCGGGAGCCCTGCCTAGAATTGGAGGACTTTGGCCACAGCGCGGCGGTCCGAACGCAACGGCGTGTTTATCTCCGTCGACATGGAGGGCATGGCCGGCATCGTCCATCTGCACCAGGTGATGCGCGGGATGCCCGAATACGAGCGGTCTTGCCGCTTGATGACCGCCGAAACGAACGCCGCGGTGGCCGGCGCGCGCCGGGCCGGTGCGACCCGATTTGTGGTCAACGACTCGCACGGCGACATGCGCAACTTCCTGCTGGACGAGCTGGACGACGGCGTCGAGGTGATCAGCGGGGCCGATAAGCCGTTCTCGATGGGCGCCGGCCTCGACCCTACGTTCGAAGTCGCGTTCTTCGTCGGCTATCACGCCTCGGTGGGGAGCGAGGGCGCCATCATGGACCACACCTACGGCGGCCGCACGATCTATGCCCTGCGGATCAACGGCCGCGAGCAGAGCGAGGCGACGCTGAATGCGGCGCTCGCCGGCAGCTTCGGCGTCCGGACGGCGCTGGTTACCGGTGACCAGGCCACCATCGATGAGGCCGTGGCTGCACTTCCTGGGATCGAAGGCGTCGTCGTCAAGCAGGCGCTCGGCCGCCAGGCGGCCCGGTCGTTGCACCCGATCGAGGCGTGCCGGCGGATCGAAGAGGGCGCCTACCGCGCGTACGGCCAGCGCGCCAAACGGCCGCTCTACCGCCCCAAGGGACCGTTCACGCTCGAGATCGACTGGATGAACGCCAGCATGGCGGATCTCTGCGTACAAATTCCCGACGTCCAGCGCGCCGGCGGGCGGACGGTCCGCTACCGGGCCAGCGACTACCAGACCTGCTACCAGATGCTGCTGGCGCTCCTCGTCATGGCGACGCCCGCCGCCTACCAGTACCCTCGGCCGTGACGCCGAGCGACGCGATCGAGCAGCTGCTCCAGGGCAAGCCGCTGACGCGCGACCAGGCGCGCGACGTGATGGACCAGGTGATGGCGGGGGAGGTCACCACGGGCCAGCTCGCCGGACTCTTGATCGCCCTGCGGGCCAAAGGCGAAACCGTCGACGAGATGACGGGCTTCGTGGAGTCGATGCGGGCCCATGCCACGCCGCTCGAGGTTCCGGCCGGGACGATCGATACCTGCGGGACCGGGGGCGATCGCGCCGGGACTTTCAATATCTCCACCGCGGCGGCGCTGGTCGCCGCGGGCGCGGGCATTCCAGTGGCCAAGCATGGCAACCGCGCCGCCTCGAGCCGCTGCGGCAGCGCCGACGTCCTCGAGGCCCTCGGCGTCGATATCACGCTTGGTGCGGATGGCGTACGGCGTTGCATCGACGCGGCGGGCATCGGCTTCTGTTTCGCGCCCAGCTTTCACCCGGCGATGCGCCACGCGGGCCCGGCACGGCGCGAGCTGGGGGTCCGGACGGTCTTCAACGTCCTCGGCCCACTGGCCAATCCCGGTCGCGTGCGGCGCCAGGCGCTGGGTGTCGGCGCTCCGGCGCTGGCGCCATTGATGATCCGCGTGTTGCAGGACCTCGGACACGAGCGGGCGCTCGTCTTCTACGGCGAAGACGGGCTGGATGAGCTGACCACCACCGGCCCATCGCGGGTCTTCGAGCTGCAGGGCGGCAGCGTCAAAGACTACGAGCTCGACCCGAAAGACCTGGGTCTGGAGCGCTCGCGACCGGAAGATCTGCGAGGCGGGACGCCGACCGACAATGCCGCCCTCCTCCAGCATGTCCTGGACGGCGAGGCTGGGCCCCGCCGTGACGTGGTCGTGCTTAACGCCGCCGCCGCCACCCTCGCGGCGGGCAAGGCGCAGGGGTGGCCGCAGGCGATGGCCGTGGCCCGCGAGGCACTGGACAGCGGGCGCGCGAAGCAGGCGCTCAGCCGCCTGATCGCGGCGTCCAAGGGTCCCTCCCCCGCTGGGGGAGGCCAGGCTGGGGGCTCCTAGCCAGACGCCAGGCCGGCGACGCCGCCGGCGAGCAGCAGAAGGCACACGACCCCAACGAATCCCCAGGCCGCCCAGTAGGTCAGTCGGGAGAGGCGGCGGACCCGGCGCAGGCGGCGCATCTTGCCGAGCGCCACGCTGAGAGCCTTCTCCTCGGTCAACACTACGTAGTGGTATCGCCCGAATGGGCGGAAACCTTTCGAAATTCGTGCCGACTATGCTGTAGGCGATGCCGTTTCGGATCGCCGTCATCCCGGGCGACGGCATTGGCCCCGAGGTCATCGCCCAGGGAATCCGGGTCCTGCAGGCGGTGACGACCACAACCGGGACCGACCTGGATTTCGTCACCTATGACCTGGGGGCGGATCGCTACCTGCGCACCGGGGAGATCCTGCCCGACTCGGTGTTCAACGAACTGACGCAGGTTGATGCCATCTACCTGGGCGCGGTCGGCGACCCGCGCGTGCAAGACCCGAAATATGCCGCCGGTCTGTTGCTTCGGCTGCGTTTCGAGCTGGACCTCTGGGTCAACCTGCGGCCGTCGCGGCTGCTGGCGCCCGGGCTGACGCCGTTGCGCGATGCCCCTTCCATCGACCTGGTCGTCGTGCGCGAGAACACCGAAGGCGCTTACGTCGGCGTCGGCGGCCAGTTCAAGCGGGGCACGCCCGACGAGATCGCGATCCAGGAGGACGTCAACACCCGCAAGGGGGTCGAGCGCGTCATCCACTACGCCTTCGGGCTGGCACGCCAGCGGCGAACGGCGGGCCATCAGGGACGGGTCACCATGGTCGACAAGAGCAACGCACTCTATCACGCGCACGACCTGTGGCAGCGCGTCTTCGCCATCGAGCGGCAGGCGGCGGCCGACCTCGAGGCCGAGCATCTCTTCGTCGATGCCGCGGCGATGCAGCTCGTGAAGGACCCGGGCCGCTTCGACGTGGTCGTCACCTCCAACATGTTCGGCGATATCCTGAGCGACCTCGCGTCGGAGCTGGTCGGCGGCCTGGGCCAGGCGCCCTCGGCGAACATCAACCCGGACAACCGACGGGGCCTGTTCGAGCCGGTGCATGGATCCGCGCCCAAGCACGCCGGCAAAGGCATCGCGAACCCGGTCGGTGCCGTCCTGGCGGGGGCCATGATGCTTCGGCATCTGGGCGACCCCGCAGGCGCGCTCCAGATCGAGGCGGCGGTGATGGCCGCGGCCCGCGATCGCCGGACGACGAGGGATCTCGGCGGGACCCTGAGCACCACCGCCGCAGCCGATGCCGTGCTCGAGCGGCTCGAGAGGGTTGAATCATCGCGAGCCTCGTGAACACGATCCAGCCTGCGCGTCAGAAGTCGGGCGCAGCCTCGCCCGTGAAACCAGCCACACCACCGGTACCGAGGTCGCCCGGCAGCGACCACCTGGTACGAGGGCGGGCCTTGATCTTCTGGGATCCAAAAATTCCCGGCAAGAAGCTGGATGCCATCGACACCGACCAGATCACGCCCGCGGACGACTGCGTCTCGGAGAGCCTCGACCGGCTCGATGAGCGCTGGAAGCTGGGCGCGTTCCGTTACTTGATGCCCGACTTCCGGCAGCGTGTCCATCGCGGGGAGACCTTCGTCATTGCCGGCGAGCGCTTCGGGATCGGCTCGTCACGCGAGATGAGTCCGGCCGGCCTCAAAGCCGTCGCCGAGGAGGTTGGGCTCGAGCTCGTGATCGTTTGCGGCGATGGTGTGGGCGATATTTTTCGCCGCAACGCGCTGAACCTGGGCCTCCACGTGGTCCAGAGCCGGGCCGCCTCGGAGGATGCACAGGAAGGCGATGTGCTGACATTTGATCCGTCCAGCCGCCGCCTGACCAACGAGACCCGCGGGAAAACCTATGACCCGGTGCCACTGACGCCGATGGAAGACGAGATCCGTCGGTCGGGAGGCATCATCAAGGTCGGACGCCGCGAGTTCCCCGAAGCCACGGCGCAAGCGCCTCGAGTCGTCTGGCCGGATGCCCAGAGAGCTCGTGGTCTAACGAGCACCGAGCAGATCGTCTGGGCACACCGGGTCGATAAGGATGCGCAGGTGCGGCCGGGTGGCACGCTGCGCGTTTGGTGCGACTTACTGCCCGCGTCGGACGGGACCGCGCCCTTTTCGATTCACACCTTCAACCAGATCACCGGCGGCGACCGGATCTTCCCGCGGCAGGCGGCGATCGCGAACGATCATTTCGTTTTCTCGGGCCGCAACGCCGACGACAAGCAGACCTCCATTGGCCGGGAGTTCGCGCAACTCCACGGCATCGGCAAGCCCTACTACGCGACGCCGGGCGATGGGATTTTTCATTTCTATTTTCCGGAGCAGGGCCTGGTCGTCCCCGGCGCCTTCATCCCCGGGGCTGATTCGCATAGCCGCGCCTACGGGGCATACGGCGCCGTCGGCACCGGCGTGGGCAGCACGCAGCTCGGCTTCGGCTGGTCGACCGGCTACATCTACTTCACGCCGGCCAAGCGCCGACGAGTCGTTTTCGCCGGGAGGCTGCGGCCGTGGGTAAGCGGCAAGGACGTCGTGCTTGCGCTGCTCCGCCGTTGGGGCAAGGCGCAGGCGCAAGGGATGAGCGTCGAGTTCGTCGATGCGGAGCGGCAGCTGCCCATCCCGTATCGAAACACGGTCGCCAACATGATGGCCGAAGCCGAGGCCCAGAACGGCATCTTCGCGCCTGACGAGGTCACGCTCGACTGGTATCGGCGCAAGGGCATTCGCGACTTGCCCTATCCGTCGTTCAAGCCCGGCGCGGAGGTGACCTGGGACATCGACGAGACGCTCGATCTGTCGGAGCTCGTCCCCTTCATCGCCAAGCCCTTCGCCCCAGGGAATGCGTTTCCCGCCGACGAGGTCGCGCTCGAAAAGCTGACCTTCGACAAGGCCTTCATCGGGTCGTGCACCAACGGCGGGTATGACGACTTGCTCGAGGCGGCGCTGGTGATCCGGTCCGGCCGCGAGCATGGCTTCGAAAAGGCGCCGAAGGCGTTCGTCATCTTTCCCGGATCCGGCGGCGTCAAGCGCGATATCGAGAACCCCGAGCCCCGGCTCGGAGGCG
>Ga0209471_1000650_pt1 | contig 22371 bp, 23 predicted proteins | sample GraSoiAngelo_128_FD_185885 | JGI IMG/M metagenome (GOLD analysis project Ga0209471, IMG submission 185885) | Grasslands soil microbial communities from the Angelo Coastal Reserve, California, USA - 14_0927_12_20cm (SPAdes) (version 2) | ecosystem: Environmental > Terrestrial > Soil > Grasslands ... | reverse complement strand
CCCTCATCCAAGAGCTTCCTTGCCGCCGCTACGTTCGCGTCGGTCATCGCGAATGTCTGGGTCGGCGCTCCTTCTGGCAACGCGCACTGCAGGAGGAGAGCGCGGGCATCCTTGAACTCGACGTCGGTGGGCAAAGGAGTCTTTATAGTGCTCTACCGTCGGCTTTGATCTTCTCCTCGACCGTCCGTGCCAGATCGGGGAAGAGAGTGTCCGGGCGGAACGTTGGAATGACCAACGGAATCATCATCGCAGCCGCGACCGCCTGACAGTGGGCACGCATGTAGGGCCAGGCGTTGTACATGCCGTTGAGGGAGCCGAACCGCAGAACGTCGGCGTCGTTGATGGTCTTGTAGAACTCGCTGTCTTGGATGAAGTAGTCGATCCCGAAATCGCAGGAGATCGTAGCGGCGTCGGGCAGCTTCGAGCCGCCCGCTTCAGCTCCTGGACGTGCGACAACGTCGACCCCCGCAACCACTTGAATGTATCCCTCGCCCTCAGGTGCCTTGCGCCCTCCGATGCGACCGGTGATATCCATTTCCCAGTTGTAGGTCGGGATCGTCGGCAGGTTCAGCAGCGCCGAGTTCGCGCGCGCTAGCCTTACGGCCGCGATGTTCACACGCGCTTGAATCTCGCGCACGATCGCTGGGACTTCACGCTTCGCGGCGACCGACGGCATTTTAGCAAACCTGCAAGCGGATCGTCGTTGCAGTCGATCTCACCTGGGTTGTGTCCGGCGAAGGGACTGCGACCCCGAACTGAGCCATCGCTTGCACCTCGGCGTGTACGCTCGGAATCACGAGCAGGCCCGTCACCATTGGCCTGATGCGAAATTCACACTGCCGCGGCACGATCCGCAACTCGACATCGGCGTCCAAGACGTCCGCCACTTCGACTGCGGTGAAGAGCTTCAGGTTCCGAGGCCCGAACAGTAGCTTGGAAACCCAAGATCGCGACTTGTCCAATCGCTTCGCAAGTTCGATGCGCTTGAGCCCCGACGCTTTCATGAGACGCTCGACTTCGATCCCAAACTGCAGAGCGACCTGGCGCTGCTTGATGCGCAACTCTCGCTTGGGATCACTGAGTAGCTCCGTCAGATTGGCCATCGGTCGCCTCAGTGGGTTAACTGCCGTACTGCTCGAAGAACTGTTGCTGGAGCCTCGTGCAGAGGCCAATTTCGGACGGGGGAGTGGAATTCGACTGCTTTGGGAACGCGTTGGTCATGACCAAGTGGGCCGCCCGCCACCGAAACCCAAGATAGCGCTCCCTGCGGGCTGCAATCTGGAAGACGTTGCTCACGTTCCGCAGCCGCTTGAAGCGGGAGCCGTACTGCTGAAACGGCTCGCCCTTCAACAGCAGCCCGGACAGGGCGAAAAACTCCTCCGCATCCGTAGCGGAGCGGTCGAGGAAGTCCATCGTTGGTCGTCGGCCGTTCTCAAGAACGATTCCGACGATGCTCCATCGTGCGCCCGGCGGGACTTGGACCAGTTCATAGGGGTGAGTCTGCAGCACGAAGCCCTCGTTGTCAACCTGTAGGTTGACATCATAGAAGAGCGAATATACCTGAATTAACGTGCAGTGTAGGTTTCGGATTAACCTTCGTTAGGAGGGCTACAACGCTTCTTTAAGCCTGAGTGTTGCGCGGCGTCAAGGATGGGTACCGCAGGCTGCCAATGTCAAGTTGAGGTGAAGCGGGCCTGTAGGTCCTCGCCACCTAATTCAACCGCTCAGCGAACTTCCTTGGGACGAAACCTCGATTCCGTGAATGCATCCTGAGCGCGCTAGAATGGCGTATCGGTACGATTTCGGTACGCTCTCGGGTTCGGCTGGTGGGGTTCGTGAATGGCGGCGGGTGGGCTCGAACCACCTACCTGCGGATTATGAGACCGCCGCTCTAGCCGGATGAGCTACGCCGCCGGAAAGGGTCGCGCAATCTATCGGCGCCCTCCGCGGCCGTCAAGGAGTGGCCGCGGCTACCGGCGACTCGTCGCGCAAGGCGCTCGGCCCGAGCAGCCCGCGCAGCGAGACGTGCCCGGCGATCAAGAAGATGCTGCCCAGCGCGACCTGCTCGCAGAGCTGCAAGAGCCAGACGGTGTTGGCGAACCCCGCCGCGCGCGCCGAGAATCCGTCGGCGACGAAGAGCGACAACCCAGCCTGCGTGAAGAACTGCATGGTGCCGACCATCCCCGGCCCCGCCGGCACCATCACGCCCACCACCTGGATGGTGAGGATCACTAGCAGCATGAGCGGCGTCAGCCGGGTGATTCCGAAAGCCGGCGCGAGCACGCCGAGGCCGGCAGCGTTCAGGCTCCAGTAGAGAGCGGTGAGCGCGAAGAAGGCGAGCAGCTTCCAGCCGGAGCCGAGATGCACGGCGGAGATGAAGGCATCGAACATGCCGGAAACGCGGTCCGCCATTCGCGGCGAAATCGGGCGCAAAAGCCTGCCGGCGAGCGCGAGGGCGCGCTCCTGCAAGAGCACCGCGACGACCAGCGCCAGGCAGAGCGCGAAGAATCCCCCGGCCACCAGCAGCGATGCGCTGCGGGCGAAGTCGACGTACTTGCCCGCCGCGTGCTCGCCGAGCATCCGCAGGCAGACGATGCCGAGCAGCCCGATGACGATGCCGTCGACGATCCGCTCCACCACGATCGAGGCGAGCGCCCCGCTCCGCCGCAGCTGGGGGCCGCCGCCCGCGGGAGGCCGGGCGATGAGCAGCGGCCGGGCGAACTCGCCGAGGCGCAGCGGCAGGAGCATGAGCAGCATGAAGCCGACGGCGCTGGCGGAGTTGAGCCGCTTGAACCCCACGTGGCCGAGCGGCTCGAGGAGAATTCCCCAGCGCACCGTCCGCACCAGATGGATGCAGAGCAGGACGCAGAGGTAGAGCGCGATGCGGAGCGGATCGGCCGCCGCCATCGCCGCACCCACGGCCCGCAGATCGGTGTGGCGGAGCGAAAGCCAGACGAAAAGCGCGCTCATCGCCAGCGAAAGGACGGTGCGCACGACGAGCTTCAGCATCGGGGACCGCCGCGTAGCACGCGGATGGGGTTGCGGTAAAGCGATCAGCGCGTCCTGCGAGGAGCGCTTCCGCTTTCCGGCTCCGTCTGGTTGCCGTCGCCCTCGTCGCCCGCAGCCGAGCCGCCGTCGGGCTTGGGTCCGTCAGGATCGGGGACGCGATACGCGCCGATGAACCACTTGCCCAGATCGACTGCGCGGCAGCGAGGCGAGCAGAAGGGGAACGCGGGATTTTCCTCGCGCGGCCGGACGGCGCGCCGGCAAGTCGGACAGCGGGCCATGCGGTTTGGTGTAAGCCAGCGGACCACCCGATTCAACTCCGGACACGCCGCGCGGAAGCAATATTGATTGTCCTCGCAACCGTATTTATATGGACGCGGAATGCCCGCGGACCGCCAGGTGGATCGCTTGATCCTGATAGTCGACGACGACCCGGACATTCTCCAGACCTTGGGGCTGTGCCTCTCCACCGAGGGATATCGCGTCTTGATGGCCTCCAACGGCAAGGAGGCCCTCGAAGTTCTCTCCAACGAACGTCCCAGCGCCATCCTGCTCGACCTGATGATGCCGGTGATGGATGGCTGGCAGTTCGTCGCGGAGCTGGAGAAGCGCGGCTGGCGGAGAGCGCCGCTGCTCATCCTCAGCGCCGATCGCGCGGTGCAAGGACACGCCGTGAAGCTGCGCGCCGAGGCTCACCTGGCGAAGCCGTTCGATCTCGACGAGCTCCTCGGCAAGGTGCAGCAGCTGACCGGCGGTCCGGGCGGCGGACATCACGCCGCGCCCGCCGCGTAGAGATCAGGGCGCGCTCTTCCAGGGAAAAGAAAGCCAGGACTGGCCGCCGCGGCCGTCGCGCACCACGATCCACATCGTGCCGCAGAACTGAACGCCGCAAGCCGAGCCCGCGCCGCCGCCCCTGACCAGGTCGATGCGTACCAGGCCGTCGGGAGGCGCCCCTCCGTCGAGAGGCTCGTCGGCGTTGTCGCGATCGAGCTCGGCGCCGGGCGTGGTGAAGAAGCTGTAGACGGCGTGCTCCTTGAGGTGGACCCGATTGCCGCGCAGATCGGTCGTGTCGTATTCCTCCTCGGCGTCGGGAGCGAGGAGAGGCCGCAGGCCGATCTGCACGCCGGGCGTGAGCTCGAGGGTGCCGTCGGGCAGGAGCGTGCCTGCGTCTTGCGCGCTCTTGGTCAGGGAGACGCCCGTCATCGAAGGATTGCGATTGGGCGTCGTTCCGATCGGGCTGTAGAGCAGGGTCTTCGCGGCGTGGACCGGGCCGTGCTGATCGCCGTCGTCGACCGAGAGCGCGAGCATCACGCGGACTCCCCCGAAGCCCTGGAGCTTGTCGGCGGCTTTGGCCGCGGCGACGAACGGGCCGATGTCCACTCGATACGAGAGCTCGATGCCGCCGTCGTTCATGGCGTGCGGCTGTCGTCCATCGTCGACCGCCAGGAAGGGCGGAGACGGGCAGCGCTGCGAATCCGTCGGCGCGCAGAGGGAAGCCTCGGCGGAGAGGGCCTGGCCATCCAGCGAGCGCGGATCGGCCACGAGCGCACGGACGCGCACGTCCTGCACGGTGCCGGCGTCAGGGTCGTAGAGAGCCTCGGGCGGTTCGGCTTGCACCGCCAGAACGCGCAGGTCGAAGACATCGCTGGGCGCGGCGAAGTCAGGCGTGCAGGCGGCGAGAGCCAGGAGCAGGAGCAAGCCGCGCATCAGAACCTCGCCTTGAGCCCGAAGGTGGGCAGGATGGGGATGCCGGGGATGCTCCCCTGGTCCCGATAGCGATAGTCGTAGACGTGGATCTCCTCGTTGCGGTGGTTGGTGAGGTTCTGCACGTCGAGGTAGAGCGAGAGCTGCCAGAGCGTCCACGTCCAGGTGTACTGCGCGCGTCCGTCGAGCTGGATGAACATCGGATTGCGCGCTCCGCCCACGACGCCCCGGTCGGCGACGTACGAGCCCGCGTCCGCATCGAAGGTCGCGCTCAGGACCGGCGCGGTGGGATTGCCGCTGACCAGGCGGAAGCGCGACGACAGCTCCCATCCGGGCGTCGGCCGATAGCCCAAGACGGCGGTGAGGATGTGCGGCTGATCGAAGGCGAAGGCGCGCCAGGGGTCGCCGGGGTTCTGCAGGATCTCGCTCTTCGACAAGGTGTAGGCGAGCCAGCCGTAAAGCCGGGAAGTGATCTCGCGGCGGACCAGCAGCTCCAGGCCGTAGGCGCGGCCGACGCCGTTGTTGGCGAAGCGCGGGTTGTAGACGCTGCCGTCGCTGTTGGTGGAAGGCGACACTCCGACCACGAGCGAGCCGCGCCGGTTGTAGAAGACTTCGGCGCTGACGTTCCAGACGTCGCTGATCCGATGCTCGACGCCGGTCCCGAATTGCAGCGCCCAGGCGAGGTCGAGGTTGGGATTGCCCAGGTCGTCATCGATCTGCAAGCCGGTGGGCGGCTGATGATAGAGGCCGGCGTAAGCCTTGAGCGAAGTCTCCGGCGAGAGCTGGTAGCGGCCCCACAGGCGCGGATCGAGGGCGAACCGCTGGTGCTGCCGCCAGTGGATCTCCTCGGCGCGCAGGCCGGGGACGACGCGCAGCTTGCCGAAGGAGAGCTCCAGCTCGCCGTACTCGCCGAGGAGCTGCGCCGGCTGGACGCGCTGGAACTTGTCCTCCTGCGTGACCAGGATGCCCAGGTTGCGCAGCTGCTGCGAGGACTGGATGTCGACCGTGTAGCTGCCGCGATCGAGCTCGAGGTCGAGGCCCGTCCGCAGCTCGGCCCAGCTGCGCAATCGGTAGCGCGCCTCGCCGCGGAGCTCGCCGGTCAGCACGGTCACGTCGGCGTTCTGCGCGTTGGCGAACGTTCCGGGGCCGGCCCCCTGCGCGTCGAAGGACTGCTTGGTCCATCCCAGCGCAGGGGAGAGAACGAGGCTGAGGTCGTCGGAGACCGCGTGCCGGTACGAGAGCACGGCGCGGTGGAAGCCGATGTGCGTGGCGACCGAGAGCGGCAGCGTCCTCCGGCCGCCCTTCTGCACGATGCTCAAGCTGTCGTCGCTGCCGAAGAGCAGCAGCGAGAGGTCGTCGCCCGACTCGGTGCGGTGATCGGCGCGCGCCTGATAGTCCCAGTAGATGGGAACCACCGAGACGACGCCGCGGTTGGGATCGTTGGGGAGGAAGAGCGGCAGGAAGAGATCGATGTGGCTGCGCCGCGCCGCCAGCGCCACCTGCGTGCGCGAGCCGAGAGGCCCCTCGACAAAGCCGACCGCCTCGAGCAGGTCGAGGGAGGCCTGGCCGTGCAGGCCGTGGGAGTCGCCCTTGCGGGTGCCGACGTCGATGGCCCCGACGAGGTTCCGGCCGTAGTAGGCGCCGTAGCCGCCGGGATAGAAATCGATGCGGTCGAGGAGCTGCTCGTTGATGACCGAGGGGCCGCCGAGGAAATGGTAGAGCAGCGGGATGCGATGCCCGTCGAGATAGATGCCGGTGTCGCCGGGGGGCGAGCCGCGCACCAGCAGCTGTCCTCCGAGGAACGGCGCGCGGTTCATGCCCGGGAGATTCTGTACGGCGCGGATCGGATCGTTGAGCGAGCCGGGGACGTTGACGAGCTCGTCGTGCGTCAGCGTGCGCCGGGTGGGCGCATCCTGCGATTTCTCTCCGGGGATGGTGGCCTGCAGATCTCCCACCGCCGTGCGATGGAGAAAGGCGCGGCGCGCCTCGACGGTCGCGCCGCCGCTCACCCTGACTTCGATTGTGCGCTGCTCGAAACCGGGAGCCGAGAGGGTGAGGCGGCGATCGCCGATGGCAGTCTCGAGCTGGTAGCGGCCCTGCGCGTCGGTGCTCGCCTGCGCGCCGGCGTCGTCGATCACGTCGGCGCCCGCGATCGGCCTGCGCGTACCGGCCTCGGACACTTCCCCGCGGACGATGCCGGTCTCGCCCGCGGGTTTCTCAAGGCGCTTCTGCTCGATGACGAAATGGTAGACGTAGCGGATGCGCACCGGGGCGGGCTTTCCGTCCACCTCGGCGGGCGAGAAGCGAAACTGCCGGATCGCCTCGAGCGCCGCGGTATCGAAGTCGGGGGCGGCGCTCTTCTCGACCGCGACGGCGGTCACTTTGCCGCTTTCGTCGATGTCCACCAGGCAGGCGACGTCGGCGGTCTCGCCGCGCGCGAGGCGCTCGGGCGGATAGGTCGCGGGATGGAATTCGATCAGCTCCGGCACTCTGGTGAGCTGCGGAGCGGGCTGCGGTGGCGGAGGCTCCCGGACGTTCTCGCCGGTCGCGAGCAGAACGAAGAGAAGCGCGATCATGCCGGCGAGACGCGCAGCACGCTGAACTGCGGCTGGAGCGCTCTTTCCGCGCGGCCCGCCGCCTCGTCGCCGAAAGCGAGGACAACCGCGTAGTCGCCGCCGCCCGCGCCGCTCGGTTTCGCCGCAACGCCAGCCGAGGCGGCGAGCGCGCAGATGCGGACGAGCTCCTCGGTGACGATGGGCGCCCCCGCCTTCTCGCCCAGCGCTGCCATGTCGGCGGCGGCAGTGCGGACGGCCTCGAGCGCTTCCTCGCGATCGCCGCTCTCCAAGGCGGAGCGCAGCCATCCGGCATCGTCCGCCAGCGGGCGCCGCGACTCGGCCGGCAGCGCGCGCACTCTCTTGACCAGCTGCCGCGTATCGGCGGGATGGCCGGTCGCGGCGAGCAAGAGCCGCAGATCGTCCGGGACGCGCACGCGCCGGACCTCGAGCGGCTGCGCGATCTGCGGCGGCGAAAGCGACATCACTTCCTCGACCGAGCGCCAGGGAATGCGCGATCGGACTTCGAGGACTCCGCCCAGCGCGCTCGCGGCCACGTCGGCGCCGCTGCCCGAGCCGCCCTGCTCGGCCCAGTGTGCGGCGACGCCGTGCGAGAGCGGGTCGCCCGAGAAGGCGCGCACCGCGATGACGGTGGCGGCCGCGCTGGAGCCGAGGCCCTTGGGCAGCTCGTCTTCATAGACGAGCCGCACCTTCCGCTCCCCGCAGAGACGGGCGGCGCGCGCGGCGAAGCGCAGCTCTTCCGGCGCCGGGCCGCCGTCCCAGAGCAGACCCTGGCGCACGATCTGCATTCTCTCGGCCGGCGCCACCGAGGCGTGCAGGTCGCGGTCGATGCCCACCACCAGCGCCGGCGCTCCGTCGAGCACCGCGTACTCGCCCGCGAGAAAGACCTTGCCGTGCGCCGACAGCTTCATGGCAGAACGCGCGCGCCACCCGCGGGAGCGCAGACGAGTACGTCCTTTACTCCGGAAACCGCGCGCAACGTCGTTTCGACTCGTTTCGCATCGGCGGCGGCGCAGATGGCCACGAGATGCGGGCCGGCGTCGATCGTCGCCCACGCCTCCGTGCCCTCGCGGCGGGATCCGTGCAGGGCGCGCAGGCATCCGATGGTGGCCGGTTCCCAGTAGAGCAGCGGCGGATCGGCGGCCAGCGCATCGGCGTGCATGAGCAGCGCATTCCTCTCCGCCAGCTCGCCCAGGCCGCGGAGGTCCCGGGCCGCGAGCATCTGCAGCGCGCGGGGCAGGTCGCGGCGGCACTGCCCGATGAACGCCGCGTGATAGGGCGAGGTCTCGCGCGAATGCCGCATGCCATCGCGCGAGCTGGTCTCCTTGGGCGTCTGCGCGCAGATGGCCACGACGAAGCGCAAGTCCCAATGCTCGGGCGGAAAGAGCTGGCGCGCGCTCTCGTCCTCCCAGACGGCCCAGCCGCCGGCGACGCTGCGCGCGGCCGAGCCGCTCCCCCGGCGCGCGAGGGCGGACAATTCTTGTGGGGTTCGACGGAGGCCGGCCGCGGCGCAGGCAGCGACGGCGAGCGCGGCGAATCCGCTCGCGCTCGAGGCCAGTCCGGCTCCGGTGGGGAAGGCATTGCGCGAGACGATGCGCGCCTTCTCGCGGATGCCGGCGGCGTCCAGCACCGCTCGCGCCCGCGCGGGATCTTCGCTGCGCCCATCCAGCTCGAAGGAGTCCTCGCGCGCGCCCAGCTCCACCGAAGTCGTCGTGCGCAGCAGATCGAGGGTGATGCTGAGCGACGCCGCCTCGGGGAGAATGAGCTCCTCGTCGCGCTTCCCCCAGTATTTGACCAGCGCAATGTTGGCGTGCGCGACTGCGATCGCCTTCATGCGCCACCCGCCTCGACGGCAAAGCCGCCGGTGCGCGCCGCCAGCTCGCGCGCGTGGGCCTCGTCGCGAGCGAGGCCGATGGCAGCGCCGCCTCCGCCGGCGCCGGTCAGCTTCGCTCCCAGGGCGCCCGCTCGCTTGAGGGCGGCCACGGCATCGTCGAGCTTCGCGCAGGAGACGCCCAGCTCGCGCAAGAGCGCGTGCGCTTCGTCCATGGCGGGTCCGAGGTCGGCGAGCCGCCGTCGCGCCAGATCCCCGAGGCGGGCCAGGATCGGATCGATGCGCGGGTCGCTCTTCCTTCTCTCCCGCAATGGAAGGACCGTGCTGTGCGTCCCGCGCGCGATGCCGGTGAGCAGGATGCAGATCCACAGCTTCGCATCGATCCGCTCCACCGCGCCGCGCTGGAAGAAGATCATCCCGCCGTGCGCGCAGGCCGCCGGATCGACTCCCGAGGGCGCGCCGTGCAAGACCCGCTCGAGATGCATCGCCAGCCCTGCAGCCTCCTCCGCGGCGCAGGCGGGCTTGAAAGCGCGCGCGAGCGCGACTCCCAGCGCCGCCGAGCTGCCCAGGCCTGCGCCCAGCGGAATCTCGGAGGAGACCCGGGCGTGGAAGAGACCGAATCCGGCTTCGCGCGCCATCGTCACTGCTGCCTCCACCAGCGCCGGAGGCGCTTCGATGCCCGGCAGCTCGATGCGAGGTTCGGCCGCGGGCTGCACCTCGACCGTGACGTAGCGAGGGATGGCCGCCGCCAGCGCCGGATGGCCATAGACCACCGCATGCTCGCCCAGGAGCAAGACCTTGCCGGGGGCCCGCGCCTGCCTCATTCCACGAGCCCCTCGATGAAGCTCCTCAGGGGCTCGAGCACCACCGGCCGCGAGGCGCGCAGAGCCGTGACATTGCGCGCCCCGCAGAGGAGGAAGGCCGCCCGCAACGCGTCGACGTGGGCTTTGAGCGCCTCGCGCGCCGCCTCGACGCCGCCCTTCTGGTGCGCGCGCACCATGGGCAGCGCCAGGCCGGCCACATCCGCCCCGAGAGCCAAGGCGCGCGCGGCGTCGAGGCCCGAGCGGATCCCGCCCGAGGCGACCAGGTGCACTTCAGGGGCGGTCGCTCGCGCCGCGGCGACGCAGGCCGCGGTCGGGATTCCCCAGTCGCTGAGGAGCTCGCCCAGCTCGCGCGCGCCGGGGACCTTGGCACGGAGCTGCTCGACGCGCGTCCAGCTGGTGCCCCCCGAGCCGCTCACGTCGATGGCGCGCACGCCTCGATCGTAGAGCTCGCGCACGACCGCGGGACCGATGCCGCAGCCGGTCTCCTTGACCAGCACGCGCTGCGAGCCGATCTGCTCCACCAGCCCGGCGATGGCGTCGAGGCAGCCGCGAAAATCGCGATCGCCTTCGGCCTGGACCAGCTCCTGGGCGGGATTGAGATGGATGGCGATGCCGTCGGCGCCCAGCATCTCGATGAGCCGCAGCGCCGCGCCGTTCCCCCGCTGCACCAACTGCTGCGCGCCGAGATTCGCCAGGAGCAGCGGCGGCCGCGCCGGTTTCACCGCAAAAGTGGGCAGGAGATCCGGCTGGTCGAGCAGGATGCGCATCGAGCCGACGCCAAAGGCGACGCCCATCTCCTGCGCCAGGGCTGCCAGGTCGCGGTTGATCTCCCCGGCGCGCGGCGTGCCGCCGGTCATGCCGGTGATGATCAAGGGCGCCTTGAGCTGCCGGCCGCACAGCTCGGCGCCGAGCTCGACGTTCTCCAGCGCCAGCTCCGGCAGCGCCCGGTGCACGAGGCGCACGCAGGAGAGCAGCGTGTCCGCGGTCTCCACGTCGCCCTGAACCAGATCGAGATGCTGCGACTTGCGTTGCTCCAGGTCGTCGTGCACGTGCAGGATGTAGCACGCCGAGGTGCGGGAGGGTCACTGCCCCCGTGGGTAGCGGAATGGACGGCACGGGCCCTGCATCTTCGGCGTCGGGCTGCGTCCAAGGGTCTCGAAATGGCCATTTTTCGCGATGAGTCGGGGAGGAGAGCGCGAGCGGTGCGCGTCGCCTCCGTGCTGGGGGCGGCCGTGGCGCTCGCGGCGCTGGGGGTGTTCTTCGTCTCCATCGTGCCCGCGCCGTGGTCCCGGAAAGCTGCGGCGCCCGAACTTGCACCGGCCGGCAAGCTGCCGTTGGGGCACCCGCTCGAGAGCAAGGCGCGCGAACGGGTGTACCGGGCCGAAGAGGCACGCCTGCACTCGCTCATGGCCGAGGCCCGCGCGGCGCAGAAGCGGCGCAAGCCGGGCGATGCGCTCGAGCCGGTGCTGGCCGGTTTCGCGGTCAACTGGGACCCGCAGAGCCTGCAGTCGCTGCAGGCCCACGCCGACCAGCTCACCCATGCGATGCCGGAGTGGATCCGCCTGGCCAAGGACGGCAGCTTTCTCGTCGAGGAAGACGCGCGGATGAGCAAGGCGTCGGCGCGCCTCGAACTGACGCCCACCGTCTCCAACTTCGGCGAGTCGGGGTTTTCACGCGCGCTGGCGCGACCGCTCCTCTCCACCGACAAGGCGCGAAAGGACGCGGCGCAGCGGCTGGCGCGGCTTTGCGAGGAGCGCGGCTTCGCCGGGGTTAACCTCGACTTCGAGGAGCTCGACACGACGTCCTGGCAGCAGTTCGCGGCGCTGGTGGAAGCAACCTACGGCGAGCTTCATCCGCGGGGCTTCTTGCTCAGCGTCGATGTGCCGGCCGAGACCAAGGGCGTCCCGGTCGAGCGGCTCGCCGCCGCCTCCGACTTCCTGGTGGTGATGGGCTACGACCAGCACGCCGCCACCGACAATCCCGGCCCCATCGCCAGCCCCGGCTACGTGGCCTCCGCAGCCGCGGCCTACCTGCGGCGCGCGCCGGCGGAGAAGATCGTCGTGGCGCTCGGCGCGTACGGCTACGACTGGCCGCTCGACGAGGAAGGCGATACGGCGCGCCCCGCGCAAGAGCTGAGCTACGGCGACGCTCTCGTCCTGGCCCGCGAGAACGAGGTGCCCATCGAATGGGACGCGGAGTCGAAGACCTCCTTCTTCGAATACGACGACGACGAAAAGCACGAGAAGCACCTCGTCCGGTTCCTCGACGCGCCCGCCATGGCGGCGCAGCTCGAGGCGATTGCCGACTTGCACGTGCGCGGCGTGGCGCTCTGGCGGCTCGGCGCCGAGGATCCCAAGGTCTTCGATCTCTTCACTCATCCACCCGGGCCGCGCCGCTTCGATGAAGCGCAGGCGCGGCCGCGGCTCGACGGAATGATCGCCGCCCAGGCGCCCGACGACGTGACCATCGCCGGCGAAGGCGAGCTGTTCTCCTTGAAGGCCCGGCCTCAGAGCGGGCGGCGGGCGGTGACCTGGGATGGGCAGGGCCACCTCGAACGAGTCGAGTACCAGCAGTATCCATCCGGCTGGATCCTCGAGCGCCGCGGAGGGCCGCCCCACGGCAAGGTGCTGCTCACCTTCGACGACGGCCCCGACCCGCAGTGGACGCCCCGGATTCTCGATGTGCTCAAGGCGCACGGCGCGCGGGCGGTCTTCTTCCTCATCGGCGAAAACGCGCAGGCGCGGCCGGATCTGGTGCGGCGCGAGTTCGCCGAGGGGCACGTCATCGGCAACCACACCTTCACCCATCCCGATCTCTCGCGCGTCTCGCCCCTGCGGTTCGAAGTGGAGCTGAACGTCAACGAGCGCCTTCTCGAGTGGGTCACGGGACGGCAGCCGCGGCTCTTCCGGCCGCCTTACCATTCCGACGAGGCCCTCGACGAGATCCCGCAGGCGCAGGTGATCGCGCGCGCCTCCGCGCTCGGCTATTTCACCCTCGGCCAGGACATCGATCCCGAGGATTTCGCCGACCGCGACGCGAAGGAGATCGCCCAGCGTGTGCTCGACAAGGCGCGCTCCGGATCGGTCGTGCTGCTGCACGACGGCGGCGGCGACAGGTCGGCGACGCTCGCGGCGCTGCCCCTCATCCTCGACGGCCTGGCGGCGCGTGGGCTGCAACTCGCCACTCCCGAGGAGATCACCGGCCTGTCGCGCGAAGAGCTCTTGCCGATCGCGCCCCGCGCGCCGGCGTCGGCCCTGGTCGCCAGCGCCGACGGCGTCATCTTCGGCCTTCTCGGCGGCCTGGCGCGCACCCTGGGACCGCTCTTCGGATTCGCCCTCGCGCTGCTCGGGCTGCGGGCAGTCATCCTCGCCATCGCCGCGCCGCTGCAGGCTCGGCGCGCGCGGCGCGAAGAGCCTGCGCCTCCTGCTGGGCTGACCGTCTCGGTCGTGGTGCCCGCCTACAACGAGGAGGGGGTCATCGCCCGCACGGTGGATTCATTGCTGTCGCAAGAGCCGCCCGTCCTGGAGGTGGTCTGCGTCGACGATGGCTCGAAGGACCGGACCCTGGAAGTGCTCCGCGAGAAGTTCGCCAAAAACCCGCGCGTGCGCATCTTCGCCAAGGCGAATGGCGGCAAGGCCTCGGCGCTCAATCTCGGCGTGGAAAAGGCGCGCGGCGAGGTGGTCGTCGCGCTCGACAGCGACACGGTCTTCGCCCCCGAGACGGTGGCGCGGCTGACTGGCCCATTTTCGGACCCCCGGGTGGGCGCGGTCGCCGGCAACGCCAAGGTTGGCAACCGCGTCAACCGGCTGACGCGCTGGCAGGCGCTGGAGTACGTCACTGCGCAGAACCTCGAGCGGCGCGCCTGGGACCTTGTCAGAGCGGTGCCCGTCGTGCCGGGCGCCGTCGGCGCCTGGCGGCGCAAGGCCGTGCTCGAGGCGGGCGGCTTCCATGAGGACACGCTCGCGGAGGACACCGATCTCACCTTGCGGCTGATCGCTGCCGGCCATCGTGTCGTCTATGCCGAGCGCGCGCTCGCCTATACCGAGGCGCCCGAGACGGTGAGGGCGCTGCTCAAGCAGCGCTTCCGTTGGACCTATGGCGTCCTGCAAGCTTGCTGGAAGCACAAGGGGCGTCTCTTCCGGACCGGCGGAGGCGTGCTGGGCTGGCTGATCCTGCCGGCCTTCGCCATCTACCAGTTCGTCGTTCCCTTCGTTGCGCCGGCGGTCGACTTGCTGCTCGTGCTCGCGCTGGTGCGCGGCCAGGCTGTCTCGACGCTCGGCTATTACCTGCTCTTCTTCGCGCTCGACCTCCTGCTCTCGGCAGTGGCCATCCTCCTCGAAGGCGAGGACCTGGGCCTCCTCGTCGGCCTTCTCATCCAGCGCATCGCCTACCGGCAGCTGCTCTGGATCGCGCTGATGCGCTCGCTCTGGAACGCCCTGGCCGGATTCGCGGTGGGCTGGGGCAAGCTCGCCCGCACCGGGACAGTCCAGGTCGACCCGAGGTTGCCGTGAGAACGTCAACACGCTACTCACCCCGGCGTGCGCATCGCGCTGGCGCAGATCGACACCACCGTGGGCGCCTTCGCCGCCAACGGCGAGCGGGTGCTCGCGCAGGCGCGCTCCGCGGCCGAGCAAGGCGCGCAGCTGGTCGTCTTTCCCGAGCTGACCCTCTGCGGGTATCCACCCAAGGACCTTCTCGAGCTGCGTGAGTTCGTCGACCGCTGCCAGGCGGCGCTGGTGCAGCTGGCCAAGGACCCCGTCTTCGGTCGGGTCCGCGCGCTGGTCGGCTTTCCCCAGCGGCACGACGGACCAGGAGCGGGCCTCTACAATGCCGCCGCGCTCCTGCACGAGGGCCGCATCGCCGCGGTGGCCCGCAAGTCGCTCCTGCCCACCTACGACGTCTTCGACGAAGGCCGCTACTTCGATCCGGGACCGGAGGTCACTCTCGTCGACATCGGCGGCGTCCGCGTCGGCGTCACCATCTGCGAGGACCTCTGGAACGACAAGCAGTTCTGGCGCCAGCCGCGGTACCTTCGCGACCCGCTCGAGGAGCTGACGGCGCGCGGCGCGGAGATCGTCGTCAATCTCTCCGCCTCGCCCTACGCCCTGGGCAAGGCGCGGGTGCGGCGCGAGATGCTGGCGGCCGCCTCGCGGCGGCACGGCGTGCCCATCGCGATGTGCAATCTGGTGGGGGGCAACGACTCGCTCATCTTCGACGGGCGCTCGCTCGTCGTCTCCGGGGGAGAGGTGCGGCGCGAGCTGCCCAGGTTCCGCGAAGAGCTGCTGGTGGAGGAGATCGCGCCGCGCCAGCGCACGGCGGTCGCCGGCGCAGCCCGGACCGCGGGCGCATCGCTGATCACTCCGGAGACCACCGAGGCGCCTCCCGGCGCCCTGGCGGTGGTCGCCGCCTTCGAGAGCAAGCTCGACGACGGCACCTGCGCCGAGCTCGCCGAGGCGCTCACCCTCGGCATCCGCGACTACACCGTCAAGACCGGATTCAAGAGCGCGGTCCTCGGACTCTCGGGAGGAATCGACTCTGCGCTGACGGCCGTGCTCGCTGCTGGCGCGCTCGGGCCGGAAAATGTCACCACCATCGCCATGCCCTCGCGCTACACGGCCTCGATGAGCAACGAGGACGCCGAGACCCTGGCGGGGCGCCTCGCCGTGCACTTCCACAAAGTCGCGATCGAGCCGATCTTCCGCGCGTATCTGGACGCACTGGCGCCGCTCTTCGCCGGCCGGCCGGCCGACGTCACCGAGGAGAACCTGCAGGCCCGCATCCGCGGCATGCTCTTGATGGCCTTCTCCAACAAGACCGGCGCGCTTCTCCTCTCGACCGGGAACAAGAGCGAGCTGGCGACGGGCTTCTGCACCCTCTACGGCGACATGGCCGGCGGGCTTGCAGCCATCGGCGATCTCTCCAAGACCGCTGTCTATGCTCTCGCGCGCTGGTTCAACAAGGAGCGCGAGATCATCCCGAAGCGGATCATCGAGCGCCCTCCCACCGCGGAGCTGCGCGAGAACCAGACCGACCAGGATACGCTTCCACCTTACGAGGAGCTCGACCGCGTCCTGGCCGGGCACGTCGAGGAGCACCTCGGCGCCGGCTCCTTGATCGAGCGCGGGTTGTCCGAGGATCTGGTCCGCCGTGTCTTGAAGCTGGTGGTCGCGAGCGAGTACAAGCGGCGCCAGGCCGCCCCCTCCCTGCGCGTCACAGCTCGCGCTTTCGGCGAAGGCTGGCGTTTTCCCATCGCGCACGGCTACCGGCACTGAAGCAGCACATCTGGACCAGCTCGGAAGCCCGGTCCCCCGAGCACCCGCCCGCTTGCTCTTTGTCTGGCAGAGCGCCAACCTACCCGCCCAGGAGGCTTACTGGGGGCCGTACGTTGCGCGTTCACCAAGAGGCGCGTGTAAGTGTCCAGCGGGTACGGCCGGGGGTCTTGAATCCGGGGAGCTTTTCGGCCGTCCAAGCAGCCGAGGAGAAGTGAACATGACGAGGTTCCGCAACATCCTGGTCGCCCTGTCCGCTGCCGCGATGGCGACCGGCTGCATCTATGAGCGCGAGGTGGTCCGCGATCGCAGCATCGAGCCGGCCCCGCCGCCGCCCGCAGACACGGCAATTTCAGAGAGCGACACGGCCGCGCCGCCGGTCGATCGCGACGTCGGCGACACCGAGGTCTTCTACGAGCGGCTCTCGCCTTACGGCTACTGGACCTTCGTCGGCGGCTACGGCCGCGTCTGGGTACCTTACGTCAGCGTGGGCTGGCGGCCTTACTACTTCGGCCGCTGGGTCTTGACCGACTGGGGTTGGACTTTCGCCTCCGACGATCCCTGGGGCTGGGCCGGCTATCACTATGGCCGCTGGAACTGGGGTATCGGCGTGGGCTGGTACTGGATCCCCGGCACTGTCTGGGGCCCCGCCTGGGTGAGCTGGCGCTATGGCGGAGGCTACGCGGCATGGTGTCCGTTGGGGCCGCCCGGAGTGGTCTTTGGCTATAGCCATCCCGCTTGGGTCGCAGTGCGCGAGGAGCACTTCACGCGGCCGATCTCGGCGAACGCGGTGTCCGTCCACGCTACCGCCGGCATCGTGGCGCAGGCTCCGCCGCTGACCGGGGTGCACGCTACGGCGGCGCGCTCCGGCAGCTTCGGCCCGCCGGTCGCTCGGGTGCAGGCAGCGACCGGACAGAACGTACGGCCGGTCGCGGCCGCCTCGGTCGTTGGCCGCGGAGCAGTGCGCCCGACCATCAGCAGCACTCCAGCCACGCGCGCCGGACCGATGCGCTCGCCGCAGCCTCGCGGCGTCGCGACGGCTCCTGCGCCGCGCTCGTACAGCACGCCGCGCGTCTCCTCGCCGGGAAATTCCGGCGCTCCCAGGCCGCGAGGAGGAATGGGCGGCGGATGGGGCTCTGTCCCGCGCTCGGGTGGCGGCAGCTACGGGCCACGCGCTTCCGGCGGTGGCGGCGGCAGCTACGCGCCACGCGCTTCTGGCGGCGGCGCCGCGCATGCGGCTCCTTCGGGCGGCGCAGCTCCGCACGCCTCGGGCGGCGGCGGCGGTCACTCGGGCGGCGGCGGTCACTCAGGCGGCGGCGGACACAAGTGACCTGCTGATAGGATGGCCGCGATGAAGCTCTTTCGTCGCGGCCGCGTCCTGCAAGCCACCTTCGGTTGCAATCCGAACTCCAGCTCGCTCGGAGTCGACGTCACCTTCCTCCTCTTCGGCTCGATCTGCGCGAGCATGATCGCGCTCTTTCTCGGCGCGCTCTTGCGCGGGGAGCAAAAGTGAAGGTGGCGCGGGCGCGGGCCGAGCAGTTCGGCGGCATCGTCGAGCTCTCCCGCCCGCGCGCGCTGCTGCACGTCGACCGGCAGATGATGCGCGAGCTGGGCTATCCCGAGTCGCCTCTCTGGCAGCAGCCCGAGGGACCGTTGTCCGCCCCGACCGAAGTGCATCTCGTGCTCTCGCGCCGCTGCGCCGCGGGGTGCCGCGGCTGCTATGTCGACGCCACTCCACAGGGCGCTGCGCTCTCGCGGGAAGAAGCCTGCCGCATCCTCGACGAGCTCGCCGTCATGGGCGTCTTTCACGTCGCGCTCGGCGGGGGCGAGGCGCTCGAGTTGGACCATCTCTTCGCCGTCGCGGAGCACGCGCGCGCGGTCGGCATCACCCCGAACCTGACCACCAGCGGCCTCGGCCTCGACGAGCGCACCGCCGAGCGATGCAAGGTCTTCGGGCAGATCAACGTCTCGGTCGACGGCGTCGGCGATGCCTATCGCGCCGCCCGCGGCTTCGACGGCTTCCCCCATGCCGAGCGAGCGCTTCGGCTGCTGCGCGCCGTGAAGCGCGAAGTGGGCATCAACTGCGTCGTCAGCAGGAGCAGCTTCGAAGGCATCGGCGAGGTCGCGCGCCTGGTGCGACGGCTGAATCTCAACGAGCTCGAGCTTCTCCGCTTCAAGCCGGTGGGCCGCGGCGCGCGGCTCGACGAGGAATTGACGCCGGAGCAGGCGAAACGGCTCTGGCCGATGGCGCGCCGGCTGGTCTTTCGCCACCGCATCCGCGTCAAGCTCGACTGCTCGTTCGCGCCGATGGTCTTCTGGCACAAACCCTCGGCGCGCGCGGCCGCATTCTTCGGCGTGCAGGGATGCGTCGCGGGCGACGTGCTCGCGGCGGTGCAGCCCGAGGGACAGTTCACCGGCTGTTCTTTTCTCTCCAGCGGCGACGATTCCTTCCGGCTGCGGGAAAAATGGCCGACCGCTTTCGCCGCCATCCGCGGCTATGTTCGCACGGCGCCCGAACCCTGCGCATCCTGCGAATACCTGCACCTCTGCCGCGGCGGCTGCCGCGCCGTCTCGCGAGCGCATGGCGCGCTGCTCGATCCCGATCCGGGATGCCCGCGCGTCCAGGAGCATCGGGCCCGCCGGCCGCTGCCGGTGCTCGCCCAGTGACCGTCATTTTCGAGGGAGCGGCGCGCGCCTTGCTGATCGCGCATGCCGTGCTCGGCTTCACCGCCGTCTTTGCCTCGACCCATCACGCGGCGCATGCGGTCCTCGCCACGCTCGGCTCCCGGCAGACGCGCGCCCTCGACCGCTTCGCCTGGATCGCTCCGCTCGCCGTCGTCGCCCAGGCGCTCTTCGGACTCGCCCTCTATCCGACCTATCGCGTCCGCGTGCGCGCTGCCGTGCTGGAGCGGTCAGCGCCGGCGGTGGTGCAATGGTTCGACTTCAAGGAGCATCTCGCGGCCCTGTCGCTCGCGCTGGTGATCGGCGCTGCGCTCGCGGGCCGCGGCATGGCGCCCGAGACGCCCCGCGATCAGCGCTGGCCGGTGGCGGCGCTCTCCTGCACGGGCGCAGCCTTCCTCTGGGCGGCAGCGCTGATCGGCCTTTACGTCACCGCCAGGCAGCCGCTGCCATGAGCGAGCGCGCGCTGCGCTCGGCGCTCGCGGGAGTGGCGGCCTTCGCGGTCGGCTATCTCTTGCCCGGCACGCTGCAGCTGCCTTCCCTGCTCTACGATCCCGCCGCGCGGCTTGCGTTCGTCGGCCGCGTCCCGAGCGGCGTCGTCATGCGCTACTACGGCGATCTCCTCATCGCCTGCGCGGCCGGCCTCGCCGCCGCCGCGGCGGTCTGGAAGCTGCAGCCGCGGCAGCCTCCGCTGGCGATCGCGGCGGGGAGCGCACTTTCGCTGGTCGCACTCGACCTCGCCTTCTATCTTTCCCGCCTGCTGGTCGGGGTGTAAGGGAGCAAGATGCTGCGCATCGCCGCATCGCTCGCCGCGCTTGCGCTCGCGGCCTGCTCGACCGACAACTGCAACACCGTCGCCGCGGACGTCGGTGAGCTTTGTCTGCCCCAGACGGCCGCGCCAAACGTGCAGCTGGCCATCGAGGTGCGAGAGCTCTGCGGCAGGGGCTGCTCGCACCAGCCGGGCTGCAGCGCGATCATGCGCAACGGCCAGCTCGTCCTCGACGTCTCGCAGGACATCTGCCAGGACGTGCAGTACCTCAACTGCATCCAGCTCGGCTGCGTCACCCGCACCATTCGCTGCATCTTGCCGGCGCTGCCCGAGGGCGACTACACGCTGGTTGCGCCGGGCTCAGCGGTGCAGCTCCTGCGCGTGCGCAGCGGCGGTCAGACGGTTTGCCATTTCCCTTTGCCGGCCGATGGCGGGGTCTGAAGGCCTCATGATAGACGATCCGCCGTGTCGGTCTTCATCAGCGTCGCGCCGCCCGACGGATTCACCAAGTGGGGCGACCCGGAGTGGGAACGCTGGCTGCGCGACCACCCCTGGGAAGCTGCCGAACGGGTCTGCTCGCGCGGCGACTGGGCCATCTTCCTCTACCAGGTGCGGCTGAACTCCGCGGGCGGCAAGAAGAGCCTCGGACCGCTTCTGGAGAGCTTGATCAACGAGCGCCCGCTGACGGCGCAAGAGGCCGAGGAGTTGCGCGGCGCGCTCGACAAGGCGCACGACGAGCTCGACAAGAAGCCCGCCGCCGAGATGCGGCGAGCCAACGACCATTTCGCCAGCGCGGAGGACCTGGAGGCGATGATCGCGGCGGCACGCTCGCGGCTCGGCCGCGAGCCGACGCTCGGCGAAGTCTGGGCCGGGGTGTTCGACCAGCTCAGCCGCGTCCTCGACCGGGCCATCGAGCAGAAGCGCGGCATCTATTTCGGGAACGTCTGATGGCCATCACCGTGGTCGAAGTGCAGCGGGTTGCGGTGATCGGCGCGGGAACGATGGGCACCGGCATCGCGCAGGTGGCGGCGCGCGCCGGGTACCAGGTGGAGCTGTTCGACGCGGCGGCCGGCGCCGTCCAGAAGGCCCTGGAACGAATCGGAGATTCGCTCGCGCGCGCAGTGGAGAAGGGGCGCTGCACGGGGCCGGAGCGCGAGGACGCTCTCCGGCGGCTCTCCGAAGGGGCGTCGCTGGAGGCTGCCGCGGCCCAGGCCGATCTCGTCATCGAGGCTGCCCCCGAAGATCTCGCGCTGAAGAAGGACCTCTTCGCGCGCCTCTCGCGGGCGGCGAAGGCCGACGCCATCCTCGCCTCCAACACTTCCTCGCTGCCCATCACCGCCATCGCTGCCGCGGCGAAAGGCCCGGAGCGCGTCGTCGGCCTGCACTTCTTCAATCCGGTGCCCGCGATGAAGCTGCTCGAGATCATCCAGGGGGAACGGACGCATCCTCTGGTCGTCACCGCCGCCCGCGCCGTGGGAGCACGGATGGGGAAAGAAGTGGTGGTCGTGCGCGACGCGCCCGGGTTCGCCACCAGCCGGCTGGGGCTCGCGCTCGCGCTGGAGGCCATCCGGATGGTCGAGGAGGGAGTCGCCTCGGTCGAGGAGATCGACCGCGCCATCGAGCTCGGGTACGGCCATCCGATGGGGCCCTTGAAGCTGACCGACCACGTCGGCCTCGACGTACGGCTGGCGGTGGCAGAGCACCTGCACTCGGAGCTGGGCGAGCGATTCCGGCCCCCGCAGCTGTTGCGGCGGCTGGTGCGGGCGGGAAAGCTCGGCAAGAAGTCGGGGGAAGGCTTCTACAAATATTAGCGGTGGCCGCAGTGCCCGGGGGTTGGTAACGCTGCGCCCCGGTGTTACCAGTGCTGTATGAGGGCAGTGGCGACCGTGGTTGCGTTTGCGCAGGAGGGGGCGCTGGCAGTCCCGGCGCTCGACGCGACCGCCCTCGCCTGCGACGTGCTCGGCCCCGGTGACGATCTCTTCCGGCGCCTCAAGCGGTCCAATCCGGGCTCTCTCCTCTTGCTCCTGGCGGCCGACGCGGACGAGCCCGCGCTGGCCGGCGCCGCCAAAGCTGCGCGCATCCTGCGCAAGCGGGGCGGCGGAGAGGTGCTGCTCGTCCTCCCGCCTGCAGACGCGAATCCGGGGCCTTCTGGTCGAGCTCGCCTTCGGCGCGCGGCTCGGCTGACCGAGACCTGCGTCGTCCAGCCGGTCGGGCGAGCGAGCTCGTCGGATGCTGTTCGCTGCTTCGTCGAGCCGCTCTCCATCTTCGGCCTGGTCGGGGTCGATCCCGTCGAGGTCCGCAGGCTGGCGCGCGGGGGCTCGTTCGCGCTCTTGCACGTCGAGCAGAAGGGCCTCGAGCAGGCCCTTTCCTTCCCTGGCGTGCGCGAAGTCCTGCTCACTTGCCGGCTGAGGCCGAGCGCGACCCTGCGCGAAGTGGACGAGCCCGTCGCCCGCCTTCGCGAGCTTGCGCCGAAAGGCGCGCATCTGGTCTTCGCTGGCCCAGAAGTGCCCGCCGCGGACGAAGGTCCTCGATCCATCTGCGCCGTTCTCTATTAGCGAGGGCTAGAGCGCATCTGACAACCTCAAGCTGCAACTCCACAAGCGTAGTAACCGTCTTGCTTGTCAAGCGACCTCCGCATTCCAGCGCTGACCGCTGCGGACGAGGGCGTTGAGGATGATCAGCAGCTTGCGCATGCACGCCACGAGCGCGACCTTGC
>Ga0209471_1000649_pt1 | contig 22372 bp, 15 predicted proteins | sample GraSoiAngelo_128_FD_185885 | JGI IMG/M metagenome (GOLD analysis project Ga0209471, IMG submission 185885) | Grasslands soil microbial communities from the Angelo Coastal Reserve, California, USA - 14_0927_12_20cm (SPAdes) (version 2) | ecosystem: Environmental > Terrestrial > Soil > Grasslands ... | reverse complement strand
GAAATAGGCCTGGTGCCAGGCGATCAGATCCTGGCGGGTGATCGCCTTGACCGATTGCGCCGTGCCCTCGGCCGGGAAACCCCAGGGGTGCTGCTCGCCGAAGAGGACGCGCGAGAGGACGTGCTGGCCCACCGAGGCTGGATCGTCGAGCGACTGGGCGATGGCGCCGAGGCGCTCGACGCGCACGCGCTCCACATCGGCCTCGCGGAAAGCGGGATGGAGAACCACGTCGGAGAAGATCGCCAGCACCGGGTCGATCGTGCTGGCGAGCGCCGTGACGCCGACGCCGGAGGAATCGGCATCGGTCTGGGTGCGGTAGCGCGCGGCAAGGTCTTCGAAGTCGCGGGCCACGGCGGCGGCGTCGCGGGTCGGCGTGCCTTCGTCGAGCAGATCGAGCGCGAGCGAAGCCAGGCCGGCCTTGCCGCGCGGCTCGGTGTCGGCGCCGGAGCGGACGGCGACGACGACGCTGACGAGCGGAACTTCGTGGCGCTCGATCAGATAGACGGGCAGGCCGTTGTGCAGCTTGAACTGCTTGGGGATGGGCGCCTTGAACTGCACGGGGGCGCCGGGCGCAGGAGCTTGCAGACGATAATCCGCGTCGGCAGTCACGGCCGGCGGCGCAGCCGGTGCTGCCGGCGCTTCGGCCCGCGGCGGATTCGATGCGCAGCCGATCAGCGCTGCGACGACGACGAGCTTCTTCACTTGCCACCTCCCGCCGCCTGCTTCTGCTCGGGCACGACCGTGATCACGACCCGCTGCTCCTCCCGCATGAACTGCTGCGCGGCCTTCTGCACCTCCTCGCGAGTCACGTCGAGAAAGGCCTGCAGGTTCCTGGAGAAGTATCCGGGGTCGCCCGCCCACATCTCGTAGTAGTCGAGCTGGTCCGCCTTGCCGCCGAAGCCGCCGACGTTCTCCAGCGCGGTGAAGAGCTGCGCCTCGACGTTTCGCTTGGCGCGATCGAGCTCGGCCGCGGCGGGCGGCTGATCGCGCAGCCGCTTGATCTCGTCGGTGAGCGCGGCCTCCACTTCCTGCGCCGAATGTCCCGCTTGCACGGTGGCGGTCACTTCGATGATGCCGCCCAGCTGCATGGCCGGGTCCCAGGAGGCGCTCACGTCCTGGGCGATCTTCTTCTCGTAGACGAGGTCGTGGTAGAGGCGGCTCGACTTGCCGCCGGCGAGCACGCGCATGAGCGCATTGACGGCTGATCCTTCGAGCGGCTTCGGTCCCACCCAGGCCATGAGGATCTTGGCGAGCTGGACCTGGTCGGTCATCGTCTCGCGCGCTTCCTTGAGGTGTGGCTCGGTGCGCGCCGTGACGGGCGGCTTCTGCGGCCCGCGCACGATGGGGCCGAAGTACTTCTCCACCAGCGGCTTCACCTCGGCGGTCTTGAAATCCCCGACGATCGCCAACGACGCATTGTTGGGCGCATAGTAGGTGCGAAAGAAATCCTTCACGTCCTCGAGGGAAGCGGCCACCAGATCTTCGTGCGACCCGATGACGTATCCATAGTAAGGATTGGGCTGCGGATAGAGCAGCTCGACCAGGTGTTCCTCCGCCTTGCCGTAAGGCACGTTCTCGATGCTCTGCCGCTTTTCGTTGCGCACGACGTCGCGCTGCGTGTCGAGCTTCTTCTGATCGACGGTGTCGAGGAGGAACCCCATCCGATCGCTCTCCAGCCAGAGCGCCAGCTCGAGCCGGTCCGCCGGCATGGTCTCGAAGTAGTTGGTGCGGTCCCATTCGGTGGTGCCGTTCAGGTTGGTCGCGCCGTTGCGCTCGAGCATGGCGAAGACGGTCCGCTCGTCGCCGTGCAGGTGTTTCGACCCCTGGAACATGAGGTGCTCGAAGAGGTGGGCGAATCCGCTCCGCCCCTTGCGTTCGTCGACCGCGCCGACGTGGTACCAGACGTCCACCGCCACCACCGGCGCGCGATGGTCCTGGGAGAGAATGACCGTCAGGCCGTTGGGCAATCGATATTTCTCGAAAGCGATCTGCGGCAACGGAGCTGCGCCGACGAGCAGTGCAAGTGTCGCGAACATGGACCCTCTCTTCTGGAAGGGCGCTGGTCTACTCCGGACCGGAGCGTCTCGCAAATGACGAATTACGTGACGCGGGTTGGCGAATTTCACTCCAATGCCTACCTCAGGACGAATGAGAATGCCGCTCTCCGAGCGTACGCGGCTGCAGCGGTCGACCTTCCTGGTCCTCTTCGCGGTTGCGGCGTACCTCTTCTGGCGCACGCTGGAGCCCATCTGGGTACCGGTCTTCCTCGGCCTGGTCATCGCGGTGGGCGTCTTTCCCTTGCACGAGAAGCTCCTGCGCAAGCTCGGCCGGCGCCATCCGGGGCTGCCCGCCGCGCTCGTCACCGCCGGAGTCATGACCGTGCTCGTGGCGCTGGTCGCCTTCGTCGTGCTGGTGGTCGGACACCGCGTCATCGACGCCGCCAACAGCATCTCGCAGCGCTACGCGGCGAACGGCACCGTCGGCGTCCTGGGAGACAGCCTCGTCCACTTTCTCCAGCGCTTCGGGCTGCAGCCCGAGAACCTCCAGGCGCGCGTCGCCGAGCTGGCGCGCAACGTCGCAACCTTCCTCGGCCGCCAGGTGACGAGCATCGTGGCGGGTCTCTTCACCGTCATCTTCGTCTTCGTCTTCACCGCCATCACCAGCTACTACCTGCTCAAGGAGGGGAGCGAAGGCACCCACTGGCTGGTGCAGGTGTTGCCGTTGCCCAACGGGCAGGTGGAGCAGATCGTCCGCGACGTGCGCGACGTGACGAGAGCCATGCTCTTCTCCACCGGCATCATGACCCTCTACCAGGGCGTGACCGCGGGCGTCGGGTACTGGATCTTCGGCGTCGACAGCCCGGTCGTGTGGGCGGCACTGACGGGAGTGGCGTCGATCCTGCCCGCGGTCGGCACGGCACTCATCTGGGCGCCGGTGACGGTGGTGATGATCGCGACCGGCCACATCGCGAAGGGTCTCGGCCTTCTCGCCTGGAGCCTTTTCGTCGTCGTCTTCATCGCCGACTACATCCTCCGGCCGAAACTGGTAGGCACGCGGATGAAGATGAACGACCTGCTCGTCTTCATCGCCATCTTCGGCGGCATCGAGGCCTTCGGCATCCTCGGCATCATCCTCGGACCGGTGGCGGTGGCGGTGTTGCTCTCGCTCATCCGCATCTACCAGCTCGAATACCGGCCCGAGGGTCCGGTGCGCGGAGGGGACCCGACCCGCGGGATCACGAAAGAAGAACCGCACCAGCACGCCTGAGCGCAGCCGCAATACCAACAAGCGAGCTCGTGCTCGTGCTCGACAATCGTGCCCGACATCGAGCTCGTGCACGAGCTCGACTAGCGGGAACGAACACCAGCACGAGCTCGAGCACGGCTCTTGAGCACTGCAGTTAGCTGCGCGCGGTCGCGGCCCCCGCCCAGGACTTGAGCGACTTGAGGAGTGCGTCGTTCACCGGCGCGAGGCGGTCGGCCTGCAGCACGACTTCCAGCGCCTTGCGACCCTCGGGGGTCTTGTGCATTCCCAGGAGCGCTGCCGCGATGGCCGCCCGCTCGTCGTCGGGGACGCGCGCCGCCACGACGAAGCCGTCGGGCGGAATGGGATCGGTCACGTGCAGGACGCGCAGCTTGCCGCTGTACGCAGCGAGCGACTTCTCGATCTCGGCGGCGGCCTTCTCCTTGTCGCGGGCGGCATCGCTGACGAAGCAGGTGCAGAGATCGGCCTCGCCCTCCACCACGGCGCGCGCCGCTTCCTCGACCGATCCGTAGAATTTCTCCGAGGAGAAGGAGCCACCGCGCGCGAGCAGCTCGAGTCGCGGGAAGAGGTATCCCGAGGCGGAGGCGCGATCGCGCCAGGCCGCCCGGATGCCGCGCAAGGCGGCCAAGGTCTTGATCGGGTCATCCTTGCGCACCAGGAGCGCGCTGCGGAAGGTGAGCCAGCCGCCCCGCTGCGGCAGTGCCACCAGCAGCGCCCCCTTTCCTGCGGCGCGGGCGTGCAGGAGCGGGGGCAGCCAGGCCACGTCGACTGCACTGGAGAGAACTTCTGCGAGGAGCTGCTCGTAGTCTTCGGCGAGGTTGCCTACGACCGGAGAGCCCAGCCCGACGGCGAGAGCGCGCGGAAGCAGATCGGCCCAGCCCTCGACATGCGTGCGGCCATGGTGGCGTGACATGCCGAGCTTGAGGGTGCGCGAGAGCGGCATGGCGGCATCTTAGAACTTTTATGGCGGCTCAGTGGAAGAGTCTGCCGATGCCCTCCAGCGTACGCCGGAGAAATCCAGCCACGCCGCCGGCATGCTCGGAGCAGTCGTTCGCCGGCGCGGTGCCGCGCAGGAAATATTCGCGCGCCACTTGATTGGGCGGACATCCGTCTGTCGCCAACCCGCCGGTACGCACATCGATGTCGTGCTGCTCGACGCCGTCCGGCGCGGTCCACGGCGCTGGCACGGGCCTGCCTCGCGAGTCTGCCGCGACGATGCGTCCCCACACCGGAGCAGCCAGCCGTCCGCCCGTCGCGGCGGGGCCGATGGGCCGCGGCTTGTCGAATCCAAGCCAGACACCTGCCACCAGATCGGGAGTGGCGCCGACGAACCAGACGTCCTGGGCGCCGTTGGTGGTCCCGGTCTTCCCCAGCGCGGGCAGCTTCCGGCCGAGCGCCGAGCGGGCAGCGATGCCGGTGCCGCGATCGATCACCTCTGCCAGCAGGCTGGCCATGAGGAAGGAGATCCCGGGGGGCAGCGCGGAGGCCACCTCGATCGGTTCGCGCCAGATCAGCTCGCCGGTCGCGTTGGTCACCTCGTCGATGAAACGCGGCACCAGGCGCAGCCCGCCGTTGGCGAACGGTGCAAAGGCCGCGATCAGCTCGAGCGGCGTCAGCTCGGCCGCCCCGAGAAAGCTCGCCGGCCAGGGCGGGATCGGCGAGGCGATACCGCAGGAGCGCGCGACGTCGATGACGGGCTGCAGACCGATGCGTTCGCCCAGCGCCACCGCGGCCCGGTTCGACGAGAGCCGGAGAGCCTCGCGCAGATTGAGCGGGTGGTCCGAGGGCGTCTGCCCGTCGGCCGGAGCGTAGTCGGCGATCGTTTGCGAAGTGTCGAGCAGCGTCGAGATCGGCACACCCGCCTGCAACGCCGCCGTCCAGACGAAAGGCTTGAAGGTCGAGCCCGGCTGGCGGTGCGCCTGGGTGACGCGGTCGAACTCGCTCAACCGATAGTCGCGGCCGCCCACCAGCGCGCGCACGTCTCCGCTTCTGCTGTCGAGCGCGACGAAGAGGCCTTCGAGGCACTCTTCCGCATCCCCGGCGCAGGGCTTGCCGGAGAAGGCGCCCAGCTTTCCTTTTTCGACGGCGGCGATCTGCTTGACCAGCTCGCGCTCCGCCGTGTGCTGCAGGGCGATGTCCAGCGTGGTCCGCACGCGCAGGCCTTGCGTCTCGGCATCGGGGCCGAAGCGATCGTGCAGCGCGCGCCGCACGGCCGCGACGAACCAGGGCGCTCCGCCTTCCTCCTCCGGAGGCCGCAGCCGCAACTTCGTCTTGCGCGCCGCCGCCTCCTCGTTGGCGTCGATCAGGCCGGCCTTGACCATCTCGCGGAGCACCAGGTTGCGCCGCTTGAGGGCGGCGTCGGGAAAGCGGCGCGGATCGTAGTTCGCCGGAGCCTTGGGGAGTGCAGCGAGGAGCGCCGCCTGCACGGCGGTCAGATCTTTCGCCGACCGGCCGAAGTATCCGCGCGCGGCCGCCTCGACGCCGTAGTAGCCGTTCCCCAGATAGATCTGGTTCAAATACATCTCGAGGATCTGGTCCTTGGGGAAGGTCGTCTCGATCCGCCGGGCGACGATCATCTCGGCCAGCTTGCGCCGCAGCGTGCGCGCCCGGGTCAGGCGATCAGGAAAGACATTGCGGGCCAGCTGCATGGAGATGGTGCTCGAGCCCTCGCGGAAGGAGAGCGTGCGCAGGTCGCGCAAGAGCGCGCCCCCCACGCGGCGCCAGTCGATGCCGCGGTGCTGATAGAAGCGCTGGTCCTCGACGGCGAGAAAGACCCGCACCAGGAGCGGCGACATCGCCGCGAGCGGCACGACGATGCGCTCCTCGGGCGCGAGGCGCGCGAGCAGCTTTCCCTCGCTATCGAGCACCAGGCTCGCCTGCGGAGGGCGGTAGTCGCGCAGCGACTCGACCGGCGGGCAGCCGAGCGCCACCACCGCGACGAAGAGGAGGATCGCGAGCGCAACGGAGCCGCCAGCGATGGCGGCGATGCGGACCGGCTTTCGCATCGGGCATGCATTCTAAGGAGCGGTACACTGGCCCGCATGCCGACGCACGAGGTGCAAAACCAGCCGCCGCCGCTCGAAGATCACGACCCGGTCGCGCTCGATGCGGCGCTGCGCGAGGCGCTGCAGCGCGAAGGCGCCGGCTGGGCGGAAACGGAGGTGGCGGAGTTCGGCCGCCGCACCGCTTCGCGGCAGGCAATCGAATGGGGCTTTCTCGCAAACGCAAATCCGCCGCGCCTGAGGACCCATGACCGCTTCGGCAACCGCATCGACGAGGTCGAGTTCCATCCCGCCTGGCACGAGCTGATGCGCCTCTCCATCTCCCACGGCGTGCACGCCTTGCCCTGGCGCGATCCGCGGCCCGGCGCGCAGGTGGCGCGCGCGGCTCTGATGATGCTCGATTCGCAGAATGAATTCGGCCACGGCTGCCCGATCTCGATGACTTATTCGGCCTTCCCCGCGCTGCAACAATTGCTCGAACCCTGGGGGGCGAAGATCACTTCGTTGCACTACGATCCGCGCTCCATTCCCTCGGCGCAGAAATCCGGCGCGTTGATCGGAATGGCGATGACGGAAAAGCAGGGCGGCTCGGACGTGCGCGCGAATACCACGCGCGCCGAAAGGGCCGATGGCGCCTATCTCCTGACCGGGCATAAATGGTTTTGCTCCGCTCCCATGAGCGACGCCTTTCTCGTCCTGGCGCAGGCGGAGAAGGGCCTCTCCTGTTTTCTCCTGCCGCGCTGGACGCCCGAAGGCGCGCGCAATCGATTCCATCTGCAGCGATTGAAGGACAAATTGGGCAATCGCTCGAACGCCTCCGCCGAGGTGGAGCTCGACGGCGCCTGGGCGCAGCTCGTCGGCGAGGAAGGTCGCGGGCTGCAGGCCATCCTCGAGATGGTCAACCACACGCGGCTCGACTGCGTCATCGCCTCGAGCGGGATGATGCGCCAGGCGCTCGCGCAGGCGATGCACCACTGCGCGTATCGCCGCGCCTTCGGCAAGCGGCTCGCGGAGCAGCCGCTCATGCGCGCCGTGCTCGCCGATCTCGCGCTCGAATCCGAAGCGGCGACGGCCCTGATGATGCGTCTCGCCCGCTCCTATCAGGGAAAGGAGGAGGCGCCCTTCCGCCGCATCGCCACGGCCATCGCCAAGTACTGGATCTGCAAGCGCGCCGCGCCGCACGCGGCCGAGGCGCTCGAGTGCCTGGGCGGGAACGGCTACGTGGAGGAGAGCATCCTGCCGCGCGTCTATCGCGAAGCCCCGCTGAATTCCCTCTGGGAAGGCTCGGGCAACGTCATCTGTCTCGACGTGCTGCGCGCGCTGGCGAAAGAGCCGCAGGCGCGCGAGGCGCTGGTCGCCGAGCTGCGGCTGGGCCGCGGCGCGGATGGACATCTCGATCGCGCTCTCGACACCGTCCTGGCGCAGGTCCAGCAGCCGGAGGAATCCCAGGCGCGGCGGCTGGTCGAGTCACTCGCGCTCGCGCTGCAGGCATCACTCTTGGTGCGCCACTCGCCGCCGGCAGTCGCCGACGCCTTCTGCGCCACGCGCCTCGGCGAGCAGAGCTACGCCTTCGGCGCGCTCCCCAAAGGCGCCGACGTCAGCGCGATTCTTTCCCGGGCATGGCCCGCCTGAGCGCTGCTTCCGCTTCGCTCACCAGCGCGCGCACGACGTCGCCGGCGCCTGGCAGGTCGTGGATCAGTCCGGCGCTCTGCCCGGCGAAGAGCGCGGCCAGCTCGGTCTCGCCGCGCGCGGCCGCTGCCTCGTAGACGTCCTGCGCTGCCGCGCGCTGAACGAAGGGCGGCAGCACCGGTGCGCCGCTGGCTTCGTATTCCTTGACGAAGTCGTTGCGCAGCGCGCGCGCTGTCATGCCGGTGAGCACCTTGGTGAGCGACGACTCGCGGCCAGCGAGCACCGCCTTCTTCCAGAAGTCGGGCGCGGTCGATTCGCGGGTGGCGAGAAAGCGTGTACCGAGCAACGCTCCCTGCGCCCCGAGAACGAGGGCCGCGGCCAATCCCCGGCCGTCGGCGATTCCGCCTGAAGCGATCACCGGGACGCGAACCGCATCGACGATGCGCGGCAAGAGAGCGAAGAGACCCACCGGCTCGGAAGAAGTCCAGCTCGATCGATGTCCGCCCGCCTCGAATCCCTGTGCGACGATGGCGTCCGCGCCACTGCGCTCGACCAGGAGCGCCTCCTCGAGCGAGGCGACCATCGAGATCACCTTCAGGCCCCGCTGATGGCAGCGGTCGACGAGCTCCCGACCCGGATCGCCCAGCGCCGTGCTGAACACCGGCACGCGCTCTTCGAGAATCACCTCGAGGTTCTCCGCGACGTGCATCGGCGGCGCGGCCGGCCGCGCGCCCGGCGGCTCAATTCCGAGGCGGGCGCGGAAGACGTCGAGCTGCTTCTGCGCTCCGCGCAGCGCCTCCTCGGAAGGCGGAGCGCCGCCCGGCTCCAGCAGCCAGAGGTTCACGCCGAAGGGCCTGCGGGTGAGCGCGCGGACCTTGCGGATCTGCTCGCGCACGGTCTCGGGCGGAAGGCCGAGCGCGGCGAGAATGCCGAGCCCGCCCGCCTCGCAGACCTGCGCCACCAGGTCCGGGCCGGCGATGCGATTCATGCCGGACTGCACGATGGGAACTTCGATCCCGAGAAGGTCGCAAAGCCGCGTGCGCAGGGTCATGGCGCAGTCTATAACCGCCGCCGTGCTCGAGGTCCGCGGGGTCAAGCTGGAAGCGGAGTGGCACGGCCCGCGCGAAGGGCCCGTGCTCGTCTTCCTTCACGAAGGCCTGGGCAGCGTCGGGCTCTGGCGCGGATTCCCCGAGAAGCTCGCGAAGGCAACCGGCCTGGGCGCCTTCGTCTACAGCCGCGCCGGGTACGGCGCCTCCGATGCGGTGCCGCTGCCGCGGCCGGTGCGCTACATGCACGACGAGGCGGAGCTGCTCGCCGAAATCTTGAAAAGGGCGGACATTCCAGCGCCGGTCCTGATCGGGCACAGCGACGGCGCCTCCATCGCCATCCTCTACGCCGGCTCGGGAGCACCGGCCCGCGCGCTCATCCTGGAAGCGCCGCATGTCTTCACCGAAGACGTCGGCCTGCGCAGCATCGAGGCCGCCCGGGTCGCCTATCTGCGCGGGCCTTTGCGCGAGCGGCTGGCGCGCTGGCACGAGGATGTCGACTCCGCTTTCTGGGGCTGGAACGGCCCCTGGCTCGATCCCGACTTCCGCCGCTGGAACATCGAGAGCTCGCTGCCGCAGATCCGCGCGCCCCTCCTCGTCGTCCAGGGCGAGAACGACGAGTACGGCACGATCGCACAGGTGGAGGCGATCCGGCGCGGTGCGGCCGGGCCCGTCGAAGTGCAGCTTTTGAAAGACTGCGGCCACAGCCCGCATCGCGATCAGGAGGAAGCCACCCTGCGCACGATGAGCGATTTTCTCGCCCGTCACTGCAAGAAGCGCGAAAGCGCCGAGTGAATCACCTCCACCGGCCGCACCAGCCGCTCGGTCTGCGGCGTGCGCGGCAAGGGAGGCAAGGGCGGCGGCGCCTGGCGAGCCTCGCTCGCGGCCGCGAGCGATTCGAGAGCGTCGCTCAGTTGCTCGCCGGCGTGATGCAGCTCTCCCGGCGCCGCGGAGAGGGAGGCGATCGCTCCGATCAACCGGCGCGCAGCCGCCTTGAGCCCCATCAGCGCCTCGACTTCATCGTCCCGGTGCGGTTCGTCGAGGAAGCGCTCGAAAGCGGCATCGGCGTTGGCGAGCAACAGACCCGCCTCGCGCCTGGCCTGTTCCGAAGGCGCGCCGGCGAGCGCGGAGGAGAGATAGGCGCGCACCTTGCGCAACAGCGCCGCGATCTGCCCGGGCAAGAGCTCGCGCTCCCGCGCTGGCCAGAAGGCGTATGCGCCGACGAGCGCGAGCCCTCCGCCGAGAAGAGTCGAGGAGACGCGCGTCCAGGTGAGGTGCCAGTCGCCCGAGGTCGACTCCGCCATGAGCACGAAGAGCGGCGTCACCAGCGCCGCGTAGATGGCGTGGCTCTGCTTGCGCAGCGCCACCGCCACGATGGCGAGCGCGAACAGCACCAGCGCCGCCCGGCCGGGCGTGTGCGTGACGGGCGCGAGCAGCGCGCCCAGCATCGCGCCGGCGACGGTGCCGAAGGTGCGCTGCATCGCCCTGCGCAGGGTCGCACCCGAATGGGGCTGCAGCACGATGACCGCGGTGACGACGATCCAGTACCAGCGCGGCCGGTGCGAGAGCATTCCCACCAGCGCGGCAGCGGCGCAGGTGGTCGCGACCCGCAGGGCATGCTGCAGCTCGAGCGAGCGGAAGGAGAGCGCATCGCGCAGCGATCGCCGCGCGGCGCGCGTGTCGAGCGCGAAGGCGCCCTGCGGCCCGGGCGAACCGCCTTGCAGCGCCGCGGCCGCCTCGACCGCGAGGCGCGCGTGCGAGACGAGCCGCTGCGCGAGCGCGCCCAGCTCGCCGTCTTCCGAGGGTGGATCAGGCGGGGCAAGCGGAGCGCTCTGCTCTTCCGCGACTGCTCGCGCGCTCCACTCGAAGGCTTCGGTGGCTTCGCGCAGCGCGCGCGAGAGCCAGGGCGGCATCTGCTCGCGCCACTGCAGCGCCTCGGAGAGCGCGGCCATATCGCCCATGGCCAGCTCGGCGGCCTCGTAGAGCGCGACGAGGAGCTCGCCGCGGCGGGTCTCGCCGCGCCGCGCGCTGCGCACGGAGGCGAGGATGCCGCGCGCCGTCTCGAGCGAGCGGCGGATGGCGCTGCGGTTGCGCATCGCCTTCTCGCTCTGCGCCCAGGAAGGCGGCGAGGCTGCCAGTTCCCGCATGTGCGCGGCGACCGCGAGGTGGCAGGCAGACACGGCGGCTCGCACCGGCCGATAGGGATGCAGCGGCCACAGCGCCAGCGCCATCGCTGCCGCCCAGAGCGTGCCCGCGCCGAAGAACAATCCGCGCAGCGCGCAGATCTCCAGCGGCGCGGGCGAGCCGAGCGAAATGGCAAAAGCGATCAGCGCCAGCGACCCGATGCTTCCGGCCGCATCGCCGTAGACGCGCAGGAGCGCGCAGCCCGCGGCCCAGAGAAAAAGCGCGGCGATGCTCAGCCACGGATGCGCGCCCCACAGTCCGCCCGCCAGCGCCGATGCTCCGCCGGCGAGCGCGAATCCAAGCAGCGCCGAGGCGCGCAGAGGATAAGGCCCGCCCGGATCGGCGAAAGTCGCGAGCCATCCGCCCAGCGCCACCCAGATGAGCTGCGGCCGCCCGGTCAATTCGCCGAGCAGGAGCGGGACGATGGTGGCCGTCGCCGCCCGCAGGCCCGCCTCGTAGTCGGGCGGCGCCGCGCTCCAGCCGATCAGGTCGGAGGCGCGGAACCGCGCCGGGGTCATCACCGGTGTCGACCTCCGGTCAGTGCGCGGCCGCGCCAGATGACGCCGCGATGGCCCGCCCTTATCGCACGAACGATGAAAGCCAGCTCCCGTCTTCTCCTCGGCGCCGCACTGATCGCCGCCGCCTGGCTCGCCCGCGAAGTGCTGCTGCTCGCTTTCGTCGGCGTGGTCATCGCCGTGGTCTTCTCCTTTCCCGTCGGATGGCTCTCCCGATGGATGCCGCGCAGCGTGGCGGTGATTCTCGTCTTGCTTGCGCTCGCCGGCGCGTCCGGCGCGTTCGTGGCGCTGGTCGCTCCCTCGCTCACGCGCCAGGTCAGCGAGCTGCGGGCGAGCGTGCCTCGGGCGATCCGCGAGGCGCGAAGCTGGCTCTACCAGGTCCAGCCGGAGGAGAACGCGCAGAAGATCGAGGAGAAGGCGGGCGAGGCGCTCGACAAGGCCGGCGAGAAGGCGCTGCCGGCGCTCTTCTCGGTGGTCTCGAGCGCGACCGCGGTGCTGCTCGTCATCGTGCTCGGCGCGTTCCTCGTCTCCGAGCCCGACACCTACCGCCGCGGCTTGCGCCGCCTCATGCCGCGCCGCCGCGAGGCCGCCTTCGACGAGACCTGGCGGAGGCTGGGCGAGGGGCTGCGCGGCTGGGTCGGCGGCGTGCTGGTGGCCATGACGCTGATGGGCACGCTCACCGCCGCCGGCCTCGCCATCGCCGGCATCAAAGGATGGTTCTTGCTCGGTCTGCTCACCTTCCTCGGCACCTTCGTGCCGTACGTCGGCGCGGTCGCCAGCGCCATCCCGGGAATCCTCGCCGGCCTCTCGCAGTCGCCCCAGCACGCGCTCTATGCCGCGATCATCTATCTCGGCGTGCACGTCGTCGAAGGATATCTGGTCGAGCCGCTCGTCATGCGCCGCGCGATCGAGATCAAGCCGGCGCTGCTGCTCGTCACGCAGGGCGCGATGGCCGCCATCTTCGGTGTCCTCGGCACCATCGTGGCCACGCCGATGCTCGCCTGCGCGCAGGTGGCGGTCGAGTATCTCTGGTCCGAACGCGCGCTGAAGAAGCCGGCCCCGGAAACGGCGCAGGCGGCTAAGTGAGCTCGAAGCGCAGCTCGCCCAGCTTCTCGACGCTGCAGGCCACCTTGTCGCCCGCCTTGAGCCACACCTGCTTCTCGGGTGGCTTGCCGTTGATCACTCCCTCGGGCGTGCCGGTGGAGATCAGGTCGCCTGGCTTGAGGGTCATGATGCTCGAGGCGTAGGCGATGATCTGCGCGCAGCTGAAGATCATGTCGCTGGTATTGGAATTCTGCCGCTGCTCGCCGTTGACGCGGCACTCGATGGCGAGCTTCTGCGGATCGCCCAGCGCCTCCGCGCCCACCAGCCAGGGGCCCACGGGCATGAACCCATCGGAAGTCTTTCCGATCATGAACTGCGAGCTCTTGCCGTCGCGGTACTGCAGATCGCGGGCGGAGAAGTCGTTGCCGGTGGCATAGCCGAAGACGTAGCCGAGCGCCTCGGCCTCGGAGACGTCGCGCGCGGTCTTGCCGATGATGACCTGCAGCTCGACCTCGTAGTCGAACTTCTTCGCCGCCTTGACCGGCAGGGGGATCTTGCCGCCGTGGCTGTTGAGCGCGTTGTTGTACTTGCTGAAGAGCACCGGCGCGGTGGGAATGGGCACGCCCACCTCCATGGCGTGCTTTCGATAATTGAACCCGAGCATGATGATCTTCTCGGGATTGGTGATGCAGGGCCCGAACTGCGCGCTCCCCTCGTCGATGAAGAGATCCTGCTTGGAGGCGGCCGCGCCCGCGACCACCGCCATCAGGCCTTCGACGTCGCGGCCAGCGATGACGGCATCGGTGGTCGCCGGCACCTTCTTGCCGAACTTCTTCGCCGCGCGAGCGACGTCGAGAATCCGGTCGCCCATCTTCACGCCCAGCCCGCCGCGCAGGTTCGCGAGGATGAGGCCGCGCGGAGACCCGGCCACGGCTGGCTGCGCCGCCTTGGCGGTCTTGTCGAGCAGAGCGGCGGCGGCAACCGCGCCGGCGCCGGCGAGCAGCGATCGTCTGGTGGTCGTCATCTGTACCTCCGAGGTCACGATACTCCTTCTAGTGGACAGATCGCGGGCAGAGCCTGTCGGTCGCAAAACACTCCTGCAGAATTGCACATCACCAGGAGTTCCGCGACGGCGATTTTCCCCGCCCACGCGGAGGCCCTCACATGCACAACGCACGTCTTTTCGGCGTCGCCCTTCTCGCCGTCCTCTCCATCTCGCCCTCCCAGGAGACATCGCCCGAGACAAGGCGTCCCGAGCGCGAGCCGCTCGCGCTGGAAGATCTCGGCCGGCAATTCGAGCAGGTCGCCAAATCTGCCGCGCCTTACACCGAGGTGGCCGCGGGCGCGCAGGAAGCGGCGCGCGCGCAGCGCGACAAGCTGTCGAAGAAGACCGGCGCGTGGAAGCAGGTCGGCACCGTGCCGCTCTATGCCAATGACGCGGCGTACGGCGACCCGATCGACGGCGTGAACTTCCTCGGCTGGGTGAAGCTCTCGGCGCGCGTCACTGCCTTCGCCCGCGATCCGGCATCGGGCCGGCTCTTTCTCTCGGTGGCGGGCGGCGGCGTGTGGATCTCGAGCAACGGCGGAAACAGCTGGACGTCGATCGGCGACCGCCTTCCCACGCAAGTGGTGGGCGCGATCGCCTGGACGCCGTACTCGGGCGGCAGGCTCATCGCCGGGACCGGGGACAACGCGATGGCCGGCGGCCTCTCGCTCTCCGGCCTCGGCGTCTACACCAGCAGCAACCTGCGCGACTGGACGAAGTCGAGCGGCGTTCCCAGCGCTACGCTCGCCTTCCGGATCGCCGTCGATCCTTCGGATGCAACCGGCGCGACCGTGTACGCCGCGACCAGCAAAGGCCTCTACCGCTCGAGCGACGGCGGCGCGAGCTTCGTCAACGTCGCCCTCCCCACCACGCCCGCGGGATATCCGGTCAACTGCGCCGGCGACACCACCAACGGATCCTGCTTCTACGCCAACATCGTCACCGACGTCATCGTGCGGCCGAATGACTACAACGGCACCGGCGGTGGCAAGGTGCTGGCCGCGGTGGGATGGGTCGGCGGCCAGCTCGCGCTGCGAAACGCGGACGGCACGCTCTCGACGACCTTGGTGCAGTCGCCGCAGAATGGGATCTACTCTTCGCCCAACGGCCAGCCCGGCACCTTCAAGTTCGTCGACCCGGGCAGCGGCACCACCTCCAACGGCTTCGCCACGACCACCGTGGTCGGGCGCACCGCCCTCACCGTCGCTCGCGGGCCGGGACAGAACCACGACCTGGTCTACGCCCTCGTGCAGGACGCCAAGAAGATCGCCGGCTGCCTCGACGACGCGCAGGCCGGGCTCAGCCTCGGCACTTGCCTGACCGGCACGGTGACCGCGCCTCCCACCACGCTGGATGGCGCGTACGTCTCCAAGAACTTCGGCGCCACCTGGACCAAGATCATGGACTGGTCGCAGCTCATCCTTCCCGGAACGAACAGCGCGCTCGGTCCCGTCGGTGCGGCGATCGGTTACGCACCCGGCGTGCAGTCCTGGTACAACCTCTGGATCGAAGCAGACCCGACCGCGACCGACGCGCTCAGCGGCGCGCCGACCCGCCTCGTCTTCGGCCTCGAAGAAGTCTGGGAGAACTTCCTCTTCGGCGAGCCGCAGAACGGCGTCAGCGCACAAGCCGTGCCCTGGAAGGTGATCGGCCGCTACTGGAACGCTTGCGCGTTCTCCATCCCCGACGCCCAATGCAACTCCGCCACCAACAAGCCCATCCCGGGAACGACCACGCATCCCGATCAGCACGCGGGTCTCTTCGTGCCCGACGGCGCGGGCGGAGTCACGCTCCTGGCCGGCAACGACGGCGGCGCCTACTTGCAGCACGTGGCCAAGGGTCAGGACTTCTCCAATGACGCCTGGGGCGCGGGCGCAAACGACGGGCTTGCCACGCTCTTGCCGTACCACCTCGCCATCGCCAAGGACGGCACGGTCGTGGCGGGCCTGCAAGACAACGGCGAGATGAAGATCACCCCCGACGGCCACCAGGCGATGATCTTCGGCGGCGACGGCTTCTTCACCGCCATCGATCCCGACAATGCGGGCAACATCGTCGAGGAGTACGCCGGCGGAGTGGTCTCCATCACCGTCAACGGCGGCAAGACCTGGTCGCACGTCAACTACGGGCTCACCTCGCCGCTCTTCGCCACCCCGATCGTGCAGGACCCGCTGCTCGCGGGCCACGTCATGATGGGCGGCCGCGAGGTCATCGAAGTCAACGACGCCTACCAGCAGGCCGCCGCCTGCGTGAACGTGAACACTCCGGTCGCGGAGACGTGCGCGACCTTCAACTGGACGAAGGTCTACGACCTCGGCACTGCCAACAATTCCGGCAACGCGAGCGCGAAGTCCTCCACCGCCGATCCCAACAACCGCCTCTCGGCAGTCGACCTGCGCGGCGACGCGGCGTACGTCGGCTACTGCGGGCCTTGCAGCGGAACGGGCGTGCACCGCTTCGGCCGCGGCATCGCCACCAACGTGGGCGGCGCGCTTCCGCCGCAGCGCCTGACCGCCAACGGCTGGCACGTCATCTCCCAGCCCAATGGGCTGCCGGCGCGGTACATCACTTCCGTCCGCATGGATCCGTCGAACCCGACGACGGTCTACGTGACGCTGGGCGGCTACAGCACGCATTGGGTGCCGCCGGGCGCCATCTTCCAGGAATCGGTGGGCACCGGCCACGTCTTCAAGTCGGTCGACGGCGGCAACAACTTCACCGATGTCTCGGGAAATCTGCCCGACACGCCGGCCGACTGGGTCGAGCTGCACGGCGCGACGCTGGTAGTCGGGACCGACATCGGCGTGTTCGTCTCCAGCAGCCTCGACGGCGGCACCTGGTCGGTACTGGGGGACCCGACGCTCGGGCCGGGGACCAGCACCTTCGCCGCGCTCGCCTTCGCGCCGAACAATGCCAACCTGCTCTACGCGGCGACGTTCGGCCGCGGGATCTGGTCGTTCCTCTTCTGACGCCTCCGCGATTGCGCGGCTCGAGCACGCGTTGCTAGAGTGCCGGCACGCTGCGCGGAGGCGAGCATGTTCGACGCGGGCGAGTTCCTCGACGAATTGCGTGGCGCCCTGCGCGAGAACATTCCGCAGAAAGCCGTTCGCGAAGCGCTCGCCCGGGCGGCGGCCCGCCCTTACGACGAGCTGGAGCGCGCCTTCGGCCCGGCCGAACGCGCCGAGCTGAAGACGCTGTACCGGTCGCCCGAATTGACGGTGCTCAAGATCGTCTGGGCGCCCGGCATGTCGATCGACCCGCACGATCACCGGATGTGGGCGGTGATCGGCATCTACGGCGGCGTCGAGGACAGCCAGTACTTCCGGCGCCGGCCGCCGGGTCTCGAGCGCGTCGCGGCGAAGACGCTCGCGCGCGGCGAGGTGGCGACGCTCGGCCACGACGTCATCCACGCGGTGAAGAACCCGCGCAGCACGCCGACCGCGGCCATCCATGTCTACGGCGGCGACTTCTTCGCCACTCCGCGCAGCGAGTGGGATCCCGAGACGCAAGAGGAGCGACCCTCGAGCGGCGAGCGATCGCGCGAGCTGTTTCTCCGATTCGGCGGCGTCGTCATCACCGAAGTCGAGTGAAGGAGCCGATGGACCCCGACGCTCGCGGTTACGACGACTTCTACCGGCACTTCGACTCGCCTCTGATGCAGCAGATCCGCCGGGAAGCCTATGGCGAGGACATCGGTCAACATTCGTGGGTCACTGCCGAGGAACTCCGGGCGGACGTCTCCCTGCTCGAGCTTTCCCCCTCGAGCCGGCTTCTCGATCTGGGCTGTGGCCCCTGCGGACCGCTCACCTTCGTCATCCGTCTCGTCGGCTGTCAGGGCACCGGCGCGGACGTGAGCCGGTCGGCGATCGCCGCGGGGCGCGCCCATGCAGCTTCGCTCGGGCTCGCCGGATCGATCGCCCTCCACCAGCTCGACCTGAACGAGCTGCTGCCCTTCGCCTCTGGCGCGTTCGACGCGGTGATGTCGCTGGACGCAGTCCTTCATCTTCGCGATCGATCGTCCACCTTCCGCGAAGTCGCGCGAGTGCTCGCTCCCGGAGGAAGGTTCCTCTTCACCGATGCCGGTGTGATCACGGGGCCGATCTCCAATGTGGAAGCGCAGTCGAGAGCGATCCATGGCTACACGCAGTTCGTTCCTCCCGGATTCAACGAGCGAGCGCTCGAGGTCGCGGGTTTTCGCTTGCAGAAGGTCGAGGACCAGACGGCGAGCGCGCTGAAGAATGCCGCGGGCCGGCTGGCCGCGAGCCTTGCTCATCGAGCAGAGCTGGTGGCGCTCGAAGGCGCTGCCTCTTTCGAGCGCCAGCGAAGCTATCTCGAAGTCGTCATCGGTCTCGCGCGAAGAGGAACGCTCTCGAGAATGATGTATCTGGCCGAAGCCGAAGCCGGAGCACGCCCGCCCAGGTAGATTGAAATGCGCGCGCCGCCTGCTCGTAGGGGAGCCGGGAGATCGCCCATGACAGCCAACGTGTATCGTGTCGCCGGAGTCGTCGTCCTCATCGCCGCCTGCGCGACCGAGCAGAGAAAGCCCGACGCCGCCGTGACCGGGAACAAGCCAACCGAGAGCCCGCTGCTCGCCCCCTGGCAGGGGCCCTGGAGCGGCGTGCCGCCCTTCGGGAAGTTCAAGGTCGCCGACATCAAGGCTGCAATGGAAGAAGGCATGGCGCAGAACCTGGCGGAGATCGAGCAGATCGCCGCCAACCCCGAGCCGGCCAGCTTCGACAACACCCTGGTGGCGATGGAGCGGGCCGGCTGGCCGCTCGACCGCGCCAGCGCGGTCTACGGCGTCTACACCTCGACGATGAACGACGCCGAGATGCAGGCCATCGAGACGGACCTCTCGCCCAAGCTCGCCGCGTTCAACGACAAGATCGTGCAGAACGCGAAGCTCTACGCCCGCCTCGCTGCGGTCTACGACAAGCGCGATGCGCTGGGCCTGACCCCCGAGCAGCAGCGGCTGCTCTGGCTCGATGACAAGGAATTCGTGCGCCAGGGCGCCAGGCTCGGCGCGCCGGAGAAGAAGAAGCTCTCCGAGCTCAACCAGGAGCTCGCCTCGCTGAGCACGAAGTTCACCCAGAACATCCTCGCCGAGGAAGGCTCGCAGATGGTGCTGCTCACGGGCGAGGCCGACCTGGCCGGGCTCTCGCCCTCGTTGCGCGAGCAGGCGGCGGCCGCGGCAGCGTCGCGCGGCAAGGCAGGCCAGTGGGCCATCCTCAACACGCGCTCCAGCGTCGATCCCTTCCTCACCTTCTCGACCCGGCGCGATCTGCGCGAGAAGGTCTGGCGCATGTTCGTCATGCGCGGCGACAACGGCGACGCGCACGACAACAACGGCACCATCACGCAGATCCTCCAGCTGCGCGCGCAGAAGGCGAAGCTCCTCGGCTACCCGAGCTGGGCGCACTGGAAGCTCGAGGACCAGATGGCCAAGACGCCGGAGCGCGCCCTCGCGCTGATGGAAGCGGTGTGGAAGCCGGCGGTGGCGCGGGTACGCGAGGAGGTGGCCGACATGCAGGCCGTCGCCGACCAGGAGAAGGCCGGCATTCCCGGAGGAGCCGGCTTTGCCGGCGACGGGCGGAGCCCGAAGGGCGGAGCACCGATCGAGCCGTGGGACTACCGCTTCTACGCGGAGAAAGTGCGCAAGGCGAAGTACGACCTCGACCAGAGCGAGATGAAGCCGTACCTCCAGCTGGAGAAGCTGCGCGAAGGGATGTTCTGGGTGGCCGGCCAGATGTTCGGCTTCAAGTTCGTTCCCATCACCGACGGATCGATCCCCGTCTATCACCCGGACGTGCGGGTCTGGGAGGTGCAGGACTCCTCCGGCAAGCACGTCGGGCTCTGGTACTTCGATCCCTACGCGCGGCCGGGCAAGAACTCGGGCGCGTGGATGAACGAGTACCGGCGGCAGTCGCGGGTCGCGGGGGAGGTGCCGGTGATCGTCTCCAACAACGCCAACTTCGTGAAGGGCAAGCCGGGCGAGCCGATCCTGATCAGCTGGGACGACGCGACCGGCATGTTCCACGAGTTCGGCCACGCGCTGCACGGGCTCAACTCCAGCGTGACTTATCCCTCGCTCTCGGGCACCAACGTGCCGCGCGACTACGTCGAGTTTCCTTCGCAGCTCCTCGAACACTGGCTCTCCACGCGCGCAATGCTCGACCGCTACGCGCTGCACTACCAGACCGGGCAGCCGATACCGGCCCAGCTGGTGGAGAAGATCGAGCGCGCCAAGACCTTCAACCAGGGTTTCGCCACCGTCGAATATCTCTCGGCGGCGCTGGTGGACATGAAGCTGCACCTCGCGGGAGACCAGCCGATCGATCCACGCAAGTTCGAGAAGGAGACGCTGGCGGAGCTGGGGATGCCGAAGGAGATCGTCATGCGGCACCGCACGCCGCAGTTCCAGCATGTCTTCGCCGGCGACGGGTATTCGGCGGGGTATTACAGCTATCTTTGGTCGGATACCTTGTCGGCCGACGCGTGGGAGGCTTTTCTCGAGGCGGGCGGTCCGTACGACCGGGAAGTGGCGAGCCGCCTTCAGCGATCCGTCTTCAGCGCCGGAAATACCGTCGACCCGGCCGACGGCTACCGCTCCTTCCGCGGGCGCGACCCAGGAATCGCGGCCCTGATGCGCAAGCGTGGGTTCGCGGCGCCGGCGGCAGGCTCCGGACAGCACTGATCGGGCTTGGCCGCCCAGGGACGCCGCTGCCGGACTGCAACCGGGCAAGCCGGCGCCTGGACGCAAGGGAAAATTTCGAGCTCTTGTGAACAGCGCGCCGCCTGACGAGATTCTATTTCGACAGTCTGGGGGAGGGGGGAATGAGCCAGCGCTGTGCGCGGATCCCGCAGCTCGACGGGCTGCGGGCGATTTCCATCTCTCTCGTCATCTTCGCTCATCTCTTCAACTCGGCCGGCGTCAGCCTGCCGGTGAGCTGGTTCCGCTGGCAGATGTTCAGCGGTCTGGGCGTGCGAGTCTTTTTCGTCATCTCCGGTTTTCTCATCACCGGCCTTTTGCTGAGGGAAAAGGAAGAATGCGGCAGCATCAGCCTTCTCCGCTTCTACGGGCGGCGCACCTTCCGCATTCTCGTGCCGTACTACGTCTTTCTCGCCGTGCTGATCGTGGCGCAGGCGCTGCATCTGGTCCGGTTCACCGGCAACGACCTGCTCCACGCGCTGACGTACACGACCAACTACCAGACCGATCGGTCGTGGGTGACGGGCCATTGCTGGTCGCTCGCGGTCGAGGAGCAGTTCTACCTGCTCTGGCCGCTGGCGATGGTGCTGCTCGGCAAGCGCCGCGCGGCTCTCGCGGCGCTCGGCATGCTCTTTCTCGCGCCGGTGATGCGCTCGTTCATCTGGAAGTTCGTGCCCGCGATGCACCCTGTCCTCGGTATCTCCTTCGAGACGGTCGCCGACGCGCTCGCAGCCGGCTGCCTGCTGGCCTGCGCGCGCGAGAAGCTCTGGACGCGGACCGGGTACCGCGCGCTGCTCTCCTCGCGGTGGATGTTGCTCGTCCCCCCGGCGGTGATGGGGATTTCTCTCTTCGACGCCTTCCCCAGCATTTCGTACACGGTTGGTTACTCGCTGATGAATCTGGGCGTGGCCCTGATCATCGACTGGACTCTGCGCTTCCCCCAGAAGTGGACGGCGCGCGCTCTCTCGCTGCGGCCGCTCGTGTACGTGGGATCGATCAGCTACTCGCTTTACCTCTGGCAGCAACCGTTCCTCGAGCACGTCGACCTGCAGGGCCTCCCGCTCAATCTGGTGGCCGCCCTGGCCGTGGCTGTACTGGCGCACTACGCGGTCGAGAGACCCTCGCTCGCGCTGCGCGTGCGCGTCGAGGAGTGGGCGCGCTCGCAGTTCCCGCAGCTGCGCCGGCGATCGCGAATTGCCATGCCGGTGCCGGCCGAGCAAGCGCGCGCAGCAGCGTAACAACAGGCGCTGCGCTGTCTGGCTGGTTCCCGTAGAGGCAGACAGCGTCCCCAAAAATAATTTTCCGGCCAGGCCACCCCGCACCCTCCTCGTACGTCAGGGCGCTCAGTCGCTCGCCTGCTGCCCGTGGCGTCGAGAGAAACCCCAGACGTTGCCCATAGAATGCGGTCGTACATCGGCCGTGCTGCACCCCGCTCAACCGCCATGCACCTAGCCCACCCCACTCTCGCCTCCACACCAGTCTAGGAAGAAGCGCCTCGCCTTCTTCGTTGGGCAAGCGGAACGCAGATCCCCCCGCGTCCCGCAGAGCAGCCAACCAAGGAGGCGAAGTGAACAAGCATCTCGTCATCGCAGCCGCCATCGCCTTGTCGCCGGCCGTCGCTCCCGCCGCGCAAGTCTGGACCGCCCCCAGCACCACCAAGGTGCGCCCGCAAGCCGCGGTTCCCGCCAACGCTCCCACCGCTGCCGCGCTCGCGGCCGCGCGCAACGAGTTCGAGTCCTTCCACGTCGTCGTCAACGGACCGGCCAGCGGCGTCTCGATGAGCCTGTCCGGTCTTTCCGACGGCAAGGGCGGCACCATCTCCGGACGCGACGTGGTGCTCTACCGCGAGGCGCTCATCAACGTTCCCGCGCCCTCGGGCGGTGACGGCGCCGCCGGCTGGTGGCCCGACGCGCTGGTGCCCGACGTCGACCCCA
>Ga0209471_1000648_pt1 | contig 22401 bp, 24 predicted proteins | sample GraSoiAngelo_128_FD_185885 | JGI IMG/M metagenome (GOLD analysis project Ga0209471, IMG submission 185885) | Grasslands soil microbial communities from the Angelo Coastal Reserve, California, USA - 14_0927_12_20cm (SPAdes) (version 2) | ecosystem: Environmental > Terrestrial > Soil > Grasslands ... | reverse complement strand
CGTCGGCATCGACGCCTGGCAAAGCTACCTCGCGCTCCGCCGCGTGCGGGAGGAGAACGTCGCGCTGCGCCGGGAGAACTTGCGCGCCAGCACCACCCTGCAGCAGGCGGCCGAGCTGCGGCTGGAGAACGAGCGGCTCAGGCGCTTGCTCGATTTCGAGGACAAGCAGTCGGGCCTGCGCCTGCTGGTCGCTCGCATCGTCGCGGTGGGCGCTTCTCCCCACAGCCACACCCTGCGGATCGCGCGGGGGTCGGATGACGGCATCGTCAAGGGCTCGCCGGTGATCGCCCCCGAGGGCGTCGTTGGCATGGTCTCGCAGCTGACCGGCAGCTACGCCGACGTGCAGCTCATCGTCGCGCCGCTCAGCTACGTCCCCGCCCTCAGCCAGCGCACCCGGAGCCGCAGCACCGTGCACGGGACCGGCGACATCTCGCGCTGCAAGCTCGAGTACGCGCTGCGCAACGACGACCTGCACGAGGGCGACGTGCTGGTGACGGCCGGTGCGCCCAACTCCTTTCCGCCCGGGCTGCGCCTGGGCCATGTCACCAACGTGCAGCGAAAGCCGGTCGGGCTCTTCACCGCGGCGGAAGTGATCCCGGCCGTGGACTTCTCGCGCCTGGATGAGGTCGCCGTGATCGTCCAGCCAGCCGCCAAGCCACCCGCCGACGGCATCGCGGAGGCTCCCGCGGGAGCAACTCCGTGAAGCTGCGCATCTTCCTCGTCGTTCTCGTCTGCATGGCGCTGGCGGTGCTGGAGTCGGTGATCCCCTTTCTCCTCCACCTCCGCGCGGCGCGCGCCGATCTCCTCCTCTCGGTGGTGCTCTACCTGGCGCTGCATGACGACATCGTCCAGGGCGCGGCCCTCAGCGCCGCCGCCGGCTATCTCTCCGATCTCACCTCCGCGACGCCGGCCTTCCTCTACACCTTCCTCGCCGTGCTCACCTTCGTGGTGGTCCGGATGGCGGGCAGCGCCCTCAAGACCGAAGGCGGCGTGCAGTCGGCCGCCATCGCTTTCGGCGCCAGCGTGATTCACTCCATCGTCGCCTCGATGCTCTTCGGCTTCGTCCTGGGAGTGGGATTCCACCTCGAGCTGGCCCCCTTGCTCTGGTCCGCTTTCGGCACCGCGCTGGCGGCGCCCTTCGTCTTCGCCATCCTCGGCAGGCTCGACTCCGGCTTCCCCAAGGCCGAGGGGGCGGTCCAGGGTAGGATCCGCTGATGCTCGTTCGCCGCGACGCCGACGACATCCGCGAAATCCGCCCCCGCGCCGCGCTCGGTGCGCTGGTCTGCATCTGCGCCCTCCTGGTGATCGTCGTGCGGCTCTACCAGCTGCAGATCCTCCGCGGCGACGACTACGTCACCCAGTCGATCGCGAACTTCCGCAAGTCGCTGCCGGTGCCCGCCGACCGCGGCCTGATCAAGGACCGGGTGGGCCGCACGCTGGTGGAGAACCGCCCCTCCTTCGACGTCTTCATGACCCCCGCCTTCTGCAAGGGCAAGGAGCGCGACGAGGTCATCGCCAAGCTGAAGGAGTATCTCAAGCTCAGCAACGAGGACGTCGAGCGGATCAAGACCGACTATCAGAAGAGCTGGTTGAGCAAGGACAAGCTGGAGCGCTTCAGGCCCTTCCTCGTCGATCTCGACATCGACCGCGATCTGGTCGACGTGCTCGAGTCGCACCAGACGGAGATGTCCTGCATCGACCTGCGGCCGGTGCCGCACCGGCTCTACCGCGCCCATCCCTCGCTCGGCCACGTGGTCGGCTACATGAGCGAGGTCACGCCCGAGGAGATGGACGACCATCCCGAGTATCGGCGCGGCCAGACCATCGGCCGGCGCGGGCTGGAGAGGCGCTGGGAGCGCGACCTGCGCGGCGACGACGGCAAGGAGACCTTCGTGGTCGACGCCAAGGGCCGCGAGCTGGACCAGGTCACGCGCGAGAATCTCATCCCCGAGAATGAACGGCTGGTTGCGGCCAAGCCGGGAAACAATCTCGTGCTCTCCATCGACGCGCGGCTGCAGGAAGCCGCCGACGCAGCGTTCCCGGGGCGGGCCGGCGCCGTCGTCGTCATGGAGGCGAAGACCGGCTTCATCCTGGCGATGGTCTCGCGGCCCTCCTTCGACGCGAACAAGATGTCGGGTCGCATCTCGCGCGGCGAGCTCTTGCAGGTGAACAACGATCCCTTGAAGCCGATGCTCAACCGGGTGATGAACGAGAACTACCATCCGGGATCGACGTTCAAGGTGGTCACCTCCCTCGCCGGCCTCGAGGCGGGGTTGATCGGTCCGGGCGGCACGCTCTTCTGCGGCGGCGGCTACACCTTGGGCAACCACCGCTGGCGCTGCGACAAGCCCGAGGGCCACGGCGCGCTCAACATGGCGAACGCCCTGCGCGTCTCCTGCGACGTCTTCTACTACGCGCTCGGCGACAAGACCGGCCTCGACGCCATCTCCGCCATGGCCCACCGGCTCGGCTACGGCCAGCCCACCGGCCTCGACCTGGGCCGCGAGATCCCCGGCATCATCCCCGACTCGGCCAACCTCGCGCCCGAGGCCGGCTCGGCCCGCGCGCAGGCGATCAACGCCGCCATCGGGCAGGGAGAAGTCAACGTCACCCCGCTGCAAGAGGCGGTCGCCTACGCAGCCATCGCCAACGGCGGCATGGTCTGGACGCCTCAAGTCGTTCTGCGCATCGAATCGCCCGACGGGCGCGTGCTCCGCGAGTTCCAGCCGCAGCTCGACGTCGCCAACGGCAACGGCGGGAAGCTCGGCGTCAAGGAGAGCTCGCTCGCGGTGGTGCGCGCCGGCCTTTTGGCGGTGGTCAACGAGCTGGGCGGCACGGCCTATCGCTCGCGGCTGTCGGACGTGAAGCTCGCCGGCAAGACGGGCACGGCGCAGGTGATGAAGCTGGGCCAGAAGCAGAAGCTCGACCCGACCACGCAGGAGTACTTCTCGCGCGACCACGCCTGGTTCGCCTCTTTTGCGCCGGCGGAGGATCCGGAGATCGTCGTGGTCGTCCTCAACGAGCACGGTGGCTGGGGCGCGGACGCCGCTGCGCCCGCCGCGGCCAGGGTCGTCGCCGCTTATTACCGGTTCAAGCGGGAGGAGGCGGCCGCCGCCCTGCAGACGCCGCCCCCCGTCGCGGCCAGCGCGGTGGTGCAATAGCGATGGCGATCTCCTTCACGGAAAAGAAGCTCGACAACCTGCACTGGCCGCTGGTCCTCTGCACGCTGATCATCTGCTCTTTGGGGCTGTGGAACCTTGCCTCGGCGACCAAGAACGCGCCGGTCGTCATGGTCAAGCTGCAGTTCTGGTGGATGATCGTCGGGATCGTCGCGGTCGGCATCTGGCTCTTCATCGACTACCGCTGGTTGCAGACGCTGGCCTGGCCCGGCTATGTCGCCGCGCTCGGTTTGCTCACGGGGGTCGCCTTCGCCGGCAAGAAGGTGCTGGGGGCGCGCCGCTGGCTCTCCTTCGCGGGGATGCAGATCCAGCCGAGCGAGTTCGTCAAGCTCGCGGTCATCGTCATCCTGGCGCGCTTCTTCACCGAGGACGAGACCGGGATCCGCAAAGGGCAGTACGGGATCTTCGATCTCTGGAAGCCTTTCCTGCTCATCCTCGTGCCCGTGGCGCTGGTGATGAAGCAGCCCGACCTGGGCACGGCGCTGGTCACTTTCGCCATCGCCATGACGATGGTGATGTTCGCCAAGGTGAAGTGGCGCGACCTGATCATCATGCTCGCGACGGGGATGGCGGGCGCTTACCTCGCCTGGCACCGCTTTCTCAAGGACTATCAGAAGCAGCGCATCCTCACCTTCCTCAATCCCGAGGCTTACGCGAAGGGGGCCGGCTACCACGCCATCCAGAGCGTCATCGCGGTGGGCAGCGGACAGTGGAGCGGGAAGGGATGGGGCGAAGGGACGCAGAACCAGCTCGCCTTCCTCCCCGAGCAGCACACCGACTTCATCTTCTCGGTCTGGGCCGAGGAGCATGGATTTCTCGGCGGGCTGCTGCTGATCGCGCTCTATGCCTTTCTCGTGCTGGCGGCGCTGGACGTGGCCGCCAACGCGCGGGACAAATTCGGCAGCTTTCTCGCGCTCGGCATCGCGGCGCTGTTCTTCTGGCACGCCTTCATCAACATGGGCATGGTCACCGGCGTGCTCCCCGTCGTCGGCGTGCCGCTGCCTCTCTTCTCCTACGGCGGCTCGAGCGTCGTCGCCGACATGCTCGGCATCGGCATCCTGCTGAATGTGTCCCTGCGCCGCTTCATGTTCTGAGCGGCGCAGACCGGCGACGGCGAGAGAGCCGCAATTAGAGGGCGAAGCTCGAGTCTAGACGGCGCGCTTGACCATCGCGTCGAGCTTCGACTTGGGCACGGCTCCGACGATCTGGTCGGCGACCTGGCCATCCTTGAAGAGCAGGAGCGTCGGGATGCTCATGATCCCGTACTTCTGCGGGACATTCTGGTGCGCGTCGATGTCCATCTTCCCGACTTTCAGCTTGCCCTTGTATTCCCCGGCGAGCTGCTCGACCAAAGGCGCGATGGCGCGGCAGGGCCCGCACCAGGCGGCCCAGAAATCGACCAGGACGGGCTCCTTGGAGCCGAGCACTTCATTCTGGAAGTTGTCGTCGGTGATGATGAGAATGTCCGCGCTCGCCATTTCGCTCCGCTCCTCGGAAATTCGGCCCAATCTGCCGATCGCCTGCCAGCCCGTCAACTGCGTCAACTGCATTGCGCTCACTCGGTCCCGCTGGTATCACCGAGAAGGTCCTCGATAGATGCTCGCCGGGCGCCGAGGATGCTCCGCAACGCGCCGGAGCCGGAAGGCCGAGGCAGTCAAACCGATGGCCGACTACGACCTTTTCGTACCCCAGAGCGTGCTCGCCAAGTGGTCGGAGCAAGGCCGCATCTCGGTGGTCGGCAACCTCCTCACCATTCTCGGCGAGAACAAGAATTTCGCCCTGACCAGCGCGGTCCGGTTCCTCAAGATGGAAGCAGGCGAGGATGTCGCCGGCCTCCTCCAGAAGGTGAAGACGATCGATGCCCTCAAGCAGATGGGCGCCGAGCACTACATGGAGTCGGTGATCCTCGGCGAGAGCGCCTACCAGGTGCAGCAGGGCTTCCTCGCCGAGGCGAATGCCCTTCGCCGCGCCGCGGCCGCATCGCAGGCGGCGAGCAAGCCGGCGGCCAAGCCCGGAGCGCCCGCCTCTTCTGCCGCCGAGGGCGAGAAGAACGCCGAGCCGGACTTGCTCGCGCAATTCCTCCTCGACAACCTCCCCTAGCCATGGCGACGCTGCTGGTCCACATCGCGTTGCTCGCGTACGCGGCGGGAGCGGCCGCTTTTCTCATCTGGCTGGTGCGCCCCGGCCGCCGTTTCGTCCAGTGGGGCCGCGCGCTCCTCGGCGGCGGCGTGCTGGTGCACTTCGCTGCGCTCGCCGCCGGCGTGGGCGTCGCGTCGCTCGGCCTCGGCGCGGGCGCGTGGAAGGGCGGGCAGCTCTTCAGCCTCCTCGCCGCCATCACCGTGGCGGGGTACCTGCTGCTCGATCTCAAGTACGACCTGCCGGTGGCCGGCGCCTTCGTGGCGCCCTTCACGGTGGCGGTGATGGTGCCGGCGCACCTCGTGCCCTCGACTTCGCGCGCGGTCGCGCCGCAGCTTTCCCATTCGCTGGTGCTCTTCCTCCACGTCGGCGCGGCCGCTCTCGGCACCGCTGTGCTGGCTCTCGCCTTCGGCCTCGCGCTCCTCTATCTCGCCAGCGAGAGGCAGATGAAGAGCAAGCGGCCGGGGCGGCTCTTCGCGCGGCTGCCCTCGCTCGATCTGATCGATCGCGCGGGCTACCGCCTCGCCGTCTGGGGTTTCGTCTTCCTCTCGCTCGCGATCGCGACCGGTTCCTTCGTCTCGCGCGAGGCGACCGGCACGACGCTGCCGTTCGCCCCCAAGCAAGGCTTCGCTCTTCTCGCCTGGGCGCTCTTCGCCTCGCTCATCCAGGCGCGGCTGGTCGCGGGCTGGCGAGGGCGGCGGGTGGCGCTTCTGGTCGTGACGGGCTTCGTGCTGCTCGCGGGCGTCTATGTCGGTCTGCTCTCCGCAGCGCCAGCGCTGCACGGCGCGACCGCCGCCACCTTCCTCTGCGTGGGAATCTCGCATCGCGAGGCGGCCATCGACGTGCGCGAGCAGCTGGCGGTGCCCACGGGGGAGCTGGCAGCGCGCCTTCTCAAGCTCAAGTCGTTGCCCGGCGTGCGCGAGGCGGCGCTGCTCTCCACCTGCAACCGCCTGGAGATCTACGCGGTCGGCGAGGGCAGCGCGGCGGCCGAGGAGATCCTCGAGGAGCTGGGCCCGCTCGCTGCGCCGCTCGCGGTCTGCCGCTTCGAGGAGGAGGCGCTCCGTCATCTCTTCCGCGTCTCCGCCAGCCTGGAGTCGATGGTGATCGGCGAGGCGCAGATCCTCGGCCAGGTGAAGGAGGCGGCGGCGCTGGCGCAAGGAGCGGGCGCCATCGGACCCGAGCTGGGCAAGGCCTTCGCCCGCGCGCTCACCGCTGCCAAGCGCGTGCGCACCGAGACGGAGATCGCCCGCGGCGCCGTCTCGCTCTCCAGCGTCGCCGTCAAGCTGGCGCACAAGCTGCTCGGCTCGCTCGAGGGCCGCTGCATGCTCCTGCTCGGCGCCGGCGAGATGGCCCAGCTCGCTGCGCGCGAGCTGCGCAGCGAAGGTGCGCGCGAGCTGCTCGTCGCCAACCGCAGCTCCGCCCGCGCCGAGGAGCTCGCCAAGGAGCAGGGCGGCGTGCCGGTCTCCCTCGCCGAGCTGCCGGCGCTGCTCGAGCGCGCCGACGTCGCCATCTGCTCCACCGCCGCCGTGGGTTACGTGGTCACCCGCGAGATGATGGCCAAGGCGCTCAAGGCGCGCCGCTACCAGCCCATCTTCCTCGTCGACCTCGCGCTGCCCCGCAACGTCGAACCGAGCACCAACGAATTGGAGAACGTCTACGTCTACGACCTCGACGACCTCGACCGCGCCGCGGCGCAGAACCGCGAGCTGCGCGCGGGGGAGATGAGCAAGGCGGAAGCGATCGTCGAGGAGGAGCTGCGCGCGTTCACCTCTGCGGCCCGGGAGCGCGCGGCGCTGCCGGTCCTCGCCCGGCTGCGCGCGCATGCCGAGTCGCTGGCGCAGGCCGAGGCGGAGAAGACCCTGGCGGCGCTGCGCGGCCTCGACGAGCGGGCGCAAAAAAGCGTGCGGGCGATGGCGAGCGCCATCGTCAACAAGCTCTTGCACAACGCCACCCTCAAGCTGCGCTCCGACGGCGAACGGCTAGGCGACGCAGCCGCGGAGCTGTTCGCGCTCGAGTTGGCGCCGCAGCCGCCGCCCGACCCGGCGCCCGAGCCGGAAAAGGACCCGGCGGTGGTGCCCTTGAGGAAGGTGTAGATGCTTCGCATCGCCACGCGGAAGAGCGCGCTGGCGCTCTGGCAGGCGGAGCGGATCAAGTCCCTGTTGGCGGAACCGGCCGAGCTGGTTCCGATGAGCACCGAAGGCGATCGCATCCCCGATCGCTCGCTGGCGGAGGCCGGCGGCAAGGGCCTCTTCGTCAAGGAGCTGGAGCAGGCGCTCTTCGAGGGCCGCGCCGATCTGGCGGTGCACAGCGCCAAGGACGTGCCCTTCGCGCTGCCCGAGCGGCTCTCGCTCTGCGCCTTTCCTGCGCGCGAGGACGCTCGCGACGCGCTCGTCGCGCCGGCCGCAAAGACCTTCGCGCGGCTGCCCCGCGGGGCGCGCGTCGGCACCAGCTCGCTGCGGCGCGCGGTGCAGCTGCGGGCGGAGCGGCCGGATCTGGAGATCGTCCCTCTGCGCGGCAACGTCCCGACCCGCGTCGCCAGAAGCGAGGGCCTCGACGCCGTCGTGCTCGCGCTCGCGGGCTTGCGGCGGCTGGGGCTTGCGGACAAGGCCACCGAGATCCTGCCGGTCGAGCTTTCACTCCCGGCGGCCGGCCAAGGAGCGCTGGCGGTCGAGGTGGTCCGCGGCTCGCGCGGGGAGATGGCGGCCTCGCCGCTCGACGATGCGGCCACCTCGCGCTGCGTGCGCGCCGAGCGTGCGGTGCTGGCGCGGCTTGCGGGCGGATGCACCCTGCCGATCGCAGCCTATGCGGTCCAAGAGGGCCAGCTTCTCTGGCTGCGCGCGGTGCTGGGCGGCCCCGACGGCCGCGGCGGCGTGACGGTCCTCCGCGCCGAGGCGCGCGGCGGCGATCCGGATCAACTCGGCCGCGCGGTGGCCGAGGCGCTGCTCGAGAAGGGCGGCGCGGCGCTCCTCGCCGCGGCCAAGGCATGAGCTTGCAAGGCAAGCGCGTGCTGGTGACTCGCGCCGCGGAGGAGGCGCCCGAGCTGGAGGACCTTCTCCGCCAGCGCGGCGCCGTGCCGGTGCGCTTTCCCTGCATCGAGTTCGAGGATGGGCGCGATCTGGAAGAGATCGTCCTCGCGCTCGAGAAGCGTCCGGACCTGGTCGTCGTCTCCTCGCCGCACGCCGCGCGCCGGTTGAAGGAGCTTTCGACGAGCGAAGATCAGATCTTCGCCGCGGTCGGGGCTGCGACCGCCGCGCTTTTGCCCGGCAAGGCGATCACTCCCAGCCGCGGCGCCGGCGCCCAGGCCCTGGTCGAGGAGCTGAGAGCGAGGGTGCGCGGCAAGCGCGTGCTCGTGCCGCGCGCCGAGGGCGGCACCAGAGAGCTGGTCGATGGATTGCGCAGCGCGGGCGCCAACGTCGAGGCGCTGACCCTCTACCGCACGGTGACGCCCAGGAGCGCCGATCTCTCGCTCCTGCGCGCTCTCGACGCCATCTCCTTTGCCAGCGGCAGCGCAGTCCGCGGCTTCGTCGCGCTCGCCGGCGCGCAGGCGGCGCGGCGCTGTGCCGTGGCGTGCATCGGCGCCGCCACCGCCGCCGCCGCAAGAGATGCGGGCATCCGCGTCGATGCGCAGGGCGACGAAGGCATGATCGGACTCTGCGACGCGCTCGCTCTCGCGCTGGTGCGCCGCAACGGTTAGTCTTCCGGCCGCGTGAGCGAAAAGCCGGAAATCCTCATCGTCGAAGACGACGACGACTGCCGCGCGGTGCTCCAGGACCTGCTCGAGCTCTCCGGCTACCGGGTCCTCACTGCGGCCGACGCGCAGCGCGCTCTCGCCGCAGCCCGCGCCGCTCCTCCGGCGTTGATGCTCGTCGACTACCTGATGCCCGACGCCGACGGCGGCTGGCTGGTGCGGCAGCTGCGCGAGGCGGGCGGCGCGCTGGCGCGCGTTCCGGTGATCGTCACCACCGGCTCGAGCACGGGCCGCGAGATCGCCGAGGGCCTGGGGGTGCAGTCGCTGGAGAAGCCCTTCGACATGAACCGGCTCCTCGAGCTGGTGCAATCGCTGGTGCCCAAAGCATGATCAAGCGGCCGGCCGGTCTCGAAGCGATCATTTTGTACAAATTGATCAAGGCGGGACTGGAGGTGGCTCTCGGTGTCCTTGCGGTCTATTTCCTGGTGCGCGGCGCCGAGGCGGGCGCGGCCACGCTGGCACAAGTGCTTCTCGAGCATTTCGCGGGCGGCTGGGCGCTGCAGCTCGCGACGCTGATCGTGGTCGGCGCCACCACGGGACACGTCAAGTTCATCGCCGCCGCCTCCTTTGCCGACGCCGCGCTCTCCGCCGTCGAGGGCCTCGCGCTCGCCGCCGGCAAGTGGTGGGCGCCCTGGCTCGTGGTCCTGGCCACCGGCGCCCTCTTGCCTTGGGAGATCTTCGAGACCATCCGCCATCCCGGATGGGGCAGGGCGCTCCTGCTCGCCGTCAACCTCGCGGTCGTCATGTACCTCTTGCTCACGGTTCTGCGCGAGCACCGCGCGATCGACAGGCAGACGCTCCGTTCCTAGCCGCCCGCCCGGTACAGACCGTAGATCGCCGCCCAGCCGATCGCGAGCAGCGCGAAGAAGAAGAGCAGCGAGACCCGCTCCATCCAGGCGATACCGCTCTTGCTCACGGTCACCCCCCACCCCATCGAGAGGAACGACCAGAGCCCGTTGGCGAGGTGATAGGCGATGCCGAGGATTCCGAGGACGTAGACCGCCAGCGTGGGGGTATGAAAGCGCATCTCGTGGGCGATCTCGGCGAACGGCTCGGGCGCTCCTTCGACGAAGCGAGGACGGAACCAGGCGAGCCACAGATGCGCGCCGAGGAAGAGCAGCAGCCCGAGGGCCGAGAGCCGCTGGAGGACGTAGCGCAGGTTGGAGAACCAGCCGATGCGCACGGTGGGCCGCGAGCGGACCATGCGGATGATGCCCCAGAGGGTGTGCCAGAGCAGCGGCAAGAGGACCAGGGTGAACGCCAGCGCTGCTCCGGCGTTGCTGCGGTGGCCGGTGACCGACTCCTGCCAGGCCTGTGGCGAGGTGTACGCCGCCAGCTGGTTCCAGAGATGCACCGTGGTCCAGACGCCCACCGGCACGAGCGCGAAGAGCGACCCGAGCCGCGCGAGAAGGAAGTCGCGCGCGATCGATCGCGCGGCCGGTTCGGCGCTGGCATTGGGCTCGGTGAGGGGCAGCGCCATGCGGCGGCTTGCGTAGAGCCTGCCTGCGCCGCTGTCAAGGCATGGCGATGATCACGTTGGCGAGCGCGTCGCACGAGCCGGTCTTGAAGCGGCCGTAGAATTCATGCACCTGCGAGAAGGAGTCGACGACGGCGATGTCGAAGCTGCCGCGCGCGTTGCCGCCGGTGCCGGACAGGTCGCTGTCGGCGATGTACGTGTTGGGAAAGTTGACGGCCGGGTAGCGGGTCGCGGGCTTCACCCCTTTGGCGGCGGGGATGACGAGCGCGGCGACCGGGTCGCGGCCGAAATAGAAGAAACCGACCTGGTCGAGCGGCGTGAGCAGGATCAGGGCCACGTAATCCTGCGGCGGATTCTGGAAGTAGTCGGGGCTCGAGCCGAGCTGGGTGCAAAGCCCGCTGGTGTTGGTGAGGATGATGGCGACCTTTTGCCCGATCCGGTTTCCGTTCGCGTCGTTCAGGGTGACGATGCCGGAGATGGCGCTGCGCACGTTGTCGATGGACGCGACCGGAATGGTGGCGGTGGCGCTGATGCCGCCCAGGACGAGATTGTCGGGATTGCCGCAGGCCGCGGCGAGGACCAACAGAGCAGACAAACGCATGCGGCGCACCATAGCAGGCGCAAGTCGATTGGCATTGCGCGCTCCTTCGACGCCTTGTAGGAACGCAGATTCATGCGCTGGGAGGAGATCGCCGGACAAGAGCGGGCGCTGCGGATCCTGCGCACGGCGCTGGAGCGCGAGCAGACGCATCACGCCTACCTGCTCGCGGGGCCGGCGGGCGCCGGCAAGGAGAAGGCCGCCCTGGTCTTTGCGCAGGCGGCGAACTGTCTCGGCCAGGCGCGGCCCTGCCAGGTCTGCGAGCACTGCACGGCCATCGCGCGGGGGAACTTTCCCGACGTCTCCTGGCAGATGCCGCTGGCCGAGCTGCTCGCGCGCGGCCGCATCAGCCGGGCCGATCTCGACGGCGCGCCCTCCAAGGAGATCCGGGTCGACGAGATCCGCGCGCTGGCGCGGCGGCTTTCGCTCGCGCCGCTGCGCGGGCGGCGCAAGGTCGCGATCCTCGTCCCTGCCGATGCGATGAACGAGCGGTCGCAGAACACGTTGCTCAAGACCCTGGAGGAGCCGCCTCCGGCCACGACGTTCCTGCTCCTCTCCGCGCACCCCGACTCACTGCTCCCGACGGTGCGCTCCCGCTGCGTGCGGGTGCAGTTCGCGCCGCCGCCTGGGGCCGAGGCGCCGCCCGATCCGGATCTGGTGCGCGAATTCGATCGCGCCCTCGGAGCGGAGGACGAGCTGCCGGCGCTCGATCTGGCCGAGGCGCGCCGCGACGAGGCGCTCGCGGTGGCCCTCGTCTTCCACCACTGGACGCGCGACCGGCTGGTGTCGCAGCCGGGGGAGCCGCTGCGGCTGTTGCGCCAGGCCGAGCTGTGCGGCGAGGTGATCGAGGCGCTGGAGCAGAACGGCAACGGTCGGCTGCAGCTGGAGCGGCTGCTCCTCGGTGCGCGCGATGCATGAGCTGATCGAAGAGGCGCTCAAAGGCTCGGCGAAGCCCGTCTATCTCATCGAGGGCGACGAGTACCTGGCGCGCGCCTCGGCGCGAGAGCTGGCGGAGGCGCTGGTGCCTCTCAACGAGCGGGCGCTCAACCTGATCGTTCTCGACGCCAGCGCGGGCGCGCGGGAGATCGTCTCGCACCTCGCCACCGTGGCGATGTTCCCCTCGCCGAAGGCGGTCATCGTCGAGGGAGCCGAGTCGTTCGCCGAGGAGGTCGACGCCGCCGCCGAGCTCGCCCGCGCGCGCGATCTCTGGCAGGCGAAACGGCCGCGAGACGCCGCGCGCCGGCTCTTGAAGCTGGTCCGTTCCGCCGGCTGGGGGGCGCTCGAGCTCGCGTTCGGCGGAAAGAGCGGACCTTCCGCCGCGAAGTGGCGCAAGGAGATCGGCGCCGCGCCGGAGGAGAGCGACAAGAGCTGGCTGCAGGAGCTCTCCTCCTCGGCGGTGGCGCAGAACCTGAGCGCTCCGCCGGAGGACCTGCAGGCGCTGCTCGATCTGTTCGAGCGCGGCTTGCCGCCCAAGACGCATCTGATTCTCGTCGCCGAGCTCTTGCCGCCGCGGCATCCGCTGGTCCGGCTCGCGCAGGAGAGAGGCGCTCACCTCAAGCGGCGCGCCGAGCGGCGCGGGCGCGGCATCGAGACGCTCGACATCTCCGCCGTGGTCGAGCAGGAGCTGGGACCGCTGAAGAAGCGGCTTGCCCGCGACGCCGAGCAGGAGCTCTTGCAGCGGCTGGGCGGCGATCTGCGCCTGATCGCGGCCGAGCTGCAGAAGCTCGCTGCCTACGTCGGCGAGAAGGCGGCCATCGCGCGCGCGGACGTGGAGGCCATCGTGGCGCCGGTGCGCGAGGAGGAGTTCTTCGCGCTCGGCGAGGCCGTCGGCGAGGGGGACATCCCCAAGGCGCTGCAGCTCCTCTCGGACGAGCTGCGGCGCAAGGCCAACGCCTCGGCGGTGGCGCTCCCTTTCCTCGGCGGCGTGGCCGGCGCGGTCCGACGCGCGCTCGCCGACAGCGCGCGGTATGCGAGCCTCCCCGAGCGGGAGCTGGGTTACAACGAATTCCAGAGCAAGATCTTTCCCTCGCTCGAGGAAGAGCTGTCGGCAAAGGGCCAGAAAGTGCCGCATCCTTTCGGCGCCTGGCTCTCCTACAAGCGCTCTCGCCGCAAGCCGCGCGAGTTCTGGCGGCGCGCGCTGGTCCGCTGCGCCGAGGCCGACTTCGATCTGAAGAACGGCGCCGATCCGCGATTGTTGATGGAGCGCCTGCTCGTCGAGGTGTGCGCCGGCTGATTTGTGTTATTTCCGGCGGACCATGGCCTCGCGGATGGTCGTCACGCACGCCCTGACTTACGCCAACGGCAGGATCCACCTCGGACATCTGGTCGAGGCGGTGCAGACCGACATCTTCGTGCGGGCCATGAACGCGCTCGGCCGCGAGGCGCTCTTCATCTCCGCCGACGACACGCACGGCACGCCCATCGAGATCAGCGCGGCCAAGGCCGGCGTGCGTCCGGAGGAATGGATCGAGGCCATCCACCGCGAGCACGTCGAGGACTACAAGGCATTCGAGATCGAATACGACCTCTATTACACGACGCATTCGGCGGAGAACGAGCGCCACTCGGTGCGCATCTTCGAGGCGCTCCAGGCCGACGGCGCCATCGAGAAGCGCGGTGTCGAGCAGATGTATTGCCCCACCGACAAGCGCTTCCTGCCCGACCGTTTCATCCGCGGGACCTGCCCGGTGTGCGGCACGGCCGATCAATACGGCGACTCCTGCGAGAACTGCGGCAGCACCTATCAGCCGACCGAGCTGAAGAATCCCCGCTGCGCCATCGACGGAAACACCGCCCTCGAGCGGCGCGTTTCCATGCATTACTTCGTCCGCTTGTCGAAGTATCAGGACTTTCTCCGCCAGTGGACCGCGACGCCCGGGCGGCTGCAGCCGGAGATCCTCAAGTCGCTGGAGAAGTGGCTGGCCGAGCCGCTGCGCGACTGGGACATCTCCCGCGACGCGCCTTACTTCGGATTCAGGATCCCCGGCGAGAAGGACAAGTACTTCTACGTCTGGCTCGATGCGCCCATCGGCTATCTGAGCAGCACCGACCACTGGTGCCAGGAGCACGGCCGCCGCGTCGAGGACTTCTGGAAGAGCGCCGACTGCGACGTGATCCATTTCATCGGAAAGGACATCGTCTATTTCCATGCGCTCTTCTGGCCGGCGATGCTCAAGGCCAGCGGCTGGAGCGTCCCCGCGCGGGTCCACGTGCACGGCATGCTCACCGTCGAGGGCGCGAAGATGAGCAAATCGCGCGGGACCTCTCTCGATGCGCGCGAGTATCTCGAGGCCGGTCTCGATCCCGAATGGCTGCGATACTTCTACGCGGCGAATCTCGGGTCGGGAGCGACCGACATCGATCTCTCGCTCCAGGAATTGAAGAACCGGGTCAATGGCGAGCTGCTCGCCAACGTCGGCAATCTCGCCAACCGCGCGCTCTCTCTCATCTGGAAGAACGGCGGACGGCTGACCCGCGCCGCGATGCCGGAGCGAGCGCAGGAGATCGAGCGCGAGCTGGCCGAGCTCTACACCCGCTGCGATACCCGCGCGGTGGTGCAGAAGGTGCTCGACTTCTCTTCGCTCGCCAACCAGCGTCTGCAGGCGGCGAAGCCTTGGGAGAAATTGAAGAGCGAGCGCGAGGCTGCGCTCTCCGAGCTGACCTATGCAGTGAACGTGGCGCGCCTCTGCGCGAGGTGGCTCGGTCCGATCGCACCGAAGTTCGCGCGCGGCGTGGAGGAGCAGAGCGGCGCCGCATCGAGTTGGGGCGACTTCAAGCCGCTCGAGGATGCGCCCATTCGCGAGCCGCGCCCGCTCGTACGCAAGGTGGAGGACGCGGACATCGAGAAGCTCGCCAGCAAGTTCGTCGCAGACAAGGAAAAGGAGCCGCCCGCCGCTGCGCAGCCGGCCGCGATCACCATCGACGAATTCGGCAAGCTCGACCTGCGCGCCGGCAAGGTGCTGGCCGCCGAGCGCGTTCCCAAGAAAGACAAATTATTGAAATTATCGATCGACCTCGGCGAAGGCGCGCCGCGCACCATCGTCAGCGGCGTGGCCAAATCCTATGCGCCGGAAGAGCTGGTGGGAAAGAACGTCGCGGTCGTCGCCAACCTGCCGCCCCGCGATTTCGGCAAGGGCCTCGTCTCCCACGGCATGATCCTCTTCGCCGGCGGCGGCGCGCGCGAGCACACCGCGGTCGAGCTGCCTGCCGAGGTCGCGCCCGGCTCGAAGGTGAAGTGATGGGCCTCTTCAGCTGGCTGGGCGGAGGCTCGCGCAAGGAGGCGGAAGCAGAGCCGCAGGCGGAGGAAGCAGTCTCCCTGGAGGAGCTCGCGGCCGCGCTCGAGTCCCCGGTGGGAGCGCTGCGCGTCGATGCCACCCGCGCGCTGCTCGAACGCTGGCGCAGCGGCGATGCGCAGGCAGCGGAGATCCTCGCGCCGCGCCTGCCGCAGCTGCTCGAGGACGAGGAGCCGCTGGCGCGCGCGGCGGCGCTGTCCGGCGTGCGCCTTTTGCGCCAGCCTGCGAGTCTCGAGCGCAACGCCAGCGCGGTCCTGGCGCTCCTTGCGGATCCGGTGCCGCAAGTGCGAACCGCCGCCATCTGGTCCGCGCTGCGCTTGCCGGGCGAGGTCGCGCGCGAGCAGGTGCGCGCTCTGCTCTCGTCGACCGAAGAGCCGATGCGCTTCGCCGCGGCTTGCGCGCTCTCCGATGTTCACGATGCCGCGGCGCTGCCCGAGCTGGTCGCGGCGCTGCGCGAGGAGCACCGGCGGCAGGAGGCGCTCTCCGCGCTGATGTCGCTCGGGGAGGCGGGCGCGCTCTCGCAGATCGCCGAGCTGTTCGAGGAGGAGTCGCTGGGCGAATTCGACAAGACCCTGGTGGCCGCGGCCATGGCCCGCTTCGGCGATGTTCGCGGGGCTGCGCATCTGGTCGAGCGCATCGAGGCCGACGCCGACGACCGGCCTGTCGCCGCGGAGTGGGCGGGGCGCCTCGGCGTGCAGCAGGCGATCGGAGCGCTCGAGGCGCTCGCGGAAGAGGAGGGCGATCCGGCGCAGGGCGCCGCCATGCGAGCTCTCGGCCGGCTGCACGCGCCGGGCGCCGAGGAGCGCCTCCTGCGCGTCGCCAGCGACGCGAGCGCGGCAGAAGATCTAAAGATGGACGCGGCGGAAGGTCTGGCCGAGCTCGGCACTCCGGCGGCGCTGGAGCTGCTCGGCAAGCTCGCCTCTTCGCAGGAAGAGGAGCTCTCGCAGCTCTGCCGCGAGCTGCTCGTCGAAGTCTCCGAGAAGTAGATGCTGATCGATTGCCACGCGCACCTCGACGACTACGGCGCCGAGCTGGATGAAGTGATCGCGCGCGCCAGGGCCGCGGGCCTCGTGCACGTGGTCGCCATCGGGCAATGGCCGATGGCCAAGGCGCGCGCCACGGTCGACCTCGCCAGGCGCGATCGATCGCTCCTCTCGGCGACCGCCGGAATCCATCCGCACGACGCCGCGCAGGCGACCGAGGACGACTTCGCCGAACTGGAGCGGCTCTGCGCCGGGCCTGACGTGGTCGCGGTGGGCGAGTGCGGTCTCGACTTCCACTACGACCGCTCGCCGCGCGACGTGCAGCGCAAGGTCTTCCGCCGGCAGCTGCAGCTGGCGAAAAAGCTGCGCAGGCCGGCCATGGTGCACACCCGCGAGGCAGATCTCGAGACGGCCGCCATCCTCTCCGAGGAGCTGGGACCCGACGGCGGCGTCATCCACTGCTTCACCAGCGATTGGACCGCGGCGCAGCGCTATCTGGCGCTGGGGATGTTCCTCAGCTTCTCGGGCGTCCTGACCTTCAAGAATGCCGATCCGGTGCGCGAGGCGGCAGAGAAGGCGCCGCTCGATCGCCTCCTGGTGGAAACCGACTCTCCTTTTCTCGCGCCGGTCCCGCACCGCGGAAAGCGCAACGAGCCGGCGCTCGTTGCGGTGACGGCCGCCCGGCTGGCCGAGCTGCGGAAGCTGCCGCTCGCGGAGCTGGAACGAGCCACGACTGCCAATGCCCGAGCGGCCCTGCGCCTGCCCGGCTGATACCATTGAATCCGCAGCTCCTCGCCGGAGTCCAAGGGAGCAAGGAGACGTCCATGAAGAAGGTGATCGCCGGATTCTTGCTTGCCGCGGGCCTTTCCACCGCCGCCCTCGCCGCCGAGAAGACCGAGACCATCCAGGTGTCCGGCTGGCACTGCGGAGGCTGCGCCGCGAAAACCGAGTCCGCGCTCAAGGACGTGAAGGGCGTGACCACGGTCCTGGCGGACAGGAACAAGAAGTCGGTCACGGTGACGTACGACGACAGCAAGGTGAAGCGCGCAGATCTGGAGAAGGCGATCACTGACTCCGGCTTCAGCGCCAACTAGCCTTCCCAGCTCAACCATTCCTCGCCGAGCTGTTCCTCGCTCAGGTCCGTCTTCCAGCGGCCTTTCCACTCGACGACTTCCCAACCGCGCCGCACCGCCTCGCTGCGGAAGGCTGGCTTGGGATTGACAACGATGGGATGGCCGACCTCCTCGAAGAGCGGAGTGTCGGCGACGCTGTCCGAGTAGAGGTAGCAGCGGCCGACGTCGATGCCGTGGCGCGCCAGCACTTCCTTGACGCGCTCCCGCTTGCCCTCGCGAAAGACGATGGGCGAGATCAGCTCGTCGGAGGAGACGCCCTGCTTGATCATTGCGCGCGTCCCGACCGCCTCGTGCGCGTGAAGGAAGCTGCCCAGCTCGTCGATGATGAACTGCGGCGAACCGGAGGCGACCAGCACCATGTGCCCCATCAACAGATGGCGCCGCACGGTTCGCAGGCCCTGCTGCGTGACCCGCTTCTTGATGTGCCGCTCGAAGCAGCGCCGCGCCAGCTCGCGCAGCCGATCGGCGCGGATGCCTTGCTGGCAGCGGCTCCCCAGCGCGACCATGTCTGCCTCCGAGAGGCGCTTGCGCGCATATTCGTAGAGCGCGCGAGGAACCTGGCTGCGCACTCCCGAGGCCATCTCCCGGTTCGAATAGAGGAACCAGGTGAAGATGGTGCCGGCGTTCCCGTCGAGGAGCGAGTCGTCGATGTCGAAGACGGCGGCGGTGCGCTGGAAGGGCTGCATCGGGCCTCGATCTTATTCGGCCTCTTCCTCTTCCGCTGCGGCCTTGGCGCCGACGACTCTGCTTGCGGCCCGCCGCGCCTTCTCCGCTGCCTCGGCGGCGATCTCCTCGGCGGGCCGCGGCTCGATGCTGTAGTCGGAGATCTTGCCCTGCGCCTTGAGCGTGCGCAGGCCGGCGTCGAGCGCCAGCCAGCGCGAATTTGCTCGCAGCTTGATGATGATGGGCGCGGCGGGGCGCTTGATCAGGCTGACCAGGTCGTACTCGCCGGAGAGAATGCTCACCGACCAGTTCGCTTCCAGGTCGGAGTCGACGCGCACGTCGCACTCCCTGCCCTCCCAGGTCGCCTTCGCCATGCCGGTTTCTCTACCACAGCTCAGCGAGCCGGCACCGCGCGGACGGCGCCCGGCGGCAGTGCGCCTGTCTTGCGCGCGACCACGCCGGCGTGCGTCTGGATGAACATCACGCCGATCAGGCCGAGGATCATCATCGCCACCACGATCCAGAGGAGCCGCTTGTTGTCGCGCCTGCGTTCGACCGACATGCCGCGGATCCAGGGGAGCTCGCCGACGCGCACCCAGCGCTCGCCGCGCAAGACCAGGTCGTCGAAGGCGATCACTCCCCGCTGATAGAGGAGGAGGAACTCCTTCTGGCTCTGGACAGTCAGCTCCTCGGAGCTGCCTGCCTGCTTGATCTGCAGCTTCATCGCGCCGGGCAGCTTAGGGGCCGCCCGGAAGGGGGACAACCGGCCGGCCGGCGAAAAAAAATAATTTTTTTTTGCCGCAGGGCTGGAAAGGGGGCGACGCGGCGCGGTGCGAATGGAATTACGCGGATTTGACCCCCAGGTCCCGGTCATCGCGTGGGCTCCTTCGCACCGCAGCGTGTCAGATGCCGCTCCGCGTCTTGCAAGTCATTGAAATGTCTGGAATCACCCATTCGGCAAACGAGTTGCACAGAATCGGGCATTGCCCGCCCCGATCTGTCGCAAAACCGAGGTCCCCCGATGTCTGAAAAGTTCGCCGCACAGCCTGCCACGACTGCCAACGAGACTGCGTCGATCGCTTCCCTCGACCGCTCCGCGGGCGCGCGCATCCTGGCGCGTTCCTTCTACAAGGAGCTCCGGTCGAGCGGCTACACCGCCAAGCAGCTCCTGGCCCTCTCGACGGAATTGATCGAGCTGATCACGCTCGACCTGCAGAACGAGCGCAAGGGCGCAGCGTAGAGCGCCTTCCCCAGTTCTTCCGGCCTTGACGATCTGATCCGGGGAAACTATGTGTGCCTCCCTTCCAGGAGGCGCACGACATGGCCCGCTTCGCCATCAACGGGTTCGGACGCATCGGCCGCAACATCCTGCGCGCTGCCATCAAGCGCGGGGCGAACCTCGAGGTGGCCCTGCTCAACGACGTCGACAAGCCGGCGACGCTCGCGCACCTCTTCAAGTACGACTCGGTCCACGGCATCTTCGACGGCAAGGTCGAGGCCACCGAGGACGCGGTGGTCATCAACGGCAAGCGCATCGCCGTCTCGGCCAAGCGCGATCCCGGCGAGCTGGCCCACCGCGAGCACCGCATCGACGTCGTGCTCGAGTGCTCGGGCCGCTTCACCAAGAAGGAGGACGCGGAGAGGCACATCAAGGCGGGCGCCAAGAAGGTGATCATCTCCGCGCCCGGCAAGGGCCAGGACCTCACGCTCTGCTACGGCATCAACCACGAGAAGTACGATCCGGCCAGGCACCACATCATCTCCAACGCCTCCTGCACCACCAACTGCCTCGCGCCGCTCGCCAAGGTGCTGACGGAGAGCTTCGGCCTCGAGCGCGGCCTGATGACCACCATCCACTCCTACACCAACGACCAGCGCATCCTCGATCTCCCGCACGAGGACCTGCGCCGCGCGCGCGCAGCGGCCCTCAGCATGATCCCCACCTCGACCGGCGCCGCGAAGATGATCGGCGAGGTCATCCCCGAGCTGAAGGGCAAGCTCAACGGCATCTCCATCCGCGTCCCGACTCCGAACGTCTCCTTGGTCGATCTCACCGCCGAGCTGTCGCGCAAGACCACCGCCGAGGAGATCAACGCTGCCTTCAAGTCGGCCGCGGAAGGAAAGCTGAAGGGGATCCTCACCTACAACACCGAGCAGACGGTGAGCGTGGACTACAACGGCAATCCGGCCTCCTCGATCTTCGACTCGACGCAGACCATGGTGGGCGACGACGGCAAGTTCGTGAAGGTCTTCGCCTGGTACGACAACGAGTGGGGCTTCTCCAACCGCATGGTCGACGTCGCGCTGATGGTGGCGGGAAGGCTGTGATCCGCTCGATCGAAGAGCTGCCCATCGAGGGCAAGCGGCTCTTCGTGCGCGTCGACTTCAACGTCCCGCTCGACAAGAACGGCAATGTAAAGGACGACGCCCGCATTCGCGCGGCGCTGCCCACCATCGTGCATGCGGTGCGGCGCGGCGCCAAGGTCATCCTCGCCTCTCACCTGGGTCGGCCCGACGGCAAGCGCGTTCCGGCGCTGTCCCTCGAGCCGGCCGGCGCCCGGCTCAGCCAGCTCCTGGGAAAGGACGTCATCTTCGCCGACGACTGCGTGGGCGACGGCGTGCGCAAGCTGGTGGCGGAGATGAAGGAGGGGCAGGTGCTGCTCCTCGAGAACCTCCGCTTCCATCCCGAGGAGGAGGCGAACGACGACGACTTCTCCCGCCAGCTCGCTTCTCTCGCCGACGTCTATGTCGACGACGCCTTCGGCACCGTCCATCGCGCGCACGCCAGCACGGTGGGGATGGTCAAGTACGTGGCGCAGAAGGGCGCGGGCTTTCTCGTCGCAACCGAGCTGAAGCATCTGCAGCCTCTCCTCAAGGGCGCGGCGAAGCCGTATCTCGCCATCCTCGGCGGCGCGAAGGTGAGCGACAAGATCAAGGTGATCGATCAGCTTCTCTCCCGCGTCGATGGGCTGCTCATCGGGGGCGCGATGGCCTACACCTTTCTTTCCGCGCGCGGCGTTCCGGTCGGCGCCTCGCGCGTGGAGAAGGACAAGATCGAGACGGCGAGAAGGATTCTGGAGAGGAGCAAGGTCGAGGTGTCGCTGCCCATCGACCACGTCGTCGCGCGCGAGCCCAAGGGCGGCGTGCCGGTCGAGACGGTCGCGCAGATCCCGGAAGGCATGCTTGGCCTCGACATCGGCCCGCGGACGCGGGCGCTCTACCGGGAGAAGATCGTCGGGGCGAAGACCATTTTCTGGAACGGCCCGATGGGATTGTTCGAGGTGCAAGAATATGCGGCGGGCACGCGGGAAGTGGCCGAGGCCCTGGCCGACGCGACCCGGCGCGGCGCGCGCACGGTGGTGGGCGGCGGCGACTCGGCCGCGGCCATCGCCGAGATGGGCCTCGCCGACAAAGTGACGCACGTCTCGACCGGCGGCGGCGCCTCGCTGGAATTTCTCGAAGGCCGTGAGCTCCCCGGCTTGAAGGTCCTGCAAGAGACGGCTTCCCCGCCAGCCGCGGAGCCGAGAAGGCGGAGCCCGTGATGCCGCGGCGCAAGTTCATCTGCGGCAACTGGAAGATGCACAAGACCACCGGCGAGGCGGTGCAGTTGGTGCGCGAGCTGCGCCAGCGGATCGAGACGAAGGCGCAGCTCGCGGTTGCGCCGCCCTTCACCGCCCTGAGCAGGGTGAAGGAGGCGCTGGTGGGGAGCCCCATCCAGCTCTTCGCCCAGAACTGCCACCACGAGAAGCAGGGCGCCTTCACCGGCGAGGTGAGCGCGCCCATGCTCAAGGAGCTGGGCTGCGACGGAGTGATCCTCGGCCACAGCGAGCGCCGCCAATATTTCGGTGAGACCGACGAGGGCGTGAACCGCAAGCTGAAGGCGGCCATCGAGGCTGGGCTTCACCCCATCGTCTGCGTCGGCGAGACCTTGCAGGAGCGCGAGGCCAACCGGACCTGGGAAGTGGTCTCGCGCCAGGTGCGCCAAGCGCTGGCCGGCATCTCCGCCGAGCAGGTCGGCCGCTGCACTCTCGCCTACGAGCCCGTCTGGGCCATCGGCACGGGCAAGACCGCGACCACCGCCCAGGCCCAGGAGGTGCACGGGCAGATCCGCGGGCTCGTGCGCGAGCTGGCCGGCGCGCCGGCAGCCGAAGCCGTGCGGATCCAGTACGGCGGCTCGGTCAAGCCCGAGAAC
>Ga0209471_1000647_pt1 | contig 22416 bp, 21 predicted proteins | sample GraSoiAngelo_128_FD_185885 | JGI IMG/M metagenome (GOLD analysis project Ga0209471, IMG submission 185885) | Grasslands soil microbial communities from the Angelo Coastal Reserve, California, USA - 14_0927_12_20cm (SPAdes) (version 2) | ecosystem: Environmental > Terrestrial > Soil > Grasslands ... | reverse complement strand
CCCCACCTCGCCGTCGGCCCTCTCCTGATCGCTCAGACGCTTTCTCCCCAGAGGCCCGCGCCGGGCGACGAGATCGGGGACGAACGGCAGCGGCGAAACGATGCGCACTCCCTCCTGCTCCAGCGCATCCGCGATCGCCCGCAAGGCGACGTCGTCGCCGAAGCTCCGCATCCGCGAGAGCGTCTTCACCGCCAGCCAGTCGGGGCGGACATCGAAGAGCTTCGGCTTGTTGATCCCGCCGCAGAGCACGGCCTCGCTGCATCCCGCCTCGCGAAGCGCCTGCGCGATGCGCCCGAGCTGCCCGACCTTCACCCAGGCGCGCGCCTCGAGGGCCTGGTCGGTCTCGCCTTCATGCGCCACGGCGACGACTTCGCGCCCGGCTCGCGCCGCGGCCTGGGCGAAGAGGAGAGGCAGGCGGCCCGACCCGGCGATGAGCCCGATCGGCGGCGCCATCAGCGCGCGATGCCCCGCTCGCTGTTTTCGAGGAAGGCGACGAGGTGGTCGATCTCTTCGGTGCCGCCGTGCTCGGCGCGCACGTGCGCGATCGCCTCGCGAAAGCCGAGCTTGCTGCGGTAGAGGATCTTGAACGCGTCCTTCACCCGCGACTGCTGCTCGTTGCTGAAGTGGGCGCGCGTCAGCCCGACGGTGTTGATGCCCACCACTTCGGCGCGGTCGCCTTGCACGGTCACGTAGGGCGGCACGTCCTGCGTCACCATCGCGCCGCCGCTGATGAATGCGAGCCGGCCGATGCGGGTGAACTGGTGCACGGCGGAAAGGCCGCCGAAGGTGACCCGGTCCTCGACGGCGACGTGGCCGGCGAGCGCGGCGCTGTTGGCGAGAATGCAGCCGTCGGCCAGCTGAACGTCGTGGGCGACGTGGCTGTTCGCCATCAAGAGGCAATGGTTGCCGACTCGCGTGACGCCGCCGCCGCCGGCGGTGCCGATGTGGACGGTGGCGAATTCGCGGATCTGGTTGGCGTCGCCGATCACCAGCCGCGTCGCCTCGCCCGCATACTTGAGGTCCTGCGGGATCGCTCCGACGGCGGCGAACTGGAAGATGACGTTCCCCTCGCCGATGGTGGTGTCGCCCTCGATCACCGCGTGCGGCCCAACGCGCGTGCGCGCGCCGATCCGCACTTTCGGCCCGATGACCGCGAAGGCGCCGATCTCGACGGTCGGATCCAGCTCGGCATGCCGATCGACGACTGCAGTCGGATGAATGGCCATCAGCCCTTCCTGTCGGCGATCATCGCCATCATCTCCGCCTCACTGGCGGTCTGGCCGTCCACCTTCGCCTCCCCGGCGAGCCGCCAGATGTTCCCCTTCTGCCGCTCGATGCGCACGTGCAGGTCGAGCCGATCGCCGGGCACCACCGGGCGGCGGAACTTCACCTTGTCGAACGACATCAGATAGATGACCTTCTGCTGCGGATCGAAGGGCGCCCCCTCGTAGGCAAGGAGCGCGCCGGCCTGCGCCATCGCCTCGAGCTGGAGCACGCCCGGCATCACCGGCTGGCCGGGGAAGTGGCCCTGGAAGAAGAGCTCGTTGAAGGTGAGGTTCTTGTAGGCGTGGATGCGCTCGCCCTTGATCACCTCGACGACGCGATCGACCAGAAGGAAAGGATAGCGGTGCGGGAGCGCCGCGAGGATCTTGGCGATGTCCATCACTTCCGCTCCCTCTCCAGCTCCTCGAGCCGCTGCGAGAGCTTGCGCACCTGCCGGATCAGCTCGGGCAGCCGCGGAAGGGCCGCGCTGAGGCGCAGCCAGTCGCGGTGGGGAATGGCCGGCGAGCCCGAGACCGTCTCGCCTCCGTCCAGGTCGCGCGCGACGCCGCTCTGCGCGCCCACCCGCGCTCCATCGCCGAGCTTGAGATGGCCGATCACGCCGACCTGGCCGGCCAGGACCACGCCCTGACCGAGTTCCGTCGATCCGCTGATCCCGCACTGGGCCACGAGCAGCGAGAGCGAACCGACCCTCACGTTGTGCGCCACCTGGACGAGGTTGTCGATCTTGGTGCCGCGGCCGATGATGGTCTCGCCCAGCGTCGCTCGATCGATGCAGGTGCAGGCGCCGACCTCGACGTCGTCCTCGACGCGGGCGATGCCCGCCTGCGGAACCTTGCGGTGCATGGGGCCATGGCCCTCGCCCTCGAGATCGAAGGCGAAACCGAAGCCATCCGAGCCGACCACGCAGTTCGGCTGGAGGATGACCCGATCTCCGACCAGGCAGCGCTCGCGGACGACGGCGCCGGGCCAGAGGATGCAGTCCTGCCCCACCTGGGCGAAGTGGAGAACGCGCGCGCCGGAATGGAGAGTGGTCCGCGCCCCGACGCGAGCGCCCGGCCCGACGTAGGCTCCCGCCAGAACCGCGGCGGTGGGATGCACTTCCGCGCTCGCGTCGACCCAGGCGCCCGGCTGGACCCCGCGCGCGACTTCGAGCTCTCGATGAAAAAGCGCGCTCGCCTTGGCAAAGGCGACGTAGGGCTGCGCCGCGACGAGACGAGCCGCTCCTACAGGCACGCGGGAGGCGTCTTCCTCCGAGACGATCACCGCGCCCGCCGCGCACCTCTGGAGCTCGCTCAGGTATCGCGTGTTGGCGTAGAAGGCGACGTGCTCCGGCGCCGCGCTCGCCAGCGACGCCACTCCGGAAACCCTCCGCGCCCCTTCCCCGCGGAGCTCCGCACCGATGCGGCCCGCCAGTTCCGAAAGCGAGAGGTGCGGCACGGCTACTTCTTCGGCGCCGGGGCGGGTTTCTTTTCCGGCGTCTTTTTCTCCGGCGTCTTTCCCGCCACGCCGCCGCCGAAACGCTCGTTGTAGCGGCGCACCACTTCGTTGGTCACATCGGAAGCGGCCGGCGCGTAGAGGAGCGCGGCCTTGTCGAGCACGAAGGTGAAGCTCTCCCGGTCGCTCACCTCGGCGACGACCTGGAGCAGCCGCTTGGAGATGGTCTGCATCGCCTCCTGCTCCTTGCCCGAAAGCTCCTCCTGCATCTGGTTGGCGTCGTTTTGCGCCTCGATGTACGCCTTCTGCAGCTCCTCCTGCTTCTTCTTCTTCGCGTCTTCGGAAAGGACCGGCGCCTGCTTGTCGTAGTCCGTTTTCATCTTTTCCAAGTTCGCCCGCTTCTGGTCGAGGTCGGCGCGCTTCTTGTCCAGCTCCGCCTTGAGGCGCGAGCGGGCCTGCTTGCCCTCCTCCACCTCCTGCACGGCGCGCTGGACGTCGACATAGCCGATCTTGATCCCCTGCGCGCGCGCAGGGACGGCAAAGAGCAGCGGAAGTGCGAAAAGCAGACGGCGCATCATCGTTCTCCAGTGTCCCCAGGAAAGAGGCGAACAATACCTCAGAAGAAGTTCCCGATGGTGAATTCGAAAAGATACGGATCGTCGATGGCCCTGCGAGTGAGCGGGAAGCCGACCTCGAAGCGCAGGGGGCCGAGAGGCGAGAACCAGCGGATGCCGAAACCCGTGCTGTGGAACAATCCCAGGGGAAGGTTGCCGCCCCGCTGGGCGCTCTGGAAGAGATTCTCCGACTCCGAGAAGGTGTTGCCCGCGTCGTAGAAGAGCACGCCCTTGACGCCGGCCGATTCGATGATGGGGAATTCGATCTCCCAGTTGGTGATCAACTCCTTGTTGCCGCCGACGGCGAACTCGACGATGCCCGCTTCGGGATCGCGGCTGCTGGCGATCTTCTTGGTGGGCGAGAGGCTGCGCAGGGTGTAGCCGCGGATGGAGTTGATGCCGCCGGCGAAGAATTTCTCGCTGATGGCGATCGGGTGATTGAGCGGGTCGGTGGCGCGGATGTAGCCGAGCGAGAGGTTCACCTTGAAGACCAGGCCCCAGAAGATGGGCCGGTAGAAGCGCTCGATCAGCCTGTACCGCTGGAAAAGGTTCTGGCTGTCGAAGGCGGCGGCAGCGAATTCCGCCGACGCCGATTCCAGGTGTCCGTTGGTGGGAAAGAGCCGGTTGTCGCGCCGGTCGTAGTTGAAGGAGACGCGGATGCTGGAGGTCCTGCCCGAGCTGAATTGATTGGCGAGCAGGTCGTTCGAGCCTCCGCTCGCGACCACGTTCACTTTCTCCAGCGTATAGGTGGTGAAGAGGCGGAAGTCCTCGAACACCTCATACCCGGCGGTCAGCGCGAAGCCGTTCGCCTGGCGGTCGAACCCGGAGAAGATCAATTCGCTGCGGTAGAGATCGATCGAGCCGGTCCAGGGAGTGTCGAACAAGTAAGGATCGAGATAGCTGAGCTGGAAGAGCTGCCGGATGCTGGAGATCTGCAGGGCCAGCGAGGCGGTGTGGCCGTACCCGAAGAGATTGTTCTGCGCCAGCTGCGCCTGCCCGAAGAAGCTCTCGCCGCCGGTGAAGCCGAAGCCGATCTGGAAGGTGCCGGTCAGCTTCTCCTTCACCGACACTTCCAGGACCATCTTGTCGTCGCCCGAGCCGCGCCGGTTGTTGATCTCGACGTTGTCGAAGAAGCCCAGCGCGGTGACCCGCTGCTTGGAGAGGCGCACGCCGGTGCCGCTGTAGAGGTCGCCCTCGTTGATGCGCATCTCGCGGCGGATGACCTTGTCGCGCGTCTTGGAGTTGCCCACCACCTCGATCTTCTCGATGGTGACCAGGTTCCCCTTCTGGAAGACGTAGGTGAGGTCGACGCTCTTCTTCTCGGCATCGACCGCGGTGTCGGGCGTGACGTTGGCGTAGGCGTAACCCTTGTCCTTGTAGACGTCGAGCAGCACCTGCATGTCGCGCTGCAGGCGCGACTTGGAGAAGCGCTCGCCGGTGTGGGTGATGACCAGCGAGAGCAGCTTCTCGCGCGGCTCGAGCAAGTCGCCGCTGACGTCGATCTTGCCGACGTCGTAGGGCTCGCCCTCGTCGATGGTCACGGTGATGAAGATGAAGCGGCGGTCGGGCGAGAGCTCGATGGCCGGCTTGCCGAACTTCACGTAGATGTATCCGACGTCGAAATAGAGGCCCTGCAAGACGATCTCGTCGCGCTGGAATGCCTCTTCGCGGTAGGTGCCGGCCCCGGAGAGAAAGCTGAACGGCGTCCCCTCCTGCGTCAGCATGGCCGCCTTCAGCTCCTCGCTGCCGATGGCCTTGTTGCCGACGAAGCGGACCTCCTTGACCGTCACCTTGGCGTGCTCGTTGATCTGGAAGACGACGTCCACTTCGTTGTTGGGCTGCGGGACGATCTTGGGCGTCACCTCCGCGAGGAAGAATCCTTTCTCGACGTACTTCTCCTGGATCTTCTTCGCCGACTTGCGCACCGCCTCCTGGTCGAGGATCTGGTACTGCTTGATCTCGAGGGTGTCCTTGAAGTCGTCCTTGGAGAGCTCTTCGTTTCCCTCGAGGCGGACTTCGCGCACCGCGGGCTTTTCGCTCACCAGCACCGTCAGGGTGAAGCCTTTCAACGGAGGCTGGGCGGGCGAGACGTCGAGCTTGACGTCATTGAAATAGCCCATGCGCCAGACGCTGAGGAGGACGGTCTTCAGCTTGGCGCGGTCGTAGGTGTCGCCCGGCTTGAGCGGAATGACGGCGCGGATGGCGTCGGTCTCGACGCGGCGGTTGCCCTGGACGTTGATCTTGGAGAGCTCGCCGGAATCAGGGGCGGGAATCGCCGCCTGCGCCGGAGTCTCCTCGGTCGGAACGCTCGGCGCTTCGCCGGCCCGGGCAGGCGCCGGCGCCGGAGCAGGTTGCGGCGGCTGCTGCGCGCGCGCTGCAGGGACCAACAGGGCAAACGTGGCGAGAAGGAGAGCCGTCCGCATGGTACAAGGCGGCGGACCCTAACCGAATTCCGCTCGTGCGACAACGCCGATCGTCAGCGGGAAACAGCGCGCAGATTCCCACGTCAACTTTTTTTTGCTCCGGAGAAATTTTTTGCGGTGAGGAACGGCAATGGTAGCGGATTGAGCCATGCCCGTAGTGCAGCTGCGGCGGCCCGCGAGCTCCTTCGTCTCGCGGCCTCTCGACGACGACGCGCCGGAAGCGGCGCCTTTCCTCAAATGGGCGGGCGGCAAGACCTCGCTGCTCCCCGAGCTGCTCAAGCACGTTCCGGCCCGGCTGCGCGGCTATCACGAGCCGTTCGTGGGCGGCGGCGCGCTCTTCTTCGCCGTGCGGCGAATGGCCAGGCGCGCGGTCCTGGCCGACAGCAATGCCGAGCTGATCCACTGCTACCGGCAGGTCCGCGACGACGTCTCGGCGGTGCTCGACGCGCTTGCCCGGCACGTCTATGGGAAGACCCACTTCCAGGAAGTGCGCGCGCTCGATCCGCTGCGCCTTCCACCCGCCGAGCGCGCCGCGCGCTTCGTCTATCTCAACAAGACCTGCTTCAACGGCCTCTGGCGCGTCAACCGCGCCGGCCGCTTCAATGTGCCGATCGGCCGGTACAAGAACCCGCAGTTCAACAATCCCGCTGTGCTCTTCTCCGCGAGCCATGCCCTGCGCGGCGTGGAGCTCCTGCACGCCTCCTTCGAGGAGGCGCTGCAGCGCGCGCGGCCGGGAGACTTCGTCTATCTCGATCCTCCCTACGATCCCGTCTCGGCGACCGCGAGCTTCGCTTCCTACACGCCCGGCGGCTTCAGCTGGGACGACCAGAAGCGGCTCGCCCACGCCTGCATCGCTCTCAATCGCCGCGGCGTGCGCTTCCTCCTCTCCAACTCCGCCACCGATCGCATCCGCGAGCTCTATCGCGGATTCGCGCAGCGGATGGTCCGCGCGCCGCGCTTCATCAATTCGCGCGGCAGCGGCCGCGGCCGCGTCGACGAGCTTCTCGTCTTCAACGCCTGATGGACCCGCTCGCTTTCGTCGAGCAGCACGGCATCGTCCTCGCCTCCGCGCGCGGGCCAGCGCCGTCGCTGGCCGAGCACGTCGCGGGCCAGCCCATCCGCGGCAGCTGGTGGGGCCATCCGCGCGGCCGCGACATCTTCCGCGCCTTTGCCGAGGTCGACGGCTCCGGCCAGGTCCTCATCTGCCGGCTGATCGACGGCAAGCGGACTTTCGTCCACCGGCGGCTGTGGCCGGCGCTGCTGCGGTTGCAACCGGGACCTTTTTCCCCGCTCGATCGCGTCAGCGAGGAGCACACGCCCTCGGGAAAGCACGTCTCGCACACGGCGCCGTGGCCTTCCTGGCTGCCCGCCGAAGCGGTGGCCGAGGCGCAGCGATTGTCGGAAGAACAAGCACGGGCCGCGCTCGGCGAGGGAGCTAGGTACCTGGCCCAGGCGGAGAAGAAATCGCGCCGGAAGAAGTGACTTCGCCCTCTTCCCCGGAGCCCTCGATGACCAGCCCTTCGCTGAGCCGCAGCCGCCGCGGCATGCGCTCCGCCAGCCGCGGATTGTGGGTCACGACGATGGCGGCGATCCCCAGCCGGCGGTTGAGCTCGACGAGCAGCTGGTGGATGCCCTCGCCCGTGGCCTCGTCGAGATTGCCGGTGGGCTCGTCGGCGAGCAGGAGCCGCGGCTTCAAGACCAGCGCGCGCGCCAGCGCCACCCGCTGCTGCTCGCCGCCGGAGAGCTCGCCTGGCTTGTGATCCAGCCGGTGGGCGAGGCCGACCATCTCCAGCACTTGCCGGGCCGCTTCCTCGGCCTTCTCCCGCGAGTAGCGATTGATCAAGCCCGGCATGGCGGTGTTCTGCAAGGCGGTGAATTCCGGCAACAGGTAATGGAATTGAAAGACGAAGCCGATGCTCCTGTTGCGGAAGGCGGCGAGCTCCTCCTCGGGCATGGCATAGGCGTCGCGCCCCTCGAAAAGCACCTGGCCGGCGGTGGGCGGATCGAGCGTGCCGATGACGTGCAAGAAGGTGCTCTTCCCCACGCCGCTCGGCCCGACCAGCGAAACCATCTCGCCGGGCTCGAGGGAAAACGAGGCGCCGCGCAGGACGTGGATCTCTTTCTCGCCCAGCCAGTACGACTTGTGCAAGCCGCGGGCTTCGACGAGAGGAGGCACGCTCAATCCTCCCGCAAGCCGTCGACCGGCGAGAGGCGGCTGGCTTTGGTCGCCGGGTAGAGCGTCGCCAGATAGCTCAGCGCCACCGAGATCAAGGCCACCGCACAGAATTGCCCGACGTCGGCATTCACCGGCAGATTCGAGATGTAATAAACGTCGGGGTCGAGCTGCAAACCATAGCGCTCGATGAACGAACAGGAGGCGAAGCCCAGCAAGAGTCCCATCGCGGTGCCGATGGCGCCGATGGTCAATCCCTCGAGGACGAAGATCTTCATCACCGAGGCGTCGCGCGCGCCCATCGATTTGAGGATGGAGATCTCCTTGGTCTTCTCCAAGACCAGCATGATCAAGGTGCTGAGGATGTTGAAGCAGGCGACGAGAACGATGAAGGTCAAGATGATGGCCATCGCCAGCTTCTCCAGCTTCAAGGCGGAGAAGAGGTTGCGGTTCAGCTCGGCCCAGTCCTTGGTGCGGTAGGGAAATCCGCCCAGCGCAGAGACGACGCGCCGGCCCTCGGCGCGGGCGGCGTCGACGTCGTTGAACTTCAATTCCAGCCCCATGATGTTGTCGCCCATCCGGAAGAACTTCTGGGCCTCGGGAAGATGGATGTAAACGAATTTGGAATCATATTCATACATCCCCGAATAGAGGATGCAGGCGACGCGGAAGGGGCGGCTGCGCGGCACCGGCCCGGTGGGCGTCATCTCGCCGAGCGGCGTGAGCACGCTGATGACGTCTCCCACCCAGGCGCGGATCTGATGCGACATCTCCTTGCCGATGCAGACGCCGGGCAATGCCTTCAATGCCTGCGGATCGAGCTTGTTCTTCTCTTCCTCCGGGTGCTGCTGGCGGCGCTTCAACGTGTCTTCCAGGTATTGCTGGTATTCGGGGCCCTCGAGCTGCTTCGATGCCTCCGAACGCGGCTCGACCACCGAGGTGGGGATGTCCTGCGGCGACGCCACCCACTTCAGGTCGCCGGCGATCACCTGCCGGGGGAGCTCGCTCACCGTTCCTGCCGTGGCCGGATCGATCCCTTTCAACTCCGCGCCGGTGACCGTCTGCCCGTGGGAAAGAATCACTTCATTGAGAATGAAGGGAGAAACCCCCGTCACGCCCGGCACCGCGGCCACTTTGGGCAAGACCGACTTCCATTCGGAGAAGTCGTTGGAGAACTTGAGCAGATAAGCGTGCGAGTTGGTGCCGAGGATCTTGTGCTTCAGATCGGCCTCGAATCCACTCATCACCGAGAGGACCACGGTCAGCGCCCAGACGCCGACGGCCACGCCGGCGATGGAGATGGCCGTCATCACCACCGTCGCCGGCCGCTTGCGCCGCTGTCCCGGCTGCAGCCGCGCCAGCGCAGCGCGGGCCTGCACCCAGCGGGCGACGAGCAAGAGTGCAGCCACCACCGCGCCGGCGGCGACGATCACCCCGAGGGCGCTGGTCTCCGCGCCGCGCCGGTATCGCAGCGAAGCCAGAACGCCCGCAGCGAAGAGCAATCCCGGCGGCACCAGCCCGAGCGCGATCAAGGTCAGCGCCGTGCGGCGATTCAATCGCAGGTGCGTCCGCGCGATCCCTGCTTCATATCCGAAGCGAAGGTCGGGAGTGCCCGCGGCACCGAGCAGCACGCCGGCCGAGGCGCCCCACATTCCCAAGAGCCACGCGCCTGCGCCGGTGAGCGCTGCCCAGAGGACCAATTCCTCGGTGGAGGCAAAGAAGCGGTCATAGGAGAAAGAAGGCGGCTTCAATTGCCGCAAAGCGATGAATGCGGCGATGGCCAGCAGCAGCGCCGCCAGCCCCATCTCCCGCGCGCCGAAGCCGCGCGCGAGAAAGCTGACGAAGAATCCGATGAGCAGGAAGGCCAGCGCCTCGCCGCCGAAGGAAATCGCCAGCAGCGCATCGGGCGAGAGCAAGGTCCTGTTCGACAAGAAAGCGCGGAGCACAAGCTGCCCTGCGAAGGCGGCTCCCAGCAGAACCAGCGCAACGAGGAACGCGCGCTTGCGGAACTTCAACGGCCCTCCTCGGCTTCGGGTTTGAGGAGCGGAAAGAGGATCACGTCGCGGATGCTGGCCGAGTCGGTGAAGAGCATCGCCAGCCGATCGATGCCCAGACCTTCGCCGGCGGTGGGCGGCATGCCGTGCTCGAGAGCGCGGATGAAATCGCGGTCGTAGGGCATCGCCTCGACGTCGCCGCGCGCGGCCGCCTCGACCTGCGCGCGAAAACGCGCTTCCTGATCGCGCGGGTCGTTCAATTCGGAAAAGGCGTTGGCGATCTCCATTCCGCCGGCAAAGGCCTCGAAGCGATCCACCAGCCGCGGCTCGGAATCGCGCCGTCTCGCCAGCGGAGACACTTCGATCGGGTAATCGATCACGAAGGAGGGCCGATCGGAGCGCAGCATGGGCTCGATGAACGTCTCGAACGCCCAGGCGATCTTCGCTCCCGTCGAATGCGCGTGGGTAAATTTCTTCCTGGGCTCATCCTTGTCCGCCTTCGCCAGCCAGGCGGCGTCGGGCAGCTTTTCCAGACCGTCGAGACCTGCAACCCCGTAGAGGCGCGCCACTTCGAAGGCCATCGAGACGCGCGGCCAGGGCGGCGTGTAATCGATCAGCGCGCCCTGGTAAGGCACCACCGCCGCGCCGGTGACCTCGAGCGCGAGCCGCGAGACGAGCAGCTCGGTGAGCAGCATCAAGTCTTCATGGGTGGCATAGGCCTGATAGAACTCGACGGTGGTGAATTCCGGATTGTGCCTCCGGTCGATCCCTTCGTTGCGGAAGATGCGGCCCAGCTCGTAGACGCGCTCCAGTCCGCCGACGATCAATCGCTTCAAATGCAATTCAGTCGCGATGCGCAGCTTGAGATCGAGGTCGAGCGCGTTGTGGTGCGTCTGGAAGGGCCGCGCCGCCGCGCCGCCCGCCTCTTCCGGCTTGTGCAGGATGGGCGTCTCGACTTCGAGATAGCCGCGCTCGTCGAGGAAGCGGCGCAGCCCGCTGATGAGCGCGGCGCGGCGGCGGAAGGCCTCGCGCACTTCGGGATTCACCGCGAGATCGACGTAGCGCTGCCGGTATCGCGTCTCGACGTCCTGCAGTCCGTGCCATTTTTCCGGCAAGGGCCGGAGCGCTTTGCTCAAGAGCTTGAATTCGACTGCTTCGATCGACAATTCGCCGGTGCGGGTGCGCATGGCGCGGCCGCGGGCGAACGCGATGTCTCCCAGGTCGATCTGCTTCAACAGCTCGTAGGCCGCGTCGCCGACCTTGTCCTTCTTGATGAAGACCTGCAGGTCGCCGTCGCGGTCGCGCAGCGAGGCGAACGTCGCCTTGCCCATCGTGCGCAGCGCCATCACCCGGCCCGCCAGGCCGTAGTCCTCGCTGCGGTTTGCCTCCAGCGCGGCCGCGTCGTCGCTCTCATGCCGCGCGCGCACGATGCCGGTCGTATGCGGAACTGCCACCCCGGTGCCGTACGGATTCACGCCGCGCTCGCGCAGCTGCTCGGCCTTTTGCTCGCGGAGGCGGATCTGGTCCTCGATCGAGCTGGTCGCTCCCGGCTGTGGTATCTCGGCCATGGGGACGGTCTCTTTACCCCTCTGCGCGCACCCCTGTAAACGCGCGCCGGGGAATGAGCGGGCGCTGCCCGGTGTAGCATCGGGGCGTGAATCGCTCCGGGGAGATCCGCTGGCAGCATCTGGCCGGCATGGCCGGCGTCTGCGCCGTGGCGCTTGCCGGCGTGTTCTGGCTCAGCCTGCCTTCGGCGAAGCCCTTGCGCCGATCAAATCCGCCCACCACGGCGATCATCGAAGCGCGCGCTCGCGAGGCGCGCCAGCACGGCAGGGCTGCCCGGCGCATCCAGCATTGGGTGCCGCTGGCGGGCCTGTCGCCTTCGCTCCGGGAAGCGGTGGTCAACAGCGAAGACGCACGGTTCTACGAGCATTCGGGAGTGGATCCCGCCGAGCTGCGCGCGGCGCTCGCCGAAGCGGCCGCCCGCGGCCGCGTGCGCGGCGCCTCGACGCTGAGCCAGCAGCTGGCCAAGAACCTCTGGCTCGGCGAGGACCGGACGCTCTGGCGCAAGCTCAAGGAGGTCATCCTCGCGCGGCGCCTCGAGGCGCTGGGCAAGGACCGCGTCCTCGAGCTCTATCTCAATGTCGCCGAGTGGGGCGAAGGGATCTACGGCGCGGACGCCGCCGCGCGCTTCTGGTTCCACAAGCCTGCCGCCGAGCTGCGGCCCGAAGAAGCGGCGCTGCTCGCCGCCATGCTGCCGGCGCCGCGCAAGCGCAATCCGCGGCGGCCGTCGGCGAGGCTGCGCAAGCGGGCTGGGGAGATTCTCGAGTTGTACGGAATGTACAATCAGCTCTCGCCGGAGGATCTGGACCGCGCCCGCGATCGCCTCCGGGTCATCCTGCAGACTTGAGGAGGCTTGATATTGGGTCTCTACGACGCCACCGCTCACCGCGGGGGCCCCGGCTCGCCCCTGGGCGTCGCCGCGGACGCAGAGTCTCATTGCGCTCGGCGAAGTTTCGTAGAGCGCCTCCTGAAGTGGCTCGCCGAAACCCCCGCGGCTATCGCGTCGGCTATCTGGGGATCGAGTTCCGACCTAGCGAGAATGATAGCCACTGGTCGCGGTACTCGGTCCTCTATAGACGACGCGACAGCCGGCGGGGTTCCGGCGAGCCGTCTTCAGTGAGCGGCTAACGACCGCTCCCGCGGCTGTATGAACGTCGCGCTGCGAACGCCCAGCGGCGAGCCGGGGCCCCGCCGGTGAGCGGCGGCGTCAGGGAGATCCAATATCAAGAGCGACAGCTAGCGGCCGCGCCAGTCGACCTGTTTCTCTGCCGGCGACAGCTCGCTCCACTTCTTCTGGATGAAGGGATGGAGATTCGCCTCGAAGCTGCCGCCGAGATCGATCAGCGCCGCCAGCGCGCTCTCGCGAAAGTAAGGATGCGTCGACGAGGGCACGCAGCTGATCCGGACCCCCTCGCTCCCGACCGTCATCTCCAGATCGGAGTCCTCGCACTCGGCGCACTCGAACGTCCCCGACTCGCGCACTTCGCCGATGTGCGGCCAGCGGTATCCACGCTCGATCGAATCCTTGACCAGATGCGTCCGCAGCCCCATGCGCTGATCGAGCTTCTCCTTGATCGCCAAAAGCCCGGGGCTGCCCTTCTCGAAGACCACGTCGTAGTGGATGATGGCCATTTACGCCTCCGCGTCGCTGCCGGGTCTGTCCTTGCGCCGCACCCCGAGAAGGTATGCGGTGATGAAAGGGTCGAGCTCGCCGTCGAGCACGGCGTCGGTGTTGCCGCTCTCCACTCCCGTGCGCACGTCCTTGACCATGCGGTAGGGCGCGAGAACGTAGTTGCGGATCTGCGAGCCGAAGGAGATGTCGCTCTTGCCGGCCTCGATCTTGTCCCGCTCCGCCTGCTGCTTGCGCAGCTCCATCTCGTAGATGCGGCTCTTCAGCACCTTCCAGGCCATGTCGCGGTTCTTGTGCTGGCTGCGCTCGTTCTGCATGGAAACGACGATGCCGGTCGGCAGGTGGGTCATGCGGATGGCCGAGTCGGTCTTGTTGACCTTCTGCCCGCCCGCCCCGCTGGCGCGGAAGGTGTCGATGCGGACGTCGGCGGGATTGATGTCGACCTCGATGTCTTCATTGACTTCGGGATAGACGAAGACCGAGGCAAACGAAGTATGCCTCCGCGCATTTGAATCAAAAGGAGAGATGCGCACCAGCCGGTGCACGCCGACCTCCGCCTTGAGCCAGCCATAGGCATGATCGCCGCGGGCGATGAAGGAGACGTTCTTCAGTCCGGCCTCCTCGCCGGGCTGGAAGTCGCCCTCCTCCACTTCCCAGCCCTTCCGCTCGCAGTAGCGGCGGTACATCCGGTAGAGCATCTGCGCCCAGTCCTGCGATTCGGTGCCGCCCGCGCCGGCGTTGATCTCGACGATGGCGTTCAAGCGATCCTGCGCTCCGCCCAGCATCTTCGAGAGCTCGAGCCGCTGCGCTCCCTGCAGCGCTTCCGAGAGCGCCTGCCTCGCTTCGGCGCGGGCCGCCTCGTCATTCGCTTCCTCGGCGAGCTGCCAGAAGGCGACCGCATCTTCCAGCTTCTGCTTCTCCCGCTCGAACTGCTGCAGCGCGAGCTCGAGGCTGCTCTTCTCCTTGCTCAGCGCCTGCGCGCGCTTCTGGTCGTCCCAGAAGCCCGGCTGGCCGCTCTCCCGCTCGATCAGCTGGACGCGCGCGCGCTTCTTCTCGATGTCAAAGCGCCCCCCGGAGCGCGTCGAAGCGCTCGGCCAATTGCTGCAGCTCTGGAGACATCGAGGGCATCGAGGCGCACCCTAACCGAGCGCGCCCCGCGGCCGCAACGGATTCGCCAGCGAGAGCCCCACCAGGCCGGCGCGGCCAAGCAACGACCGCTCCGCGCGAGCCATGCGGCGCGCGGAGGCGGGTGTGTCGTGATCGTGCCCGAGGCAGTGGAGGATGCCGTGCGCCAGGAGACGGCGGAGCTCCAGCGAGAGCGGCCAGCCTCCTTCGCGCGCTTGCCGCCGGGCGGTGTCGAGTGAGATGACCACGTCGCCGACGGGCGCCATCGGGAAGGAGAGCACGTCGGTAGCGGCGTCCTTCTTCCGCCACTTCCTGTTCAATGCCCGCATTTCCCGGTCGGTCACGAGCGAGAGCGAGACGCCCGGCGCTCGCAGCTTCCGCAGCTGTTCTCGCGCCGCGGTCCGCAGCACGCGCGCCGCCTGTCCGGCCCGGGGCGCCGCGACACGCAGCGCAACCTGCGGCCCCCTGCGTTCACTTGCTGGCATTCGCTCTCGTCGCTCCCTCGTGCTGAAGACGCCACCGCTCGCCGCAGTGCCAATATTATCGCGCAGTTGAAGAGCCACCAGGCAGGCGGGCGCCCCCTTCCGTTTAGCAGCGCCAGTCGTTAGATCATGTGAACCGGATTTCCCATGCGTCGCTGGCCGTACATCCTCATCGTCGATGATGACCCCGATTTCCGCACGGGCCTCCGCATGGCGCTGGAGATGAAAGGCTACCAGGTCGAAGAGTCGGCCAACGGCCAGGAGGCCCTGGACCGGCTGGTGGAAAAGCCGCCGCTCCTGGTGTTGCTCGACCTGCAAATGCCGGTGATGAACGGCCGCGAGATGCTGCAGCGGATGCGCGCGCAGCCGGGTCTGCTCGACCTTCCCGTGGTGATCATCTCCGGCTTCGGTTTCGAGTGGGAGGCGGAGCTGATGGGCGCGCAGGGGTACATCGGCAAGCCGTTCGAGCCGCAGGAGCTGGAGCGGACCATCGCCAATCTGTTGCGGCCGAAACTGGTGACGGTCAAGGCGGCGCAGCCGGAGAAGTCGCACTGAGCTTTTTCTCTTCCTGACCGAGCTCAGCGATCCGCTCGGCGAAGAGGTCCGCGCATCGTTTGTGGTGGCTGAGGCGCGTGTCCTTGGGAAATCCGGAGAGGTCGATGGGCGCGCCGAAGACCGCGTTGATGGGCAGGTCCCGGCGCAGCATCAACTTCAGCTCCTGCCAGACGCTGTTGGTCAGCCCGTGGATGAAGGCCGGCAGGACCACCGGCCGCGCCTTGAGCGCCACCTCCCCCACGCCGGGCTGCGCCGGGAGCAGCTTGTAGGGATCGTCGGTCTTGTTGCGCGTCCCTTCGGGGTGGAAGCCGACGATCCAGTTGCGCTCCTTCATCCGCTCGATCACCAGCGAGAGCGAATATCTGTTGAAGGGCATCTTGTCGGCGCTGCGGAAGAAGGGCGGGAACATCGAGCCGCCCGACATGAACACGCAGACGGCGAGGCCGAGCGGTCCTTCGTAGAAGAAGTTGGCGCGCACCGGGAAGGTGACGCGGCCCCGCAGGCGCGGATGGGTGACCAGGACACTGCCGAGGACGAACAGGTCGAAGAAGGTGCGGTGGTTCGCCACCAGCAGGATGGGCGCGCCGGCCTCGATGACGTCGAGGCGCTCGAGGCCCACCAGCCGCAGCCGCCGCCCCACCAGGAGCCCCACGAAGGGCGTGACGAAGAATCGCTGCCAGAGCGCGCCGGGCCAGGAGAGGTTGAGCCAGCGCATGACGCGAAAGGCGAACCGCTCGAAGGGGCGCAGGACGTCGAAGGGCGGGTCGGCCATTCCTGGAGTCTCTTACGATGGTCTGCAGTCGCGCGCGCGAAAACTGCGGCGTGGCCGCAAGGCCGGTCGAGCCGTCATACTATCGCCGTGCGCCAGGGTATCGCCCTCGCAGTGCTCCTTTCTTTTGGTTGCGCCACCGTGCGCGTGCCGGCGGGATCGATCGAGGAGGGCGCCGTTCCGCTGCAGGGCGCCGTCGCCGAGCCGCAGATCGAGCTGTGGCTGGAGAGCGGCGAGAAGCTCAGCGAAGCCAGGGTCGCCAACGCCCGCGAGGAGGCGCGGCAGGCGCTGGAAGAAGCGCTGCGCTCGCGCGCCATCACCCCCTCGCCGCTCGGCGCGACCGATCCGGTGCTGCTGGTGCGCGAGCGCGGGGTCTCGCGCACCGCCTCGCGCCGGCGCGATCAAGTGGCGGCCACCGTCGGAATGGTGGTCGGCATCGTCGTCGTGGTGGCCGTGATCGTCGCGCTGGCCGCGAGCGGCAAGGGCTCGTCGTCGAAGTCGGTGCCGGCGAAAGCGCCCGCTGCCCCTGCAAAGGCATCCGCGCCGGTGGCACGCGCCACGCCGGTTCCGAGGCCGCACGCGCATCCGATCGCGCCGCCTCCTCCGCCCAAGGTGGCATCGGCGTCGCATCTTCCCGCTCCCTGGCCTTACCCCTACGGCTACGGGCACCCCTGGCTTTGGTTCGGCTTGAATTTCCAGGTGGCGCCGCAGCCGATGGTGCTGCGCCCGGCCGACCCGCTCGACGCTCCGCCGCCGCCCGACGACACCGCAGAGAACTCGCCGCCACCCGAGCCGCCTCCGCTGGAGGTGCCGCCGCCGCCCGACTTCGACCTCTCCGAGCGCGGCTTCTTTTCTGGCGACGATTCGGTGCTGGAAGTAGACCTGCTCGACCGCGACACCGGCAAGCTGCTCTGGAGCAAGACCGTGCGCGGCGGCGATCCGCTCGACAGGGGCGACGTCCGCCGGCTGGTCAACGAAGCCCTCGACGGCGCCGCCTGGGCTCCGCGCCTCCGCAGACCTTAGAATCCAGGGACCAGCTTGGCGATGATCTCCTTCATGATCTCGCTGGTGCCCCCGCCGATGGTGAGCAGCCGCACGTCGCGGAAGGCGCGCGCCACCGGCGTCTCGACGACGTAGCCCATGCCGCCGTGGAACTGCTGGCAGTCATAGACCACCCGCTGCATCAGGTCGGTGGCGAAGAGCTTGGCCATGCTGATCTCCTTCACCGCCGGCTCCCGCCGGTTGAAGAGATCGCAGGCGCGGTAGGTGAGCCAGCGGGCCGCCTCGATGCCGGTGAGGTGCTCGACGAACTTGTGGCGCCAGGTCTGGAACTTGATCAGCGGCTTGTCGAAGGCGCTGCGCTCGTTCCCGTAGCGGATCGATTCGTCGACCAGCTGCTGCATGCCGGACACCGCGCCGATGGCCGCGATGAGCCGTTCGCCCTGGAAGTTGGTCATTACCTGATAGAAGCCTTCGTTCTCCTCGCCGAGCAGGTAGCGCGCGGGGACCTTGCAATCTTCGAAAAACAACAGGGCGGTGTCGCTGGAGAGGTTCCCGACTTTCGCCAGGTTCTTGCTGACGGAAAATCCCTTCACGTCGGTGGGAAAGACGAGCAAGGAGATGCCGCCGTGCCCCGGCCCGCCGGTCCGCACGGCGAGAGTGATGAAGTCGGCGCGGGTGCCGTTGGTGATCCACATCTTGGCGCCGTTGACGACGTAGTCGTCGCCCACCCGGCGCGCGCTGGTCTTGATGCGGGCCACGTCGGATCCGGCGTCCGGCTCGGAGATCCCCAGCGCCGCGATCTTCTCGCCGGCCAGCGCGGGCCTGAGGAACTCGCGCTTCTGCTCCTCGGTGCCAATCTCGTTGAGGATCGGCGTGGCAATCTGCGATTGCACGAGCAGCCCCATGTTCACGCCGGAGTTGCGGCTGTGCACCAGCTCCTCGGCGAGCACCACGGCGTGCCAGAAGTCGCCGCCCGAGCCGCCCACCTCCTCGGGATAATTCACGCCGAGCGCGCCGATGGCGGCCATGCCCGTGAAGACCTCGCGGGGGAAGATGCCCGCCTCGTCCCACTCCAGCGCGTGGGGAGCCAGCTCGCGGGTGACGTAGTCGCGCAGGGTGCGGCGGAAGAGGTCGTGCTCGGGGGTGAATGGCGCCTCGATGGCCATGCGCACCTCACTGAATGAGCGCTCATTCATATCATGGCGGAGAGCGCCGCGCCCGCGATCAGGGCTGACCACGCGAGCGACGAGGCCAGCGGCCGCTCCATCTCGCCTGCCCCGCGCGCCGTCGCGGCGGGGATGGCGCTGAACATCGCGCCGAGCCCGACCAGAGCGAGAGGAGGCGAATGCAAGAGGCGCCCGGCGAGAGCGATGAGGACCGCGAAACGCGGCAGCGTCATCGCATTCGGGGCGCGGGACTCGGCGCGCGCCGCGACCGCCATTCCCAGAAGCGGAGCGAGGAGCGACATCCATCCTGCTTCTCGCCTCCCCAGCGCCAGGGTCGAAGTGAGCGCGGCGCTCAGCGCCAGTTGCCAGCCCAGCGGCGAGCGCAGGACGCGCAGATAGACAGCGAGCGGCCAGGTCGAGCGAGGCGTTCCGCGGTCGCGCAGATCCATCACCCCGACCGATGCGACGAGCAGCGCCGCGGCGGCGGCGAGTTGCGTCCAGCCGGCGAACGCCGCTCCCAGCGCGAGGCCGGCGGCGCCGCCCAGCCCCTGTCCCATGTCGAGCCAGGCGAAGGCCGAGGCGCGCCGCTCGATGGTGATCTTGTCGGCGATACAGCTCGCGCAGAGATCGCCCAGCGCGGGAAGGCCCGCCGCGACCAGAGCGACCGCCGTCAGGGCGCCGAAGGTAGCGAGGTTCGCCCCGATGGCGAGCAGCGGGACGAAGAGCAGCGCGAAGGCGAGGGCCGGCCGGGACAGCCGCGTGCCCGCCCAAGCCCAGAGCGGGCGCAAGAGCCGCAGCGCCGCGAGCGCAACGACCGCGCGTCGGCCGGCGGTGGCGCCGATCCAGGCCCAGGCGGCGAGCTCCGTTCCTCCTGCGAGGAGAGCAAGCCGGAGCGCGAAGCGCGCCTCGTCAGAAAAGAGCGCCGGCCGCAGCGGCGGCGGCGGCCGCACCGGCAGCTTCGACAGCTTCGGTCCTGTGGGTGCGAACTCCTCGGGCAGCTTCTCGGGCACCGCTCAGAAGCGCCCTTGCAGCGCCGCGCCCGACGGAGTGAGCGCGAACACCAGCCCGCCAGCCGCGATCGCTCCTGCGCCGGTGAAGGCGAGCGCGGTGGCGAGGATCCCGGTCCGCCGGGCGCCGCTGTTCGTCTGCGTCAGCGCACCGCTGCGAGAGCCGCCGGCGACCGGCTGCGACCCCAGGTGAGTGTACAGCTCCGCGCCGGCAGCCGCGGCGAGCAGCCCAGCGCCGGCGGCGATGAGAATCTTGGCAGCTCGCGTGCGCGCCTCGGCGAGCGTGATTTGATCCGGGCCCTCGGGGAGCGAGATCGGATAGAGGCCGATGCGCTCGGGCATGGCCGCGCGGGCGCCCGAAGCGAAGAGTGCGATGAGGAGAAGGATGCGCATGCCGCGCATGCTCGTTGCGCGGGAGGATTCCGTCAACTTCCCGCTCGCCCCAAGGCCCCGCGGATGGCGTAGAGTCGAGGGCGATGGAGACCCGCACCAGCTTCGGCGCCTCTCCGACCTGCGCGAGCTGCGGCGCGCCCTTCGTGCCGGCGCTGGCGGGACAGACCCTCTGCGACAAGTGCCAGGAGCTGACCACTCCCGAGCCGCCCGCCTCTCCCTTGGAGCAGGCGGAAGTGGCGGGATACAGGCTGCTCCGGGAGCTGGGCGGCGGCCGTTTCTCCATCTCCTGGCTGGCTCAGGACGCGCAGGGGCGCTCCGTCGTGCTCAAGCTCCTGCGCCGCTACGCGCCCGACCCCAACACCGTCCAGCGCTTCCTCGCCGAGGCTCAGCGCGCGTGCGGCGCGCCGGAGCTGGATCATCCGCACATCGCGCGGCCGCTGGAGGCGGGCGTGCATCTGGTCTCCGCCTTCTTCCTCATCTACGCGAGCGGCGGCGAAACGACGCTGGCCGACGAGCTTCGCCATCGGGGCCGCCTCCAGAGCGGCCGCGCGCTCGAGCTCTGTGCCCAGAGCGCCGAGGGGCTGGCATCGGCCCATCGCGCCGGCGTGCTCCATCTTGATCTCAAGCCCGCCAACCTGGGCGTCAGCCGCGCCGCCGACGGCGTCGAGCAGGCCCTGCTCCTCGACGTCGTCACCTCGCACGTGCTCGGCAAGATCGGCCTGCGCGGCGGCGGCGCGCTGCCGCTCTCGACTGCGGCGTACATCTCCCCCGAGGAGGCGGCGGCGAAACCGACCGATGCGCGCTCCGATCTGTACTCGCTCGGCGTGCTCCTCTTCCAGCTCCTTTCCGGCCGGCTTCCCTTCATGGGCGGCAATGCGGAGGAGCTCCTGCGCGACCACCGCGAGCGCCCGCCGCTGCGCCTGCGCGATGCGGGAAAGCGCGTCCATCCCGAGCTGGAGGTGCTGATCGCGCGGCTGCTCGCCAAGGACCCGGCGCTGCGGCCTTCGAGCGGCGACGAGCTGGCGGTGATGCTGCGCGCGCTCGCGCCGGTGGCCGACAGCGCGCCGGAAGAGAACAGCGAGGACGCCATCGACGACCCGGTCCCGGTCGTGGAGCTGCCGCCCGGCGAGCCGCCGGTAACGCCGCTCGACCCGGAGCTCGTCCGCGCCATGATGGGGGAAGTGACGCCCGCCGCGCACTCGACGGACGAGACGCGCGCGCGCCGGGCGCTGCCCTCGTGGTGGCCGATCGCCGCCGCGGCCGCGGTGGTGATCGCCTTCACGGTCCTGCTCTTCGCGCGCAGCCGCAACCGGCATCCGCCGGCGCGCCGTCCGACCGTCGCCACTGCTCCAGCTCCGTCGGCAGCTCCTTCTCGCGCAGAAATGCCGCCCGAGACATCCGCCGCCGAGAAGGCCAGGCCCCCGCCGCCGCAGAACCCGAGCGCTAAGATTCTCGCTCGCGCCCAGCGGGCGATCCGGACCGGCCATCCCGCTGCCGCTCAGACGGCGCTGCAGCAGCTCCTCGCCAGGCCCGTCCTGTCCAAGCGCGACCGCGCCCGCGCGAGCAAGATGATGGGCGACGCCTTTGCCCGCGGCGGCGACAAGCAGCGCGCCGCCGAGTGGTACCGCAAGTCGCTGCGGCTCATCGACGACTCTGCCGAGCGCGCGAAGGTGGTCAAGCTGCTCCAGGCGCTGCGCTGAGAGATGCCCGCGGAGCTGTCGCACTGGTTCGACGAGCTGAAGCGGCGCCGGGTGTTCAGGGCGCTGGTCGGTTACGGCATCGCCGCCTTCGCCACCCTGCAGATCGTCGAGCCCGTCATGCATGGGCTGCAGTGGCCGGAGTGGGTGCTCTCCGCGGTGGTGATCGCCCTGGGAATCGGCTTTCCCATCACGGTCGTGCTCGCGTGGGTCTTCGATCTGAAGACGACCGGAGTGGAGCGGACTTCACCCTCCCCCATCCTCGGCGGAGCGCGGCTCGTGGCGCTGCTCGTCGGGCTCGGCCTGGCCGCGGCTGCGCCGGGTATCGTTTATTTCTTCTTCCTCCGCGGCGACGCACGGCCCTCGCCGGGCGCCTCCATCGCGGTGCTGCCCTTCGACGACATGAGACCCCGCGCGCGACCAGGGATACTTCGCCGACGGGATCGCCGAGGAGATCCTCGACTCGCTCGCTCACGTCGAGGGGCTGCACGTGGCGGGGCGAACATCTTCCTTTTCCTTCAAGGGAAAGTCCGACGACATTCGCAGCATCGGCCAGAAGCTGAGCGTGGCCACGGTCCTCGAAGGGAGCGTGCGCATCACCGCGCAGCTGCTCAACGCGATCGACGGCTTCCATCTCTGGTCGCAGACCTTCGACCGCGAGCTGACCGGAATCTTCGCCGCGCAAGACGAGATCTCGAAAGCGGTGGTCGCGGCGCTGCGGGTGAAGCTGCTTCCGGGCCAGCAGCCGCGCCGCCATCCGGTCAACCCCGAGGTGTACAACGAGTATCTCCTGGGAAAGCAGTTCTTCCACCAGCTGACTGCGGAGGGCAACCTGCGCGCCGTGGCCGCGTTCGACAAGGCCCTTGCAGCCGATCCCAAGTTCGCGCCCGCCTGGGCGGCCCTCGCGATCGCGACTTTCTGGGTGGCGGACGTCGCCGAGAGTGCCGCCGCCATCCGGCAGGGATATGAGCGTGCCATGCAGGCCGCTGAGAAAGCGGTGGCCCTGGACCCTGACCTCGCCGAGGGATACGCGGCGCGAGGATTTCTGCGTTCGAGCATTCGTTGGGATTGGGAAGGCGCGCGCGCCGATTTCGAGCGGGCGCTC
>Ga0209471_1000646_pt1 | contig 22452 bp, 15 predicted proteins | sample GraSoiAngelo_128_FD_185885 | JGI IMG/M metagenome (GOLD analysis project Ga0209471, IMG submission 185885) | Grasslands soil microbial communities from the Angelo Coastal Reserve, California, USA - 14_0927_12_20cm (SPAdes) (version 2) | ecosystem: Environmental > Terrestrial > Soil > Grasslands ... | reverse complement strand
GACCTCGCGCTCCGCGTCGAGCAGCGAGATCTTGAAGCCGTCGATCTTGGCGCGGTGCTCGCAGATGATCGCGAGGCAGGCGTCCATGGCCTGGTCGACATCGCGCGTGCCCCAGTACCCGGCGAGCTGCGGATCGAACATGTCGCCGAGCCAGTGGAGGATCACGGGGCGGCTCACCTGCCGCAGCACGGTCCCATAGACCCGAGCGTAGTCGTCGGGCCCGCGCGCCGCGCGCGCCAGGGCCCGGCTCGCCATCAAGACGACCCGTCCCCCCTGCTCTTCCACGTAGCCGACCTGCTCTTCGTACGCGCGCTCCACGTCGGCCAGAGTGATGCCGTCGGCCGACGTGAGCTGGTCGGTGCCCGCGCCGCACACGATCGCGCGGGCCCCCCCGGTGGCGCGCGCTGCGGCGAGCGACCGGCGGATCAGCTCGCGCGCCGCGGGCCAGTCGAGCCCCATGCCCCGCTGCGCAGTGTCCATCGCTTCGGCGACGCCCAGTCCGAGAGACCACAGGTGGCGGCGATAGGCGAGCGTGGCTTCCCAATCGAGCCGCCCGCTTCCCAGAGGATCGCCGCCGGCGAGTGGGTCGGACACGACGTGGGCCGCGGCGTAGGCCACCCGGGACCGGATCGGGCCGGCGGGTAGACTCCATGTGACCGGTTCGCGCATGGTGTAGGATGCGAGCGTGCCGTCGCGACGCGGCAGCTTGAGGGTGCGTGGCTTGGGGTCACTGCGGTGTAGGGGCGCAGCATGCTGCGCCCCTACAATTCGCGTGGGCAGGGCGTCCAGCCGAGGCACATCCACCCATCGCCGCTCGCGCCACGACTCGAGCGCCAGCTCCGCGAGCTGTACTCCCTTTGCGCCTTCGTAGAAATCGTGGGGGAACGGCGCGCCGGTTGCGACATGCAGCAGGAACCGCTCCCACTGCACCTTGAACGCGTTGTCGAACGGCCCGTCGTCGGGCACGTCCTGCCACGACGCGTCGTAGTCGACCGAATCGGGCACGTCGGGGTTCCACACCGCGCGTGGCGTGTCGGCGCGGCGCTGGATCTTGCAGCCGCGCAGGGTTGCGACGGCGCTCGCGAGCGTGCCGTCCACCTGGACCTGTAACAAGTCGTCCCGGTAGACGCGCACGGCCCACGACGAGTTGAATTGTGCGAGGATCTCCTCCGCCGGGCCGCCCAGCTTGAACGTGGCGAACGCGGCGTCGTCGGCGGTCGCGGCGTAGCGGCGGCCCTGCTCGTCCACGCGCGCGGGGATGAGCCGGGCGCCGGTGCACTGCACGGCGGTGACCGGCCCGAAGGTGTGGTCGAGCAGGTAGCGCCAGTGGGCGAACATGTCGAGGATGATTCCTCCACCATCTTCGGTGCGGTAGTTCCACGACGGACGCTGGGCCGACTTGTCCTCGAATACCCAGTAGCCGAACTCGCCGCGCACGCTCAAGATGCGACCGAAGAAGCCGTCATCCACCAGCCGCTTGAGCTTGCGGATGCCGGGAAGGAACAGCTTGTCCTGGACGACTCCGTGCTTCACGCCGGCGGCGCCCGCCGCCTTCGCGAGCTCGAGCGCCTCGGTCGTGGTGGCCGCGAGCGGCTTCTCGCAGTAGACGTGCTTCCCCGCCGCGATCGCGCGCCGCACGTGGTCGACCCGCAAGCTCGTGACCGTGGCGTCGAAGTAGATCGCGTCCGCCGGATTCGCGAGGCACGCGTCCAAGTCGGTCGATACGCGTGTCAGGCCGTGGGCGGCGGCGATGTCCCGGAGCTTCGCCTCGTTGCGGCCGACCAGAATCGGGTCCGGCACGAGCCGGTCGCCGCCCGGCAGAGGCACGCCGCCCTGCTCGCGGATGGCGAGGATCGATCGCACCAGGTGCTGGTTCAGCCCCATGCGCCCGGTGACGCCGTTCATGATGACGCCGACGCGTTGGGTGGCCATCAGCCCTCACGTAGGGGCGCAGCATGCTGCGCCCCTACAAACGCGGGCACCGGTGGTGAAGTCCGCGGCAGGAACGAGATCGCCACCGCGCCCGCCAGTGCGAACGCGATCACCGCCAGGAAGCCGCTGGCATAGCTGCCCGTCACGTCGTGCATGCGCCCGACGAGCACCGGCGCGACCGCTTCGGCCACGCCGTCGGCCGCGAGGACCACGCCCATGGCGCGCCCCAGCACGCGCACGCCGAACAGCTCGGCCGCCATGAGCGGAATGACCATGTATTCCCCACCCAGGCCGATGCCGAAGATCACGGCGAACAGGTAGATCGCTCCCGCCCCCCGCGCCCCGACCAGGGACAAGAGCGGGATCGCCGACGCGACCAGCAGATAGATCAGCAGCATCACGTACTTCTTCGGAAACCGGTCCGCCAGCCATCCCATCCCCAGGCGACCGACCAGGCTCGACGCGAGCACGAGGGACGCGATCCGTGCGGCCGCGGCCTGCGTGAAGCCGTGATCGAGACTCAGGAACAGCTTCAAGTGCTGATTGGTGCCGCCCACCGCGGCGATCGAGCACATGCTGCCTACGAGAAGCAGGTAAAAGGCAGGACGGTGGAGAACGGGCCCGACGGAAGGTTGGTGGAGGTTGGTGGAGGTTGGGGAGGTCTGGTCCGGCGCCTCCCTGACGACGAGCGCCAACGGCAGGGCGACGAGGATGATCAATGCGCCGATGACTTGCAGCGCCCCCTGCCACCCCACCGCGCCCGTCAGCCACACCGCCAGGAACGGCACCAGCGCGCCTCCGATACCGATCCCCAAGTACGCGAACCCCATGGCACGACCGCGCGCCGCCGTGAACCAGCGCGACAGGAGCACCTGGTTCGGGAGGGGGCCGCCGCACACGTTGCCCAGCGCGTTGAAGAGATAGAACAGGTAGAAGCCGGCCAACGTGCGGATCATGCCCAGGCCCACGAGCGCGATGCCGGCCATCAGGATCCCCGCGATCATGAGGCGGCGCGGGCCGAACCGATCCACCAGCCAGCCCGCGAAAAAGCCGAACAGCGGCCCCACGATGAGCTTGGAGATCGCGTTGCCCGACGTGACCTGGGCGCGCGACCAGCCGAAGTCGCGCACCATGAAGTCGTAGAAGAACGGCAGGCCGTACAGCGCGAGGCCGACGATCGCGAACAGCGCGAAGAACGACGTCGCGGCCACCTGGGCCTGCGCGGCGCGCGCCGACGCGGTCACAGATTGCGGCGCTTGAGCTCGCCGACCGCGTAGTCCACCGCGCGCGCGGTGAGGGCCATGTAGGTGAGCGACGGATTCACGCACGACGAGCTCGCCATGCACGCGCCGTCCGTGACGAACAGGTTGGGTACGTCGTGCGTCTGATTGTGGGCATTCAGCACGGACGTCTTGGGGTCACGGCCCATGCGCGCGGTCCCCATCTCGTGCACGCTGAACCCCGGCGGGCCATCGTGATCGTACGTCTCCACGTTCTTGCAGCCCGCGGCCTCGAGCATCTCGGCCGACTGGGTCTTGACGTCGTCGCGGATGGCGCGCTCGTTGTCGCTCCAGGCACAGTGCACCCGCAACACGGGGATTCCCCACGCGTCGGTCCGCTGCGGATCGAGATCGGCGTAGTTCTCGTGTCGCGGCAGGCACTCGCCGTACCCCTGCATGGTCATTTCCCATGTGCCCGGCTCCCGCAGCCGTTGCTTCAGCTCCGCTCCGAGCCCGGGCTCGGACGCGCCGCGCGACCAGCCCTCGCGACCCGCCCCCGCCTGGATGCCGTAGCCACGCAGGAACCCCAGCTTGCCGTCGCCCTTGCCGTCGAGGTTGCGGAACCGCGGGACGTACGTCCCGGTGGGCCGCCGGCCGTACACGTACTTGTCCTCGAGGCCGGGCACCGTGCCGCTCGCGCCCGCCTTGGAGATGTGGTCCATCAGATTGTGGCCCACTTCGCCGCTCGAGTTGGCGAGCCCCGTTGGAAAACGCGCGGTTTTCGAGTTCAGGAGGATCTGGGCCGTGCCCAGGGTCGAGGCGCAGAGGAAGATCAGGCGCCCGGCGTACTCGCGCGTCTCTTTGGTATTGCGGTCGATCACCCGTACGCCCGTCGCCCGGTCTGTGCGCTCGTCGTACATCACGCTGTGCACGATCGCATCGGTGACGACGGTGAGTCTGCCGGTCCGCTGCGCCGCCGGCAGTGTCGCGGAGAGGCTCGAGAAGTAGCCCCCATAGCTGCAGCCGCGGGCGCATTGGTTCCGCGCCCGACACGGCCCGCGGCCCTCGAGAGCCTGCGTGAGATTCGCGACCCGCGTGATCGTCATGTGACGCCCCGGGAAGACGCGCTCGATCCCGCGCTTCACGACCTGCTCGGCGCAGTTCAACTCCCAGGGCGGGAGGAACTCCCCGTCGGGCAGGTACGGCAGGCCCAGGCGCTCGCCGCTGACGCCGACGAAGCGCTCGACGTGCGCGTACCAGGGAGCCAGGTCCTTGTAGCGGATCGGCCAATCCACGCCGTGCCCGTCTTTGAGGTTCGCCGCGAAGTCCAGATCGCTCCAGCGCCAGCACAGCCGCCCCCAAATCAGGCTGCGCCCGCCGAGCTGGTAGCCCCGGATCCAGCGGAACGGCTGGTCGTCGGGAGTGACGTAGGGATGCTCGCGATCGTTGACGAAGAAGTGTCGGGTCGATTCGCCGAACGCGTAGTTCTTGCTCTGGATGGGATAGTCGCGCTCGTACAGCGCCTGCTCGCCGCGGCCACGGTGCGGCAGCTGCCAGGGCTGCAGCCACTCCGTGATGTAGTCCTTGCCGTGTTCCACGTGCCGGCCGCGCTCGAGCACGAGCGTCTTGAGCCCTTTCTCGCACAGCTCCTTCGCGGCCCAGCCGCCGGTGATACCGGAGCCGACGACGATCGCGTCGTACGGCTCGGCGGGGGTCACACCGCCCATGTGCGGCCGACCTGCGCGAGAGGGACGCACCCGTCGTAACGGCCCGGAACCGGAGCATGGTGCAGCTCGCGCGTGGCGCCGATCTCGGACGTGTAATAGCCGACGAGCGTGAGCTCCTTGAGGCTACGGAAGAACGGCGCCGCCTCGCGATCCAGCCGCTCGAGCAGCGCGCGCTGCTGGTCCGGTGTGCTCGCCTGAAAGGCGCGGCCCAGATCCGCGAGGCCGGCCACGAACCGCGCCCGCTCCGCGGCTGGGTACGACTCCGCCAGCAGCGCGTCGATGAAGCGATGCACGCCCACGGCCCGCGCGCCCGGGGTATCGGTCGCCGGAAGAATCTGGTCCGCGATCGTGGCCACGAGCTCGGCCTGGTCCGGCGTGAGCGCCCGGGGACGCCAGGTGCCGTCCGGCGCGCCGCGGGCCTCGCATCCCGCCAGCACGCCCGCGGCGAGCGGAGCGGACAGCACGCCACCCAGCAGGAGGGCGGCCCGGCGCAGCGCTTCGCGCCGGTCGATCGAGGCGGGCCCGATGGGCGAGGTCATGAGCCGGTGCGCGCGGACGCCTGGACGGAGTCCGGCTCGGGATACAGCAGCAGGGCGCGGTGCGCGCGGACCGCGTCCTCCGGGATCTGCCGCAGCAGAGCGTCATAGCGCGCGTCGTGGTAGGCGAGTCGGGCCTGCTCGAGCGCCGACACCAGCAGGTCGGGCTCGGTCGGCGTGATCTGGCGGCCCGGCCATTTGCGCCGCGGATCGGCGTACGGCGCCAGATAATCGAGTGCCTTGCGGATGCTCCCGCCGCGCGGCGAGCGATAGGACCAGAGGTCCACACCGACGTGCCGCCCCAGCTGGGCCAACCGGAACAGCCCCTCGAGATTCATCACGCTGTAGGCGAGCGAGCGGGTGCGGGCCAGCTCGTAAGGCTGGCGGCCGTCGGCCATGACCTGCGAGGCGATGCGGTGGGTCTTGGCGGCCGCGAGCGTGGAACGCGCCAGCGCGGTGTCGTCCGTGAACAGCGCCAGCGCGGCGACCTGCGCGTCGTACCACGTGCCATGGTTGTTGCGCGCGCTGCGCTCCTGTTTGCCGATCGCGCTCGAGCGTAGCCACCCGAGATAGGCGGAGAGCCACTGTGCCATACCGCGCTCGTCCGCCGCCGTCCAGCTGGGTGAGGGCTCCAGCATGCCGATCGCGTCCACCACGCCGACGAGGCCGCGCGTCTCGATGATCCCCGCGGCCCGGCCCTGGGTGATGCCCGGGATGCCTTGTCCGTACCGCAGGTGCGGATTCATCCGCGTAGCCGGATCGAGGAACCAGGTGCGCAGGAGCAACCCGGCCCGCCCGGCATATTCCTCGTCGTCGCTGAAATAATATGCGAGGGAGAGCGTCGTCACGGCACTGATCATGGCGCCGAGCCGTGGAGCATCGTAATCGACCCGGATCTCCGGGTTGCGCTCCCCGTCGCGCCGGATGTAGGGCAGCCCTCCCGGCTTGGTGGAATCGGGCCACCAGTAGGGACCCATGCTCACATAGTCGTGCTTGTCGCCGCTCGGCGGCACGCGCCGCTTGTCCATCACCGACGCCGCGGGAACCTGAAGCGCGGCAGCGGCCTCCCGCACGAGCCGCTCGTAGGCCGGCCGGATCCGCGGGTCGCCGCTCTCGATACGCCGCTTGGCGCGTGCCAGCGCCTCCGCGTCGAGCTCGTAGACCCGCGGCGGCAGGGCGACCGATGGCGCGTGCGCCGCGGCGGATCGGGTGGCGGGCGCGCGCAGCCGCCACGCGCCGTCGGGGACGCGCCGCAGCTCGCAGCCGACGACGCTCACCAGGACCGACGTCAGCGCGAGGCCGGCGAGCGGCCGCACGGCGCGCTCGAACCGCGCCCGTCGGCCGGTCGCGTCGGGTGAAGGGAAGGTGAGCATGGGGCTGCGCGGGACGGCGTGCCGCAAGACGTGCGCCCGCACTCGACGCGCGCCCGCAGCGTAGGACGGTTCCCGCAGCGAGCGACCGACGCGTCGCAGCGGCGCGACACCCGTGGGACGCGAGCATCGCGCGACGCGATCCAGGTACGCGGCGTCACGCACCGCGTGAGCGACGTCACGAGGGGCACGCCGCTTGCGGTCGCACGCCGAAACCGGGACGCCGTCGACCGGGAGGACCGATGCGGGAGCGCCGTCGCACCGCCGTTTCCCCAAGCCTGGCTTTTTGCCTACTGCTTTGTGCACTGCTGCCGCTCCGAATCGGGCGGGCCCAGCAGGCGGCCGAGCAGGCAGGGGCTGTCGCGCCTCAAACCGGCGTCATCGCCGGCGTGGTGACCGCCCAGCAGACCGGCCTCGCTCTCCCTGAGGTCCGCATCACGGTGGCGGGCACCGGGCTCGGCGCCACCGCCGATCACGACGGCCGGTTCAGCATCGCCCAGGTCCCTCCAGGCACCTACCGGCTGCAGGCCCGGCTGATCGGGTACGAGGTAGGCGAGATCACTGGCGTGGTGGTGGCAGCCGGCCAGACCGCGACCACGAACCTCCGCTTGCAGCCGCTGCCCGTCGCCCTGCAGGAAGTCGTGGTGATCGGCTACGGCACCCAGGCCCGCAGAGACGTCACGAGCTCCCAATCCTCCGTCCCAGCCGCAGACTTGAACACCACGCCCACGGTGAACACGGTCGACGCGCTCCAGGGACGGGCGGCGGGCGTGGACATCGTGACCACGGGTCAGAAGCCGGGCGACGGCGTCCGCGTCCGGGTGCGCGGCGCGCGCTCGATCACCGCCGGCAACGATCCGCTGTACGTGGTGGACGGGATTCCCGCGGCAGGCGTCACCGATCTGAGCCCGAACGACATCGCGTCGATCGAGATCTTGAAGGATGCCTCGGCCACGGCGATCTACGGCTCGCGTGGCGCGAATGGCGTCGTGCTCATCACCACGCGCCAGGGCAGCGCGGGACCGACGACCTTCACGTACGACAGCTACGTCGGGGTCCAGGGGGAGCGATCCCGGGTGCCGATGATGAACGGCCAGCAGTTCGCCCAGCTCAAGCGTGACGCGAACCGGACGGTCGGGAACTATCACTGCGACATCAGCGTCGCGGCCTGCGATTCCGGCGATGCGCAACTGTTCTTGCCGGTCGAGCTGGCGTCGATCCGGGCGGGGCGCTCCACCAATTGGCAGGATCTGGTGCTGCGGGAAGGCCAGCAGGTCAACAACGAGATCCGCATCGCGGGCGGTGACGAGCGGACGCGCTTCGCATTGAGCGGGGGCCAGCTCACTCAGCAGGGCATCCTGCAGGGTCAGGATTTCACGCGGCGGTCTCTGCGGCTCAATTTCAACCACCAGCTGAACGACCGCCTCACGGTGGGAAGCTCGGCGTCGCTGGTCCGGACGGAGCAGAACCTGGGCAGAGGCGACGGCGTCTACAGCGAGGCGCTCCTCAACAACCCGCTCGCCGTGCCGTTCGACAGCGCGGGGAACCTCTTGTTCAAGCCAACCCCCGACGGGCAGCGCGTGAACCCGCTCTCGGACGTGCAAAACTGGATCGACGACCGGTCGAACACCCTGGTCTCCGGGACCTTGTTCGCCGATTACCACCTGACGGACGCGCTCAGCTGGCGGGTCAACTTCGGCGGCAACGTGAGCTCGAACCGGCGTGGCGTGTTCCAGGGAGCCCAGACCCAGGTCAATCAGGGCAGCGGCGCGGACGCGGGGCTGTGGGACAACCGCACCACGGCATACACGTTGGACAACATCCTCACGTTTCGCCACAACGTGGGCAGCGACCACCGCGTCGACGTCACGCTGCTGTACAGCATCCAGGAGCAGCGGACCGAGGACGACAGCTTGCACGCGACCGGGCTCCCCTACGAGCGACAGCAGTTCTACGACATCGGGTCCGCTACCCACATCGACGGCATGGGCAGTGACCTGACGACGTGGGCGTTGCAATCGTACATGGCGCGGGTGAACTACGCGTTCAAGGACAAGTATCTCCTCACGTTGACCAGCCGGGTGGACGGCTCGTCGCGCCTGGCCCCCGGGCACAAGTACGCCCTGTTCCCTTCGGTGGCATTTGCCTGGCGGCTGAGCGAAGAGGGCTTCATCCGGCGCACCAACCTGTTCTCCGACCTGAAGCTCCGGGCGAGCTACGGGCACACCGGCAACACGGCGATCGACCCGTATCAGACGCTCGGATCCCTGACCCGTGTCGTGTATTCGCTCGACAACAACGCGGCACCGGGATACCGTCCCGGCACGTTGCCGAACCCGAACCTCAAGTGGGAGAACACCGGCCAGCTGGACGTCGGGCTCGAGTTCACCGCACTGCGCGGCCGCTTGTCAGGCTCCGTGGACTATTATCGGGCGGACACGAAGGACCTGATCATGCGGCGGCAGATCCCCCCCACCAACGGGTACACCAGCGTCCTCCAGAACATCGGGGCGACGCGCAACACCGGCCTCGAAGTGGCCCTGTCGGTCGTGCCGATCGAGGACTGGCACGGGCTCCGCTGGAGCCAGGACCTCAACTGGTCCACGAACCACAACCGGATCTTGAGCCTCTATGGTGGCGTGAACGACGTCCTGAACAAGTGGTTCATCGGGCAGCCCATCGACGTGTACTACGACAACCAGTTCGTGGGAATCTGGCAGGCGCAAGACTCCCTCTTGGCCAAGCAATACAAAGCGAAGCCCGGGCAGATCCGCGTCGCCGATGTGAACGGCGACGGCAAGATTGACGGGAACGACCGGGTCATCCTCGGGACGCCGTTCCCCGCTTGGACGGGGAGCATGACGAGCCGGTTCGACTGGAAGCGATTCGACCTCTCCGTCATGGCAGTCGCGCGGGTGGACTTCATGGCGAACGACCAATTCCTCGTGGGCGAGAGCACGATGCAGGGTCGCTACAACAACCTCGTCACAAACTACTGGACGCCGACGAACCCCTCGAATATCGAGTCCCGCCCCACCGCGAATCAGGAGAATCCGCCGTTCGGCGACACGCGGCGCTACGAGGACGGGTCGTTCATCCGGGTCCGCAGCATCACGCTGGGCTACACGCTCCCCGGCGTCCATGCCGGGCCTTGGCACGCCCGGTCGTTGCGGTTTTACGTGACGGCGCTCGATCCGTTCCTGTTCACGCGCTTCCGGGGACTCGACCCGGAGTCACGGACGGGCACGGGCGATCGGACGAGCGCCGGCTACGCGGAGGCCGCCGCCACGCCGAGCTACCGGACGCTGTTGACCGGCGTCACGCTGGGATTCTAGAGGCCGGGAGGCCCGCATGACCAGACGCACGACCGCACTGCTGGGCGCCGCGCTGCTGAGCCTTGCCGCCTGCGTGGACTTGAACGAAGACTTGATCAGCGGCCTGGCCAATCAGCCGTACCCGACGCCCGACGTGTTCCAGGCGCTGGTCAACGCCACGTACGAGCCGTTGCGGAGCTTCTACGCGCAGGAGCGCGGCTTCACGCTCACCGAGTTTGGAACCGACATTGGCGGGGATCGCGCCGAAGCGCGGGACAAGTACGTCAACGAGTATACGGCGCAGCTCAATCCCGACGTGGACTTCATCCGCGACACCTGGGCCGATTTCTATCGGGCGATCAACACGGCCAACACGGCGATCGCCCAGGCGCCGGCGGTGCAGATGGACTCGAGCCTCAAGGCGCAGCGCCTGGCCGAAACGCGCTTTCTCCGGGCGCTGTACTACTTCGACCTGGTACAGATGTACGGGCCCGTCACCCTCAAGCTCGAGCCGACCACGACCGCGTCCACGCAGTTCACGCGCGCGCCCGTGGACAGTGTGTATGCAGCCATCATCGATGACCTGAAGTACGCCGAAGCGACGCTGCCGTACGTGGCGAAGGACTACGGGCGCGCCACCAAGGGCGCCGCACAGCACCTCTTGGCCAAGGTGTACCTGACCTGGCAGCGCGACGCTGACTCCGCCGCCGACGAAACGGCGAAAAAGCAGGCGGGCGACTTCGCCAATGCCGCCGACTACGCCCAGCGAGTGATCAAGTCGGGCCAGTATTCGCTGCTGCCACGCTTCAGCGACGTGTTCGCCTTCGGCAACGAGAAGAACGCGGAGGTCATCTGGTCGGTCCAGTTCACCAACGACCCGCTGACCACCGGGAACGGCAACCAAGGGCACCTGTTCTTCCTGATGGAGTACGACGTGCTACCCGGCATGCAGCGCGACATCGCCAACGGCCGCCCGTTCAAGCGCTTCCGACCCACCACGTTCTTCTTGGGCCTGTTCGATCGCGCCAAGGACTCGCGCTACCAGAGTCAGTTCACTCGCGCGTGGTACTCCAACAACGCGGCGACCATTCCGAAGAACGATTCGGGCGTTCCGAAATTCCAGCTGGGCGACACCGCGGTCTACGTTTCGGCGACCGACTCGGACACGGTCCGGGTGAAGATCAACCCCCCCCCGTATCGCCTCTACACGCCGCGGACGTACAGCAACAGGATCTTCCCTTCGCTGAACAAGTTCGCCGACCCGTTCCGGCTGAGCGTCAACGACGTGCGCGGCTCGCGCGACTTCGTCGTCGCCCGGTTCGCCGAGACGTACCTGATCGCGGCCGAGGCGCTGCTGCGGGACGGGCGAGCAACGGACGCACTCCCGTACATCAATGCCGTCCGGCGGCGCGCCGCCATCCCCGGCCACGAGGCCGAGATGGACCTCACCGGCGCCCAGCTCACCCTCGGCGAAATCCTGAACGAGCGGGCGCGCGAGCTGGCCGGTGAGATGCAGCGCTGGTTCGATCTGGTGCGGACGCACACCCTGGTGTCGCGGGTGAAAGCGTACAACCCCGACGGCGGGCCCAACATTCAGCCGTACCACGCGCTGCGGCCCATCCCGCGGACGCAGATGGACGGCACGACCTGCTGCTACACCCAAAACCCCGGATACTGACCATGTCCAACGCTCCGGTGCCGCGCCGGACGTTCATCGGGGCGAGCGTCGCGGGGCTGGCCGGAGCGACGTTAGGACCCCTACCCCACAGCGTTAGTCCCCCCTCTCCCGAAGGGAGAGGGGGTCAGGGGGTGAGGACGCTCAACCTCGGCATCGCGAGCTACTCGCTCCGCAACTTCCCGCGCGACAAGGCCATCGAGATGGTGAAGGCGCTGGAGACTCGCTACGTCAACTTCAAATCCGTGCACCTGCCGTTCGAGCTGTCGCCGGAGCAGCTGGCCGCGGCGCGACGGGAGATCGAGGCCGCCGGACTTGTGATCGTGGGCGGCGGCGTGATCACGTTCGACGAGGACAGCGACGCCGGCGTGGAGAAGTACTTCGCCTACGCCAAGGCGGCGGGCATGCCGCTCATCGCGATCCATACGGATCCCAAGCTGCTGCCGCGCATCGAGCGGTTCGCCAAGCAGTACGACATCAAGGTCGCGATCCACAACCACGGCCCGGAAGACAAGCACTTCCCTTCCCCGTACGACGCGCTGCCCCACGTCAAGCAGCTGGACCCGCGCATCGGCCTGTGCATCGACGTGGGACACACGGTGCGTACCGGCACCGACGTCGTGCGCGCCGTCGCCGATGCGGGCCCGCGGCTGCTCGACATGCACATGAAGGACCTGCGCGAGCTCACCGCCAAGGGCAGCCAATGCATCGTCGGGGAGGGCGCCATCCCGATTGCGGGCATCTTCCGGCAGCTCGAGGCGATGGGCTATCGTGGATACGTCAACCTCGAGTACGAGATCGACCCCGACGCCCCGCTGCCGGGCATGAAACAGTCGTTCGCCTACATGCGCGGCGCGCTGGCCGGTCTCGCCGCTGGCCCGACGGTCCACTCTTTTTGAGCACCGAAACAAGGAGACGACACATGTCGAAGCACACGAGAAGGCTGCCTCGCCGGGAGTTTGTAAAGGTCGTCGGTGCCGCGGCCGCCGCTCTCCCGGCCGCGCGCTACGCGAAGATCCTCGGCGCCAACGATCGCGTGCGGGTCGGCATCGTGGGCTTCTCCGACCGGTTCCGGCAGGCGCACCTCCCCGCGTACGGCCAGCTCGGCAAGGAGCTCAACTTCGAGATCGTCGCCGTGTCCGATATTTGGAGCCGGCGCCGCGACGAGGGGGTGACCGAGATTACAAAGGTGATGGGAACCACGCCAAAGCCGTTCCGCAACAACGAGGAGATGTATGCGGCGCGCGCGACCGACGCCGTCGTCATCTCGACCGCCGACTTCCAGCACTCCTACCACGGCGTCGAGGCGATGCAGGCGGGACAGGACGCCTACATCGAGAAGCCCCTGGCCCACCGCATCGAGGACGCCGTCGCGATCCGCGACGCCGTCAAGAAGTCGGACCGCGTCGTGCAGATCGGCACCCAGCGGCGCAGCGCGGCGAACTATCAGATGGCCAACGAGTACATCCGGTCGGGTAAGTTCGGCGACATCGTGATGGCCGAGATGACCTGGAACGTGAACCAGCCCGGGCGGTGGCGCCGTCCCCCGCTCGTCGCCGCTATCCGCGAGCAGGACACCGACTGGAAGCGCTTCCTCTGCAGCCTGCCCTACGAGGCGTGGGACCCACGCAAGTATCTCGAATATCGCCTGTTCTGGCCTTACTCCTCGGGCATCCCCGACCAGTGGATGGTGCACCAGATCGACACCGTGCATTGGTTCACCGGGCTGTCCCGCCCCCGCTCGGTCGTCGCCAACGGCGGCGTCTACTTGTGGAAAGACGGCCGCAAGAGCTGGGACACGGCCACGATCGTGTTCGAGTACGGTCCCCTGGACGATCCGTCCAAGGGCTTCCAGGTCGTCTACTCGTCCCGCATGACCAACTCGGCGGGCGGTACCAAGGAGCTGTACTACTCGAACGCCGGGATGCTCAATCTCGACACCAACGAGATCACGCCCAACGGCGGTCTCACCGAGCGGTCCGCGGCGGAAATGGGGATGAAGGCCAACCAGCTGCCTGCCATGAAGCTGTCGCAGGTCGCGCCCACGGAGACCGCGGCGAACACGGGTGCCGATTCATCCACCACCGCCAACATCCGGAACTGGATGGAGTGCGTGCGCAGCCGCAAGCAGCCGAACGCGAGCATCGATGCGGGCTACAGCCACTCCGTCGCGTTGTGCATGACGGTCGCGGCGATGCACAGCGGCCGCAAGGTCATGTTCGACGACGCCAAGCGCGATGTGGTGATGGGCTGAGAGGGCGGAAACAGCGTGCGCAATCCTTCCCTGCTGGTATCATTGGGTCTGGCTCTCACGTGGGTAGGGGCGCAGCATGCTGCGCCCCTACACGCGCAAGGCGCGGAGCCCCGCGTCGAGGTCGTGCCGCACGATGATCTCCGCCGTGTCGACATCCTCGTCGATGGGAAGCCGTTCACGTCGTACATCTATCCCACGACCCTCAAGAAGCCGACGCTGTACCCGGTGCGCGCCGCGTCGGGGGTGGTGGTGACGCGCGGCTGGCCGCTCGAGCCGCGGCCCGGCGAGCGTGTCGACCATCCCCACCAGGTCGGACTGTGGTTCGACCACGGCGACGTGAACGGGCTCGACTTCTGGAACAACTCGAATGCGATTCCCGCGGAGCGCGCGCCCAAGATGGGCACCATCGTGCATCGGGCCGTGCGCCACGCCGAGAGCGGGTCGGGCCAGGGCGCGCTCGAGGTCACGGCGGACTGGGTGGACGCGCAGGGAAAGGCCCTGCTGCGTGAGGACACGCGCTTCGTGTTCCGCGCCGCCGCCGGGTCGCGCACGATCGATCGCATTACGACGCTCACAGCGGTGAACGGTCCGGTGACGTTCATCGACAACAAAGAGGGGCTCATCGGCATGCGGGTAGCGCGCGCGCTCGAGCAGCCGTCCACCACGCCCGAAGTGTTCACCGACGCCGGCGGGCACTCGACGACCGTGCCCCGGCTCGACAATACTGGCGTGACCGGTCACTACCGCAGCTCGGAGGGCATCGAGGGCGACTCGGTGTGGGGCACGCGGGCGCGCTGGACGATGCTGACGGGAGTCGTCGAGGGGGAGCCCGTAACGCTGGCGCTGCTCGACCACCCGAAGAACGTCGGCTTCCCGACGTACTGGCACGCGCGCGGGTATGGCCTGTTCGCCGCCAATCCGCTGGGCGCGAAAGTCTTCAGCAACGGGAAGGAGGAGCTGAACTTCCGGCTCGGACCGGGTCAGTCTACCACGTTTCGGCACCGCGTCCTGATCCTCTCCGGCACCGCGAGCCCGCAACAGATCGAGACGTCCTACCAGGACTTCGTGAGGTGAGGAGGCCCGGCTACCGCTGGACTGTCTGCGCCCTCCTGTTCGTCGTCACGACCGTCAACTACATCGACCGGCAGGTCCTGGGCATCCTCGCGCCCACGCTGCAGCGGGAGCTGCACTGGTCCGAGACGGGCTACGGCGACGTCGTCTCCTGGTTCACCGCCTTGTACGCGGTCGGGTTCCTCGTGGTCGGACGGTGGCTCGACCGCGTGGGCGTGCGACGCGGGTTCGCCGTGGCGGTCGTCGCCTGGAGCGTCGCCGCGATCGGCCACGCCGTCGCCCGTACCACGGCGGGGTTCTCGGCCGCGCGTGCGCTCTTGGGGCTGGGCGAATCCGCCAACTTCCCCGGCGCGATCAAAGCCGTGGCGGAATGGTTCCCGAAAAAGGAGCGGGCGCTCGCCACCGGCATTTTCAACGCCGGGACCAACACGGGCGCGATCGTGACGCCGCTCGTCGTGCCCTGGATCGCGTTGACCTACGGCTGGCGCTGGGCGTTCATCGCCACCGGCGGCCTGGGGTTCCTGTGGCTCGGGCTCTGGCTGGCACTGTACCGCAGCCCTGAGGCACAACCCCGTCTCTCGGCCGCCGAGCTGACGCATATCCGCAGCGACGCACCGGAGCCGGCGGCCGGGCACATCCCCTGGCTGAGTCTCCTGGGGCAACGGCAGACGTGGGCTGTCGTCGCCGGCAAGTTCATGACCGATCCGATCTGGTGGTTTTATCTGTACTGGTTGCCGAAGTTTCTCGACACGGACTATGGCATCAAGCTGTCGCAGCTGGCCCTGCCGCTGGTGGTCGTGTACGTCGTGGCGGACGCCGGCTCCGTCACCGGTGGTTGGCTCTCGGGAGCCCTAATGAAGCGGGGATGGACGGTGAACCGGGCGCGCAAGACCGCGCTCTTGTGCATGGCGCTCGCGATCGTGCCGACGGCGCTCGCGTCACGCGCCGGGAGCCTCTGGATCGCGGTGGCGCTCGTGAGCGTGGCGGCGGCAGCGCATCAGGGCTGGTCGGCCAACATCTATACGCTCGCGAGCGACATGTTTCCCCGCCGCGCGGTCGCCTCCGTCATCGGCATCGGGGGCTTTGCGGGCGCCCTCGGCGGATGGCTGTTTCAGCGGGCCACCGGCCGCATCCTCGATCACAACGGCAACAACTATGCTCCGATTTTCGTGGTCTGCGGGCTGGCGTACGTGTCCGCGTGGATCATCATTCATGTCCTGGCTCCCACGCTCCAGCCCGCTCGGTTAGCGGTCACGCCGGAGCCACTGCCTTTGGAGAAGATGTCATGATTCGCTTGTCGCTCTTGTTGATCGCCGTCCTCGCCGGCACGGCCTCCGCACAGACCAAATCGGCGAGCCTCGGACCGCCCAACCAGCTGACGGCCGCCGAGCGCGCGGCGGGATGGCGCCTGCTGTTCGACGGCCGCACGCTCACGGGATGGCGCGGCCTGGGCTACGATACCGTGCCCACCGCGCACTGGGTCGTGGTGGACGGCACGGTCAAGAAAATCGCCAGCGGCAACGTGCCCAGGGTCCCCGACGGACGACCCCTGAACGGCGGCGACCTGATGACGGTGGACACCTTCGGGGACTTCGAGCTCACCTGGGAATGGAAGGTGACGCCCGGGGCGAACAGCGGCGTCAAGTACAACGTCTCCGAAGAGCTGTCCATATCCCAGGGCAGTCAGATGACGCCCGACGCAATCGCCAAGGGCATCATCACCCCGAACCATTCGGCCCTGGGGTTCGAGTATCAGATGCTCGATGACGACCGGCACGTGGACGGCAAGATCCCGTCACACCGCGCCGGCGCGCTGTATGAGCTCGTGGCGCCCAATGCGAGCAAGCGGCTCCGCCCCGTGGGGGAATGGAATTCGTCGAAGATCGTATTCCGTGGCAACCACGGCGAGCACTGGCTGAACGGCGCGAAGATCGTCGAGTTCGAGCTCGGCACAGCGGCGATGGAATCGGCCCTCGCCAAGAGCAAATACCGTTCGATCCCCGGCTTCGCAGACCGACGGAAGGGACACATCGTGTTGCAGGACCACGGCGACGAGGTCTACTTCCGCAACATCAAGGTGCGTGACCTATGAAACGCCGCAAATTTCTGAAGACCACTACGGTCGCGGGGCTGGGACTCGCGGCTTCTCCTCGGCTCTCCTGGCTGCGCTCGCCGAATGACACCGTCGTCGTCGCAGTCATGGGGCTGAACGGCCGGGGCACCGTGCTCGCGCGCACGTTCGCCAGCTGGCGCACCGCCGACGTGGCCTACGTATGCGACGTCGACTCGGTCGTGCTCGCCAAGGGCGTCGCCGCCGTCGCCGGCGTGCGGCGCGGGGCGCGGGGGGTCCAGGGGCTCGGCGATTTCCGCAAGGCGCTCGACGACAAGGCCGTGGACGCGCTGGTGATCGCCGCGCCAGACCACTGGCACACCCCGGCGGCGCTGCTCGCCATGCAGGCGGGGAAGCACGTGTACGTCGAGAAGCCGTGCGGGCACAATCCGCGCGAGGGCGAGCTGCTGGTCGAAGCGCAACACAAGCACCAGCGCGTCGTGCAGATGGGCACCCAGCAGCGCTCCGCGCCGCGGTCCATCGAGCTGATGCAGGCGATCCGCGAGGGGATCATCGGCAAGCCATACCTGGCACGCGCCTGGTACGCCAACACCCGCGCCACGATCGGCCGCGGGAAAGTGGCGCCCGTCCCGTCCAACCTGGACTACGAGCTGTGGCAGGGGCCGGCGCCGCACACACCGTATCACGACAACGTGATCCACTACAACTGGCACTGGTTCCATCGTTGGGGCACGGGCGAGATCTGCAACAACGGCACCCACGAGATCGACGTCGCTCGTTGGGCGCTGGGCGTGGATTACCCCGTCCGCGTCACCTCGACGGGAGGCCGCTACCACTTCGCCGACGACTGGGAGTTTCCCGACACGCAGGAAGCCTGCTTCGACTTCGCGGACGGCAAGACGATCATCTGGCAGGGGCAGAGCTGCAACGGCCTCCGCACGTACGGCCGCGAGCGCGGCACCGCCATCCTCGGCACGGGCGGCAGCGCGGTGGTGGACCGTGACGGCTACACGATCTACGATGTCAAGGAGAAGGTGGTGAAGTCGTCACTCGCGGCGCACCCGGGGGACGCCCTCAACCTCAGCGCCGACGACGACATGACCGCGCAGCACATCGGGAATTTCCTGGACGCGATCCGCACGGGCGCCGCGCTGCATCAGCCGATCACGGAGGGCGCGAAGAGCGTGCTGCTCGGCCACCTCGGCAACATCGCGCAGACGACGGGGCGCGCCCTGAAGGTCGACGCGACGACGGGTCGGATCACGGGCGACGAGGAGGCGATGAAGTCCTGGGCGCGGGAGTACGCCCCCGGCTGGGCGCCGGTCGTGTAGGCCGTGGTCGCCGTCCTCGAAGCGGACCGCTTTTTCGATCCCGATCCGACCGTCCGGCGCGTCGCGCGCGAGCTGTACGACGAGACCAGGACCCTGCCGATCGTGTCCCCCCACGGCCACGTCGACGCGGGTGTCCTGGCGCGGAACGAGCCCTTTGCGGAGCCCGCGGCGCTGATCGTCCAGCCGGACCATTACATCCTGCGCCTCCTGTATGCGCGCGGCGTGCCGCTCGAAGCGCTCGGTGTGCCGCGCCGGGACGGGGGGGGCGCACCCGCCGAGACCGATCCGTGCAAGGTGTGGCAGCGCTTCGCCGATCACTACTACCTGTTCCGCGGCACCCCCACCGGCGCCTGGCTCGATTACGAGCTGCACGAGGTCTTCGGCGTCCGCGACCGCCTGTCGGGTGAGACAGCCGCGCGCGTCTACGACGAGGTCGCGGAGAAGCTCGCGTCCCCCGAGTTCCTGCCGCGGGCGCTGTTCGAGCGCTTCAACATCGAAGTGCTCGCGACGACCGATTCGGCGAGCGATTCGCTCGACCATCACCGTACCATCCGCGGATCCGGCTGGAAAGGCCGGGTGATTCCCTGTTTCCGCCCCGACGCCGTGTTCCGGATCGCCGCGCCCCAATGGCCCGCCGAGCTCGAGGCGCTGGGCCGGGAGCACGGCGCGCCGCTCGTGGACTACGCGGAGTTCGTGCGCGCCCTGGAGGATCGCCGCACGTTCTTCAAGAGCATGGGCGCCACCGCCACCGACCACGGCGTGCTCGAGCCGTACACGACCTGGCTGCCCCCGGAGGAGGCGGAGACCGTGTTTCAGCGCGCCCGCCAGGGCGACGTGACGGCCGCGGACGAGCGGCGCTTCACCGCGCACCTGCTCATGGAGATGGCCCGGCTGTCGGTGCGGGACGGACTGGTGATGCAGATTCACGCCGGCGCGCTGCGCAATCACAACCGGCTCGTGTTCGAGCGCTTCGGCCCCGATCGCGGCGCAGACATGCCCGTCGCGACCGAGTTCACCCGTAACCTCCGACCGCTGTTGAACGCGTACGGCAACGATGCGCGCCTCACGGTCGTGGTGTTCACGCTGGACGAGTCCACCTACAGCCGCGAGCTGGCCCCGCTCGCCGGGCACTACCCCAGCCTGCGGCTCGGACCCCCGTGGTGGTTCCACGATTCGTTGGAAGGCATGCGGCGGTTCCGCGAGCGCACCACGGAGACCGCCGGGATCTACAAGACGGCCGGCTTCAACGACGACACGCGGGCATTCTGCTCCATTCCGGCGCGTCACGACCTGGCGCGTCGCGTCGACGCCGACTTCCTGGCGGGGCTCGTCGCGCGGCACGTGATCGACAAGAGCGACGCCCGCCAGATGGCGCGGGCCCTGGCGTACGAGCTGGCGAAGGAGACCTACAAGCTGTGACGCCGCACCCGCGCCACCGCCCGCGGGAAGGAGCGCAGCAGCCGGGCGCCGCGCTCGTCGTCGAGCAGCGTGAGCGCGGTCGCCAGCCCGTCGGCCGTGACGCCGTCGGGAGCCACGACGGTCGCCTCACGGCGACTGGTCAATCCCATTCCGGTCCGCGGGTCGATCACGTGAGAATACCGCACACCGCCGATGATCACGAACTGCTCGGTATCTCCGGACGTCGAGACCGCGCCGTTGGCGAGGACCGTGTCTCCGGTGGGAAGAGCGATGCGCCACCCCGGCCGGCCAGGCGGCGCGGCGCCCAGCACGATGTCGCCTCCCGCTTCGAGCAGCGCGCGCGTCACACCTTGCGCCCGCAGCGCATCCAGCGCGCGGTCGAGTATGTACCCCTTCGCGATGCCGCCCAGATCGATCCGCATCCCGGGCACGTCGAGCCGCACCGTGCGGGCGACCGAGTCGAGATGGACTTTATCCGACCCCACGCGCCCGGCCGCCGAATCGAGCGCGGGGCGGGGCGGCATCCGGCCGGTGCGGCGCGCGGCACGCCACAGCTCGACGAACGGTCCCACGGTGACATCGAACGCCCCATCGCTCGAGCGCCACAAGTCGACCGCTCGTGCCAGCACGGTGAACAGATCGTCGCTCACGCGGACGGCTTCGCCCGCTCGCTCGGTGAGGCGGCGCACCTCGCTCGCGGGGCGATAATCGCTCATCACGTCCTCGAGCTCGGCCATGCGGGCGTAGGCGGCGCGCGCCGCGCGTCGGGCGATCGCGTCGTCCCGGGCGTACAGGACGATCCGCACCGCTACGCCCATGTGTAACTCCGCGTACTGGCGGCGCACGTCCGGCGCCGCCACGGGCCGGAGCCGCGCGCACAGGGCCGTCGCGGTCACAGCCACCGGGAGCAGACACAGGCTTCTCATCATCACCAACCTAGCTCCCGCACTGCTGCTCGCCGCGTGGACAGGAGCGGCGCGGGGCCAGATCGCTACCCGCCTGGCTCCCTATCGCGATTCGATCCCGTCGACGCTGGTGACCTTCGAGATGATCCCGATACCCGGCGGCACCGTCACCCTCGACTCGCCGGCGGGCCCGCGCGCCGTGGCCGTCGCGCCGTTCTGGATCGGCAAGACCGAAGTGACCTGGGACGAGTACGACGTGTGGGTATACCGGCTCGACGTCGCGGCGGCGGCCGCCGCGCCCGGGGGAGGCGACTCCGCGGACGCGACGGCGCGGCCCAGCCGCCCGTACGGCGCGCCCGACCGGGGCTTCGGCCATCACGGCTACCCCGCCCTCGCCATGACGTACACGGCCGCCCAGGGCTACTGCGCCTGGCTGTCGGCCCGAACCGGACGGCACTACGGCCTGCCCACCGACGCCCAGTGGACGCGGGCGCTCGCAGCGGGTCTGGGCGGGGATACGTCGCTGTCGGCCGAGCGCCGGGATGCGCTGGCCTGGTACGCGGGCAACGCGGCGAACCAGGCGCACGCCGTCGCCACGAAGCACGCCGACGCGCTCGGCGTCCACGACCTGCTCGGCAACGTCGCCGAATGGGTCACGGTGCCCGACGGCCCTCCGGTGGTGCGCGGGGGCTCGTGGGTCGACCCGGCGGCCCGCGTGGGCCCACATGCGCGAGCCGCTCAGACGCCCGCGTGGAACGAGACCGATCCGCAATTCCCCAAGAGCCGCTGGTGGCTCGCCGACGCTCCGTTCGTCGGCTTTCGCATCGTACTCCTTACGCCGTGAGACCGTCATGACTCCCACACATCCCCGAGACGTCACGCGTCGCGAATTTGTCGAGACTACGGCGGCGGCGACGGCCGCTATCGCGCTTCCCCACGCCCCGTCGATCCGCAAGGGCGCGCCGAAACCGATCCGCATCGCGCTGATCGGGTGTGGCGGACGCGGCACCGGCGCCGTGAAGGACTGCCTCACGTCGAGCGAGAACATCGAGCTCGTGGCACTGGGCGATCTCTTCCCCGACCACCTCACGAAGTGTCGGGAGAGCCTGGCCACCATGGCGACCGAAGATCCCACTCTCAAGCCCAAGATCAAGATCACGGATTCCCAGTGCTTCGTGGGGTTCGACGCGTACCGCAAGGTGCTCGAGGGCAACGCCGACCTGGTGCTGCTCGCGACGCCGCCCGCGTTCCGAGCGCGCCATCTCGCGGCCGCGATCGACGCCGGGAAGCACGTGTTCATGGAAAAGCCCGTCGCCGTGGACCCGCAGGGGGTGCGCGCGGTGATGGCCTCCGCGGACCTCGCGGCGCAGAAGCGTCTCGCGATCGTCGCGGGGACGCAGCGGCGCCACGATGCCGGCTATCGCGCCGCCATGGAGCGGATCCACGACGGGGCCATCGGCGATCTCGTGGCGGCGGAAGTGTACTGGAACCAGGGCGGGTTGTGGATGAAGCCGCGCGAGCCCTCCTGGTCGGACGCCGAGTGGCAGATCAGGAACTGGCTCTACTTCACCTGGCTCTCGGGCGACCATATCGTCGAACAGCACATCCACAACATCGACGTGGCGAA
>Ga0209471_1000641_pt1 | contig 22539 bp, 22 predicted proteins | sample GraSoiAngelo_128_FD_185885 | JGI IMG/M metagenome (GOLD analysis project Ga0209471, IMG submission 185885) | Grasslands soil microbial communities from the Angelo Coastal Reserve, California, USA - 14_0927_12_20cm (SPAdes) (version 2) | ecosystem: Environmental > Terrestrial > Soil > Grasslands ... | reverse complement strand
CGGGAGCTCGGGATCGGCCCAGGCGACAGGGTCGGCACACTCGCCTGGAACAACTACCGTCACCTGGAGCTGTATTTCGCGGTGCCCTGCTCGGGTGCGGTGCTGCATACCTTGAACCCGCGGCTGTTCCCCGAACACCTCGAGTTTGTGATCTCCGACGCGCAGGACAAGGTGATCTTCGTCGACGCCTCGATCGTGCCGGCCCTGCAGCGAGTCGCGAAGAACCTGAAGGGTGTCAAGCAGTTCGTCGTCATGGCGGATGGTCCCTCGCCGGACGGGCAGCTCACGCCGGCGGTGTCGTACGAGGAGCTGATCGGCAGCCGCCCGACGGCCTATGACTGGCCGGAGCTCGACGAGCGCGACGCCGCGGCCATGTGCTACACGTCTGGGACGACGGGAAAGCCGAAGGGTGTCGTCTACAGTCATCGCTCGTCGGTCCTGCACTCCTACGGCATCGCGATCGGCGGCGGCATCGGGCTGGCTGAGTCGGACAGCATTCTCCCCGTCGTGCCGATGTTCCACGCGAATGCCTGGGGTCTTGCGTATGGAGCGACGATGCTCGGCTCCAAGCTCGTCTTCCCGGATCGCTTCCTCGACCCGGTCAGCTTGATCGACCTCTTTCGAGAGGAAGGCGTCACCTTTACCGCCGGCGTGCCCAGCGTCTGGATCGCCTTGCTCCAACACCTGGACAAAACCGGCACCACTTTGAACGGTCTGCGGCTCTTCGTCGGCGGCTCCGCCTTATCGGCGGGGCTCTACGACGGCCTGACGGGGCACGGCATCGATGTCAACCAGGGATGGGGCATGACCGAGACCTCGCCCGTGGCGGCCGTCGCCGGCATGAAGAGCTATACGCCGGAGGGCGATCGCAAGCACGTTCGGCTGAAGGCCGGATTCCCGATCGCCGGTGTCGAGCTGCGCCTCGCCAACGTGGAGACCGGCGAGCCGGTCGCGTGGGATGGCAAGAGCGTTGGTGAGATCCAGGTGCGCGGGCCGTGGGTCACCGCCAGCTACTATCGCGGCGTCGACGCGGAACGCTTCACCAGGGACGGCTGGCTGCGCACCGGCGACGTCGCCAATGTCGATGCGGAGGGTTATGTCCAGATCGTGGACCGGACCAAGGACCTGGTCAAATCGGGCGGCGAATGGATCTCCTCGGTGGAGCTGGAATCGGCCATCATGGGGCACCCCAAGGTGCTGGAGGCGGCTGTCATCGGCCTGCCGCACCCCAAGTGGCAGGAGCGGCCCGTCGCCTACGTCGTGGCCAAACCCGAATTCAAAGGCACGGTCTTAAAGGACGAGATCATCCAGTACCTGACGCCACTGGTGGCGAAATGGTGGCTGCCGGACGAAGTGCGATTTGTCGATGACATCCCCAAGACCAGCGTCGGGAAATTCGACAAGAAGGTGATCCGCGAGCAAGCGCTCAAGGCACCGGCGGCGGCGCGACCCTCGGAGTAAGACAAGCCGGTGACGGGCGCGCCACAGTGCTGCGGCAGATCGCACGATCCGCCGACCGCACAGCCGACCTTAATGCTGTCGCGCTAGAACGGAGGCTAGAAGGATGTGATTCAGCAATGGATGCCTCCGAGCAGTTCGAGGCGCTCGTCCCACAGCCGCTGGATGCGGAGGGAATCGAGCGGCGCCGCGAGCTCGAGGACATCCACGAAGAGCTGCTCCTGAGCATCCTGGCGCTCGAGGAAGAGTGGCAGCTCGACAACCGGATCGCCTACTCGCTACGGCAGCGCAAGGCCGCCTGACCCTTCAGCGCCAACGCCGGCCGCGCAGCATCGCCATCGCCTGCTCCATCCGCCGCCGCTGGGTCTCCAGGCGTTTCGCCCCGGTCACCCACTGGATGAACTCCTTCTTGCGCGTGTAGGAAAGCTTCTCGAAGGCAGCGGCCGATGCGGCGTCCGCCTCGAGCGCGGACCGTAGCGCGTCGGGCAGGTCCACCGTCCGCAGCTCGGCGTCGATTTCGAGCACCACCGCCAGTTGGTCCCCGGCTGCGACGCCGGCCGCCTCGCGGAACTCGCGTCGTACCCCCAGGTAGGACTTCCCGCCGTAGACCGCGACGGTGGTTCGGTAGGGATAGCCATTGATGGTCACCTTGAGCGGCAAGCGCTTCCGATCGCCGAGCGCCATTACGACCTCCGGCGGGACGCGGATGAAGCAGGCCCCCTGGTCCGATTCCAGGCGGCCGTCAAAGTGCAGAGCAGGCATCCTGGCACATTTTCTGGCAATTTGGCCGGAATAACGCACGTTTTCGGCCGTCGGCCCGTTTGCAACCCACGACAGGGCACTGGCCCAGCGGATTACAAAAACGGAGGACACGATGGCGAAAACCCAAAAATGGACAGCGTCGACGTTCGTCAGCCTGGTGCACGAGAATCTCACCGAGAAAGGTCACAAGGTCAAGAAGTCGGACCTCAACTGGGCCGTCAAGGACGCCTTCGAGGCGGCGGTCGCGGCCGGCGCCCGGGGCATGCGCGTGCGCTTCCCCGAGATCGGCGCGCTCGCGTCGCGTGACGTCAAGGCTCGCAAGGCAGGGAAAGGCACCAACCCCTTCACCGGCGAGTCGATCATGCTGAAGGCTCGCCCGGCTTCCAAGAAGCCGCGCTGGTCGTTCCCCAAGGCCGTTCGCGAGGCCTACATCCGCCAGGCCACTCGCAAAGCCGCCTAAGTAGACCGTTCGACGGCAGGGCGCCGGGCACGGACCGGCGCCCTGCCGCGTTTCTTGACAGGCTCCCGCTTTCGCCTGACTATGATGGGAGCGATGCGACGAAATCTGATAGCGGGATTGCTGATTGCCATCGGCCTGGCGCTGATGGCGACCGCCCTTCCGGCCAGTGGACTCGTTCGCCTCGGTGCGCCCGAGGCCGCGACCCAGCCGATTCCGGCGTTGAACGATCCGCTCGCGCCGCCCCATCAGCATCCGAAATTCCTCCCCAACACCAACAGCACGGGCGCCGGCCCCAGCCAGGTGGTGGCCTACCTCTCGATTCCGCGGCTGGGCATCAAGAACGCCCCCATTTTCGACCGCGGTGTCGACGCCAAGGGCAACATGTTGATCGCCAAGGGCTACTCCGTCACCCATTACGCCTACTCCTCTCCCATCGGCAGCGGCAACGCCGTCCTCTACGGCCACGACGACATCGAGGGCAGCGTCTTTAGCAGCATCAAGGACCTGAAGCCGGGCGACGAGGTCGACGTTGTGGATGCGAGCGGCTCGATCACGGCCTACCACGTCACCGGGAAGCCGGCGATCGTCCCTCCGAGCGCGGTGCAGATCCTGCAGCCGACCAACGACGTGCGCCTCACCCTCTTCACGTGCTGGCCCAACTGGGTCGACACCCAGCGGGTTGTCGTGACGGCGATGCCCGCGACGGCTTAGTGGTTCGTCTCCTGGGGCGGCTCCTGAAAATACTTCAGTAGTTCTTCCAGGGCCCTCGCGGCTTCGGGGTCGGCGAGTAATCGCGCCTGCATCTCCTGAACCTGCTTGACGAGCTCCTTGGCCTGCGTTTCCTGGGCGACCTGCAGCAGGACCGGCTGGCTCGCCGCCGAGACGATCATCGTCGCCTGCTGCCGAAGCATCTCCACCCCCTGGCAGCCGAGGCAGGTGCCGGCGTTGTTGCAGTGGCACAACTGCAGGCGCAGATTGTCGAGTTCCCGCTGCAGGGGCGAGAGGTCGACGGGCTGACTCACCCGTCAAGCTTAGCCGTAGCCGCGGGAACTTTTGGGCTCTCATCCCGTCGTAGGGACCGAGATGAGAATCGTGTCCTCGATCCGCCTCGTTCCTGTCCTGACCCTGTTCAGTGTGCTCGGTCTGCTCGCGGCATGCGGCGCGGCGACCTCCGGATCTCAGACGACCGGTGGCCTCGCGCAGGGATCCTCCGGAAGCTCTTCGGCAGCGGATCATGTGCCGGCCGACACGGCATCGAAGCAGGCCGCCGGCAACGCCGTGCTTCAAGCGCGGGGTGACCAGAAGGTCATTCAGGACGCGAACCTGGGGATTCAAATCAAGTCGGGCTCGTTCTGGAATACGTACGACAGGGCAGTCGCCATCGCCGACCGGTTCAACGGTTATCTCGTCAGCTCACAGGTTGGAGATCTCTCCGGCCTTGAGACGGACGCCGGCACCGTGGTGGTCGCCGTCCCGGCACCGCGTTATGCCGATGCTTTGAGTGAGCTCCGGCAGCTTGGCAAAGCAACGCAGCAGCAGATCACGAGCCAGGACGTCAGCGCTGATTACGTCGACCTGCAGGCGCGGCTCAAGAACCAGCAGGCGCAACAGGCGGTCATGCTCGACCTGATGCGCCGGGCGCAGAGCATCGCGGATAGCATCGCGGTCCAGAACCAGCTGTCCGCGGTCACGGGCGAGATCGAGCAGATTCAGGGTCGGATCCGCTATCTCGACCAGCGCACCACCTATTCGACGATCACGCTTCGCTTCTACACGGTCGCGGCGACGCCGGTACAACCGAGCCTGTGGGATCGCAGCGGCCTCGCCGGCTCGCTCGCCACCGCCGGGCAGGCGTTTGTGGCCGTGATCGGCGGGATGCTGGTTGTCGGCGGCTTCCTGCTGCCGTTCCTTCTTCTGATCGCACTCGCCTTCGGCGTCTGGCGGCTGCTGCCGGCCAACCTTCGGCCCACGATTCGCTGAGCCGCTTCAGTCCTTGGCGTCTACGCGTCGAAACCGATCGGCCAGGAAGCGCTTGTGCGCGAGCAGCTGGTCCATGTCGGTGCGGTGTACTGCCTCCGCCACCTGTCGCATCTCCGCGTCGAGGAAATCGAGCTCTTCAGCCAGTACGTCGACCGCGGCGCGCCCATGGCTGCCCGGTTGGGACGACACGTACCCGCTCGGGAGACGAAGATAAGCCTCCACCGCCGTCGGCAAATAGTCCGACACGGTGCGTTCGATCAAATACAGCTCGGGCGCGCCGAGCGGCAAGCATTCGAGGCGCGGAAGGATCTCGGTGCGAATGGTCAACTCGATTCGCTGCATTCGGGCGATGATCGCTGGGGGCAGACGGCCCGCCGCCGCCCCAATCTGCTCAGCGAGCGATCTTTGCACCCGCTTGGGATCGAATCCAAAACGACTGACGCGCCCGTTGCCGCGGACGGCCAGAGCGCCGACCATGTAGAGGCCAACGACCAGCAGCAGACCCTGGACGCCAACTGGGTCAATCATGATCAGCCCACCGCCAACCAGCGCCAGCGCCGAACCCGTCAGGTTTCGGCGGCTGGTCAGGTAGGCGACCAGCGCGCGCCCAGGCGACCGTGCGGGCAGCGACGGGCGGTACGGCGCCATCGCGGTTCCCATGTGCCTTCCCTGTTGTTAGGGCGTGCGCAGCGGCAGTTTCAGCTCGTCGGGGATTGGCGCGAGCTCGGTCGCCGGCGCCTCGTGCGCGCGTTCCAGGTACGCCTGTGCGCGCGTGACCTCCCTGGAGAGCGCATCGATCGTTTGCCGCATGGTCTCGAGCGCCTCAAGCTTGGAGGCATCGATGGTGTCGATCGTGGCGTAGATGTTGGCGAAGGCGGCTTGCAGCTTGTCGATGCTGACGGTCGCGCTCGCCGCTTGCTCATGGACACCGGCGGACTGCTGGCGCAGCATTGCCGAGGTGCCCTCGATCATGTCGGAGGTGGTTTCGTTCAGCGCGCCAATCTGGTCCAGCACGAGCTTCTGGTTGACCAGAGCCTGCGCAGTCATCACCGCGGTGCGCAGCGCCGACACCGTGGTTGTGGTCGCGCGATCGACACCTTTCACGAGCTCGAGATTGTTCTTGCGGACGAGCTCGAGCGCCAGGTAGCCCTGGGCGCTGACGGCCAGCTGGGTGGCGAGATCCTGCGTTTTCTGGCGAACGTAGAAGAGGCAATCCTCACGCAATGTCTTGGCCCGCTCAGGATCCTGGGTCTGTACCTCCCGGATACGTGCATCGAGGGCGGCATCCATCGCGCGAGCGAGGTAGAGGTATTGCTTGAGCCTATCCATTACGGCCCACAGGTTGACTTTCTCCTGCTCGACCGCAGCATTGTCCTTGAGCAGCTCGTCCTGCCCACGGTAGAGCGACTGCACGATCGCGTTGAGATGACCCTGGGCCGACTCGTACTTGCCAAAGTAATCCCGCAACCGGTTGCCCATCGGCAGCAGTCCGAAGAGCCGGCGACGGTCGAGCAGCCCGCGGTCTGACGGGTCGAGATCTTCTACGGTGCGCCGCAGTTGGAGCAGAGCGCTGGAGACGGAGGATTTGTCTTGCGCGCGGGAGAGCGCGCCGACGGGCCGCTCGAGCATCCGGTTGGAGACGCTGGCCGACTGCTTGATCTCTTCATTACCGAGCGCGTGGATGCCGTCGACCTTTTTCTTGAAGGCATCCGAGCGAGGATCAGCGGCCAGCAGCGCATCGAGGTAGGCGGCAACCGCGGCGTCGAGACGCGCAGTCGTTTGAGGATCGAGCGTGATCATCGGCGCGGGGGTCGCCGCAACGGCCGCCGGCTCAGATGGGGTCAGGGAAAGGTCAGCGTTCGCCTCGACCGACGTGCGCATGGACTCGCTCCTTTTGCTAGCCCGTGGGTGGGTGGATACAGGCTGGTCTTTCCCGAAAATCGCCCATCTCACACGTAAAAAAACGCGGGCGAGATCGGAACGGCGGAAATGAGTTCGGTAGCGGCAACGGTAGGCTTAGCGAGGTGAAGGCGACCGAGATCGACGGCCGGATGTTCCTCAACGGCGAGCGGGTCGCGGCGCGAACGGGCGCTAGCTTCGAGGCCATCGACCCGGCGACAGCCGAGGTTTTCGCGAGGGTGGCCCTCGGCGACAAAGCCGACGTCGACGCGGCGGTGGCGTCGGCACAGGCGGCCCTGGCTGGATGGTCCGGGCTCCCGCCGGTGCGCCGCGTTCGGCTCTTGAACCAGATCGCCGGCCTGCTCCGCGAGCACAGCCGCGAATTCGCCGAGCTGGAGAGCCTCGATGTCGGCAAGCCCTTGCGCCAGGCGGAAGACGACGTCGCCGCTGCCGCGGGCTACTTCGAATACTTTGCCGGTGTCGCCGACAAGGTCTTCGGCTCGAGCCTTCCCCTGGGAGCGGGCTTTGTCGACTTCACGCTTCGCGAGCCGCTGGGTGTCTCGGCGCAGATCGTTCCATGGAACTACCCGCTGCGCTTGGCGTCGCGCGGGATCGCGCCCGCGCTGGCGTGCGGAAATGCGGTCGTGGCAAAACCCGCCGCCGAGGCCGGCCTCAGCATCGTCCGGCTGGCGGAGCTGGCGATCGAGGCGGGCCTGCCGCCCGGCGTCTTCAATGTCGTGACGGGTGGGCGAGAAACCGGCGCGGCGCTTGCGTCCCATCCCGGCATCAACCACATCACCTTCACCGGCTCGGTCCCGACCGGAATCGCGATCATGAAAGCCGCGGCCGATAACGTGGTGCCGGTCACCCTCGAACTCGGCGGCAAGTCACCGAACATCGTCTTTGCGGACGCCGACCTGGAGCGGGCCGCGGAATCTGCCGCCACCACGTTGATGCAGAACTCAGCGCAAACCTGCACCGCGCCCACTCGACTCTTGCTCGAGGAGGCGGCGCACGACCGCTTCGTCGAGCTGCTCGCCAAGCGGATCGGGACCATCCACTTGGGCCGCGGGCTGGACAACCCGGACATGGGCCCGGTTGTCAGCGAGCGCCAGATGCAGCGGGTGCTGCGCTTTATCGCCGCCGGCGCGAAGGACGGGGCGAGGGCCGTGGCAGGTGGCCGCCGCGCCGACGGTGCCGGACTTAACCGTGGTTACTTCATCGAGCCGACGCTCCTCGACCAGGTGGCACGTGGGACCGCGCTCGAGCAAGAAGAGATCTTCGGCCCGGTGCTTACGGTGACGACATTTGGGTCAGTCGATGAGGCGATCGCCGTTGCCAATGGCACGCCCTATGGGCTCGTGACCGGAGTGTGGACCCGCGACCTGAGCCGAGCGCTCAGGGTCGCCACCGCGGTGAAGTCGGGACAGGTGCGCATCAACAGCTACAGCGTCGAGGGCAGCATCGGCCTGCCCTTCGGCGGCTACAAGCGCAGCGGATTCGGGCGCGAGCAAGGCGTCGAGGCGCTGGCGAACTACACCCAGCTCAAGAACGTGATGATCAACTTCGGTTGAGGGTAAGACTGGCGTAAGTCGCTGCCGGTGTGGCAGCGTTAGCGGCGGAGATGCTGCTCGAGCTCGTCCTTTTCTTTACGCTGGCCGCCGCGATCACGACCGCGGTGGTGATGGTTCCCGGGCTGGTGCGGGCGCGCGCCTGGGCCGCCATCCCGCTCGGGCTCGCGATCTTCATCGGCGCCGGCGGGCTGACCGGGCTACTCGCGCACGATCCCGTGGCCGCGACCGTCCTGCCACTGTTCGGGGTGGGCGCCGTGATCGAGACCCGCCGTCACCTTCCGCAGTGGAGCTTCCTCGCCGCCCAGCTGCTTTCGGCCTTGCTGGTGGCGTCCGTCGTCTACCTGGTCTACGCTGGTGCCCAACCGTTTGTCGACGGTTTGGGTCCGTTGGGGATCGCGGGCTCGTTCGTCCTGCTTCTGCTCGAGGCGAGCGCGCTGGCGCTCAGCGTCTATTACCTGTTCGAGATCCTGGACGTGTTCAGCCGGCGGACCCGAATCGCCCATCGCGCCGAATCCTCCTATCAGCCACCCGTTGCCATCCAGGTCCCCTGCTACAACGAGCCGATCGAGGTGGTCCGAGAGACGCTGACCGCGCTTTCCCAGCTCGATTACCCCGACCTCGTGGTCCAGGTGGTCGACAACAACACCAGGGACCCGCAGGTGTGGCAGCCGCTCGAGGCACTCTGCGCCAAGCTCGGACCGCGCTTCCAGTTCATCCATCTCGAGCGCTGGCCCGGCTACAAGGCCGGCGCGCTCAATGAAGCCACTCGGCGCTTGCCGGCGCACATCACCATCCTGGGCATCGTCGATGCCGACTACATCGTAAGCCCTGGCTTCCTGACGGAGATGGTCGGCCACTTCGCCGATGACCGGGTCGCCTTCGTCCAGACGCCACAGAACTATCGCGATTGGAAGGACAGCGGCTATCTGCGCGGCCTCTTCTACAGCTACCGCTATTTCTTCGACGTCACGATGCCGGGCCGCGCCAACCGGAACGCGATCATCTTCGCCGGGACGATGGGTTTGATCCGGCGATCGGCCCTGGAACGGATCGGCGGTTGGGAAGAAAGCGTGATCACCGAGGACGCCGAGGCGAGCCTTCGCATGCTTGGGCTCGGTTCCATCGGTGTCTTTGAGCCGAGCGCCTGGGGCGAGGGATTGATGCCGCTGAGCTTCGACGGACTGAAGAAGCAACGGTTCCGCTGGGCGCTCGGCGGCATCCAGATCCTTCGCCGGCAATGGCGGGAGCTACTGCCGTTCACCGCTCATCGGCTGCACCTCACGTGGGGCCAGCGTCTTCATTACCTCTTCGGCAGCGTGCACTGGTTCGGCGACCTGCTGACCGTCGGCTTTACCTTCCTGCTGCTGCTGACGGCCGTCGCCGCCGCCATCCACCACCGGCTTCCGGTTCGCGAGCTGACCGGTCCAATCCTCATCGTGCCGCTCGCCTTTCTGGTGACCGGCGTGCTGCGCGGGCTCTGGGCGTTGCGGCGAGCCGAGCGGTGCAGCTGGGGTGATGCGTTGCGCGCGCTCGGCATCTGGTTTGCCTTGAGCTGGGTCGTCACGCTCGCCGTGGTGCGCGGATTGCTCAGCCGCCAGGCGGCCTTCTTGCGCACGCCGAAGCAAAAAGCCGGTGGCAACCGCCTCTGGCCGGCGGTGCGCTCATCGGCGGTGGAGTCGACGCTCGCGGTGCTCGCCATCGCCGGGGCGATCGTGATGCTGGCCGCGGCGCCGGCGATCCCGACCGCCGTCCTCGCGCTCATGCTCCTCTTCGAGGCCTGGATCTTTGGCAGCGCGCCCTGGGCGAGCTTCGCGGCCGAAGGGATCCAGCTCACCCCCTTCCGACGAATCTACGGCCGGTCGGCGCAAAACACCGGCGATCGCCCTGACGCGCCGACCCGGGCCGCCGCGCTGATTCCCGGTGCGCTGGCGCTCGTCGTCGTTGGCGTCCTGGCCTACGGTCTCCTCAACGCCCCGCAAAGCGGGCCTCCGGGACAGGCCGACCTGCCGACGATCGGAACGATCACGCAACGGCAACTGCCGGCGACCGGCCCGGCTCCGACGCCATCGGCTGCCCCCACGCCGACACTGACACCGACGCCGTCGCCGAGCCCGTCCGTCAGGCCGACGCCGTCGCCGAGCGTATCGGCCAGCCCTTAGGGCTGGTTCAGCGGCGCCAGCAGGGCCAGCCCGTCGAGATCGTCGAGGTTGTACCACTGAAACATCACGCGCTCGATGCCAAGCGCCGACCAGGCGGCGAGCTGTGATGCGGCCTGATCCGGCGTCCCGACGATCCAGCTGCGTCGCCGAAACTCATCCGCCACGGCGGCCGGTGGCACGCCGGGCCCCACGCCCAGGAACGACTGCATCCAGCGGCCCTTCTCCACGACCTCCGCCGCGTCGCGCCCGATCAGAATGCCGCCCATCCAGGTACGCCGGATCGTCGCGGGATCGCGGCCGACCGCACGGCAGTGTTCCTCGAGCTTGGCGAGCTTGACGCGGTAGATCTCGGGAGTATGGGCATGGCTATTCCACTCATCGGCCTCGCGAGCCACGATGCGCAGCAGCCGGACCTCGCCGTCGCCTCCGATCAAGAGCGGCGGCGTGGGTTGCTGCAGCGGTCGCGGGTACGCCGTCGCCTGACGAAGCGGGTAGTACCGACCCTGCAGGTCGACCGGTCCGCCGCTCCATAGCGCCTTGATGACGGCGATCCCCTCCTCGAAGCGGTCGAACCGCTCCTTGAGTGATGGAAGCCCGATCCCAAATGCCTCGTGCTCGGCGACATTCCATCCGGCGCCCACGCCAAGCACCAGCCGGCCGCTGGAGAGGAGGTCGACGGCGGCAGCCATCCGCGCGAGCAGGGCGGGATGTCGAAACGTCATCGGGCTCACCAACGGGCCGAACCGGATCCGCTGCGTGCGTTGGGCCAGCGCCGTCAACGACGTCCAGCACTCGAGCGCCGGCCGGTGGCGATCGCCGCTCAGGCTGAAGAAATGATCCGAGCGCCACAGCGAGTCGAGCCCGAGCCGTTCGACGTGGTCAGCGATCCGAAACCAGTGCTCCCAGGTCAGCCCCTCCTGCGCCTCGATCATTACGCCGACCTTCATCGTTGCTGACGTTACCCGAACGAGCGCGCGGGGCGACACCTCCGGAATAGCCGCCCGCCTGGCACGGTTAGAGAAGGTGGTATGCCCGCCATCACCGTCGACAACATCCTGACGCTGGCGCGAATCCCGGACCCGGGCCCGGCCAGCAGCACCGAGCGTCCCGTGCTGGCCATCACGACGGCGCCCAAAGGTGTCGAAGGCGAGGGCTTCCCGGTGCGGCGGGCCTTTTACGGGCTCGACCAACGCTACCTCGACCCCTTCATCCACATGGACCAGATGGGCGAGGTGGAATACGGCCCCGGCGAACCGAAGGGCACCGCCTGGCATCCGCATCGCGGATTCGAGACCGTCACCTACATGATCGACGGGACCTTTCAACACCAGGACTCGACCGGCGGCGGCGGCCTCATCACCAACGGCGCCACGCAATGGATGACGGCCGGCGCGGGGATCCTTCACATCGAGCGGCCGCCCGAGGCGCTGATCGCGAGTGGCGGTCTCTTCCACGGCATCCAGCTGTGGGTCAACCTTCCCTCCGGCAAGAAGTGGACCCCGCCGCGCTACCAGGACATTGGCGCGACGCGGGTCACCCTGCTCTCCTCACATGATGGCGGGGCACTGGTGCGCGTGATCGCGGGCGATGTCGCCGGTCACCGTGGGCCGGGCGCTACCCACACTGCGATCACCCTGCTGCACGCGACCGTCAACCCCGGGACCGAGCTACGCCTGCCGTGGCGTCGAGATTTCAACGGCATTGTCTACGTTCTCGCAGGCCGCGGAACAGTAGGCGCAAAGCGGGCGCCGATCCGATCGGGACAGCTGGCGGCGTTCGGCGCGGGCGACGTGATCAGCGTGACCGCCGACCTTGCGCAGGAGAGCCGCTCGCGCAACCTCGACGTGCTGGTGTTGGGCGGCGAGCCGATCGGTGAGCCCGTGGCCTGGTACGGACCCTTCGTGATGAACACCCACGAGGAGCTCGCCCAGGCCTTCGATGACTTCCGTCGGGGCCGGATGGGGACGATTCCCGCCGCCCACATCGGCGACTAGCGCCCCGCTCGAGCTGGGCTAACGATTGGCCTCAGTCGCCGCGTACACCGCTTAACGGATTTCCGCTGGCGTCGACGGTCTGCTGTGCGACCTGGCTCACGGCGGCGGAGCCGTCGCCCGGATAGACCACCACCGGGGTCCCGACTGGCGCCCACTGGAAGAGCGTCGTCACCGCCGCCAGTGGCACGTGGACGCAGCCGTGGCTCGCATACGGACCACTCTGCGAGCCAGGGCCGAGTGTGGCGTCCGGTTGCCAGCTGGCGTCGTGAAGGCCTTCGCCATTGTCGGTAAACCACAGCACCATCCGAACCGGGGTGTCCGGGTACCATTCGGGCGATCCCTTGGGCCACGGCGACTGCATCGTCCACGGCGAGTCCTTGCGGGTGACATGCATCGCGCCAATGTCGGTCGCGAGCGCTGGCCGGCCGGTCGTGACCAGCGTGTCGACCACCACCCGACCGCGGTCGTAGGCGATCAGCCGCTGGGCCTGCAGCGAAATCGTGATCAGCCGATCGGGACCGTCCTGCATCAGGCGCGTATGGAGCTGCTTCGCATAGTGCTGGATGCCGGCCGCCGCCAGCGCCACCGTCGACGAATCGACACGGGACAGCATCGCGCCGTAGCGCTCCAGCAATCCACTGAGTCGACCGGCCCAGCCGCGTCGGAGGAAGAGGGCGACGGTGGCGTCGTTGCGTCCGGCGGAAAGCGCGGCCTGACCGGAGGCGAGCAGCGACGCCGGATCGGCGTGGTAGCGCGCACGGAGCTGGGACGCCTCCGCCTGGATGGCGGCGTTCTCCGCGGCGTCGGAGTCGAGTACCGCGTTCTGCGGGGACTGGCCGTTTTGGGCAACCGCATTCGCCCCGGGGCCGCTGAGCGCCAGTCCCACCACCACGACCGCGATCAGGAGCGCTCCCCTGGAAGGCCGCGGCGCCGCCCACACCGGTCGGCGCCGGCCTATAGCTGAACCCGCGCTAGCAAACATAATGTTAGTCCTATTGTAATGTTCTTGGAAGCGTCGCGGGTGTGGCGCCCGTACCATTGGCTGGATGGCGCTGCGTTCCTACGCGGGCAGCGTGCGGGCACCCGATTTTCCGAGGGGACTCGATTGGATCAACATCGCCCGGCCGCTGCACATCGCCGATCTGCGGGGGCGGCTCGCGATCATCGACTTCTGGACCTTCTGTTGAATCAACTGCATGCACACCTTTCCGCAGTTGCGGAAGATCGAGCGCAAATATGGCGACCGGGTGATCGTGGTCGGGGTCCACTCCCCCAAGTTCCCGGCGGAGCGCGACACGGCGAATCTTCGCGAGGCGGTGCTGCGCTACCGCATCGAGCATCCGGTCGTCAACGATCGGGACTTCGCCGTCTGGAACCAGTTCGGCGGCCGCGCCTGGCCGACGCTGATGTTCGTCGACCCGCAAGGCCGCGTCATCGGAAAGCACGAGGGTGAGCTGCCCTTCGAACAATTCGATCCGCTCGTTGGCGGCATGCTGAAGGAATTCGAGCAGCGCGGCATCCTCGACCCGAACGCCGCCGCGATCGAGCTCGAGCAGATCCAGGAGCCGGCGCGCAGGTTGAAATTTCCCGGCAAGGTGCTGGCGACCGACGACGCGCTATATATCGCGGACACCAACCATCACCGCATCCTGAAGGCGGGCCTGGACGGCTCGATTCTGATGAGCTACGGAAGCGGCGCGCCGGAACTTCTCGATGGACCGGCCGGTGAAGCGGCATTCCAGCAGCCGCAAGGGATGGCGAAATCCGGCACCACCCTCTATGTCGCGGACACGGAAAACCACGCGATCCGGTCAATCGACCTGGAATCCGGTGTCGTGGCAACGCTCGCCGGCAGCGGGGCGCAAGCTGTGGGAGCTGGAACCGGCGGGCCGGGGCGATCGACGGCTCTGAGCTCGCCATGGGATCTTGCCCTGGCCGGCGGCCTGCTCTACATCGCGATGGCCGGCACGCACCAGATCTGGTCGCTCGATCTTAAGACCGGCCACCTCGCGCCGTTCGCCGGCACCGGTCGCGAGGGACTCCTCGACGGACCGGCCGCGGACGCCTGGTTTGCCCAGCCGAGCGGCCTTGCGCTCGCCGATGGCCACCTCTATGTGGCGGACTCCGAAGTAAGTGCGGTCCGTGACATCGAGCTGCGGCCCAGAGTCGTGACCACCATTGCCGGTGAGGATCTGTTCGTCTTCGGCGACCAGGATGGTGCCGGTGACGCCGTCCGCCTCCAGCACCCTCTCGGGATCACGGCGCGCGACGGCGTCCTTTTCCTGGCAGACGCCTACAACAACAAGATCAAGCGCGTCGAGCCTCAACGCCGCGCCGTGACGACCTGGTTGGGCAGTGGGGCTGCCGGCCGTACCGATGGGCCCGGCAGCGCTGCCGCCTTCCGGGAGCCCGGCGGCGTCTGTGCCGGCACAACCGGTCTCTATATCGCGGACACGAACAACCACCGCATCGCCGTTGCCGATTGGGCGAGCGGAATGGTCCGCACCTTGATCGGGGACTGATCCGCCGCCGCCCTTTACGGGCCTTCGGAGCGCCAGTAGAATGGGGCCACCCTGGGGGGGCAGGGCGGAGGTCGGGGAATGCGGACGCTCTCGTTCCTTGGACTCGACGCCGCCGAGCGCCCGCGCTTGAGCGCGACGTCGATCCGTCAGCTTGCCCGGCTCGGAACCGTGGTGCGCTGGCCGGGCTTGCTCTTCGCCGCCATCCTGTCGCTAGCCGTGCCGCCACGGTCACCCATCGGGCTGGCCCTGGTCCTGGTCTGGGTGACGCTCTACAACGCCTGGGGCATGATCGCCATCTCGAAAGCCGATGACCGGTCGATCCTGCGGATCGGACGGGCCCTGACGCTCCTCGATACCGTCAGTTACTTCCTGGTGCTCTTCGTCTTTGGCGGCGTGGGCGCGAGCACCAGCATCTATGCGGCCTACATCCTGCTGATCGTTTGGATGGTCGCCTACGACGGCGCCGAGGGCGCCATGCTCTGCGTCGGCATCTTCGTCGTGGGCATGATCGCTCTCCATGCCGCCCTCAAGGCGATCGACGGCCAGGACTTCGGGAGCCGGGACGTCCTGTTGTGGAGCCTCATCATGGTGGTGGCGGGTGCCATCCTGGCGGCGTACGACCGGATCGTCATCGGGGGCGTGCTGCCGCAACCGCCGGGGACCGTCGAGACCCCGGTTAGCACCGCCACCGTTCCCGCGGTTCGCCTCTCCCCTCGAGAGCAAGAGGTGCTGCAGCTGGTCTCGGAGGGCTACTCGAATTCCATGATCGCGGGCCGTCTGCACCTCAGCGAGAACACCATCAAGACGTACGTCGAGAATCTGCTGACCCGGCTCAACGCCCGCAACCGGGCCGAGGCCGTGGCGGCCGCCTCGCGGCAAAACCTGATCTAAAAGACGCTCCTCTCCCCCGTTCGGCCTCCCCCGGTTGGAACCCGGTACGCCGCATCTTTCATCACCCTGGGGGATGCCGGCCGCGACGCCTGCACCGTAGGCTGTTGCCAGTGGGGGCGCCGATCGACCCGGGGGGCGCTCCGATGGCGACCAGGATGGTGGGGGGTTTCATCCTGGTCGCCTTTTTTCTGTGCGTCCTCCTCGCCTGGCCGGGACGGCGGCGCTGGCCCCTCTGGCTGATCGCCGGCCTTTGCGGTTCGCTCTGCGCGGCGCTGGCTCTGAGCCTCACCGACATTACCGGTGGGCTCATCGCGGCGCTGCGGCTGGCCGCGGTGGCGCTGACGACTGGCTTCCTCGCGACGGCCGCTGTACGCGACCTCCACGACCCGCTGCGCTGATCGCCCCTCCCCGGGGTGATCTCGCCGCCTTGACCAAGAAACAGGCTGTCAGGTATTGTTATATCCATACTGTTAGCAACAACCACTGGAGGGATTGGCAAATGATCCTGTTCCTGATCCTCTTGCTCCTGGCCGCGGCCGGGGTCGGCCTCTACGCGACGGAGAACTCCGGCACGCACGACGTCACGCTCTGGCAGTGGCACTGGTCGGCGGTCTCCGACTGGGTCCCGGTCGTCGTGGCCACCGCCGTGATCGGCGGGCTGTTCCTCCTCTACATGCTGTACTCCGGCATGGTGCATGGCGTCCGCGTCGGCTCGATGCGGCGTCGAGTCACGACCCGCGAGTCGACCATCAACGACCTTCGCCGCGAAAACCAGCGCCTGCGGGAAGAGAACGCCCGGGTGCGGAGCGAGCTTCGCGGAATGGACCGCGGCGTGGCGGCGACGAGCGACCGCCGCGTGATGGAGACACCCGCCGGCAAGCCGATGCCCGCCTACCAGGACACGACTCGCGACGCCAACCGTGAACCGGTCGCAGCGGATGCATCCGTCGACCGCTCACGCACCGCACCACCCTTCCGGCCGCGTCCGACCTTCGGCGAGCGCGTTCGCGCCTTCTTCAGCGGACGAGAGCGGGCGGGGTCCTGACTCGGAAGCGTCCGGCGTCGTCCTCTTGCAGAACAGGGTCTCTCAATGAGCCCCTGTTTTTGCGTCTTGGGTAGCCGAGGCTTGACAGCCTGCCAGCCGTGTCAGCTAAATTGATACCGTCGATAGCAGTTAGCGAAATCGCGGGCCCGACCATCCTCAGTGCAGGCGCCCCGTGCAACGTCCAGTTTCAAAGGAGGCGAGAAATGCCGGCAAGCGGCAAGCGAGGCTTCGGTTCCATGGATGAAGCAAAACAACGGGAAATCGCCAGCAAGGGTGGGCAGGCCGCGCACCTGAAGGGCTCGGCGCACGAGTTCAGCGCGGAGGAAGCCCGGCAAGCGGGAAGCAAGGGCGGCAAGGCGGCGCACGAAAAGGGATCCGCGCACGAGTTCTCCTCCGAGGAAGCGCGAGCGGCCGGCCGCAAGGGAGGCGAGGCTTCCAGCCAGGATCGCACCCGCATGGCCACGATTGGCCGAGAGGGCGGGAAACACTAGAAGCCGAGGGAGGAAACCGGCGGGCTTCCTCCCCTTGTCCTCTACAGCGCGCCGACCAGTTCCTGGATGCGTGCCTCCGAGAGCGCGACGTCGGACAGCGTGCCGGCGAAGTAGGCGTCGTACGCTGCCAGGTCGAGCAACCCGTGACCGCTCAGGTTGAACAGGATGGTCGGCGACTCGCCGCGATCGCGCGCCTTGACGGCTTCGTCGATGACGGCGCGGATCGCGTGGGCGCTCTCCGGCGCTGGAATCGTCCCTTCGGCTCGCGCAAACTGTACGGCGGCGTCGAACACACTGCGTTGTGGGTAGGCGACGCCCTCGATGTAGCCGTGATCCACCAGTGCCGACACCAGAGGGGCCATGCCGTGGTAGCGCAGACCGCCGGCGTGGATGCCATCTGGGATGAAGTTGTGGCCGAGCGTGTGCATCTTCACCAGCGGCGTCATCTCTCCGGTGTCGCCAAAGTCGTAGGTGTATTTGCCGCGGGTGATCGACGGGCACGCCTCGGGCTCGGCGGCGAGGAAACGCGTCTTGCTTCGCCCCTGCAACCGGTCGCGCAGGAATGGGAAGGCCAGGCCGGAGAAGTTACTTCCGCCGCCGACGCAGCCGACCACGATGTCCGGCATCGCTTCGGCGCGCTCCATCTGCAGCAACGCCTCTTCCCCGATGATCGTCTGGTGCATCAGCACGTGGTTGAGAACGCTGCCCAGGGAATACTTGGTATCGTCGCGACCGGCGGCGTCTTCCACCGCCTCCGAGATCGCGATGCCCAGGCTCCCGGTGGAATCGGGGGTTTCGGCGCGGATACGCCGCCCCACCTCGGTGCGGTCAGACGGGCTGGGGACGACCTCGGCGCCCCAGACGTGCATCATGCTCTTGCGGTACGGCTTCTGCTCGAAGCTGATGCGAACCATGTAGATCATGCATTCGAGGTCGAATAGCTTGCTGGCAAACGCCAGCGCACTCCCCCACTGCCCGGCTCCGGTTTCCGTCGAAAGCCGTTTGGTGCCCTCGGCTTTGTTGTAGAAGGCCTGCGCCACCGCGGTGTTCGGCTTGTGCGAGCCGGCCGGGCTGACGCCTTCGTACTTGTAGTAGATCCTCGCCGTCGTCTTCAACTCCCGCTCCAGCCGGCTGGCGCGCATCAGCGGCGTCGGACGCCACAGCCGTAGCGCCTCTTGCACCGGGCTCGGGATGTCGATGTAGCGCTCCTGCGAGACCTCCTGCTTGATCAGCTCCATGGGGAACAGCGGGGCGAGGTCTTGCGGACCGATCGGTTGCTTGGTGCCTGGGTGTAATGGCGGACTACCCGGAAACGGCAGGTCCGCCTGGATGTTGTACCAGCGCTTGGGCATCTCTCGCTCGTCGAGCAGGATCTTGGTGGCGGCTTCGGGCGCGTGAATGCTCATTGGTTAGCTCCCTCCTGTGGTGCCTAGGTTTTAGCATGGACGACACCTTGATGCAAAGGCCGCAGCGGCCCGCCATGCTCGCCGCCCTGGAACGCCTGGTCACAACGGAGTCGCCTTCTTCGGACAAGGCGCGCTGCGACGCCTGCGCGGATGAGGTCGCCAAGCTCTTTCAGCAACGCCTCGGGTTGGCTGCCATCCGGCACCGGCGCGACGAAGCGGGCGACCACCTGGAGATCCGCGTTGGCGAAGGCACCGAGCCGATCGTGCTGCTGTGTCATCACGACACGGTCTGGCCGCACGGCACCCTGGGGCGGCTGCCGTTTCGCGTCGACGGCGATCGCGTCACCGGACCCGGGAGTTACGACATGAAAGCCGGCATCGTGGAGGCCGCCTTCGCCCTCGAGCACGCGCGGCCCCGTCGCCCTGTCGTGGTCCTGTCGACCTCCGATGAGGAGATCGGCAGCGCCAGCTCCCGGGCGTTGATCGAGGAAACGGCGCGCCATGCCGTCGCCGTCCTGGTCCTGGAGCCGGCCGCCAGCGGTGGCGCCCTCAAGACCGCCCGCAAGGGCATCGCCGATTTCACCCTGGAGGTCGACGGCCGGGCGGCTCACGCCGGCACTGAGCCGGAGAAGGGCATCAGCGCGGTCGAGGAGCTGGCGCACCAGGTGCTGGCCCTGAAGGGGCTGGCCGATCCAGTGAGCGGGACGACGATCAACGTGGGGGTGGTGCAGGGTGGCACGCGACCCAATGTGGTGGCAGCGCACGCCCGGGCCGAGATCGACGTCCGGTTCACGCGCGCCTCAGAGGCAGATCGCGTGGTCGCCGCGATTCAGGGCCTTCGGCCGCAGCTCGAGGGCGCCCGCCTGCGCATCCGCGGTGGCGTCGACCGTCCGCCGATGGAGCGCGGCCCTGGCGTCGTTCGGCTCGCGCAACTGACCCAGGCCATTGCGGCCGACGTTGGATTCCCACTGAGCGAGGCCAGCGTGGGCGGGGCTAGCGATGGCAACTTCACGGCTGCGATGGGCGTACCCACGCTCGACGGGCTCGGACCCGATGGCGGCGGCGCGCACGCCGATTCCGAGCATCTCCTGGTGGAAAGCTGGCTGCGGCGCACGCTGCTGCTGAGATTGCTGATCGAAGCCCTCTAGCGGACTTGACGGCGCCCGCACCGCCTGTGTTAGGGTGGACGACGGTCCGTTACGTCCCGTTCTAGCTCATCGCCTCCTCTCGTCTCCGCCGCGGACCAGAAGGGTTGGCGTCTCACTGACGGAGGGAAGGCTTCTTGAGCGTTACATCGTTTATTGCTATTGTGTCAAAGGCTCGTGCCCATATCTTGCGGTTGACCAGCGCCCGACTCCAGGATCTTGTGGCCTCCGACTGGGCCGCTCGGACGGTCCTGCAGTACTGGCGACTCCGGGGGTATACGCGATCCGCACTCAGAGTGCTGCGCCAGCATCGGCGGCGACCATCGGTGAACTTGGCTGGCCACATGCTCGTGCTCGGATTGGGATTCGTGCTGGTCGTCCCGGTGATGAGCGGCCGAGGCGAGCCTACCCGGGTGATCGCAGCGCAGCGTTCGGGCTACGTCGCCAGCTCGGCGACCTGGACGACCGCGGCCCGCGCCCGCAATGCCGTGGAGATGCGCGAGGTTGCGAAGGCGTCCACGCTCGAGGAACGACCGGCGCCGCCGGTGATCGAAGCGGCACCCGCGATCGACGCGGCGCCCGCGATCGGCACACGGGTTGCGCCGAAGCCGGCGCAGGCCGGCACCTTCACGCCCCCGCCCGGGTCTGGGGGGGATGGCCTGGCCGCAATCTACGCCGTCTTCGGTAACAGCCCGGGCCTCAGTTGGGCGTTGCGCGTCGCCAACTGCGAGAGCCACTACAATCCGCTCGCGATCAACCGCTCGAGCGGCGCCAGCGGGCTCTTCCAGTTCATGCCCTCGACCTGGAACGCGAACTTCCCCGGGCAGAACATCTGGGACCCATATGCCCAGGCGCGCGGCGCGCTGGTCTTCTACAACGCGGGACGTCAGAGCGCCTGGACCTGTAAGTAACGCCTCGCGTCCCAGCTAGGCGAGCTAGCATGTGGCCCGTGCCGCGCCGCGCATCGGGATCACCGCCGCCTGTCGACATCCGGCTCGTCCGCACGCACGACGAGTTCGCCGCCTGCGAGGCGATGAGTCGGGATATCTGGGGCGCCGCCGAGCGCAACGTCGTGCCGCGCGAGCTGCTCCTCACGATGCAGCACAACGGCGGGCTCGTCCACGGCGCCTTCCTCCCGGCCGGCCGGCTGGTCGGCTTCTGCTTCGCCTTTCTCGGCCGGCGGGAGACCCAGCTGCGCTTGTGCTCTCATCAACTGGGGGTGCTCCCAGAGTTCCGTGGGAGCGGGATCGGGATCGCCCTGAAGCAGGCTCAGCGGTACGATGCGTTGAGACTGGGGTACGAGTTGGTGACCTGGACTTTCGACCCACTGGAGGCACGCAACGCGTACATCAATCTGCACCGCCTCGGCTGCATCGCCCGCCTCTACGATCGGAATCACTACGGGGCCATGGAGGACGACCTCAACCGAGGACTGCCTTCAGATCGGTTGGAAGCCGAGTGGTGGCTGCGCCGCACCACGCCTCGCCTCGGGGCGGATCCCGTGGTGATGTTGCGCGTGGGCGCCGGCGGCGAGCCGGTCCGGGAGCAGACCGACCTGAGCCGCGGCGGCACCGTGCTGATCAGCGTGCCGCCCGATTTCCAGGCGCTCAAGCGCGCCAGCCTCGAGCTTGCCTTGCGCTGGCGGATGGAGAGTCGGGCAGCAATCGAAGCGGCGCTCAGCAGCGGGCTTATCGCGGTCGACTTCCGCCGCGACGGCGCCTATGTCATGGCGCCAGGGCCATGAAGATCGACGCCCGGGCGGTCGCCCCACGCGCGCGGCGCTCCGCACGTCGCCCGACGCGAGTGGCGCGCAACGTGCCATACGAGCGGAAGAGACGTTGTCGTGCCATGCGCGCGCTTGACCGGGCGTCGCCCGACGCGAGTGGCGTGGCACGTGCCATACGAGCGTTTGACCGGGCGTCGCCCGACGCGAGTGGCGTGGCACGTGCCATACGAGCGTTTGACCAGGCGTCGCCCGACGCGAGTCGCGGCACGTGCCATACGAGCCTTTGAGACCGTTGGTCAACCGCAGCCCTGGAAGGACTGATCAATGAAGATAGACGCGGTCGAGCTGCGCGTGCTCAAGATGAGCTTGCTCAAGCCCTTTCGCACCAGCTTCGGGGTCCAGCAGGACCGCTACCCGTTGCTCGTTCGCCTGGACATCGACGGGCGATCTCAGTGGGGAGAGTGTGTCGCCGGTGAAGGCCCCTGGTATTCGTACGAGACGGTCGAAACGGCGTGGCAGGTCCTCAAGGGCTTTCTCCTGCCAGCGGTACTCGGGCGCGACCTGGCCAACGTCGATGCCCTGGAGACGCTGTTCGCGCCGGTCCGCGGGCATCATATGGCAAAGGCGTGCATCGAGATGGCCTTCACCGGCGCGCTCGCCGAGCACGCCCGCAAACCGCTCGCCACCTTCCTGGGCGGAGTCCGCGATCGGGTTGAGACCGGCGTCAGCATCGGTATCCAGTCAACCGTCGACGAGCTGCTGGACAGCATTGGGGCGAGCCTCGACCAGGGATACCGGCGCATCAAGGTGAAGATCGAGCCTGGCTGGGATGTGATGGCGATTGGCGCCATCCGCGCGCGCTATCCCGAGATCACGCTGATGGCGGATGCCAATGCGGCCTACGATCTGGACGACGCCGCCCACCTGGCGCAGCTCGACCGCTTCGGGCTGTTGATGCTGGAGCAGCCACTCGCCGCCGGCGACCTGGTCGATCATGCCTCCTTGCAACGACAGATCCGGACAGCCA
>Ga0209471_1000636_pt1 | contig 22633 bp, 24 predicted proteins | sample GraSoiAngelo_128_FD_185885 | JGI IMG/M metagenome (GOLD analysis project Ga0209471, IMG submission 185885) | Grasslands soil microbial communities from the Angelo Coastal Reserve, California, USA - 14_0927_12_20cm (SPAdes) (version 2) | ecosystem: Environmental > Terrestrial > Soil > Grasslands ... | reverse complement strand
CGGACATGGCCGGGGCGGAGAAGCTGCAGCCGATCAGCACGCCCCCGCGTGAAGCAACGCCGGCGCGGTCGGCGAAGGTTTCGGACGCGTCGTTCGCGCCGATGCCGCCGAAGAACGCGCGCTCCTCCGATCCCGTGCAGCTGCTCAAAGCCCTTCTCAACCGCATCCGCTCCTCGAGAAAAGCCTAACTGCCGGGACCGGGTTCGTTGACGTTCACGGGAACGGGTACGCCTCACGGGTGCGGTTCGGCGACGGCTCGGCGAACGGCAGCCGCGCCGAACCCGTCGGCGTCCCCGTACCCGCACCCGTGTACGAACCCGGGCCCGGGCCCGGCTCTTGGGTTTTTCATGTCATGGGTGTCATGGTTTCAAGTATTGTCGTTCCCAACGCTCGCGACTTGACCGCGACACCGGAGGCACGGTTTTGGATCTGGGCCGCTACCGCCTCGACGAGCAGGTCGGCCAAGGCGGCATGGCCGTCGTCTGGCGGGGCTGGGATACCCAGCTGCGCCGGACCGTAGCGGTGAAGGTCCTGCACGCGCACCTCCATGCCCGCGAGGAGATCCGGCGCCGTTTCGACCGCGAAGCGCACGCAGTGGCGCGCCTCCACCATCCCCACATCCTCGACGTCTACGACTTCTCCGGGCCGCAAGCGCAGCCCAGCTATCTGGTGACGGAATTCATCCGCGGCCAGACGCTGCGCGCCTTTGCCGAAGCGCATCCCTTCGATCCTCCCGAGCTGGCCGCGGCCTGCCTCCTGCCCATCGCCGAAGCGCTCGAGCACGCCCACAAAGCCGGCGTCGTCCACCGCGACCTCAAGCCCGAGAACGTGATGGTGCGCGACGACGGCGTGGTCAAGCTGACCGACTTCGGCATCGCGGCGCTGCTCGATCCCGACGAGAAGTTCACCATGACCGGCAGCATCCTCGGCTCGCCGGCCCATCTCGCGCCAGAGACCATCGAAGGGAAGCCCGCCGACCCGCGTGCCGACCTCTTCTCCTTCGGCACCATCTTCTACTGGCTCTCCTCTGGCCAGCTTCCCTACCAGGCGGCCTCACCGGCCGCGCTTCTGCGCAACATCCTCGAAGGCAAGCGGAAGGACCCGCGCCTCATCCGCCCCTCTCTGAGCGACGCGCAGGCGCGCATCATCGCCCGCTGCCTGGAGAACGATCCTGCCAAGCGCTACCAGAACGCCGGCGAGGTCAAGACCGAGTTGAGCGCCCTGCTCCGCGAGGCCGGGCTCGACGATCCGCTCCGAGAGCTTGCCGCCTTCGTCAAGAACCCCGAGCAGCACGCGGGCAAGGTGCGCGAGCGGCTGGTGGCGCGCAGCCTGCTCCTCGGCGAGGAACAACTTGCCCAGGGCAAGACCAGCGCGGCGTTGTCGGCGTTCGGCCGCGCCCTGGCGCTCGAGCCGGGCAATGCCCGCGCGCAGGGACAAGTCGAGCGGATTCGCCGGCGCGAGCGGCTGATCAAGTACGGCCGCCGCGCGCTGCTCGCTTTCGCCGTCGTTGCGGTGGCGTGGCTGGCGGCCTGGGAGGTGCGCGCAGCGATCGACCGCGCCCGCGCGATCCACGAGAAGGAGATCTTGCAGGCTGCGCTGCATCCCCACAAGCCTCTGCCGGCCTCTGCGGAGACGGCGGCGGCAAAGCCCGAGGCGCTGCCCAGGCGCAAGCCGCAGCCGCCGGCGCCGGCGAAAATCGCCAAGTTGGAGACGCTCCCCGTCAAGCTCCACGCGCGTTTCAGCGGTCAGGTCACGGTCGACGGGCGCGAGCTGGGAAGCGGCATTCTCTTTCCGCTCGATCTCACCGCCGGCCCGCACACGGTCATCGTGCGCCACCAGTGCTGCGCCGAGTTGCAACAACAAGTCACCATCAGCCGCAGCCGGCCCGATCAGATGTACCCGCTCAAGTACGGCCCCCCGCTGCCCGCGCGCCTCAAGATCCTCAACGCGCCGGCCGGCGCGCGCGTCCTGGTCAACGACATCTTCGTCGGCACCGTCCCCAGCCCGCCGCCGCTGGCGATGACGCAGCCCGATGAGAAGGCGACCGTCACCATCGGCGATCGGACGCTCACCACCACGCTCAAGGCCGGAATCGACAACGACCTCGACTACGCCAAGGCCTCGCCGTGATCGCCGCGCTGCTCGCTCTCTCGCTTTCGCTGGCGCAGCAGGAAGGCGGCGCCGAGGGACTGGAGGCGCGCTCCTCGCTCGATGCGATGAACCGCGCCCGCGCGACGTTCGAATACGGCGATTATCCGCAGGCCTCGAAGCTGTTCTCGCAGCTGATCGAGGCCGGCCGCTTCGAGACGCCGGCCCTTCGCGCCGAGGCTTACCGGCTGCTGGGACTGGCGCTCTTCTATCAGGGCCGCCGGCCCGAGGCGTATCGCGCGTTTCTCGAGTACCTCTATCTCGAGCCGGAGGCGGAGCTGGATCCCTTCTACGTTCCGCCGGCCGCCGTCTCCTTCTTCGAGAGCGTCAAGAAGGAAGCCGAGCAGCAGCTCACGCCGCTGCGCACGCAGCGGCGGGCCGAGCTGGAGACCCGCAAGAAGGCCGCCGCCGAGGAGGCGCAGCGGCGCCGGCAGAGCGAGCTCGAGGAGGATCGCCGCCGGCTCCTCACGATGCAGCCCCAGATCGAGCGGCGCGTCGTCCAGAAGGAGTTCTGGGTCTCGCTGATGCCCTTCGGGATCGGGCAATTGCAGAACGGCGACCGCTCGCTGGGCATCGGTCTCGCGGTCGCCGAGGTGGTGGCGGGCGCAGCCAGCGCCGGCAGCGCGCTCCTCATCGAGGAGCTGCGCGACTCCTCGACCGGGAAGTTCGACAACCGCGGCCAGGCCAGCCCGTATCTGCTCGCCTCGCGGCTCAACATCGTCAAGTGGGTGGGCGCGGCAGTTTTCTATGCGCTCTGGGCCGGTGGCGCCGTGCACGCCGCCTGGCGGTATCAGCCCGAGCAGCAGCTCCCCGATCGGCTGCTGCAGCAGCCCGGAGCGCGCTGATGGCCAGCTTCGTCGTCCACAGCAAAGGCGCGCCACCCACTACCTTCCCGCTGGTGAAGCGGCTCACCAGCGTGGGCGCGAGCGCCGAGAGCGACCTGCGCGTTCCCGACGTGCGCGGCGTGGTCGCCATCCAGTTCGACGGGTCCACTTTCACGGCCACGGCGCTGGAGGGGGCAGCGCTGCTCGTCAACGGCAAGAAGCGAGGGCAGCACATCCTCTCCGAAGGCGACACCCTCGAGCTCGGCGCCACGCAGCTGGTCTTCCAGAGCGCGGACCGCATCCCCACTCCCGCGGAGGTGAACCGCGTGGGGCGCGATCCCGCCGCGCTGGCCGTGCAGCGGCTGGCGGAGTTCAGCGCGCAGCTGGCGCGCGAGCCCGCTCTCGACAAGGCGCTGGCGCGGCTGCTCGATTCGATCGTCGAGGTCGTCAAGGCCGACAAAGGCTTCGTTCTTCTCGTGACCGATGGCGCACCGTCGGTGGTGGCTGCGCGCAACCTGCACCGGGAGAACATCGCCAACGCCGTCGAGCGGCTCTCGGACTCGATCGTCAGCCGCGTCCTCAACGAGCGCACGCCGCTGATTGTCTCCGACGCGCTGCACGACCCGCAGTTCAACGCCAGCGAAAGCGTGGTCAATCTCAAGCTCGCCTCGGTGATGTGCGTGCCGCTCATCATCCGCGGCGAGCTGACCGGCGCCGTCTACGTCGGCAACGATTCATTGGCGAATCTGTTCACCGAACGCGAGCTGGTGCTGATGACTTCATTCTGCAGCACCGCTGCGCTCTTGCTCGAGTTCGCCCGCCAGCTGGACGAGCTGCGCGCGGACAAGGCCGAGCTGGTCAGCCGCCTGGAGGAGCAGGCCTACGGCGAGATCCTCGGCAGCGCCGATGCCATGCGCGACATCTTCCGCAAGGTCGAGAAGGTGGCGGGCACCGACATCTCCGTGCTGGTGACGGGCGAGACCGGTACGGGAAAGGAATTGATCGCCCGCGAGATCCATCACCGGAGCGCGCGCAAGTCGGGGCCCTTCGTGGCCATCAACTGCGGCGCCATCCCCGAGAATCTCCTCGAGAGCGAGCTGTTCGGCCACGCCCGGGGCGCCTTCACCGGCGCAGTCGCCACCCGGCCCGGCCGCTTCCAGGCAGCGACTGGCGGAACGCTCTTTCTCGACGAGATCGGCGAGATGCCCGCACCGCTGCAAGTGAAGCTGCTGCGCGCGCTGCAGGACCATACGGTGACGAAGGTGGGCGAGACCAAGCCCGAGCCGATCGACATCCGCGTGGTGGCCGCGACCAACAAGAACCTCGACGAGGAGCTGAAGGCGGGACGGTTCCGCGAGGACCTCTATTACCGGATCAACGTCGTGCACCTGCACCTGCCGCCGCTGCGCGAGCGCGGCGAGGACGCGGTGATGCTCTCCAAGTATTTCCTCCGCCGCGCCACCCGCGAGCTGAACATCAAGGTGAAGGACTTCAACAAGACGGCGCTCAATGCCATCCGCCATTTCCGCTGGCCGGGCAACATCCGCCAGCTGGAGAACCGCATCAAGAAAGCGGTCGTGCTCGCCGAGGGGCCGTACATCACGCCTGAGGATCTCGACCTCAAGCCCGAGGAGCTCGACCCCATCCTGCCGCTGGCGCAGGCGCAGGAGGAGTGGCGCAAGCGCTACATCAACGAGGTCCTCGAGCGGAACAACGCCAACCGCACCAAGACCGCCAAGGATCTCGGAGTCGATCCGCGCACCATCTTCCGCCACCTCGAGCGGATGGAGGCGGAGGAGCGCGGCGAGGCGCTACCCCCGCTGGCCGACGACGACCTCGACCGCGAGGGTGGGGCGTGACACGGCTGTCGCGGGTCACATCCGGCGACATCCGGGCGGACATTTGGATTGGCTCGAATTCCGGTCGTTTTCGTCCTGGCCTGCGGCTTGCTCTCCTCAGCCTTCTGGCTGGATGCCTCGTGCCCCAAACCGTGGACCCGGTCGATACCCGCGCTCACTCGCCGCCCCGCATCCAGGTGGCCAGCATCCCTCTGTATCTGCTCGGCCCGAAGCTGAGCATCTATCGGCCGGGCGCGAACGACACTCCGCCCTGCCACTGCGTGCTCGAGCTGCGTATTCCGCAGGTGGTGGAGGACGACCCTACCGTCGATCTCACCGCCCGTTGGTTCGTCGACTACGACCTCTCCGTGCCGCGCTCGCTCAGCGTCGCTCCCGGCGGGCAGGCGGTGCTGCCCGGAACCTTCGACCGCAACCTGACGGTGCGAGGGCCAGTGATCTACAACTTCGAGCCGGATGCGCTCGGCATCACCGACAACTCCGATCACGTCGTCGAGCTTGTGGTCGGCGAGACGGCCGGCTTCGATGACTCGGCCACGACCCTGCCTTTCCGCACGATGCGCACCGGGTACGAATCGGCCGTGTACCGATTCCTGGTTCAGATCAATCCGCCCATCGGGCCGACCTGCCCGAATGAGCTGCCGCTGCGGAGGACCTGCCAGTGAGGCGCGTCCTGCCGCTGCTCTTGCTTTGCGCCTGCAATCTGCGAGCGCCGCGCACGACCGTGCAGATCTGCGCAGCGAACAACCAGTGCGACCGCGGCGACGTCTGCTATTTCGGCCAGTGCGCCGCGCCGGGCTCCTCCAGCCTTTCGATAGTTGAAGCCGAAGTGCAGCCGCCCAACAACTCGCAACTCGGCTTTCTCCAGCAGGGCGGCATCGACCTGCGCCAGTCCGCCGTGCGCGACTTCGCGCTGCAACCTCCGTTCGCAGTCACGGGCGTGGTGCACCAGGATCAAGACGTCGGCACCCCAACCCCCGTCGCTGGCGCGGTGCTGACCTTCACCGATCACCATCCGGCCATCGTCGATCGGGTCGACCGGGTGACCGCCAAGACCGACGCCAACGGCCAGTTCAGCGCGCAGCTTCCCGCCGCTACCTGGGATCTCTTGCTGAAGCCGCCTCCGCCGGCACCGCCCTTGCGCATCTCCTCGGTGCTCAGCGCGGCGCCGTCCGCGCCGCTCGACCTGCATCTGCCCATGCCCAGCTTGCGCGTGTCGTTCCCTGGCCAGGTGAGCGCAGGCGGCATTGCGCTGACCGGCGCGCGGGTGACGGCCGTCGACGGCAGCGGCGCTGCACTCTCGGCGCCGGCGACGACTGCCGACGGCGGCTTCACCCTGCTCCTGCCGCCCGGCACGATCTCCACCTCGTATTTTCTCCAGGTCGGCCCGCCCACCGACCTCGACGGCGGCGTGACGAACGCCGATCCGTTGCCCAACTACGAGGGCGTGTCGCCCTCGACGCCCCTGCCGCCGCTCCCGCTGCCTGCTGCGGCGACGCTGCAAGGGTACGTGGTCGATGCCTCCGGCAAGGGCATCGCTTCCGCGCGCGTCTACGCGCGCAGCCAGGCGGGGACAACCTGGAGCCTCTCGCGCTCCACCACTGCTTTGAGCGACGGCTCCTACTCGATCGCTCTGCGCGAGGGAACGTACCTCGTGGAAGCGGCGGCGGACGCGGCGTCCTCCTCTCCGGGAGTCTCGACCGAGAACACTTTTCAGCTCGTTTCCGGGGCGATCACGCCATTGAACCTGGTCTGCCCCGCCAAGGCGCGCGCCTTCGGCCTCATCGCCACGCCCGAGGGTCGGCCCGCCGGCGCGGGCTATCAAATCACCGCCACGCGTCTGGCCGACGATCTCCTCACGACCCGCAGCGCGACCACCTTGCCCACCGACTCGCTCGGCTACTACCACCTGATCGGCGACAATGGCCGCTACCGCCTCGAGGTGCAGCCGCCGGCCGGCACCGGCCTGCCGCGGAAGATCGTGCAGATCGATCTCGTCGCACAGCCGAACGAATACCCGCTGCCCGACATCCAGATCTCTCCGCCGCTCGCGGTCGTCGGGACGGTGCACGGCGCGCCGCCCGGCGGCAGCGACGGACCCATCGCCGGCGCCACCGTCGATTTCTACGCGCTCGATCCGCTCGGACAGCACTCGATCTACATCGGCAGCGGCCTGACCAACGCCCAGGGGCAATACAGGGCGGTGCTCCCCGACGTGCCCCAGCCCGGCGCAATTCCCTGAGAGAGCCTTTGTAGTAGAAAGCCGCGGTGCCGAAAGCTCGCGACCCAGCGCTGCGGCCCTACCGCATCTCCGTCTACTTCGCATACGGCATCGCCTGCACTTTTCTTTTCGTGCAGCTGCTGCGTTCGGTGACCTCCGACCTCTATGGAAAGCGGGCCGACAGCGCGCCGCAGCAGTCGCCGGTCGCTTGCCTCGAGGAAGTGGAGCGCCTCTACGCAGAGCTCCTGGCGCGCGCCGTGCAACCGGCCCCGCTCGGGCTGGAGAGCAACGCGCTGGCGCGCGAGTGGGACTCCTGGTCGCGCCGCTGGGAGGGCGACCTCCAGCGCGTCGGCGACGAGTGCCCGCTCGACTCTCCCGACCCGGCCATGCGCCAGCTCTCGCAGGCGCTCGACAGCATCGAGGAGCTGCGCCGCCGTCTCTCGCGCTCGGGCGAAGACGCCGCCGCCGAAGCGCGCCGGGTGAAGGACGCGCTCGCCGAAGCGAGGCGCCGGCTGAAGATCAAATGAAGGTCAGGGCCTGGTGGGCGGCGAGAGCTGCGCGTTCAGCCTGCGCAGCCGGTTGCGAATCATCGGAGCGAAATCGCTGCCGGGGTAGAGCCGCTCGGCCCGCTCGTATGCTTCGCGCGCCTTGGCGGCGTTGCCGGTCTCCTCGTAAGCCTGACCGAGCAGAAGGCCGCCGTACTGCGCCGTCTTGCCGGTGCCGGCGGTCTTGAGGAAATTCTCCAGCGGCACTACCGCGCCCCCAAAGTCCTTGATCTGGATGCGCGCTTGGCCCAGGTGGTACCAGGTGTTGGATTCGGCCGACCTGGGCTCGAGCTCGACGAAGCGGCCCAGCTCGGTGGAGGCAGTCGACCAGTCCTGCCGTCGGAAGGCGCCGTTGCCGCGCTCCAGCGACAGCTGCGCCAGCCGCGACTTCAAGCCCGCAGCGCGGTCGTCGATCGCTTTCGCCTCCAGCGTGGAGAGCTGGTTCTTGTCGAGATGCAGGGCCTGCGACATGGCCTGGTTGAGCCCCGGGCCTTCCTTCTCGCTGCCGAGCATCTCGTAGATGCGGCCGGCGCGGTCGCTCGCTTCGCGACGTGTCCCCTCCGCGGCCTTGATCTTCTCCGCGTCCTGCTGCAGCGCGCGCGCATGGGCCTCTGCCACCTGGGCCTCGTCGCGGGCGGTGCGGATCTCGGCGCGCGCGTAGGCGATGGCCCCGGTGCCAGCCAGGACGGCAAAGGCGATGTACGCCGCGACGCTGGTCATCCAGTGGCGCTTCTCCTGCTCGTCGTGCCGCGCGCCCAGCTTCTTCATCTCGGCGTGCAGGTTCTTGAGCAGGTTGTCGGTCTTGATGATGAGGTTGCGCGCCTCGATGATCTCCTTGCGCAGCGAGGCGATCTCGCTGCTTTCCTTGTCGGCCCCGGGGGGCTCGGAGATCGGGGCGATCCTGGGAGAGCTGCTCTCTTCGCTCATTCGCATCATGCTCCGGACAACGCGTGAAGGGTGCCAGAGCATCCCACGGCGGAGCATTTTGCGCATCTTTAAACGGCGGCCTGGCGAGCCTACGGCGGGGTGGGATGCCCCTTCTCCTCCGGCTCGAGGAAATGGAACATCACGCCGACCGAGAGGAGATTGCCGCCGACGTTGAGGTGGTGCGTGCTGATCGGGTCGACCTGGGCGGTGGAGATCTCCACCCGGTCCTCGATCACCAGCGCTGCGGGCCCTCCCAGCTGCGCGCGGAATCCGATCGCGAGGTAGCCGGCGGTCGAGTTGGCCTCCTGGGTGGCGCCCCCGCGCGTGCCCGTGTTGAGCGAGTAGCCGAGCCCTCCCCCGCCGTAGAGCGTGAACCACTTCCCGGTCACGAGCGTGGTGTCGAGCGCGAGGAGGATGGGAATGGTCTTGACCACCAGATCGCCGCCCGCAATGCGGTATCGGTCGTAGAGGTAGCCGATCTCGATCTTGATGTGCAGCTCGTTGTCGAACTGATAGCCGAAAGAGGCGAGGCCGCCGGGCTGGAACACCTGGTGCGCCGCGAACTGCTCGTTGATGAAATCGCCGTTGCCCCAGAGATAGCGAGCGCCGCCGAGCAGCGTGATGGTCCCCTCGCCCTTCTCGGGCACCGCCGCCGCTGCCGGCAGCGCGGCGAGCGCGAAGATCAGGGCGAGACGCATGTCTGCTACAACTATCGCATGGGTCGCGCGCCCGAGACAGGATTCTACTTCGAGCCGATCAGCGAGCGGCTGGCGTTGATCCTCGAAGGCTCGCCCTTTCCCTCCGACGACCACTGGGCGTTCGTCGGCGATCCGCTGCAGATGACCTCCGAGCTGGCGCGGCTGGAGGTGGCCAACCGCTGGCCGGGCGTGAACCCGGAAGGGTTGGAAGTGCAGTTCGACGAGCGTTGAGTTACTTGCGCTCGGCGCTGGGCGGAGTGAGCAACTGCCGGAAAGCGGGAGTGTCGCGCAGCGACTTGAGGTCGTCGTCCTCCCGGGCGTGACCGACCAGCTCTCCATCGAGACGCAAAGCGGCGCGCAGATGATCGATCGCGCCCTGCGCGTCGCCCAGCCGGGCCAGCGCGCAGGCGTAGTTGTATTGCCCCTCGGCGAGATCGGGCGCGCGCACCACCAGCTCCGCGAGCGTGCCGGCGGCGTCCCTGACCTGGTTCTCCGCCAGCTGCATCACACCGACCGCGCGCAGCGCGAGCTGGCGCTGCTCGGGACTGAGCTCGCGCTCCGACTTCAGCGCGGCCAGCCCATGCGGCAGCGCGCGCCCGTAGGCCGGCGCGCCGATCTCGAACCCGGCCATGAGCGCGCCGAAGTGCGCCTTGGCCAGGCCGGGCTCGCGGCGGGCGAGCGCCTCGAAACGATCCATCGCCGAGGCGGGATCGCGCCGTTCGAGAAACCCCATGCCGGCGAGCAGATCGACCTCGCGCTGCCGCTCGGGAGGAAGAGAGAGCACCGAGAAAGTGCGCGCCGCGATCTCGAAGGAGGAATCGGCGAAGCCGTCGCCGCGCGCGCCCGAGATGTGCAGCACCAGGCAGTCTGCGCCGCGCGCGTAGAAGGCCCAGCGGTTGCGCACCGGCGCGGTGAGAGCGCCGGTGGTGAAGCTCCAGATGGCAGTCGGCGCATCGCCGATGGTCTGGTCGCGAGGCGGCTCAGCTGCCGCGCCGCCTTCGGGCCGCACCGCCAGCCTGGCTCGCGCATGATCGCGGCAGGCCGCTGCGGAGGTCGACTTCCCCATCGGAAAGGACGAGACCTCGACTTCCACTCCGGAAGCCGAATGGGCGTTGCCCTCGCGCGTGACCTGCCAGGGATCCGCGCCGGACGGCAACTCGTAGCGCACGCCGTGCACCGCATCCTGCACCTCGATCCCGCCGCCGCCGCTCAGCGCCTTGGCGAGAGTGGCGCCGGCCGCATCGGCGGTCTTTGCCTCTGTGTGAGCGCACGCGGCGAGGAGCAGGAGCGCCGCGGCGAAGAAATCTCTCACTGCAGCTGCTCCTCGCGGCAGATCCCTCCGCCGATGGAGTGGTACTGCAGCCGCATCTCGCGCGCGGTCTGCGCCTCGAGATCGTAATAGATGCAGGTGTCGAAGGGCCGCGAATAGACGTGCAGGCTCACCGCCCGCTCGTCGAAGGGATTGGCGACGCGATGGATGGCGTTGTCGCCCTGCTGCAGATCGAGGCAGCCCGGCCCGGCGCGCGGGATGCCGCCGTTGGGCACGAGGCGGATGTTTTCGCCAGGCCCGGGTCCGTCGAGGCTGAGGAAGTTCTCCAGCCGCAGCCCGCCGCGCTGGATGGAGAGCCAGCAGAGCTGGCCGGCATGGTTGTGGATGGGGCTTTCGCTGTGCGGTTCCCAGCAGAGGGCGATCAGCTCGAAGAGGTCGTCGCGGTAGATGAGGTTGCGCGTATAGCGGCGAGGGGCGAAGTGCAGGTAGGGCGCGAGGGTTCCGGGATCGAGCAGCATGCCCTGCAGGCGCGCGCAGATCTCCTGCGGGCCGAACTGGGGCGGCGGCACTCCGCGCAGCGTCTCGACCACCCTCTCGACGGCGACCTGCATGATCCCTCCTCTTGAGCACTATAACGTCGCCGGCCCGGCAAATCTGGTGATCGCTCGAACGCTTGTACAGTCAGAGCGCTTCCGGGGGAGCGGCGTGGGGATGGCTCGCGTAGTCGCGGCCGAAGCGGCGCTCGATCTCGGCCTCGTTCCATTCGGCGACGACGGGGCGGCCGTGAGCGCAGCGCGCGCCGTAGTCCGTCTGGTCGAGGGCGTCGAGCAGCGCCTGCGCCTCGGCGGGAGTGAGCGCGTCGTGAGCGCGCACCGAGCCGTGGCAGGCGGCGCGCGCGAGAAGCGCGTCCTTGATGCGCTCGAGCGATTCGCCCCGGCCATGCGCGGCCAGCTCTTCGGCCAGGTCGGCGAGCAGCGCCGGCAGCGCGCGCTCGTCGAGATGCGCGAGCGGCTTCGGCAGCGCCTTCACCGCCGCGCTCGCGCCGCCCATCGAGTCGACTTCGAGGCCGATGGCGGCGAGCAGCGGCGACGACTCCGCCACGCGGACCGCTGCCGCCGCAGGAAGCTGAACGATGTGCGGCAAGAGAAGTGGCTGCGCCTGCTCCGGCCTGGACGCGCGCAGGCGCTGATAATTGATCCGCTCGTGCGCGGCGTGCTGGTCGACGAGCACCAGCCCTTCCGGACCCTCGCAGACGAGATAGGTGCGATGCAGCTGGCCCAGGTACCGCAGGCCACGGAAGTACGGCGAGGGAGCGATCAGCTGCGGCTGTGCATAGAGCTGCAGCGGCTCCGCCGCGCGCTCGCTCCGCGGAAGCGGCATCGAGTAGACCTGCGCGGGCAGACGCTCCGGCGCTGGAGGGACCCACGCGCCCCGCGCCAGCACCGAAGTCAGGCCGGAGGAGATCGCCTCCCACGCAGCGCGCGGATCGGCGAGCCGCACTTCCGCCTTGGCCGGATGGACGTTCACGTCGACCTCGGCGGGCGGCAGCTCGAGAAAGACGATCGCGCCGGGATAGCGGCCATGGGGCAAGAGCTCGCCGTAGGCGCGCAGCACCGCATGCGTGAGCGAACGGTCGCGGATGGCCCGCCCGTTGACGAAGAGCCAGACGTTGCGCGCGCTGCCGTACTCGATGGAGGGCGAGACGGCCAGGCCGCGCGCCTTGCTGCTGCGCACTTGCTGCGCGAACTCGATCAGCCGGCCGCGCGTCTCGCGCCCGAACGTTTCCTCGGCGCGCGCGGTCTCGCTGCCGGGCGCGAGCTGGAGCAGGACGTGGTCTGTCTCGCGCATCGTGAAGGAGACGTCGGTGCGCGGCAGCGCCAACCGCAGCACGGCTTCGATGCACTGCGCCTGCTCCGTCTGCGATCGCTTGAGGAACTTGCGCCGCGCGGGGACGTTCCAGAACAAGTCCCGAACCTCGACGGTCGTTCCCTGCGGCGCTCCGGCATCGCTTGCCCGCGTGACCGCGCCGCCCTCCACCTCGATGCGCGTGCCCTGGAGCGCTCCGGGCTCGCAGGTGAGCAGCGAGAAGCGGCTCACCGCCGCCATGCTCGGAAGCGCCTCGCCGCGAAATCCGTAGCTGCGGATGGCGAAGAGATCTTCCTTGCTGCGCAGCTTGCTGGTGGCGTGGCGCTGCAGGCTCAGCTCGGCGTCCTCGCGCGACATCCCGGAGCCGTCGTCGCGCACGCGGACGAGCTTGCGGCCGCCTTCGAGGAGGTCGATCTCGATCCGCTTCGCGCCGGCGTCGAGCGCGTTCTCGACCAGCTCCTTCACCACCGCCGCCGGCCGCTCGATCACCTCACCGGCAGCGATCTGATTGGCGAGCGTCTCCGGCAAGACCTGGATGCGCGGCATCTGCCGCGCAGAGTCCCCGCTCGGGCCTGGCCGGTCAAGCGCTCATTGCCTTGCTTTTGCAATCGCTCAGGGGATTCCCAGATCGGGCGAAAGAGGCCGGCGCCCGGCGCGGCAGGACTCGGCGCGGACGATCGCCTCCAAGTCTCCGTAAGCCCGGTCGACGTCGTCGTTCACCACCCAATACTCGTAGTCGGCCCGCCGCGCGCGGCCGATCTCCTCGCGAGCGGCCAGCAGCCGGCGCTGGATCGCCGCGGAGTCGTCGGTGGAGCGCGCGCGCAGCCGCCGCTCCAGCTCGGCGAGCGACGGCGGCAGGATGAGCGAGCGCACCGCGTCGGGATGCTGTTTCTTGATCATCTCTCCGCCCTGCACATCGACGTCGAAGACCGCCAGCACCCCTTCCTTGCGCGCGCGATCGATCACGGCCTTGGGAGTTCCGTAATGACAGCCGTGCACCAGCGCCCACTCGACGAAGGCGCCTTGCGCGACCATCTGCTGGAAGCGCGCCTCGTCCACGAAGTGGTAGTCGACGCCTTCCTTCTCGTGGGCGCGCGGCGAGCGCGTCGTGTAGCTCACGGAAAAAAATGCTCCCGGGTGGGCCGCGACCAGCCGCCGCGCCAGCGTGGTCTTGCCGGTGCCCGAGGGAGCGCTGAGGATGAAGAGGAGAGCGCTCATTCGACGTTCTGCACCTGCTCGCGCACGCGCTCCAGCTCGGCCTTCATCTCGACGACCAGCGAGGCGATGGCTACGTTTTGCGACTTGGAGCCGATGGTGTTGATCTCGCGGTTCACTTCCTGGACGAGAAACTCCAGCCGCCGCCCGGCCGGAGCCTGCGACTGGAGCAAGTCGCGCAGCTGGGCGAGGTGGCTCTCCAGGCGCGTCAGCTCCTCGGCTACGTCGGTGCGGTCGGCGAAGAGCGCGACTTCCTGCGCCAGCCGCGCCGGATCGAGCGCCACGCCGCGGGAGAGCTCGGCGACGCGCGCCGCGAGCCGCTCCCGATACGCATCGACCTGCGCGGGCGCGAGCTTGGACACCTCCCCGGCGCTTCGCGTGAGAGCGTCGAGGCGGGCGGCGAGATCGCGCGCCAGGGCCTCGCCTTCGTTGCGGCGCATCCGATCGAGCGCCTCTAGCGCGGCGGAGAGCGCGGACTGCAGCGCGGCTGTGGCCGCTGCCGGCTCGCCCGGCGACTCCGTCAGGGTGACGACGCCTTCGAGACCCGCCACGTCCTGCACGCCGGGCTCGCCAGCCAGACCCAGCTCGTCCTTCAATTCGCGCAGCGCCTTGGCGTAGGCCGCGGCGAGAGCGAGATCGACGCGCGGCACGGCCGCCCGCGCCGCCGTTCCGTCGCGCCGCACGAAAACGTCCACCACGCCGCGGCTCACCCGCGCCTTGACGGCCTTGACCAGATCGGGCTCGAGGTAGCCCAGCTCGCGCGGCAGGCGCGCCTTCACCTCGCAGAACTTGCCGTTGACGGCGCGCAGCTCGACGGTGAGCGCCTCTCCGCCGGCCTCGCCGCGGCCGCCGCCGAACCCGGTCATGGAGCGGATCACGGGCGGGCAGGTTCCGCCGCCACCCGCGCGCTGTCAAGAAGAGCCGCCGCGGCGGCGACGACGGCATCGAGTCCGGCCGGCGCGACCACCGCCGCGAAGCGCGGCCCCGGGTGCGCCCAGCGCAGGCCCGCCTCGTCGAGGAAGAGGGCCAGGACCGGCGCCCGGCAGGCGACCGCGAGATGCATGGGGCCGGTGTCGTTCGTCACCACCAGCGCGCTCGCTCGCATTGCGGCAGCCAGCTCGTCCAGGTCGGTGGGCGGCGCCAGGCGCGCCGCTCCGCGGGATGCCTCGACGACCTCGTGCGCGATGCTCTCTTCACCAGGGCCCCAGAAGACGACCGAGGGAATACCAAAGCGCTCCTGCAGCCGTTGCGCCAGATCGCCGAAACGCGCGGCGGGCCAGCGGTGATCCGACTTGCGCGCGCCGGGATTGAGCGCGGCGAACCTGCCCTCGACCGGCGAGGCGCGGCGGCCGAGCGCGGTCTCCATCGCCGGCGGCTGGAGCGCGCCCCCGAAGGGCGCGGCGAGCGAGACCTTGGCGGCGACTTCCGCAGTGCCCGGTGGGGGGATCCCTACTGTCTCGGAATAGATGGATTCAGGACCGCGCCGATGGCCGATGACCCAGCGGCGCGCGGCCCAGCGCGAGAGCAGCGCCGAGGTCGAAGAGAAGGAGTGCCAGTGGGCGGCATCGAGGACGAGATCGTACCGGCGATCTCGCAGCTCGCGGAGGAACTTCGCGAATCGATAAGGGTGCAAGAAGAAGTCCTGCTTGTCGAATCGCACGATCGATAATTTCGGTAACCCCTCGGCGACGAAGGCGCGGTTTCCGGCGAGGAGCAGGTCGACCTGCGCGGCGGGGAGCGCCTCCTGCAGCGCACGGACGAGAGGAAGGGTGAGCAGGGCGTTGCCGACCCGATCGTCGGTGCGCACCACCAGGGCGCGGCGGATCTCCTCGGGGCGCGGCCGCGCCCCCCGCAGCGGAAGGAGCAGCGAGGCGAGCCGCGCCAACGCTCGCGCAAGAATACCCGGAGGCGGATCCATCATGCGGACATGACCGCCTGGCAGGCCGACGCGACGCGCTCCTCGTCGAGGTCGCGCATGCAGCGATGGTGGCCGAGCGGGCAGCGGTGCGTCCCGTGCGCGCTGCAGGGCGAGCAGGACAATTGCAGCGAGACGGCGCGCTGGCGCGGTCCGAAGAGATGCGCCTCTGCGCTGGTAGGCCCGAAGAGCGTCACGGTGGGAACGCCGAGAGCGCGCGCCGCGTGGACGAGCCCGGTGTCGCCGCCGACGCAGAGGGCGGACATCGAGAGCACCGCGAGGGCCTCCCCGACAGGATTCCCGGTCGTGTCGATGCATGCGCCGGCGCCGCCGATGCGCGCGGCCATCGCTTTGTCCCGCGCGCTGCCGAGAAGCACCGGCCGCAGGCCGCGACGCGCGAGCAGCCGGGCCAGGGCCGCCACGCGCTCGGCCGGCCAGATCTTCGTCTCCCATTCCGAGCCGATGCAGAGGGCGGCGAGTTTTTCGCCGGCCGCCGGGCCCAGCGCCTCGCGAGCGGCCGCCATCCATTCCGGCCGCGGCTGGAGCAGCATCTGGGCCGGCTCGGCGCCGAGCGCGCGCGCCAGATCCGCCTCGCGCCGCAGGAAGATTTTCTCCGCCGTGCGCACCCGCTCGGTGTAGAGCAGCGCACCCGCGCCGCCGGCAAATCCGACGCGCCGGGGAATCTTTGCCAGGAAGGCGAGCAGCGCCGTTCGCAGCGATCGGTGCGGCAGCACGGCGAGGTCGTACTGCCGCGTCCGCAGCCGCGCCGCCACCCGCCGCAGCCCCCGCAGGCCGCGGTCCGTGCCGGCCTTGTCGAAGAGGTGGACGAATCCGACGCCGGGAATGGCGCGCGCCACATCGCGGCCGCGCGGCGACACGCAGAGGTCCAGCTCCAGCGAAGGCCAGCACCGCAAGAGCGAGGTCGCCAGCGCCGAAGTGAAGACGGTGTCGCCCAGCCAGGCAGTCTGGATGATCAGCGCTCGCCGCGGCGGGCGTTGCTCCGGAACCTGCTTCATCACTGCAGCGGCGTGGCCTCGTCGACCAGCATCACCGGGATGTCGTCCTCGATGCGATAGACGAGCTTGCAAGCCTTGCAGACGATCTTCCGCTCCTCTTCGCGGAACTCCAGCTCGCCCTTGCACTTGGGACAGGCGAGGATCTCCTTGAGCTCGGAGGCGAGGGCCATCGCGCAGCTAACTATCACGAAAGTTCCCAGAGGCGAGCGTACTTCACCCAGGCCTCGAAGGCTTTGCCCCAGGCCATCGCCGCGCCGGCCGGCCCGTCGAGAAAGCCGAGCTGGAAGAAGTAGGATCGCAAGAAGCGCCAGAGCGGGCGCGCCGCGACGTCCCAGGCGCCCGCCCGCCTGCCCGCGGCATGAAGCGCGAGCGCAGCGCGCTCGCCGTAGCGCCCCATCTTGCCGAGGCAATCGTCGAGCGACGCATAGGTGTAATGGAGAATGGGCGAATCGAGGTCGCCGATGCTGCCGTCCACCAGCAGCTTCTCGTGGACCGGCCGGGAGAGATCGTAGCGGCAGGCGTCGCGCCGGAAGAGGCGCACGTGCCGATCCGGCCAGAATCCGCCGTGGCGCATCCAGACGCCCCGGTAGTGGTTCTTGAAGGGCAGCGAATACGCCGCGTGCGCGCCGCCGAGCTCCGCGCGCGTGAGCTCGAGCGAGGCGCGCTCGTCGGCGTCGATGGAGAGCACCCACTCGCCGCGCGCCTCGGTGCGGGCGAACTCGTGCTGCCGGGCGAAGTCGTCGAAAGGCCGCTCCAGGACGCGCGCGCCCGCGGCCCGGGCGATCTCGCGGGTGCGATCCCGCGAGCCGCCGTCGACGACGAGCACTTCGTCGCAGAAGCCGCGCAGCGAGGCGAGGCAGTCGGGCAGATCGCGCTCTTCGTCCTGGGCGATGACGGTGGCCGAGAGCCGCACCGAGTACCTAGAGGATCCCGCGCAGGCGGGCGAGGAGATCGGAGGTGGAATGATCCTTGGGATCGCCGGCGATGACCGTGCGCCCGCCCAGCGCGGCCACCAGCTCGCGCTCGGGCACGCCGTCCTCGGTGTAGTCGGTTCCCTTGACGTGCAGATCGGGGCGCAGCGCCTTGAGCAGCGCCTCGGCCGTCGGTTCCGCGAAGAGGACGACGCGATCGACCCAGCGCAGGGCATCGACGATCTCCGCCCGCTCCCGCTCGGGCATCACCGGCCGGCGCGGGCCTTTGCTGGCGCGCACGCTCGCGTCGGAGTTGACGCCGACGACCAGGAGCCCGCCTGCGGTCAGCTCCTTGGCCGCGCGCAGATAGCGGACGTGGCCCACGTGGAGGAGATCGAAGGCGCCGTTCGCCAGCGCGCACAAGGCGCCCCGCGCGCGCGCCTCCTCGCGCGCCTGCACTGCCTCGGCCAACGAGCAGATCACCTGCGCCCCCGCGAGGCCGTCCCGACTCCGCGCATGAGCAGCGTCGGCTGCGTCACCGGGCCGCGGCGCAGCTCGGCGCGCAACTCCTCGAGCGGCACGGTGGCCGTGCCGGCCTTCTGCACCGAGAGCGCGCCGGCGACGTTGGCGAGCCGCATCGCCTGCACCGGATCGGCGCCGGCCGCGAGCGCGACGGTGTTGGCGGCCATCACCGTGTCGCCCGCGCCGCTCACGTCGACGGCCTCGAACGATCCGTGAACCGGCAGGAGCGCGGTGGGCGCGCCGGGCCGCAGCAGCGCCATGCCGTTCTTGCCGCGGGTGATGAGGAGCGACTCGCTGCGCAGGGTCTTGAGCAGCTCGCGGCCCGCCTCCTCCAGCGCGCCGCCCTCCTCGCCCAAGGACCGCCCCACTTCTTGCTCCAGCTCGACCTCGTTGGGCTTCGCCACCGTCACGCCGCGATACTTGGAGAGCCCGTAGCGCGCGTCGACGCAGACCATCCGGCCCTGCCCGGCCAGGCTGCGCACCGCTTCGACGACGGGCGGCGCGAGCAGCCCGAGACCGTAGTCGGAAACCAGGATCGCGTCGCAGCGCGAGGCCGCCTCCTTGAGGGCCTTGAGGACTTTCGTCACCAGCGACGGCCCGGGTGCGCCGGGGCCGTCGCGGTCGATGCGGATCATCTGCTGCCGACGCGTGCTGCGGCCGCCGGCGAGAATGCGCGTCTTGGTGGCGGTGGGGCGATCCTCGGCGCTGTGCACCAGCGAGACGTCGGCGCCGCTCTCGCGCAAGAGCTGCAAGAGCCGCTTGCCGATCGGATCGTCGCCGACGATGCCGACCGCCTGGACCTTGGCCCCCAGCGCGCAGAGGTTGGCGATGGCGTTGGCGGCGCAGCCCGGCTTCAGCTCGGCGCGCTCGTAGCGGACGATGAGCACCGGCGCCTCGCGGCTGATGCGATCGGTCTCGCCGTAGATGAATTCGTCGGCGACCAGATCTCCCACCACGGCGATGCGCGCGCCGGCGAATCGATCGAGCAGCTGCTCGAGGTCCTCATTCATGCGGCGCTTTCTCTCTCACACCCGACGCAGGGTGAGCAATGACCCCAATGACGCGCGCCCGCGTTGAGCACTGGCAAGTCCCCGCGCCGGGCCGCCAGAGTTCCCGTGGTAGTCTTCAGGAAAGGGGGGTCCATGGAACAAAACCCGTCGCTGGGCCTGGGGCCCACGCTGCTCATCTTGACGCTCTCCGTCTTCGAGATCGTCGCGCTCTGGAAAGTGTTCACCAAAGCGGGCCAGCCGGGCTGGACCGCGCTCGTGCCTTTCTACAACGCCTACCTGCTACTCAAGATGGCGGGCAAGCCAGGCTGGTGGCTGATCCTCTTCTTGGTCCCGTTCGTCAACGTCGTCGTCGCCCTCCTCGTCTACCTGGCGTTGGCGAAGGCCTTCGGCAAGGGCATCGGGTTCGGCATTGGACTCTTCGTGCTCAGCCCGATCTTCGTGCCGATTCTCGCCTTCGGTGATGCGCAGTACTACGGGGCGCCTTCATCGTAGTCGCCAACCCCTCTCCTGAGACCTTCTCGGCTCACTTGAAGTTGGCCTTGGGGATCATGCAGTGGACCCCTTTGCGGAAGTCCACCACCTGCGTGACGCGGCAGTCGCCGATGATCGACGCCAGGGAATAGGCCTCGGGCATGGTGAGGCCCTTCTCCTTGGAGAGGAAGCTCACCATCTCCTTGGCGGCGATCTTGAAAGCCTTGTAGAGGTCCTCGTCGAAGCCCATCGTGATCCAATGCGTGCGCGTCTCGGCCCGCGGCCACTCCAGCTTCATGTCCTTGCGCACGATCGGCTGCAGGACGATCTCCTCGAAGGCGCCCTCCAGCGCGGTGAGGTTCAGCTCGCTGTTGCCCTGCCTCATGTGCGCGTCGCCCACCCAGATCAGCCCGCCTTTGTTGAAGACGGGGACGTAGAAGGTGGACCCTTCGACCAGCTCGTTGAGGTCCATGTTCGAGCCGTTCTTCCAGGGAGCGATGGTGCTCACCTTGCCGTCCTTCTTGAAGCGATCGGGCGCCGGATCCTTGGGGTCGACGCCCACCGCAAGGATTCCCGGGAAGGGCCGCAGGTCGACGGTGATGCCCGGCTTGAACTCGGTCGTCTTTTTCGTCCAGTCGATCTTGAAGTACTTGACGAACCCCTCGGGGAAGTCCTCCTGCAGGGCGCCGATGGTGGGGAACTCCTTCCCCGGCAGGTTGAAGTTGAAGCCGCTCTCCTTGGGAACGATGCGGCGGATGCGCACCTCGAGCACGTCCCCCGGCTCGGCGCGGTTGACGTAGACCGGCCCGGTGAGCGAGTGCGGGCCGCCGCCGGGGTTGGCCTTGCGCAGCTCGACGATCTTCTCCATCGACGTGCCCGGCTGGATCTGATCGAGCGCGTGGTACCAGGTCTCGATGCTCACCAGGTCGCCGGAGTCGATGGTGAGCTTGGGCGGCTCCTTGGGATCGAGCCAGCCCCACTGCACCGTCTCCTTCGAGGCCTTGAGCCGCTGGACCTTCTGCGCCTGCGCGGGCGCGGCGAGCAAAAGAGACAGCGCGACGATCAGGAATCGCATGGTTCCTCCCCCTTCGGGCAGCCGCGCACCATATCAACTCGCGAAAAAACTGCTTGACCGCCGCGGCGCGAAGCAGGATGGTCCGATGGTCCTACCATCCGACCATCCGACCATCGTCCATGCCCTCCTCTGCCAGAAAGTCCCCCGCGCACCCGGCCATGGCCCAGTTGCGCGAGGTGCGCAAGGCGAGGCGGTACGAGCAGGTGGCGGAGCAGATCCAGCGATTGATCGTCAAGGGAGTGCTCAAGCCCGGCGACCGGCTCCCGCCCGAGCGCGATCTGGCCCTGAAGTTCGGAGTGGCGCGCAGCTCGATCCGCGACGCCATCCGCACCCTGGAAGTGATGGGCATCCTCGAGCCGCGCCAGGGACACGGCACGATGGTGCGCGAGGCCTCGGCCGAGTCGCTGGTGGTGCCGCTCACGCAAGTGCTGATGCGCAAGCGGGAGATGATCGCGGAGCTGGTCGAGGTGCGCCGGATGATCGAGCCGGCGCTGGCCGCCCGCGCCGCCGTCAACGCCACCGAGCAGGAGATCGACCACCTCGAGGAGATCCTCGGCCGGCAGGAACAGAAGATGCGCCGCGGCCAGCCGAGCATCGACGAGGACACCGAGTTCCACTACGCGCTCGCGCTGGCGGCGCGCAACAGCGTGGTCTTGCAAGTGCTCGACCTCTTGATGGACCTCTTGCGCGAGAGCCGCACCCGCTCGCTGCAAGTCCCGGGGCGCCTGGAGCGCTCCCTGTCCGGCCACCGCCGCATCCTCCGCGCCGTGCAGCGGCGCGATCCGGTGGGCGCGGAGACGGCGGTGCGGAAGCATTTGAAGGAGATCGAAGAGATCGTGCTGCGTCAGCTTTGAGAACGTGCCGTAGCCGGAAGGCGAAGGCACTCAAATCGTCGGAGGCCAGACAACCATGGGCCGTCTTTGGGCAGTCGAGATCGTCTACCGGGGTATCTTCCAGAAGAACCTGGCCAAGGTCATCAGCCGCGACATCGTGCTGGCGGCCCACAAGGGAGGAAAGCCAGGCATCTCCTTCGGGCGCTACGGCGACAGCCCGGAGCGCAACGGCATTCCCGCCAAGTACTTCGCCATCATCGCCACCGATGAGGTGACCCTGGAAGAGGGAATGGCCAAGTACGAGCCCAAGGAAGTCGACGTCAGCATCTGCGTCGACGACACGCTCTTCAAAGGCGTGGAGTCCTGGGCCTGGTACGGACAGCAGCCCATCAACAAGCTGGTCAAGCCGGGCGGGACGCTGATCGTCACCTCGCTCGAGTCGCCCGAGACGCTGATCCCGATGGCCCACCGCAAGGAGTATCCCTACGAGCTGGCGGTCATCAAGGCCGCGACCAGCTTCTCCGGGCTCTGGGTCTACAAGGACGACCACACCGACGTGCGCATCCTCGGCGCCATCGCCAAGGTGCTGCCCGACGTCTTCAGCATCGGCACCATGCAACAGACCATCCGCGAGGAGGAGAAGAACGGCGAGCTCAAGGCCACCTCCGCGCTGCGCGCCTTCGAGCGCCTCGCCCCCGTGACGGTGCAGCCCAGCCAGGGGAGCACGGAGAAGCCGTACGAGTTCACCATGCCCAAGTGGACGGAGATGCGCGAGGGCATCGCCATCCCCAGCATCGCCCGCGGCCACCAGATGTCGGATCCGGAGACGGGCAAGAAGGGCGGCTTCCAGCCCGAGCGCAACCCCACCTTCAAGAAATACCTGACTCGCACCATGCGGCCGGTGGTCGACTTCGACACCTGCATCAAGTGCACGCTCTGCTGGATCGCCTGCCCGGACTCGGTGTTCGACGTCACGCCCGACGGCTTCTATGACGCCAACATGGCCGCCTGCTGCGGGTGCGGCGTCTGCGAGGCGGTCTGCCCGGTGGAGAAGTGCATCAGCATGATCAACGAGACCGGCTTCGAGGACAACCAGAGCCAGTGGGAATCGTGGCGCAAGGACAAGCCGGCCTACAAGAGCTGGCTGGTCAAGACCATCGCCGACCGGCCCGAGCGGTCGCATGGATTCCGTTTCCGCGGCCAGTACGAAGAGCAGGTTCCCGAGGCGTTGAAGATCGCCCGAGAGGGCTGAGGGAGAACAACCATGGCAGAGGCAATCGTACCCCCGACCAAGCACGACGCCGCGGCGG
>Ga0209471_1000633_pt1 | contig 22656 bp, 20 predicted proteins | sample GraSoiAngelo_128_FD_185885 | JGI IMG/M metagenome (GOLD analysis project Ga0209471, IMG submission 185885) | Grasslands soil microbial communities from the Angelo Coastal Reserve, California, USA - 14_0927_12_20cm (SPAdes) (version 2) | ecosystem: Environmental > Terrestrial > Soil > Grasslands ... | reverse complement strand
TCAACGCCAGGCGCGCTTCAAAAACCAAGAGCATGCTGCCGTAAAACAAAAACAGCGCGCCCAAAAGTCCCATAACCACGGGAACCCATGCGCCGCGTGCGCCCGTCGATAAACCACGAGCATAAAAGAAAGCCACACCGCCAATTGCCACACTGGTCGCTACGAAAATTCCGACCGCCAGATAAAAAGTTGTGAGGGCACGCTGCAAGAGCCGCGAACGGCTGGTGAGCTTATCGAGCTGATCGTAGAACATCGCGCTCTCTTCTTCGAAAAACTCTGCCGGTTTTTCTTCGCTGGTCAGACTCCGCAAACGATCTGAAAGCGCGCGCACGCGATCGACTACGCGGCCGAGTCGCGTCGATGTCGAAAGGATCATCGTGCCGCTGGCTGAGATCAGGACCGCCGGCGTGATCATCGCGGTCAACACCGCGAGCGATGAAGTCAAACCGTCCATGTTTGAAGGGTTATTCTAGCTATTGGCGGCGAGGACGGCCAATGGCTGAAGGTCGTCGCGAGATTTTAGGCCGCTCGCTTCTCTGGTGCGGGTTGCTCGGGTTTCGGTGGCGGCATCAGGTCGCTCTTGTATCCGCATTCTTCATCTGCACAGCGCCGTGTGGTGCCTTTCTTGGTAGTCTTTTCTAACAAAAAAGGCTTGTCGCACTGCGGACACTTTTCTGCCACCGGCTTATCCCAGAAAACGGTTTCGCATTTCGGATAATTCGCACAGCCGTAGAAAACTTTTCCGCGACGCGATTTCTTCACCACGATTTCACCGCCACAGCCGGGACGCGGACACTTCACGCCAATAGTTTCCTGCTTGATGTATTTGCACTTGGGATAATTCGAGCAGGAAATGAATTCGCCGAATCGACCCTGCCGCCTTACGAGTTGAGCGTCGTCAACCGGACATTTTTCATCGAGTGGTACAGGCGGCGCTTTGATCTTACCGCTTTTTGAAATCTTTCGAATGTTGCGACACTCGGGATAGCCCGAGCACCCGTAGAATGGCCCGAATCGGCCGCGCTTCAACTGCATCTGCTTGCCGCAGAGTTCACAGGCTTCGATCTCTTCCTCGCCATCCGATCCCGCGGAGTTCGCTTCCTGGGTCGCGACCGGCTCGGCATCGCGGGTCGCGCCGCAGTTGTTGCACTTCAGATATTTTCCAAAGCGCCCGAGCTTCTGCACCATGCCCGGCGTATTGCACTTGAGACAAACCTCGTCGGTCGGAGTTTCCTTCTCTTTAATATCCTTCGCGTACTTTTGAAACTTGCTCAGGTCATCCTTGAACTTGTTGTAGAATTCGTGCAGCGCATCGGTCCACTTGAGCTTGCCCTCTTCTATTTCATCCAGTTCTTCTTCCATCCGCGCGGTGTAAGTTTCGTTAAAGAGATCGTCAAAACCGCCCTCGATCAAAACATCATTGACGGTCTTTCCAAGCGCGGTCGGATGAAAACGCCCGTCTTTCTTCTCGACGTATTCGCGATCCTGAATCGTCGTCATGATGGCCGCATAAGTTGACGGCCGGCCGATACCTTTCTCTTCGAGAGCTTTCACCAAAGTCGCTTCGGTATAACGCGGTGGCGGTTCAGTAAAATGCTGTTCGGGATCGATCTTGTTCAGCGCGAGCGTCTCGCCTTTCGTCACCAGTGGCAACGTGCGCTCATCTTCGTCGTCTTCGGCTGGCTTCTCGTCACGGCCTTCCTGATAAATTTTCAGGAAACCATCGAACTTCTGCACCGATCCGGTCGCACGAAAGGCGAAGCGGCCGGCCTTAATATCGATCGTCGTCTGATCGAAGAGCGCAGGCATCATTTGCGATGCGACGAAGCGCTGCCAGATCAAGCGATAGAGTTTCAATTCTTCGGGCTTTAAATATTTCGCGAGTGAATCAGGCGTGCGAGTGACGTCCGTCGGACGAATCGCTTCGTGCGCATCCTGAGCACCCTTCTTCGAGCGATAATGCACCGCCGTCTCGGGAAGATAGTTGGCACCGTATTGCTGGTTAATAAATCCGCGGACTTCGCCCAGCGCCGCTTCGCCGACGCGAGTTGAGTCGGTGCGCATGTAAGTGATTAAGCCAACCGAACCTTCAGCGCCAATCTCGACACCTTCATAGAGGTGCTGGGCGATCATCATCGTGCGCTTCACGGGAAAGCCGAGTTTGCGCGAAGCTTCCTGCTGCATTTTTGAAGTGATGAAAGGCGGAACCGGATTTCGCTTGCGCTCTTTGGTCGTAACTTCATCGACAATGAACGTTTGCTGCGCGTCATTGCCAATCAGAATGTCAGTCTTCTTGAGATCCTGGTCAAACCCGCTGGTCTTAACCGTGTGTTCGCCTACCTTCAGCAAACGCGCGTCGAACGCCGGCGGCTGCTTGCCGGCAACATTTGCCGCGATAGTCCAGTACTCGGTTTTCTTGAACGCTTCGATTTCGCGTTCGCGCTCGACGACCATGCGCAGCGCGACCGATTGCACGCGGCCGGCACTCAAACGACCACCGACTGTGCGACACAACAACGGCGAAACTTTATATCCGACCAGACGATCGAGAATGCGACGAGCCTGCTGCGCGTCGACCAGATTTTCGTCGATCTGTTTCGGATGCTCGAACGCTTCCTGGACTGCGCGCTTGGTGATCTCATTGAACATCACGCGAAACGCCGGCTTGGCCGGTTTCTTCGGCACGATCTCTTCCGCGAGATGCTGGCAAATCGCTTCGCCTTCGCGATCCGGGTCAGCGGCCAGATAAATCGCGTCGGCTTCTTTCGCAGTCTTTTTCAGATCGGCAACGATTTTTTTGTTGTTCCGCTTTTTCGTATCAGGAATGACTTCGTATTCGGGCGCGAAATTATTCTGGACGTCGACGCCCAGGCCTTTCGAAGGCAGATCCTTGATATGCCCGATCGAGGCCTTCACGATAAAGTCCTTGCCGAGATATTTATTGATCGTTTTCGCCTTGGCGGGCGATTCGACGATTACGAGATTCTTTGCCATTACTGTTATGTCCGGCCACGCACTGATGAAGTTTTGATGGTCGGAGGTTGCTTCGCGACCGATTACCTAAGGGTTTCGAGGGCGCGCATGAAAATAACACTAACCACACATCAAAAGCCAAACGGCTGCAATTCTAGGGACGATCTGGGCGACCTTCGAAGTGTTGTATTTCCCCAAGAATCCTCCTATTCTGTGAGTTCCGCAGCCTGCGCAAGTCAAACTCTAGCCCGACATTACTCTCTCGCTGACGAGTAAATCGAATATTCAAGCTGCAAGTAAGAAGGGATCCGTTGCCATGGAGCAATTTCAGTTAGTTGTAAATCTCTCACCTGACGACGTGATGAGACGGTTCGCCGCGTCCATTGACCAGCCCCGCGTTGTGGTGATCAATCCTCTGAGCGGGAAAGACTTCTTTGGCCATCTCACCGGATATCAATTCTGGATAAGAAAACGCCAGCGTTGGTCGCGAAATAGTTTTGCGCCAGCTTGCACCGGCGATGTGGTTCCCAACGGATCGGGCAGCACAATCAATTGCCGGATCGCGGCGAAGTTCACTTTCTTGTGGATATTCGGCGGGGTCTTCCTGTTGTTGTCACTACTCTTCTCGGTCTCAATTGCCTTATTAGGCTTCGTGGCCGGGCCGCCGGACTCTAAGACTGCCATGCCATTATTGTTCGTAGCTTTTGGAATACCAGCTTTTGTGATCGTGTTCTTTATCGGGTTCTTCTTTCTTAGCAGGCAAATGGGAAAGGGAAATGAACGCGCGCTAAGCTATTTTGTGCAGAGTCTTTTTCGGGACACGATCGTCAACGCGTAACAATCTGCTTCCTGCCAAAACCGCCGACTACTGAACCGGTCCAATCCGTTACAACTTCCGCACAAAACATTTTCCCGGCAGCGCGCGAATCAACTCGCGCATTTCCAGCGTGAGCAATGCCGTGGTTAGTTGAGTGATTGAAAGCTTGGTGGTTTCAGCGAGTGAATCGATTTGTCGAGGCGTGTCGGTCGTCAGCAGTTTGAAGACCGCGCGCTCGTGTTCATTCAAATCTGACGGGGTGAGTTGGAGTTGATCGACCAGCTCGCCTTTTTTCTTTTTGTTACTTGGCGGCGGTAGCAGTTGCGCCGCGATTTCCGCCGGCAGCTCAGCGGCGATGTCCTGCCATTGCTGGACCAGTTTTGCGCCCGCGCCTTTAATCAAATAATTCGTGCCGAATGAATTTCGCGAAGTGATGTTGCCAGGCACAGCGAACACTTCGCGGTTTTGTTCCATGGCCAAACGCGCGGTAATCAGCGAGCCGGAGTTTTCTGCCGCTTCGATCACGACTACTCCCAAACTTAATCCGCTGATCACCCGATTGCGATAAGGAAAGTTTTCTGAAACCGGCGGCGTGCCGAGCGGAAATTGCGTCACCAGCGCGCCGTCATTTTTCAGAATTTCATCGGCAAGCTTTTTGTGATCGCGCGGATAGACTTGATCGAGACCGGTTCCCATGACACCGACGGTTCTGCCGCCGCCTTCCAGTGCGCCGCGATGCGCGGCCGCATCGATCCCGCGCGCGAGTCCTGAAATGATTGTGACACCACGCTGGGCCAGTTCTCGCGATAACATCAATGCCGCGTTCTGGCCATAAGTCGAGCAACGACGCGATCCGACGATCGCCACGCAGGGCCGCTCGAGACACTCCGCCCACGCGCCTTTTACATACAAAGTGACCGGCGGATCGTAGGTCTCGCGCAGCAGCGAAGGATAGACTCCGTCGTCCAACACCAGAATGTCGCCGCCGAGCTTCCTTACTTCCGCGATCTCTTTTTCGGCCCGCTCGTGCAACTCGCGATTGGCGATGCTCTCGATCGCTTCTGGCGTAAGTCTCAACAATGCAAGTTCTCGGCGCGGCGCATCGAAGATTGCTTCGGCCGATCCGAAATGCTCGAGCAGTCGCGCGGTCACCCGTGGACCAACACCGGGAGTCATGTTGAGAGCGATCCAATCTTTCATCGATGAACCTGTTGCCGATTCATGATTCAGGCGCGATCTTCGCTAGCTGATCTGCGACGAGCGGCGCGAACGATTAACATCTGATGACCAGTCCGTCAAGCACCCCGCGCGTGCAAATTCTTATCAATGATCGTCAAGTGTCCTGGTTAGTGAGATCGCCTCGGAATAAATTTTCGTTGGGGGAAAGTTGCGGCAGATTAGGCAACAAAGTACCCTGTACGCCGCCAACCTGATCCAGCCACGGAGGCGCATCTGTTCTGGTGAATGGCGCGGTCTTCAAAACCGTCAGTGAGACTGCGAGAGCAGGCTCAGGTAGGTTCGATTCCTACACGCCTCCGCCAATCGAAGCCAACTTGACCACTTCTGCGTGCATCACTTAACATTACGATTCTCGAACGAACGTTCGAACGAGTGGCGTAGAGCGAAGAGATATTGCATGATCAATTTTCAAACTTCTCCTGATCAATACAAACACTGGAAACTTTCTCTCGACGGGCCGGTGGCGAAGCTCTCGATGGACGTGCAGGAAGATGAGACGCTGGCCGACGGCTATAAGCTCAAACTGAATTCCTACGATCTTGGCGTCGATATCGAACTCGCTGACGCGATTCAGCGAATTCGTTTTGAGCATCCGGAGGTTCGCGCGGTCGTGGTCACGAGTTTGAAGCCGCGTATCTTTTGCGCCGGCGCGAATATCTACATGCTCGGCACTTCCTCGCACGCGTTCAAGGTCAACTTCTGCAAATTTACGAACGAGACGCGCTGCGCTATCGAAGACGACTCGCGACACTCGGGCCGGCGGTACCTCGCGGCCTTGAACGGAACCGCGTCGGGCGGTGGCTACGAGCTGGCGATTGCGTGCGACAAAATCTATCTGGTTGACGACGGTAATTCCGCCGTCTCGCTTCCCGAAGTCCCGTTGCTCGGTGTGCTGCCTGGCACCGGCGGTTTGACGCGACTTGTCGATAAGCGAAAGGTGCGCCGCGATCGCGCCGACGTCTTTTCAACTCTGGCCGAGGGATTGAAAGGCAAACGGGCGAAAGAGTGGGGCTTGATCGACGATACGTTTGCCACGAGTAAGTTTCAGGAAGCGATTGATGATCGAGTGAGGCAAATTATTGATGGCGATGGGTCAGCAAAAGCGACCGGCAAGGATGCCGGTGAACCGCAGGCACAGATGCCTGCGCTCCGAGGAGCCGGCGTTAAATTGAATTCACTCGAATTTGAATCAAGCGTTGACGCGCGCGATTACAAATACGTTTCGCTGAAGGTTCATCGTGACAAGCGTTATGTTGATTTGATCGTGCGCGGTCCCGAATCGGATGCGCCGGCATCGACCGATGAAATTCAAAACTTGGGTGATGCGTACTGGCCGCTGCGCGCTTACCGTGAACTCGACGACGCGCTGCTTCACCTGCGCGTCAACGAACCCGAAATCGGATTGGTTTGCATTCGCACCGAGGGAAGCATCGATAACGTTTTGGCCGTCGACAAAGCGATCGGCGCGAATCGCGATCACTGGTTGATTCGCGAAATTATTTTGAACATGGCGCGCGTGCTGCGCCGGCTCGATCTCACTGCGAAAAGTTTTTTCGCCATGGTCGAGCCCGGCAATTGTTTCGCCGGCAACTTGTTTGAATTGCTGCTCGCCTCTGATCGCAGCTACATGCTGAACAGCCCGGATGAGACCGTTGAGATCGCTCTGAGTGAATTGAACCCGGGTGCTTTTCCAATGAGCAACGGGTTGACGCGTCTTGAGTCACGGTTCCTGGCTGAGCCGAAGAAGGCATACGAAGCGTTTGCGCACGATGGTCCGTTCGATACCGAAGCGGCGGAAGAATTTGGCCTGGTAACTTTCGCTCCCGACGATCTTGATTGGGAAGACGAAATTCGCGTGGCGATTGAAGAACGTACTTCGCTTTCGCCCGACGCGCTAACGGGGATGGAAGCGTCTCTGCGTTTCGCTGGACCGGAAACCATGGACACGAAAATTTATGGCCGGTTGACCGCGTGGCAGAACTGGATCTTTCAACGACCGAATGCGGTTGGTCCGAACGGAGCGTTGACGAATTACGGCAAGCCGACGCAGGCGCAGTTCGACTTCAAGAGGACATAGAGATTGATCCAGTGAATCATTGATTCATTGAATCAATGAACCGATGGATCAATGAATCAATACATATGAATCTTTACGATCGCATTCCTAACAACGTAAATCTTTCGGAAGACAAGCGTCTGCAGCGCGCGCTGGAGAAATGGCTGCCGAATTTTCTCGCGTGGTGGCACGACATGGGGCCTGAAGGTTTTCAGCAGAAGGATGTCTGGCTGCGCACGGCCGTCGATGTGGGCAGCGCGGGCTGGGCGCATTTCGATTACGTGAAGATGCCTGAGTATCGCTGGGGCATTTTTCTCGAACCCGCGGAACCTGACGCTAAGGTTGGCTTTGGCGATAACTACGGTGCACCCGCATATCAGGAAGTGCCGGGCGAATTTCGCAATGCGTTGCGCCGTATTATCGTTACACAGGGCGACACTGAACCGGCTTCAGTTGAGCAACAACGACAACTCGGCCACACCTGTCCATCGCTCTACGATTTGCGAAATCTTTTTCAGGTAAATGTCGAAGAAGGACGTCATCTTTGGGCCATGGTTTATCTGCTGCACGGCTATTTTGGTCGCGATGGGCGCGATGAAGCCGATGCTTTGCTCGAAAGGCGCAGCGGCAATCCTGACAAGCCGCGCATCCTCGAAGCCTTCAATCAGCCATGCGACGACTGGTTGAATTTTTTTGCGTTCACAATGTTCACCGATCGCGACGGCAAATATCAGTTGTCGGCACTCGCCGAGTCAGGTTTTGAGCCGTTGGCCCGCACCTGCCGCTTCATGCTCACCGAAGAAGCGCATCACATGTTTGTCGGCGACACGGGGTTGAGCCGCGTCGTCAAACGCACGGGGCAACTGATGAAGCAAAACCCGAACGAAGAGGTTCGCGAACTCGGTGCCATTCCGCTCGACATCATTCAGAAGTACATCAATTTCTGGTTTAGCTATTCCCTCGATCTGTTTGGCGGCGAGATCAGTTCAAATTCGGCGGACTTCTTTGCCGCAGGATTGAAAGGGCGCTTCAAAGAGCAGGAGCAATACACGGATCACATTGCGGCGGAAGGCTCGTACACGATGATTGTCGTTCAAGACGGAAAGTTGGTTCCGCGCGAAGTGCCTTTGCGAAATGCTTTGAATGAAATTCTGCGTGGCGAGTATGTGAAAGATTGCCAGAAAGGCTTGGCCCGCTGGAACAAAGCCTTGGCCGACGAAGGATTGAATCAACGGCTTTATCTCCCGAACATTCGTTTCCATCGGCACGTGGGCGAGTACTCGGGTCATTACTTCGATCTTGAAGGAAATCTGATTTCGAAAGAAGAATTCGAAGCCGTGAAATCCGAATGGTTGCCGGCGATCGAAGATCGCGAATATGTGCGCAGCTTGATGAAACCCGTGACTGAAGTTGGCAAGATCGCGAACTGGATTGCGCCGCCAACTTCCGGAATCAAGGGCAAGCCGTTCGAGTTTGAATATGTCCGACTTTAAGAATTTATTCATTGATTCATTGGCCCATTGATTCACTGAAGAATCTTTGCGCATCGATAATGAAGCAATGAATCAATGAACCAATGAATCAATTTTCTCGCCACGATCAGAAACTCGAACTCATTCTGCGCACGTCCGCGCGCATCTTTGCTGAGAAGAGCTATCACTCGACGTCGATGCGCGATATCTCGCGCGCGACGGGCGTGAGCCTGGCGGGGCTTTATCATTACTGCAAATCAAAAGAAGAGCTGCTGTTTCTAATTCAGGATCATTGCTTTGGACGGGTGCTCGAACGATTCCAGGAACGAATCAAATCCGTCGACGATCCATTTCAGAAGCTGCGTATTTTTATCGAGAACCATCTTTCATTCTTTGCGGCGAACATGGCCGAGATGAAAGTTCTTTCGCATGAAGCTGAATCGCTCGAGGGCGACCTGCACAAGCACGTCTCGACGAAGAAAGAGCGATACGCAAAGATGGCGAGAAAGATTCTGCGCGAGATTCAGGAACAAAATGGCAACGGTGGGGCGGTTGATTTGACGGTGGCGACGTATGCGCTGTTCGGCATGATGAACTGGATTTACAACTGGTACGACCCCTCGGGCAAGTTGTCGGTGAACCATCTCGTCGATAATATTACGCGATTGTTTCTGAACGGATTTCTTTCGTCGTCAAATGCATCGTTCTCGATCCCACCGTCGCGCGCAAAGGAAAAGATGAGCGTTTGGCGGACGGCATAGCGCGAAGGGTCAGTACCGGGAGCGGTAGCGACCGGGATGAGAACATCCTGCGATTCACTTGATCCCGTCGCTATCGCTCCGGGTACTGACACAAGATGAGCACTGCAGAAAACGAATTCACGATCACAGAAATGTCAGCCAGTCTAATTAATTATGAACCGCGCGAAGCGATCGGACTGATCACGCTCAACGATCCGCCCGCCAATACCTACTCGTACGAGATGATGCAGCAGCTTGACGCAGCCATCCTGGAAGCGCGTATTGACGAAAGCGTGCAGGTGATTGTGCTCACCGGCAGCGGCGAAAAGTTTTTCTGCGCGGGCGCGAATATTCAAATGCTTTCTGACGTTACACCCGAGTTCAAATATTATTTTTGTTTGCACGCGAACGAAACACTTGGCCGCCTCGAACAAACGCCGAAGCTGGTGATCGCAGCGGTGAATGGTCACTGCGTCGGTGGTGGTCTGGAAGTCGCCATGGCGGCAGACATGCGCGTCGCGCGTCGCGGCGCGGGCAAGATGGGTCTGCCGGAAGTTACCCTCGGCGTATTGCCGGGGACGGGTGGAACCCAACGATTGACGCGCATCGTCGGAAAATCAAAAGCGATCGAATTGATGGCTACGGGCGAGTTGTTTGATTTCGAAAAGGGAGAGACGCTTGGTTTGGTAAATCGAATTGTTGACGCGACAGACGGCGCGGATTTCATGAAGCAAGTTATGGATTACGCGCGGCAGTTCACCACGCCGAACAAAGCTTCACGGGCGGTGGGTCGCATCAAACGCGCGGTGCAAACCGGCGCCGAGATTCCTTTCGAATCAGCGCTCGCGCTCGAACGTGAGTTGCAGCAGCAGCTTTTCCAATCTGAAGACGCAAAAGCAGGATTGGACGCGTACGTGAATAAACGTAAGGCGGAATTTAAGGGACGTTAAGCTGTCAGCGTTCAGCCATCAGCTTTCAGCCGGATCGATGCTTGCTGAGAGCTGATAGCTTACTGCTGACGAGCTATGAACGACGAACTAATCAAAGTCGCGGAAAGCGATCGCATCGTCACGATCACTTTGAATCGGCCAGGGAAACTCAACGCTCTGTTTGGTCACATGCGTCGCGATCTGGCTGAAGCTTTGGAAGAAGCTGGCAGCGATCCGGACGTGCGCGTGGTTGTGATCACCGGCGAAGGCCGCGCGTTTTGTGCGGGCGGCGACGTCAATTTTATGGCGGAGTTGGTTGACCGCGGCGATTCGGAAGAGTTTGCGCGATTGTTGGGTGCAGCGCGTCGAGTCATTCTCGCAATTCGTCACATGACAAAACCGGTAGTCGCTTCAATCAACGGCCCAGCCTCGGGCGCCGGATTCAATCTTGCGCTTGCTTGCGATTTGCGGATCGCTTCAGCAAGCGCGACGTTCAGTCAATCGTTCGTCAAGCTGGGCTTTCATCCTGATTGGGGCGGCAGTTACTTCCTGCCGCGCATGGTGCCGTCAAACATCGCCTGCGAGATGTTTTTTCTCGGCGACTCGATTGACGCGCAGAAAGCTCTTCAATTTGGATTGGTAAATCGCGTGGTCGCGCCGGAAGAATTGGAAAGCGAAACTCGAAAGCTCGCCGAACGCCTGCGCGGTTCTCCCGCAGTTTCGATTGCCGCGGCGAAGCATGCTGTCTACGCGAGCGAGCACGACACGCTCGAGCAGATGCTGCAATACGAAGTGGACGCGCAACTGCGTTGCTTCGAATCTGAAGACGGCCGCGAAGGAGTGCGCGCATTTTTAGAGAAGCGCGCGCCGCGATTTACGGGGAGATAGAATCGAGTTTCAGGTTTCAAGTCTCAGGTTTCAAGTTTAGTGCGGTTGCATTTGAACTTGAAACCTGAAACCTTAAATTTGAAACTCGATGCTTTTAGAGAACAGGCTCGCATTCATTACCGGCGGCGGACGCGGGATTGGCCGTGCGATCGCACTTGCGTTTGCCGCCGAAGGCGCGAGTATTGTTGTAGCTGCGCGCACGCGAGCTGAAATCGATAAAGTCGCGAGCGAGGTAGTGAATCAATTCGGTGTCGAATCACTCGCGGTCGAATGCGATGTTGCGAACGCGGAAAGCGTCCTAAGCGCCTTTAGTGATCTTAAAGAGAAATTTGGCCGCGGGCCCGACATCGTAGTCAACAACGCCGGCATCGCTGAGACGGCGCTGTTCGTTAATACTGATGAGGCGCTGTGGGAATGTCACTTGAACATTAATCTCGGCGGAACGTTTCGTTGCACGCATGCGGGGCTGCCGGAAATGATCGAACGCGGCTGGGGCCGCATCATCAACATCGCGTCGATTGCGGGAAAGACTGGAGCGCCTTACGTGTCGGCGTACGCTGCATCGAAGCATGGCGTCCTCGGACTAACGCGATCACTGGCGCTTGAGGTCGCCGCGCAGGGGATCACGGTCAACGCCATTTGTCCTGGTTACGTCGAGACTGAGATGACGTCGCGCGGCATCGAAAACATTGTCGAGAAGACCGGCAAGTCAGCAGACGAAGCGTTGAAGATGCTCGAGAGGATGAGTCCGCAGAATCGGCTGGTCACACCAGAAGAAGTTGCGGCATTGGCCGTGTTGCTGGCGTCGGAAGACGGTCGCGGAATCAACGGCCAGGCGATTAATGTTGATGGGGGAACGGTGCTGTTTTGAAGTTTCAAGTTCGATTGCCGGCTCAACTTGAAACCTGAAACTTGAGACTTGAAACCGAATGATCGACAACCTCAACAATCTGCAACGCACGCATTCATGTGGCGCGCTGCGCAAAGAAAACGTCGGCGAGCGGGTGACGTTGATGGGTTGGTGCGCGCGGCGACGCGACTTTGGTCCGCTTACATTTATCGATTTGCGTGATCGTGATGGGATTACCCAGATCGTTGTCAACCAGGAGAGAGCGTCGCAGGCGCACGCGAAAGCCAAAGAGGTTCGCGGTGAATACGTGATCGCGGCGATTGGTGAAGTTGTTCTGCGAGATCAGAACTCGATCAATCCGAAATTGGCCACCGGCGAAATCGAAGTCCAGGCTGCCGAGATCGTTATTCTCAACGATGCGCGTCCGCTGCCGTTTCAACTCGACGCTTCGGACAACACGCTCGCCAGCGAAGATTTGCGTTTGAAGTATCGCTATCTCGATCTGCGCCGGCCGCAGTTGCAGGCGAACCTGCGCCTGCGTCATCGGATGATTTTGGAAATCAACCGTTACATGGACGAGCAGGGCTTCACGCATATCGAAACACCGAACTTGATCAAATCAACGCCGGAAGGCGCGCGTGACTACATCGTGCCTTCGCGAGTTCAGCCCGGAAAGTTTTTCGCTTTGCCTCAATCTCCGCAGATCTTCAAACAGATTTGCATGATCGCCGGGCTGGACAAGTACTACCAAATCGCGCGCTGTTTCCGCGATGAAGATCTACGGGCCGATCGGCAGCCTGAGTTTTCGCAACTCGATGTCGAAATGAGCTTCGCCACGACCGAGCAAATCTACGCGCTCGTCGAAGGGTTGTTCGCGCGGATCTTTCGCTTGATCGACGTTGATTTGCAGACGCCTTTTCCGCGTTTCACGTTTGCGGAAGTGACGCGACGTTTCGGCTCGGACAAACCCGATCTCCGGATCCCGGCGATGGAGTTGCAGGACTTTTCAACGGCGCTCGCGGAAACAACGTTCGCGCCGTACGCGTCTGTGCTGTCGTCGAAGGGCGAGATCAAAGGAATCGTCGTCAGCGGCGGCGCCACGATGTCGCGCAAGACGCTCGACGAACTACAGGAGTTTGTGAAGCGATACGGTGCGTCGGCGCTGGCCTGGATCAAGTTGGGCGATGAAGTCTCGTCTTCGCTTTTGAAAGCGCTCGGCAGCGACCAGGTAATCGATCTGGGGGGAATCGCCGGCGCGCAAAAGGGCGACGCCGTGCTGATCGTGGCCGGCAAATCGGATGTCGTCACGGCAAGTCTGGGCGCCCTGCGCAACGAAATCGCGAAACGCGAAAAACTGATCCCCGAAGGCGTGTACGCGCCGCTGTGGGTAACTGAATTTCCGATGTTCGAGTTTCACGAAGACGACGGCCGCTACTACTCCATGCATCATCCCTTCACGTCGCCGATGGACGATGACGTCCCGGTGTTTGAGCGCGCGGTCAATGGCGAGATTGAACTGTTCGGACAGATTCGCGCGAAAGCGTACGACGCAGTCATCAATGGAGTTGAAGTGGCGGGAGGCTCAATCCGGATTCACCGGCGCGACGTGCAGGCGCTCGTTTTCAAAGCGCTCGGCATGACGGAAGAAATAGCGCGCGCGCGCTTCGGATTCTTCCTTGACGCTCTGGCGTATGGAACTCCGCCGCACGGCGGCATCGCATCGGGAATCGAGCGCACGCTGATGGTGCTGGTGCCGACGGAAAACATTCGCGACGTGATGGCGTTCCCGAAAACTGCATCGGCGCAAGACTTAATGATCGACGCGCCCGGCGAAGTCGACGAGCGGCAGTTGGCAGAGTTGCGGTTGAAGATTGTGAAGGAGTGAGATCGATTCGGGTTGAGTGATCCCTGCGCGGGGCCGCGGGTTTTCGTCCCGGTTAAGGACGAAATATTTATAGAACTGAATTCCTCGAATGACCTCATTGATCTTTCTTGGCGGGGTTCTATAAATATCTCGCTCCTGGTGGAGCGAAGACAAAGCCTTCCGCTCATCAAACGGCGCCGTTACATTCGAATAACTGATGATTTCCGTAACACTGGAACAAGTCAGCGAAATAATCGCCCACGCTCGCGAAGCCGCGCCTCATGAATGTTGTGGCTTGATCGGCGGCACTACCGACGGCGTGGCGCGATCTATTTATCGAGCTCGAAACATCGCGGCTAATCCGCTGGTCACTTACGAAGCCGCGCCCGAAGATTTATTCTCAGCGCAACGAAAGATGCGCGAGCGCGAAGAAGAATTGATCGCCATCTATCATTCGCATCCACACGCATCCGATCCGCAACCTTCCGCCACAGACGTACGCCTTGCCTACTACCCATCGGCGGTTTACTTTATTGTTGGATTAACAAACGATGAACCTTGCCTGCGGGCCTTTCGCATTTCTGAAAGCGAGGGACGTTGGGAGGGTGTCGAATTCGAAATTGTCGACCAGGCGAACTGAACCGTAACAGCAAGGCGTTCGTAGAGAATTCTAATGGAGCCCAAGCGCAGCAAGTACGATACGAATCCGCTTGATGAAGGGGTCGCTAGCCGCGCGGACGAATCATTTGACCAGGCGAAAGTGGGGCGGCCGGGCCCGCCGACTGAAGAAGTGCTCGGCGGTCCAACGCGCGACATCGGTCGCACGGAAAATAAAGCTGCGCGATTGAATCCCGAAGCCGAAGCGCCGACGCGGCGCATTGATGATGAAGTGACTTCGTACCCATCGATCTTCGTGCCGCCGAAAGCTCCCGAGCCTCAATACTACGAGCCGCCAAAAATCAATCGGAACATTTATCAGCCGCCACCGGTTCCGCCGCCCAGCGTGTATCAACCGCCGCCTGTTCCAATCGCGTTCAAGCCCGGCTCGAACACGGTTGCAGGTCTCAACATTCCGGAACGATGGGCCAAGCTGCTGCCTTATATTCCGGGGTACATCGGCGCTATTGCGGCGGTAGTTGAATTGCTGCTCGTTCCGCGCGGAGAAACGAACACGCGCTTTCATGCGGCGCAAGGCTTGGCGTTGCAAATCACGATTCTGGTTGTCTCTGGCGCGTTTACGTTCCTGACTTTGATTTCGGGCAGCAATTTTGGCGCGGGAGTTTTTCGTTTCGCTGCGTTCATTTTTCTCATTGTCTCGATGATTCGCGCTTTCAAAGGCAAGCCGCATCACATTGCGCCGTTGGACGCTCCGAGAAAGTGGCTCGAAGAAAAGATCAAGCCGAAGAACTAAGGGATGGAAGCCCCGGCTGAGCTAAACCAAATCGGGCTGAGCGTGGAACGATTTCGGGCACTGAAATCTAAATCAACAAGTGATTTGCACCGTACGAGGTCACAGTTCGCTGGAGATACTGCAATTTCGTCGCAATGGCTTTCGTGGCACTGTGATTGATTCGCGAATTGGGCAAACGGCTTCAGCCAGAAAGCATCCAAGCCGAGGGATATTCGAGAGACAATCAAGGAGTTCGGAATGAAGAAATATTTTCAGAGGTCAAATGCATGGCTCGCTGCGCTCATCGCGCTGGCGATGTTTGCTATGCCCATCGCCACGCTGGGCCAGACGCAAATCAAACTACACAGCAACAAGTTCAGCCCCGCAGATGATGTCCGGTTGGGACGCCAGGCCGGCGCTGAGGCAGAGCAGCAGTTTCCTCTGTTGCGTGACGCTCAGGTCAGCGCGTACGTCGAACGAGTGGGCCAGCGACTGGTGGCGGCGATTCCACCCGAGTTCCAGCATCCCGAATTTCGTTACTACTTCAAAGTCGTAAACGCGAGCGACATCAATGCGTTTGCTTTGCCGGGTGGGCCGATGTACGTGAATCGCGGAATGATCGAAGCCGCGCGAACTGAAGGCGAGATGGCCGGCGTCATGGCCCACGAGTTAAGTCACGTAGCGTTGCGTCACGGCACTGCACAGGCGACCAAAGCTCAAAAGTATGCGGTTGGCGCGGGCGTCGCGGGAATTCTCGGAACGATCCTGACGGGCAGCACAGCCGCCGGGCAACTGGCGCAGCTTCCCGTCGGCGCTTACTTTTTACATTTCAGTCGTGATTATGAAACGGAGGCTGATTTGCTCGGCGCGCGCATCATGGCAAACGCGGGCTATGATCCGCATGACCTTGCCAACGTGTTTCAGACGCTTGAAAGACAAGGTGGCGGTGGCGGCGGCTTCTTGAGCGATCACCCGAGTCCGAAAAATCGCTACGCGCGTATCAACCAGGAAGCGCAATCCTTGCGCGTCAACACCGCCATGCGAACCGACAGCCGCGAGTTTTTCGGAATTCAAGAACGACTGCGAGGTTATCCGCGAGCGCAGACGATGGCGGAGATTCAGCGCAGCGGTCGTCGTTATCCAAATCAGGGCTATCCGAATCAGGGCGATCAATATCCGACCGGCGATCGCACGAACTATCCCGCCCCGAACGGCCGCGTCGACTATCCTTCGTCGCGTTACCGCGCCTATAACGAAGGAACATTCACCGTCAGTATTCCCGACAATTGGCGCGAGCTGAATCAGCAGCAGGGTTTGTGGTTCGCGCCGAACGGAGGCTATGGCTCGTCAGGCGGCCAGACTGTTTTCACTCATGCGGTGAATTTCGGAACGACGCAATCGCGATATCGCAATCTGCAACAGGCGACGAACGATTTCATCAACAGCCTGCAGCAGGGCAATGGCAACCTGCGCGCGCGCGGTAATTATCAGCGCATGGATGTCGATGGCCGTAACGGCGTGTTGCTGACGCTCGATAACGTGAACGAAGCGACTGGCCGCCAGGAGGTCGTGAACGTGGTGACGACGCAACTTCGCAACGGCGAGCTGTTTTATATGATCGCGGTCAGCCCGAGCGACGAATACAGCAGCTATCAGAATACGTTTCTGGCGATACTGCGATCGTTGCGGCTCAACGACTGACCAGGCGCATGCTGACAATTGCGCGCACACGCTCTGGTGCGCCGCGCTTGACACTGAACTAGGCGCTATCTATAGTTTCACTTTCGCGCTCGCAGCAATGCGGGCGCTTTTATTGAGAATTAACGGAGATTTTTCGCAATGCCTAATCACAAATCAGCAGAGAAACGCGTTCGTCAAACCGAGCGCCGGCGCGTCATCAATCGACACAATCGCACCAAGCTGCGGACTTCAGTAAAGAACCTGCGCAGCGCTTTGGGCGGCAAAGACAACACGGAAATTGGCGCGTTGTTGCCGAAGACGATCTCAGAGATCGACAAGGCTGTGCAGAAAGGCGTGCTGCATCGCAATGCGGCCGCGCGTCACAAATCGCGTTTGACCGCGCGAGTCAATCAGGCAGCAGCGAAGTAGCTTACGGACCGCTTGCCGTGGCAGGCGGGTCAAAACATTTCGGTTTTGAAGGGCGGATCGATTTATTCGGTCCGCCTCTTTTCTTTTTGTTTGGAGGAAAAGACGATGAACTATTTCAAAGACGAAGCAGAACTCGGCGCGTTGGTGCGCGGGTTCGAAATGTGCACGATTCATCCTGCGGAGTTCAAACACTATCAGCATCTTGCCGTTGCGCTCTGGTACGTCGCGCACTTTTCCGATCGCGAGGCAAGCGACAAGATGCGAAACGGAATTCAGAGACTCGCCGCCGCGCACGGCAAAATGGGTTACCACGAAACGATCACGATGTTCTGGTTAGAGATTGTGCGAAGGTTCTTCGCTGAGGCCTCGCCTCGCAAATCGATATTGAACCTCGCGAACCGGCTGGCGGCAAAGTTCGCCGATAAGAATGTAATCTACGAGTACTATTCGGCGGAAGTGTTGGATTCGGCAAACGCGAAAGCGGACTGGGTCGAACCGGATCTCAAGCCGTTTGAAGAAATCCCCGAAGAATTCAAATCAATAACTCGCACACCAGCATCTCAACCTGCATGCGTGGAGTAGCCTTCGAAGTCTTGATCGCGAGATCGGTTTCCGCGATCCGTTGCAGCGCATGTCTTAGCTTTGTCGCATCGGTCCGCCTCAACATAGAAAGATAATCGCCCTGTTTGAACGGAGGCACGCGCACTTCGCTGAAGATTTCTCGCGGCTGCGCCCCGCGATCGAATAACTCTTTGGCCATCGCCAGTCGACGAAAAGTTCCCGCGATGATGCCCGTCAGCAGCACCGGCTCAACGCCGTCGTCGAGAAAATCGCGCAGCACTTTCATTGCGACGCGCCCGTTGCGCGAGACAATTCCATCGGTCAAATCCCAGTTCATGTGCTCGCGCGAACGACTGACCAGTTGATCGACGAGTTCCAGCGTGATCCGGCCCGAAGGTAACGCGGCGATGGCGAGCTTGTTCAGTTCGTTCGTCAAGGTCAACAGATCGCTGGCGACGACTTCGATCAAGCGACGACCGGCCTCTGGTTCGATGTCGGCATTGAGAGTTTTCAGGTGCGCTTTGATCCAGGCGGGCAGCTCTTTCGATGGCAGCGGGGCAAACTCGTAAGCGGTGCCGGCCATCAGCTTCTTACCAAACTTTTTTCGCTTGTCGATGTCGTCGCCGACAAAGATCATCACGGTCGTTTCAACCGGACGCTCGAGATAAGCGAGCAAAAACTCTTCGTCTGCTTCGCGCAGCCGGCTGAAGTTTCGCAGACGCACCACGCGCCGCTCAGACATCATCGGCAGTTGCTCAGCCGCGGCGATCGCGTCGCGCACGTCATTGCTGAAAAGATTGAATGATGAATCGTTGAATTCGCGCAGCAGCGTCCCTTGCAGAGCTGCGTCGGCGATCGCGCGCGCCGCCTGATCGCGCAGAAAAGTTTCGGCGCCGTAGAGATAATAGAAGGGGTCGATCTGGCCCTGCTTCAGCGACTGTTCCAGATCTTTGCGAGCGCGGGCGGGCACTTATTCCTTCACTCCAAATCCGTTCACCAGCGTTGAGACGATCGATTCGGCAAAGCTGCGCGCGATACGCATGACCGCCGGGTCTTCTTCGTTGAAGAAATTGCGCGGGTCGTTAGCGAATTCAAACTCGCCGCGAAAAACAAAATTCTGATTGTCGTAAAGCACGCGATTGTCATGCTGATCGCGAACGGTTACCGCGGCGGTAACTGTCACTTCAAAAATTCGCGCGCGGCCTTTATCGTCCAGCAAAACGCCGGAAAATCCAAAGCTCTTCACGACGCCGTCGATGACCGCGTCGGCGCCTTCGCGCTCGCTCTGCACTTTCAATCCATGACCGCGGCGAATCAACTCGTTCACCACGGCTTCCGTGAAGCGATGCTCGATCTTGTAGCGCAGCGCGTTGTTTTGAAATGCAGGAACCGCGACCGTTTTGATATGCGACGGCAGTTGGCTTTTAGTTACCGGTTTGTAGCATTCGCCGAAGCCGGAAACGCAGACAAGCATTGTAAGAAGTGCGGTGACGCGTGCGAATTGAACCGCCAAGTTCCTCCTCCGTGTTGCAATTAGCCGCATGAGATGCGGCATTGTCGCCCAAACCGCCACAAATGGGCAACTTTAGTTGCTCCGCCAGTAGCCAAAAATTCTGTCCTTGCCAACCACAGAAACGAGTATGATGCCGCATCTGTGGCTTACGGCAGACGGTAACCAATCTGGAGGTTTGCGGCTATGGCCGAGCAGAACCAGCCTGATGGCTCTGATAATCCAACCACTGCTGAACTTGAACGTCAGAAGCTAACTCTCGAAATAGAGAAACTAAGACAGCAAAACCGTCTGATTGAAAGAATCGGCACGTTTGGCCCAGCGCTGACCACACTGGTTGCTGTTGCCGGGTTGTTCCTCAGTTTTCTGAGTTTGCAAAGCGCACGACAAAGTGAAAACGAAACCCGGGCGCTCGACCGCGCAAACCGGATCCAAAATCAAATCAAGGCTGACAAAGAAGCCATATTGAAGTTTCCAGTGAATGAGGAAATCTCTCCAAGCGGAATCGGATTCCTTATCGACGACCTCAAGACATTAATCGCGCAGCTGGGCAAGGACCCGATGAATAGCGCGGACCGGAAGCAAGCGGAAGCTGATACAACCAATTTGCTAATAGATATGGCGTGGAGTTTTCAGTACGATCAAGCCAAGCACTTCAGCTTTGACTATTATGCGGTCAGCCGCTGGAGTGCCTATCGCGAATGGTGGAAAACTCATCCGGGCGAGCATCTGTATTTTCTTGAGAACAAGTACCATTCCGAGATTACCCGGCTTCGCAACGAGAAGCCGCCGTGCATTGAAAAAATGAACTACAAAACGGGCACAACGATTCTCGCCTTCGACAAGGCAGATCAATGTAACGAGGAGTTGATCGGCGCTTTGGTATACTCGCACGGCCAACATTTAATAGTCCTGCTCGAAGCGCACCAGTCAGATTCGTTTGAAAAAGAATTGCAAGCATTGGCGCGCCTTACCAATTCAGACTTCGCAACAACTTTCGCAAAGACGCTCCAGAAAAAAGGAGAGCCATGAACGCGCCCATTCCGATCGGCCCAACCTTGTCCCGCATCGGCCAAATCTTTGTGAACGTGAAAGACCTCGAGCGCGCGATCGCATTTTATCGCGAGACTCTGGGGATTACTTTTTTGTTTCAAGCGCCGCCAAACATGGCCTTCTTTGATTGCGGCGGGATTCGGCTCATGCTGGGAATTGCCGATCGACCTGATCTCGATCATCCGGCCTCGATCATCTACTACAAAGTCGACGACATCGAAAAAGTCTACGAGGTCCTTAATGCCCGCGGCGTCGAATTCATCGTCAAGCCTCACCTGGTCGCGTCAATGCCTACCTATGATCTGTGGTTGGCTGACTTCAAAGATTCAGAGGGGAATTTCCTGGCGCTGATGAGCGAAGTGCCGAAGGAAGTTGCGTAATTTAACCATGCCGGCCAGCGAAAATCTGCCAGTCGTCGTGGCGCGGCTGGCTAAATTTTACGGCACGCCAAAGCCTCCAAGCACAACCGATCCCTTTGAACTAATCCTGTTCGAGAACGTCGCGTATCTCGTCACTGACGAACGCCGCGAAGAAGCTTTCAATCTGCTGCGCAAAACCGCCGGGACAAAGCCACATCAAATCCTGGCTGCTGCGAACAACATTCTCTTGAAAGTTGTGGATCTCGGCGGCATGCAACCGGAAAAACGTGCCGCGCGTTTGCGCGAGATCGCATTGATTGCGATGAATGAGTTCGGCGGTGACTTGAGCGAAGCTTTGAAACTGCCGCTGCCGAAAGCGAAGAAAGCGCTGCAAAAGTTTCCCAGCATCGGCGAGCCCAGCGCCGAGAAGATCCTGTTATTCACGCGTTCGTATCCCGTGCTTGGCCTGGATTCGAATGCGTTGCGCGTACTTCTTCGTTTGGGATTCGGCGAGGAAAAAAAGAATTACAGCGCGAGCTATCGCTCGGTCCAGGAAGCAATTAAAGATCAACTAGGCGACGATTATGAGTGGTTGATTAATGCGCACCTTCTACTACGTCACCATGGAAAAGAATTGTGTAAGACGACTCGGCCACGGTGCGAAAAGTGTCCGGTGAGGAAAAGTTGCGCTTACTATGCTCGTGTCAGAACCGCGAGCGGTAGCGACCGGATCAGGCGAGAGCGTGGCAAGTCTAAGGCGACTCTTTGATCCGGTCGCTACCGCTCCTCCCGGTTCTGACCCCTGTCTCTCGACCACCAAACTCAATCCCATAATCAGATAAAAAATCATTACGACCTCGGAATCGCCCCAGTTGTAATGCACCATTCCGCTCGTCATAAATCCGAGCAGTCCGCCTAAGGCGCCCAGCACGATTCCTTTCTCGATCCAATTTTCCGGCAGGATGCGGCGACGAGTTCGCCAAAGCGTTGCGGCGTAAGTTCCCAACAGGATCAACCAAACAATCAGCGTCGGCACGCCGCGTTCGAGCGCGATCTGCAAATAGTCGGAATGCATGTGGCCCATCGGGAGCTTGCCGCCCTCGAACAGATCCCATTCGCGCCAATGCGCTTTGATTGAATCCATGCCCACGCCAATGGCGAGATGGCGAGGATTGCTCGTGAGCAGATGAAAACCTTCGCGCCAGATTTTTTGTCGCCACACGATCGAATCGTCTTTTTGATCGACGAAACCGACGTTGCGTTTTTGATGAAGCACAAACAAACCGGCGAGCACAACGGGAATTGCGCACAAGCCAACCAGGATCAGCGCGCGCCGACTCAAGCTTAACGTGGCAATCAAGATCGCCGACAATAAGAACGAAAGCCATGATGCACGCGTGACCGACAGCAGCAGCGCGCCGCAAATGGTGGCGATTGCCGCGCCCACCAGCAAACCATTGCGACTTTTCTTTATCGGCAACGCCACGAACAATCCGAGCGCCAGCGAGCCGATTAGTTGCAGACTCTCGGCATAGGTCGTCCAATGATTGTAGAAACCAGTCGCGCGACGATCGCGACCGCTCGACCAGCGCTGAATCCCGAGGCGTTCTTCGGCCGTCGCCCCTGGCAATAAATGTCCTCGCGGCATTTCAAGTTCCGCAATCCATTCCACTCGATAGATGCGAACCTTTACTGGTGTCGTGCCAGACGATTGATCGAGGGCGTTTACTAATTGATCGAGATTTCGCAGCGTTTGTCCGTCGATTTCTTCCAACGTGTCGCCGCTCATGATCGGTATGCTTTTGTTCTGCGTGCGGGATACGAGCCGTGATTCGGTGAGCGGACT